>Ga0190265_10002415_pt1 | contig 12566 bp, 11 predicted proteins | sample Popmic124T_FD_133135 | JGI IMG/M metagenome (GOLD analysis project Ga0190265, IMG submission 133135) | Populus adjacent soil microbial communities from riparian zone of Indian Creek, Utah, USA - 124 T | ecosystem: Environmental > Terrestrial > Soil > Riparian zone | place: USA: Utah | collected... | reverse complement strand
GTCATGGCCTGGGGATCCGACGTCCTGCGCGCAAGCGGGATCCGCACGCTCGCGAGCCGGATCGCCCTACACGGCGCGTGCGTCGCCATGGCGGACTCGCAGGCGCTCCTCGAACGCCTCGTCGAGCTGGGCGCGCCCCACGAGGCCACCGTGCTCGTCAACTGGGGAGTGGACCTCGACAGGTTCGCGCCGCCGAACGGCGGGCGCCCGGCGCTCCGCGAGCGCCTCGGCCTCGGGCCCGGCCCGGTCGTGCTCAGCCCGCGCTCGCTGACCGCCGTCTACAACCCCGCCACCGTCCTGGCCGCCTTCCGGCGCGTGGCCGAAACGGTCCCCGGTGCCCAGCTCGTGCTCAAGCACATGGGCGCCGGCGCCGTCGCGCCCTTCGAGGCGAACGGCCGGATCCGCGTCGTCGGCCACGTGCCGTACGAGCGGATGGCGTGGTACTACCAGGCGGCCGACGTCTGCGTGTCGATCCCGTCCTCGGACAGCTCCCCGCGGTCGGTCTGGGAGGCGATGGCCTGCGGGTGCCCGGTCGTGATATCGGATCTCGCCTGGGTCCGTGAGCTGATCGTTCCAGAGCGCGACGCACTCGTGGTCCCCGTCGACGACGGTGCGGTCGCCGCCGCAATACGCCGTGTCCTCGTCGATCGCGAGCGCGCCGCGAACCTGAGCCTCAACGGGCGCCGGCTGGCCGAGACCCACCGCGACCGGCAGGCCGAGATGGACCGGCTCGCGGACGTCTACCGCCGGGTGGCGGCGTGATACCAGCCGTCAGCACGATCTCCGACCTCGCCGAGTTCGCGACGCTACGGCCGGAGTGGGACGCGCTCGTGACCGCCATGGACCGGCCGAGCCCGTTCGTCCTGCACGGCTGGCTGCTCGAGTGGTGGCGTCACCTCGGTCGCGGCCGGCTCACCGTGCACGTCGCCCGCGAGGACGATCGGCTCACCGGCGCGCTGCCGATGTTCGTCGAGCGCCGCCTCGGGCTCGACGTCGCGCGGTTCATCGGCAGGGACGCGGCTGCGCTGGCCGACGTCCTCGTGGCCGACGGAGCGGACCCGTCGACCGCGGCGCTGCTCGTCGACCAGGCGGCCGGCTCCGGCGCCGATTTCGCCGACCTCTTCGGGCTCCCCGAGTCCAGCCGGCTCGCCGCCGTCGCGGGTGAGGAGCGCCTGACGGTGATCCCACGCGCGGAGGCGCCGGTCCTGGACCTCGAGCCCGGCTGGGAGGCGGTGTACCGGGCCAAGACGTCCGCGAAGCGCCGCAGCCTGCATCGCCGGCGACGCCGGCAGCTCGAGCGGTTCGGCGCCGTGACGTTCGAAGTCGCGCGAGACCTCGAGGAGCTCGCACCGGCGCTCGAGGAGGCGTTCCGGCTGCACGCCGCGCGCTGGCGCGACCGGCCGGAGGCGTCGGGCTTCGCCACGCCCGCCGGTCAGGCCTTCCAGCGCGCCGCGCTGGGGGCGCTCGCCCCGCTCGACGTCCCGCGCATCGGCCTGCTGCGAGTCGCCGGCCGCGCCGTCGCGTGCAACTACTACTTCCTGCTCGAGCGCTGCATGTACTTCCACGAGCTCGCGTTCGACCCGGTGCTCGCCCGCTGGTCGCCCGGCCAGGTCGCCACCCTCGACAGCCTCGAAGCCGCCGCGGCCGAAGGCGCCCGGCGCGTCGAGTTCCTCGGCGGCGCCGAGCGCTACAAGCTGGAGCTCGCCGACCGCCTCGAGCCTCTCCACCAGGGGCTCGGCCTCGCGACGGGCCTGCGCGGCCGCGCCGCGGTGGGCGCCCGCCTGGGCGCCGTCCACGCCCGCCGCCGGCTGAAGGACACCTCGGCCCGCCGCCTCTACTACGACGGCCTGGCGCCGGCCCGCCGGGTCGCGCGGCGCGTCAGCAGCTCGACATCGGCCCGCCGCGGGATCAGCGCGGCGGGCCGCAACCCGGACCGCACGCCATAGGCCACGGCGGCCGCGGTGCCGCCGCACAGGAGTGCGGCGCTGGCGGCGATCGCAGCTCCGGACGCCCCGAGCTGCGGGATCAGGAGCAGGTCGAGCGTCACGCCGACGGTGAGCGAGATGACCGGTCCCAGCGACGACAGCGCCGGCGCGCCCGAGGCCAGCAGCGCGTTCGAGAAGACCGCGCTGGCGACGAAGCCGATCGCGCTCGGGAGCAGCCACAGGAACGGCTCGACGGCGCCGCGGTAGGCGGCGCCGAAGATCAGCGGCAGCAGGACGGGGCCGAGCGTGGCCGCCACGCCCACGGCGACCGCGGTGAGGAGGATCACGACGCGGAAGACGCGCAGCGTGCGCTCGACGCCCGCCGCTCCGCCCCCGCGCGCGACCGCGGGCAGCAGCGCGCTGGCGACCGCCGACGGGAGATAGAACAGGACCTCGGAGGCGTTCACCGCGACGGCGTAGGCGCCGAGCGCGGCCTGCGACGCGAGCAGGCCGAGGAGCACCTGATCGACGCGGGCGTTGAGCAGGTGCGCCAAGCCTCCCAGCCACGCACGCGCTCCGTAGCGGACCGTTTCGGCCAGGAGGCCGATGTCGGGCCGCCCGAACCCGGTGCCGCGAGCCGCCACGCCGCAGAACAGCACCGCGGGGACGGTCTGCGCGGCGACCCAGGCCACGGCCGCCCGGTCCACGGTCAGCCCCCACCCCACCCAGGTCGCCCCGGTCAGCAGCGCATACAGCCACGGGCCGGCCGCGAGCAGCCGCGAGTACTCCCGGAACCGGCTGCACCCGTGGAGATACGCCGCCCCCGCGAGCCCGATCGCGCCGACCACGCCGCCGGCCGCGATCGCCGCCAGCCCGAGCGATCCGACGCCGGCCGGGCGGACATCGGCCGGCACGAGGAGCGCGGCGCAGGCCAGGCCGCCTCCCACCAGGCCGCCCGCCGCACTCACCAGCACCACGTTCGTGAGCAGACGTGGCCGCGCCGTCGGCCGCTGCGCGGCGAACACCCGAGTCGCCTCGGCGGTGCCGATGCTCGCGAGACTCGAGATCACGAGCGCGCTCACGGTTATGAACGCGACAGCGCCGCGGTCGCCCGGCTCGAGGCCGCGCGCGAGCACGAGCACCGACACGAAGTAGCCGGCGTTGCCGGCCACCTGGGCGGCGAGCATCCGCAGCGAGTTGCCGGTCACGCTGCCGGGGTCGGCACTCACCGGCTCCGGCACGTCGTCGCGCTCTCGTTGGCCGTCAGACGGTTGCGGAGCGAGTGCGCCGCGCGGCCGTCGTCGTGGTGCGCACTCTGCTCGACCACGAGCGGCTCGCCCGGGCGCCCGCAGGCGCGGTTCCCCGTGACGAGGTTGCCGGACGCTCCCTGGAGCACGACGAGAGGCCCGGACCCGCCGACGACGACGTTCTCCGCGATGCGATTGCGGTCGCCCTCGACGTCGACGAACACGCCGGCGTCGGCCGGGCGCAGGATCGTGTTCTCCACAAACGTGTTCGCGCTCGATCCGGCGCCGTCGTAGCGCCACTCGACGTTGATCCCGGTTCCCACGTCGGCGATGACGTTGCGCGCGATCAGTGAGTCGTTCGTCTCGTGCTCGAGATAGATCCCGACAAGCGTGCGCGCGACGTGGTTGCCGACGATCGTGACACCGCGGGACGAGCCCACCGTCTGGATCCCGTCCCAGCCGGTGTCGGCGATCCGGTTGCCGATGATCGCCGCTGCGACGCCGCCGGACCAGATCCCTCCCTCATGCGTGCCGACGGCGGCGGCGGGGTCGTCGATGTCGCGGATGTCGTTGTCGAGCGCGAGCGCGTGCAGCGCCGCTGCCGGGCGGTCGTAAAAGCGCTGGGCGAAGTTGATGCCGTGGCTGCGGAACCCGCGGATGCGGGTGCGGATGACGCTCGTGTCGCGCGACCCGTCCGAGCCGAGCGCGAAGACGCCGGCGCCACGCGCGCCCGAGCCCGCGATGGCGGAGTCCTGCACCGACACGCCGGAGTGCTCGCCCCAGACCTCGATCCCCGTCTCGAGGATGCCGCGGACCCGGATCCGCTCGAGGCGCACGTCGCGCGATCCCGCGACGCCGACCGCGCGCTCGGCGAGCCGACTCCCGTCGATCGTCAAGTCGGCGAGGCGGACGCCGCGCCCGCGGATCGTCACGAGCGACCAGCCGCTCGACGCCGCGGCGAGGACCGTCCGCGGCCCCGCGCCGATGAGCCGCGCACCGCTACCGAGCTCGAGATGCGAGACGGTGTAGCGGCCCGGGGCGAGCCGAACCGTGACGTGCCCGCGCGCCAGCGCGGCCAGCACCGGCCCGAGCGCGCTGGCGGGCGAGGCCGTCATGCCGTCGCGGGCAGCGCCGCCGGTCGTCACCCGCACCGCGCGCCCCGAGGCGCGCGTGCCGAGGCGGTCGACGGCCGTGACTCGCATCCGGTGCCGGCCCGCGGCGAGCCGCGACGTGTCGACGTCGAGCGCGAACGGAGCCTTCGTGTCGGTCCCGACGGGGTCGCCGTCGACCAGGAACGTGACGGCGACGATCCGCTCGCGCGCCCGTGCGACCCGCGCACGCAACGTCTCGACACCCTCGAGGCGCCGCGGGCCCGCGTACGTCACGCGGGCCGCCGGGCGGACCGGCTCGACGGCGACCGGCGCCCCGATCCGGCTCGGCATGGCGCGAGCGCCTAGCGGCCCGCCCCTCTCGGCGTCGATCGCGGACAAGAGCAGCGCCACGGCGCACAGCACGAGCGCGCAGACAACACCAGCGGACCGACGGCTCACCGGACCGCGCTCCGGACCGCCGCCGCGATTCGTTCGAGGTCGCGCGGCCTCAGCTCCTGGTGGACCGGGAGCCCGATCAGCGTCCGGCGCAGCGCGGCCGCGCGCGGAACCTGCCGCTGGTCGAGCGACGGGTGCGGGACCGACCACAGGTCCAGGGCTCGGATGCCGGTCGCGCGCAGGCGGCTGAGCAGCCGTGGCTTGTCCGCCGCGGCGATCGGGAGGACCAGCGGGCAGGCGCCCGGGGAGAGCGCGTCGAATGGCGCTGCGACGAGGTCGCCGACACGGCTGAGGAGCAGTTCGTAGTTGCCACGGCGCCGCTCCACCGCGGCAGGATCGGCGACGCGGCGCAGCGCTGCCAGCGTCGCGTGCGATGGAGGGCGCGGCGTTCCGATCGCCCGATCGGCCGCCGCGTCGTACCGTCGCGCGCGGCGGAGCCGCGACGCGAGCGCGCCGGCGGCGCGCGACCGGCCCGCCACCCACGCGGCGTGCTCGAGCCCGAGGCGCACGGCCGCGGCCTCGCAGGGCGCCGAAGGCGGCTGCGCGCCCGCACGGCAGAGCAGCGCGCCGCCGTCCGGCAGCCCGAAGGTCTTGTAGAGCGAGAAGATGGCCACGTCCCCGTACGCCCCGGCCTGGCGGTCCCCTGCGCGTGCCAGCCAGGCCTGCGCGGCGTCCTCGATCAGCGCCAGCCCGCGCTCGTCGCACCAGCGCCGCCAGCGTGCCGCGTCCTGGGGGAAGCCCAGGTGGTGCGTCAGGTGCAGTGCGCGCGTGCGCTCGCCGGCGAGGCGCTCGAGCGCGGCGGCGTCGGGCTCCATGCCCGCACCGCAGTCGTAGAAGACGGTGCTCGCGCCGGTCCGCCGGAGCGCCTCGACCTCGGAGCCGTGGTGGTACGCCGGGGTGAGGACCTCGTCGCCCGGTCCGATACCGAGCCCCCGCAGGCCGTGAAGCAGCCCGTGCCGGCCGCGCGAGAACAGCAGGCAGCCGTCCTCCCGGAGGGGAAACGGCAGGCTCGCGCGACGCCGGCTCAGCCACACGCGGGGATCGAGGGGGGCCAGCGGCATGAGCACGGTCTCGTTCATCGAGCCCGGGTGAGCGCGCGCTTGGCGAACGGGCGGCCGTAGCGGAGGTAGGCGGTCTGCGTGGCACGGTCGGCGGTGCCGAGGACCGTGGGCGCATACGTACGCACGAGCGTCCGCTCGTGGCAGTGGAGCGTCCACTCGAGCTTCCATGGCTCGGCCGCTCCAAGGAGCTCGAAGCGCTGCGCGCCCGACGCGACGGCGCCTGCCATCAAGCTCCGGAACAGCAGCTTGCCCGGTGCGAACCGGCGGTGTGCGGGGTCGTACCCGCCCTTGAGCAGGTAGAACGCCGTGCGGTCCTGGAGGCCGAATGCGAACGCGATCGCGTGACCGTCGAGCCGCAGGAAGCCGAGGCGCAGCAGGCCGGCGCCGCTCGCCCAGCGCGCGAGCCCCACGTAGAACCGCAGCGTCGACGGGCTCGAGCGGATCGCCGTGCCCCGCTCGGCCTTCCATCCGGACGACTCGAGCCGGAACCCCTCCTCGAGCAGCCGGTCGAGCCGCGCCGGGGTGGTCTCGACCCGCATTTCGACGTGCCCGGCCTCCTCCAGCCTGCGCCGGATCCGGCGCAGGTTGCCGGCAGCCTTCGCGCCCAGCCGGCGGTCGACGTCCTCGCCGGGAACCAGCACCGCATAGGGCGAGCGCTGGACGACGGTCCGGAGCATCCGATGGCCGGAGCGCGCGGCCGCCCGCTGGAGCGCGGGCAGCGTGGCGTCGGCGGCGTCGACGTGGTCGAGCTGGACCCGCCGGGGCCGCTGGGCGAAGACCCACCCCGCCAGCTCGCCGGCGGCCGCCGCGTCCTCCGTCAGCGCGCCGTATGCGGGCGTGTGGGCGTTGGTCGGCGAGGCGAGGACGCCGGCGCGGCGTCGCAGCGGGAGCACGCCGGTGAGCCGCCCGCGCCGCGTGGCCGTCACCACCAGCGGGTCTCCGACACCGAACGCCGGCCACCACGCCGCGAACCAGCCCGGCCGCGCGAACGGCGGGGCCCCGGTGCGCAGGGCCAGGGCCTCCCACTCCGCGGCGGGCGGCGCGATCGCGTCATAGACGTCGATCGTCACCGGCCGAGTCTTGCCGGATCCCGTTTGAATAGGGTTGGCCCGCCATGCAGGAGCGCCTGACGCTCGGGCCGGCCTGGGTCCAGGCCGTCAAGCCCGCGCTGACGCGGGCCCGTACGGCGTTCTGGCAGGTGCGCGGACGACCGAGTCGCGACGGCCTGCGCGTCCTCTTCTACCACCGCGTGAGCGACGATCGCGACCCGCTCGCGATCGCCCCGCGGCGGTTCGTGGCGCAGATGGACCTGCTCCGCGACGAGGGCTATCGCGTGATCGACGTCGGCGAGGCCGCCCGCCTGCTCGCCGAGGGGGAGCGGCTCGACCGGGGCGTGGCGCTCAGCTTCGACGACGGCTTCCGGGACATCGCGGAGCACGCGCTGCCGGTCCTGGAGCAGCGCGGCTTCCGCGCGACCGTCTTCGTCGCGACCGGGGTCGTCGACGGGACCGCGAGGTTCTCGTGGTACGAGCGCCAGCCGCCGGTCCTGAGCTGGGCCGACATCGTCGCCCTCGACGCTCGGTCAGCGTTCTCGTTCGAGGCGCACACGATCACACATCCCAATCTCACTGCGCTGGAAGCGGGAGCTGCCGAGCGCGAGATCGCGGGCTCGAAGCACGCGCTCGAGACGCGCCTCGGGCGCACCGTGTCGGCTTTCTGCTACCCGGCGGGACTGTACGGCGAGCGAGAGCGGAGGCTCGTCGCGCGCGCCGGCTTCACGGTCGCCGCGAGCTGCGAACCGGGCGCCAACGCGCCGGGGTGCGACCCGCTCGCGCTCAGGCGGACGGCGATCGACGGGAGCGACCGCCTCGGCGACTTCCGCGCCAAGCTAGAAGGTGGTCACGACCGCCCCTCGGCCCTGCGGGCGGCTTACCGGGAGGTGCGTTTCGGCGCCACCAGAGTGCGATAGAGCTCGACGTGCTCCCGGCGGCAGCCGGCGATCGAGAATTCGCGCTCGACGCGCTGCCGCCCCGACTCGCCGAGCCGGTCCCGGAGTGCCGGATCGCAGGCGATCCGCCGGATCGCCTGCGCGAGCGCGGCGCTGTCACCGGGTGGCACGAGCGCACCGGTCTCGCCGTCGCGGACGAGCTCCGGCACGCCGCCGACCGCCGATGCGACCACGGGGAGTCCGGCGGCCATTGCCTCCAGCACGGACATCGGAAGGCCCTCGGAGCGACTGGAGAGCACGAACAGGTCGGCACCCGCCAGCAGCTCGTCCACGTCGCTGCGAGTGCCGAGCAGCTCGACCACGGGGCCCAGCCCGAGCCGCTTCACCTCGGCCGCCAGGGCCGTGCCGTCGGGCCCGTCGCCGGCGATCCGCAGCCGGACCGACCCGCCTCCAGAGCGGCCACCGCGCGCACGAGCGTCGTGAAGTCATTCGGGGCGCGAAGCCGGCCGACGCTCACGACGTCACCGGCGTCGCGGGGGGCCCGGGCGGCCCGCGCGGGCGGTCGAGCTCGACCCCGTTGCGGATGACGACCGTGCGGCTCGCACGGCACGTGCGTGCGCGGAGCCCCGCACGCCGTTCGCTCTCGGCAACGCAGATCGTGGTCGTCGTGAGCGGGCTCATCAGACGGTCGGCCCACAGGTACGCAGTCGCCACCGGCCCGCAGTACGCCCTGAATGCCCAGCCGTGGACGGTGAAGATCCGCACCGGGACGCGGGCGGCGGCCGCTGCGAGCCGTCCCAGCACGCCGACCTTGGAGCTGTTGGCGTGGATCGCGGCCGGGCGCTCGCGACGGAAGAGCCGGAAGAGCTCTACGAGACCGAGCAGGTCCTCGCGCAGATCCAGCGGCCGGCGCACGTGCCGGAGCGGCACGTAGCGCACGCCGGCCATCCCGCTCTCCTCGGCCAGGAACCCGTCGCCGTGCGCCGCCACGACGACGTCGAACTCCTCCGAGAGCGCGGGGAGCAGGGAGGCCACGTACCGCTGGGCTCCGCCCGTCTCGGCGAGGGTGATCAGGAGCAGAACACGCGGGCGCGCCATGGCCGCGACCGAATCCACCGCCCCCTCGCGGTGCGATTTCGCCGGGCACGCGACAAACGCCCTGCAAATGGTGGGGAAATCATCACCGATCAGTCATCAAGACGCTGATCGATAAGGGTTCTGACGTAATCCTCGACCTAAGGTTGACGTGGCGCACGCACGCTCATAGCGTCGGCGGCCCGAAGTTCCGTACCGACATTCGGATGCGCATCAAGTATCGGGCAGCTGCAGGTGCGCGACCCCGGGCCCTCGCGGCTCTCGTACTCGCAGTGTCTCTTTCGGCCCCGCCGGCGGTTGCGCAGACGCCGGATCCCGCGCCGCCTCCGGCTGCCACGCCGCAGCCGGACCCCCCGCCCGGCAGCGAGCCACCCGCGACGACCACGCCGGCACCGGAGCAGCCGGTGGCCCCCGCCGAGCCGGCGCCGCCCCCCGCGCCGGCACCGCCTGCCGTCGCGCCGGCGGCGGAGCCGTCGTCCCCCGTCCCGCGAAGCGCGGCGGATCCAGCCGTACGCGCGCAACGCGAGGCCCGTCGCCGCGAGCAGGCCGAGCGCCGCGAGCTCGCCGAGCGCCGCGCGGCGCACCGCCGGGCCGCGGCGAGGCTCGAGGCGCGACGGGCGATGGCGATGGAGCGGAGCTACCGGAACACCATTCCCGCCGGCCCCCGCCGGAGCGCCGGAGCGCCGGAGCGCCGAGCGGCGCACCGCACCCAGCGTGCGGAGGCCTCCAACGACTCGCTGTTGATCGGCAGCGCGTTCGCGATGCTGGCCGTCGCCGCCTCCAGCCTGTTGCTGCTGGCCCAGGCCACCCGCCTCCGGCGAGAGCTGGGAGCTCGGTGATGGCGCGACGCGCCGGCACCGTGCTGCTCGCCGCGTTCGCGCTCGCGGTCGCGGCGCCGCCGGCCGAGGCACAGGACATCACCGCCTCATGCGATCCGACCTGCAGCTCTTGGAGGACGAGCGACTTCACGGTCGCCTGGACAGAGTTCCCGCCCCAGGGCATTCCCGGGACGAGGATCGAATCCGGCTGCATCGACGGCCCGATCACGACCGAGACCAATGGCACGCTCATCTGGTGTGCCGTCGTATTGCTCGACGTTGGCGGCGTGGTGATCGGCAGCGCCGAGGAGAGCAGGCTCGTCCGGCTCGACAAGACGCCGCCGCTCGTGACCGGAGCGAGTCCGAGCCGGAATCCGGATGCGAACGGCTGGTACCGGAATCCCGTCGGCGTCACCTTCCGCGGCAGCGACGTCACGTCAGGCATCGCGGCATGCACATCGACGAGCTACGCCGGACCGGACACTGGCTCCGCTCGCGCGACGGGCACGTGCACCGACGTTGCGGGCCATCACAGCGCGCCCAGCGCCTTCACGCTGAACTACGACGCGACGGGTCCGATCGTGACCTCGGGCAAGCCGGCGCGGAAGCCCGACCACGGCCGCTGGTACACCCGCCCGGTCACGTGGCGCTTCTCCGGCAGCGACCGGCTGTCGGGCCTCGCCGGCTGCCCGCCGGTGCGCTACCGCGGACCCGATGGACGCACGGCGCGAGTCGTGGGCGCCTGCGCCGACCGCGCCGGAAACGTCACAGCCCGCGGCTTCGTCATCCCCTACGACGCGACGCCGCCGGCGCGGCCGGTCGTGCGCGCCCAGACCGGCGATGGCGCGATCCGCCTGCGCATCCGAACCGGCGCGGACGTGACACGGATCGCGGTCGTGCGCGCTCCAGGCCCGGGCACGCGCGACAGCACGATCTACCGCGGCCGCCCGCGGAGCTTCACGGACACCCGTGCGCGCAACGGGAAGCGATACCGGTACACGGTCATCGCCCGCGACCGTGCCGCCAACCGCTCGCGCACCACGATCGCCGCCGTACCCGGCCCGCGCCTGCTGGCGCCGGCCGACGGCGCCCTGCTCGCCGGCCCCCCGCTGCTTCGCTGGACCAAGGTGCGGCGCGCGGACTACTACAACGTCCAGCTGCGGCGCGATGGGGTCAAGGTGCTCTCCCGGTGGCCGACGGAGGCGCGGCTCCAGCTCGCCGATCGCTGGCGCTTCGCGGGTCGCATCCCGCACCTCGTGCCGGGGAGCTACCGATGGGACGTGTGGCCCGGCTTCGGACGGCGCGTCGCGGCGACGTACGGGCCGCGAATCGGCGCCCGGAGCTTCGTCATCCCGGAAGCACCCGCAGTCGCATCAGGTCCTCGACCGGCTCGGTGAACGAGCACGAACCATAGGCCGTGAAGAGCTCGCTGCGCGCCGCCTCGATGGCCGCCGTGTCGGCATGGTGACCGTGCACGGCGAGGCCGTCGCCGTCGAGCGCGAACGCGTCCGGGTCCTCCTCGCCCACGATCGCCTCGGCGTCGCCGTCCGCGAGCACCGCGGCGGCCAGCAGGTTGAGGAACCCGTGGCGGTCGCCGCTGCGGATCGGGTGGTGCAGGCCGGCGGTGGCCTTGAAGGGGACGCCCGCCTCGCGGCAGGCGACGATGAACGCCGCGACCTCCTCGACCGACGGGAGCGTCGTGCCGCCGCAGCGGATCTTGGCCCCAGCGCCGGCCTCGCGCACGGCGGCGACGGCGCCGTGCAGGCCGCGCCCCGGCGAGAGCTCCCAGAACGCCCGCACGCCGGGCAGCTTCTCGCGCACGAGCGCCTGCGTGTCGGGGATCCACGCGGGGTCGATCCGTGCCTCGACGAGCGCGACCTCGTGCGGCGTGGCCGCGACGGCCTCGAGGTCCCCCTCTCCCCCGTCGAGCACGACGCTGAGGCGCGGCATCTCCGGCGGGAGCTCGCCGAGCCGCGAGGCCGGGACGATGAAGCGGTCGAGCATCCACGCGTGCCCGCTCGCGCGTGCGGCGCGGTCGGCCTCGACGGCGTCGGGCATCGACATCGACGCCGGCGGGAACAGCGCGGCGTGGTCGATCAGCCGCTCGAACAGAGCCCGCCTGGCGCTCACGCCGGCGGGATCGCGTTGCGCTTGGCCGGCCACTCTCGAGCCTTGCCGTCGTAACGGGCGTAGCGGCGGACGAGCTCGGCGCGCAGGTCCTCGGGCTGCACGATCGCGTCGACGACCATCTCGGACGCGAGCTTGAGCAGGTCGACGCCCCCGGCGTACTCGTCCATCAGCTCGGTGCGCCGGGCGGCGCGCTCGTCCTCGTCCTCGATCGCCTGGAGCTGGTTGAAGAAGACGGCGTTGACCGCCGCGCTCGGCCCCATGACCGCGATGTTGGCCGTCGGCAGGGCGAGCGTCGCGTCCGGGTCGAAGGCTGGGCCGGCCATCGCGTACAGCCCGGCGCCGTAGGCCTTGCGGACGATCACCGACAGCTTCGGCACCGTCGCCTCGGACACCGCCGAGATCATCTTCGCGCCGTGGCGGATGATGCCCTGGCGCTCGACCGCCGTGCCGATCATGAAGCCCGGCACGTCGGCGAGGAAGAGCAGCGGGATGCCGAAGGCGTTGCAGGTCCAGATGAAGCGCGCGGCCTTGTCGGCGGAGTCGACGAACAGCACGCCGCCCTTGAACTTCGGCTGGTTGGCGACGATCCCGACCACGCGGCCCTCGAGCCGCGCGTAGCCGACGATGACCTCCTTCGCCCAGCGCTTGTGGACCTCGAGGAACGAGTCCTCATCGACCACCGCGTCGATCAGCTCGTGCATGTTCCACGGCTTGTTCTCGTCGGCGGGGATCAGCTCGCGGATCGGCGTGTGCTCGGCGGGCGCGGCCGGCGGCGCGGCGGGCGGCTCGTCGTCG
>Ga0190265_10002414_pt1 | contig 12568 bp, 18 predicted proteins | sample Popmic124T_FD_133135 | JGI IMG/M metagenome (GOLD analysis project Ga0190265, IMG submission 133135) | Populus adjacent soil microbial communities from riparian zone of Indian Creek, Utah, USA - 124 T | ecosystem: Environmental > Terrestrial > Soil > Riparian zone | place: USA: Utah | collected... | reverse complement strand
TGTCGCAGATCAGGAAGATGCAATCGTGCAGGCAATCGGGATGGTCGTTGGCGATATAGGCGTTGGCGCTCTCGACCCGGCGGGCGAGGTTGGAGCCGACGAACAGATCGAGGATCCTGTAGACGCTGTTGGCGGCGACTCGGCGGCCCTGCACGGTCGAAACCCTTTCGGCGATGTCATAGGCCGAAGCGGGCTTGTCGAAACCGGCCAGCGCGTCGAACACGGCGGCGCGCATCGGCGTCCATTGCTCGCCCGATTTCTCCATCGTCGATTTCGCCGCGTCGGTCAGGTCCGCGCCCGAATGGCTGTCATGGTGATGATGTGCGCCCATGGCCGAAGATGTAAGCGTTCGCGCGGCGGCGAACAAGCGCCGCCGTCAGATCACCGCGCGGCGATTGAGGTCGTGGCCGAGGGCAAGGACGAGGACGCCGATCACGGAATAGACCATCTCGCCGCCGTCATGGCCCAGCGTCAGCGCGCCGGCCATCATGCCAAGGCCCAGGCTGCCGATCGCGGCCGGCATCATGAAGCCATGCTGGCGGATTCCGCGGCCGAGCCCGATCGCGCCGAGCACGAGGGCGACGGCAAGGCCGCTTTCGTGGAACAGGGGATCGAGCAGCAGGCCGCTGGCCGATGCGAGCAGGGTCAGAAGCACCGCACTCGCCACGCAATGGACGAGGCAAAGGCCGGACAGGCCAATGGCCAGCCGGTCGATCGTCCCGGGCCTGATCGCACCTTGAAACACGCGTCGCGAATCCTTCCTGCCGCCAGCCTATACCGCGCCCGTCCCAACGTTACAATATAACATTTGCCAAATGGTTGGCGTTATTATACTTGACGTACCCACGCTGATCGGATAGACCGTCTCTCACAGGGAGAGACAGAGATGGTTTCCGCACTTTCAGCCCCGCATTTCCACAACGAGGAAGCGGCTTACGCCTATGTGGAGGCGCGCATCTGGCCGGAAGGCCCCGTGTGCCCGCATTGCGGCGGCGTCGAGAAGATCGGCAAGCTGGCGGGCAAATCCACCCGGATCGGCACCTACAAGTGCTACCAGTGCCGCAAGCCCTTCACCGTCAAGATCGGCACCATCTTTGAAGCCAGCCACGTTCCCCTGAATGTCTGGCTTCAGGCAATGTATCTGATCGCCGGCAGCAAGAAGGGTATCAGCTCCAATCAGCTTCACCGGACCCTTGGCGTCACCCTCAAGACCGCTTGGTTCATGGCTCACCGTATCCGCGAAGCCATGCGCGGCGGCGATCTCGCCCCGTTCGGTTCGGGCGGCGGCATCGTCGAGGCCGACGAGACTTTCATCGGGGTTGAGCCGACCGCCAAGCAGTTCTCGAAGCCCCATGGCGGCGGCGGGCACAAGATGAAGGTTCTGGCCCTCATTGACCGCGAGACTGGCCGCAGCCGGGCCTTCGTGGTCGATTACGTCGCGGCCGATGTGGTGATGCCGATCCTCCGCGAGAACATCGCCCGCGAGGCTCGTCTCTGCACCGACGAAAGCTCCGTCTATCGCCGCGCGATCAAGGATTTCTCGGCGCACGGCACCGTCAATCACCGGCTTGGCGAGTATGTCAGCCGCGCCGATCCCTCGATCTCGACCAACACCATCGAAGGCTATTTCTCGATCTTCAAACGGGGGATGAAGGGCGTCTACCAATTCTGCGGCAAGAAGCACCTTCACCGCTATCTGGCCGAGTTCGATTTCCGCTATTCCAACCGCTCCGCGCTTGGCGTGAACGATGCCGAGCGCGCCGACATTCTGCTTTCGGGCGTCGTTGGAAAGCGGCTCACCTATCAAAGGGCTCATATCGGAGGGTAAGCCAGATGCCGAAGAAGAAGCCGGGCATGACCCCGGCCCAGCAAAGCGAAAGCTTCCGGGCAAAGGTCCGCGAACTCGTAGCCGCTGGCGAACTAGACCCCACCGAGGCCGACGCGGCGCTCGACGGCCTGGTTCGGAAGGCGGCGGCGAAAGGCGATTAGCGATTCCAAAAAAGCGGCGACGCTGCTATGAGCGCCGCCGCCAGTTTGAAGCTTCAGATCTGATTGGCTCACTTCGAGGCCGTCGAACCTTGCGGGGTTTGGCGGCCTCTCTCAATTAGCCCGTGCCGCGTCCGCGAGCGTAACGTCGGCTAGAGCGACCCTCCTTTTCAACATGGCCCAGCTCCTTCCTGTGGCCGGAGCTATAGGCCCGCCCGAGAGGGCTTGTCAACGGATCTGTCAGGGCTTATCACGATGCTTATCAGGCCCATTTCGGGCCACGTGATAGGACCTGTCATGGCTGAACCAGAGACGACCCCGGCGGAGACGCCGAAGAAGAAGAAAGAGCGCAGCCCTTCCTTCCCGGCGATCACGCTCACCAAGGCCCTCGAAAAGGCGGGCCAGCTCTACGTGGCCGCGAAGCGGCACGAAATGCGGATCGGCGATGTCGCGACCGCATGGGGAGCCGGCGCCAAGAGCAGCGGGACGCAACAGGCAATCGCGGCCTTGATCGCGTTCGGCCTTGTTGAAGATAGCGGCTCTGGCGATGCCCGGAAGTTCAAAGTCACGGACCTTGCCTTCAAGGCGTTGGAGGATCAGCGGCCCGGCGCGAAGGCGGGCGCGTTGGCCGAGGCCGCGCTCATGCCCAAGCTCATCGCGGAATATGCGGAGAAGTGGCGCGACGGGCGCCCAGCGGATGGTATCTGTACGAGCGAGCTGCGCATAGATCGTGGCTTTACAGACGAGGGCGCCCGCGCGTTTTTGAAGGTGTATGATGACACGATTCGCTATGCAAAGCACCCCGAGCCTGATAAAGAGCCTGAGGCTTACGGTGATAACGTGGACCCGCTTGAGACCCCCGGCGGAAACATAGCCGTTGGTGACTTGGTGCAAATCGAGATCGCGGGAGTCGCAACGTTGCCCAAGCCGGCAAAGGTTCGCGCGATCCAGGATCACGGCGGCCAAGATTGGGTTTTCATCGAGGGGTCCGAAACAGGTGTTCTGATGTCTGACGCGATCCTCATTGAAAAGGCCCCGGATGGCTCCGCTGCGCCTCCGACGTTGCGCCTACCCCGCGCAGATTCCTTCGAGGGTGAAGGCGAAATGTCCGGCGTCGAACTCGATCGCTTCACCGTTGATGAAGGGGTGGTCAAGATCGCTTTCCCGTCTGGGATGACGGCTGACAGCGTGGAGGAGCTGGAGGCGTTTTTTGCCCTTTTCATTAAGAAGGCGAAGCGCCGGGCTGCCGCCAACTAGCCTTCCTGCCCGTCGCCATGTTCGCTATGTGTTCCGCATGGCGGCGGACGATTCGATCAATCTCACTTCAAGCTTCGGACGCCTGTTCGCTCAAGCGCGGATATCGTGCCCGAGCTGCGGCCACGCGATCCTGGTCGATCAAACGATGCTCAATCTTCTGTTCCCGATGCCGATCCCGCTGACGGACGCCATGGCCAAGCTGAAATGCTCGGAGTGTGGGCACAAGGGCGCGGATATGGGGATAATCAGGAAGGCTGCGCGCTAGTGTCAGTGGATTAGTTCGCAGTCGTCCAGTGTGATATCCGCCGAATTGATGCGCGCAATCCTACCGATTGCTTCGATCACGTCCCCCTTGTGCAAGATCTCAAGCTCCTCCACGCCCTGTTTGAAAATCAACATGGTAATTAGAGACTCTTTTGTGGCGGGTGGTAGGATGGCCACGTTAGCGCCACTTCTATTCGGGAAGACATTTCTCACTACCCCCGACACCCTCAGCCATTTGCCGATGTAGGCGGCTGCTATCCTGTCGCCCTGTATCTTCGTGACATTATGGTATTGGCCCATAAGAAAAGTCACAGTGACATTCTCGCCTAGGAAAACGCGGTCGGCAGGTTGGGGAGGAAGGCTCGCTTTCTTTTTGCCGCCGCTCTGCCTCTTAGGCGGCCCCTTCGCCGAAGATATCAATGGCGGACTTGGGCTTATTGGCTTGGGCAAAGGCGCGGGCTCGCGAGCCCGCAAACGATCTACCTCCGCTTGGCGGAGGTCGAGTTCCTCCCTTAACCCCTCAATCCGGTGGCGATAAAGGAAGTGGAGAACCGTCCAGACGACTAGGATCGTCGCCGCGAGCACGGCCAGGCTAAGGAACGGCGCGCCGGTCAAGACAGACAATTCTTGTTGAAGCTGGTTGCCCACGGAAGCGTCATATCACGCCGCCGGAATGAGTCGAGTGGGTACGCGAAATATAATAACGCCAAATGGTTGCCCGGCCCCCGGTTGGCAAGGGGGCGCGGCTCGGCCATAGGCGCTGGCCATGTTCGCCCGTCCGCCCGCGCCGAATCCGCGCCCCGCCGCGATCGCCGCCTGGCTGACCCTTGTCGCCGCTCTGGTATTCCTGATGGTCGTCGTGGGCGGGATTACGCGGCTGACCGAATCCGGCCTCTCGATGGTCCGCTGGGAGCCGATTTCGGGGGCGATTCCGCCGCTCGACGAGGCCGACTGGCAGGCCGAGTTCGATCATTACCGGCAGAGCCCGCAATATGAGCAGGTCAATTCGGGCATGACGCTGGCCGATTTCAAGACCATCTTCTTCTGGGAATATGTCCACCGGCTGCTCGGCCGCCTGATCGGCCTTGCCTTCGCTCTGCCTTTGGCCTGGTTCGCCTGGAAGCGGGCGATCCCGACCGGATATGGCTGGAAGCTCGGCGGACTCCTGGGGCTCGGCGCGCTGCAGGGCGCGATCGGCTGGTGGATGGTCGCCTCCGGCCTCGTCGACCGGCCCGAGGTCAGTCATGTCCGCCTCGCCGTCCATCTGCTCCTCGCCCTCCTCATCTTCGCGGGCCTGATCTGGGTCGCGCTCGATCTGAAGGCGCTCGGGCGCGATGGCGCGGCGCGGGCGGCGCGGATGCCGCTGCTTGCATCCTGGGCGCTGTCGGTCCTGTTCGTCCAATTCCTGTTCGGCGCCTATGTCGCGGGGCTCGAGGCGGGCTATGCCTTCAACAGCTGGCCCAGGATGGGCGACGGATGGTTCCCCGCCGGCACGCCGATGTACGACGGCGTCCTTCGCAACTTCGTCGACAATCCGGTCGTCGTCCAGTTCGTCCACCGCTGGCTCGCCTTCGTGGTCGCCGCGGTGGCGATCTGGCTCGCCATGCGCGCCTGGCTGCGCGGCTTCAGGATCGACGGGGCGCTGCTGATCGGCGCGGTCGTCGCGCAGATTCTGCTCGGCATCCTGACCTTGCTGTCGGGCGTCCAGATCGACCTCGCCGTCTCGCACCAGGGCATGGCCGCCTTGCTTCTCGCCGCGATGGTCACCGTCGCGCACCGGCTGGGCGAACGACCGGCATGAGCGAGATCGTCAGCGTCTACGCCTTGTTCGGCGATGCCGGGGAGGCCGAGCGGATCGGCCGCATCGCCGTCGAGGAGCGGCTCGCCGCCTGCGTCAACATCCTCGGCGCCTGCCGCTCCATCTACCGCTGGCAGGGCGCGATCGAAGAGGCGGACGAGGTCGCCGCGATCCTCAAGACCAGGGCGGAGGCGGCGCCGCGCCTGATCGCTCGGATCGCCGAGCTGCACAGCTACGACGTGCCCGCGGCGGTGGTCTGGCCCATCGACGCGGCCTGGCCGGCCTATGCGGACTGGGTCGAAACCGAGACGCGCGGGTGAGCGTCAATCGGCTGGGCTCGGCCAGACGATGAGCGAGAGGCCGGGGATATCGCTGAAATCCTTGCCGTTGATCGTGATCAGAGTCAAACCGTGGACCAGCGCCGTCGCCGCGATCATCCGATCGACGATCTTGCGCCGGGAGAAGCCGGCGGTCGCGACGATCCGGCCATAAGCAGCGGCCGTCTCATCGTCGAACGGAAGAATCGTCAGGCTGGCGAGCAGGGCGTCGACCGCGCGGCGGCGCTTCCCGGCTAGCTCGGCTTTGGCATAGACGCCGCTCTCCAGCTCCACGCGGCTGATGACAGACAGGAACGGGGGCGCCTCGAGGCGCGCTATCGCGTCCAGCACGTCTGGCTGGCGATCGCGCATGAAGGCGGCGATGGCCGTATCGATAAGGCACGCCACGCGGCTAGAGCCCAGGCCTTTCCGGAAATTCGAATGGCTCGCGCTTCTCGATCTCGTCGGGAGGACCGATCGCCCTTAGCGCCCCGACCAACGCGAGCAGCTTGCGCTTCTCCTCGACGGGGTCGATGGCGGGCCGGATCGTGAGCACGTCACCATTGCGCTCGATCGTCACCTTCATGTCAGGAGCGAAACCGACCTCGCGAGGCAGCCGGACGGCGACGCTGTTTCCGCTCTTGAATGTCTTGCTGCTTATCGCGTTCATTGCTGCCTCGGCGAAGAGAGGTATGCACGCGTATATACACAGCGTAAGGCTGGAGCGCAAGGCTCGCAATCGCCAGAGGTAATATAATACCGCACGTGAAACGCCCGCTTTTCCTTGACTTTCGCGCCCTCCCCCGTCATTTGCCCGCCATCGCGCGGCTCGCATTGGGCCGCGCTGCTCATTTCAAGAGGTCTGGCCCCATGAAGGCGCTGATGAAGACCACCAAGTCGGCCAAGCCGCGCGAGGTGGAGAAGAAATGGCATCTGATCGATGCCGACGGGCTGGTGGTCGGGCGGCTCGCCACGATCGTCGCCAATATCCTGCGCGGCAAGCACAAGCCGAGCTACACCCCCCATGTCGATTGCGGCGACCATGTCGTCATCGTCAACGCGGGCAAGGTGCGCTTCACCGGCAAGAAGCTGACCGACAAGGTCTATTACCGCCACACCGGCTATGTCGGCGGCATCAAGTCGATCACCGCGGGCAAGATCCTCGAGGGCCGCTTCCCCGAGCGCGTGCTCGAAAAGGCGATCGAGCGGATGATCCCGCGCGGGCCTTTGGGCCGCGACCAGATGCGCGCGCTTCACCTCTATAACGGCACCGAGCACCCGCACGGCGGCCAGAATCCCTGTACTCTCGACGTCGCGGCGATGAACCGCAAGAACAAGGTGGGTGCCTGATGTCCGACAACCGTCAATCGCTTTCCGATCTCGCGAAGCTGACCGAGGAGGCGGCCGCGCCCGCGCCCGAGGCGACGCCTGCCGAAACCGAAGCTCCCGCCGAAACCGAGGCGCCCGCCGAAACCGACGCGCCGGCCGAAGGCGCCGAAGCAGCCGCCGAAGCCGCTGAGCCCACCAAGGCCGATGCTGCTCCTGCCGCCGCCGCGACTCCCGCTGCTCCCGAAGCCGCCCCGATGGCGCGCGAGGGCCGCGAAGGCGGCCGCGACCGCGACGGCCGTCGCGAAAAGCCCGAGGAAACCAACAAGGACGGCGTCGAGACCCAGGGTCCGCAGATCCAGGCGATCCTTCGCGAGCAGCAGCTCGACAAGCAGGGCCGCGCTTATGCCACCGGCCGCCGCAAGGACGCGGTCGCCCGCGTCTGGCTGAAGCCCGGCACCGGCAAGATCGTCGTCAACGGCCGCGACCAGGAGGTCTATTTCGCCCGTCCCACGCTGCGCCTGATCATCAACCAGGTGTTCGACGTCGCCGACCGCAAGGGCCAGTATGACGTGGTCGCCACCGTCTCGGGCGGCGGCCTCTCCGGCCAGGCCGGCGCGGTCCGCCACGGCATCTCGACCGCCTTGACCCGCTACGAGCCGGGCCTTCGGACCACGGTCAAGCGCGAGGGCTTCCTGACCCGCGATCCGCGCGTCGTCGAGCGCAAGAAGTACGGCAAGGCCAAGGCCCGTCGGAGCTTCCAGTTCTCGAAGCGCTAGGTGCTCGCTTCCATCCTTACCCTCATTCGAAAGGCGGTCCCGCGGGGCCGCCTTTCTTCTGAGCGGACCGGCGTTCCGGATCCGGTGCGCCCCGGATTGCGGCGCGGCGAGGTCGTCCGGACGGCGCCCGATCCGGACGGCGAATTTCGAGTGCTGGTCGCGCTGCACGGCGCGGCCGACGAGCCTGTTTGGGCGAGGGCCGCCCAGTTCAGCGCCTCGAACGGCTCCGGCGCCTGCTTCTTCCCGGACGTGGGCGACGATGTCGTGGTCGGTTTTCTCGACGACGATCCCGGCGAGGCGATCCTGCTCGGCAGCCTCTACGGCTCCTCGCGCGCGCCTGCGCTGGCGCCGGACGAGGCCAATGCCCGCAAGGCGATCGTGGCAAGGTCCGGCCTGCGCATCGACTTCGACGAGCAGGCGAACATGGTCGCCATCGCCACGCCCGGCGGGCGGATCGTCCGGCTCGACGACGACAAGGGCGAGGTCACGATCACCGACCCGCAGGGCAATTTCATCGCTTTGGCGAACGGCTGCCTCACCGTCTCCGCGGTCGGCGATCTCGCGCTCGCGGCGAGCCGCGACCTCACCATCCACTGCGGCGGAACCCTCTCGGCGAAGGCGGCCGGGAGCCTGTCACTCGCCGCGCCCACCATCGCGGCGGCCGCCACGGAGGATCTTTCGCTCGCCTCCGGCGGGATGGGCAGCCTGACCGGCGAAGCGACTCTGCAGGTCCGGGCGGCCCTGGTGACGATCAACTGATGCCCCCCGCGGCCCGCCTCACCGATATGCATGTCTGCCCGAAGGAAACGCCGGGCGTGCCGCCCGTTCCGCATGTCGGCGGCCCGATCGCCGGGCCGGGCATGCCGACCGTCCTGATCGGCGGCGTGGCCGCCGCCAGGGTCGGCGATGTCGCGATCTGCGTCGGACCCCCCGACACGATCGTCCGGGGCTCCACGACGGTGCTGATCGGCGGCATGCCCGCCGCCCGCATGGGCGACGCCTGCGAACATGGCGGCCGGATCGTCGCCGGGCTCCCCACCGTGATCATCGGCGGCTAGAGCGCGAGCGTGGCCGCCGGCACCGCCTACACGCGGGCGCTCAGCCCTCGCCTCGCCGACTGTCAGCTCACTCACCTCGCCGCCGCGCCGATCGACATCGCCCGCGCCCAGGCCCAGCACACGGCCTATGAACGAGCGCTCGCCGACGCCGGCCTGGCCGTCGAACGCCTGCCGCCCCTCCCCGATCATCCGGACGGCGTGTTCGTCGAGGACACCGCTTTGATCCTCGGCCGCGATGCCGTCATCACCCGCCCGGGCGCGGCCTCGCGCGCCGGCGAAACCGCGTCGACCGCCGCCGGTCTCGCGGGCGCCTTCGCAGTCCATCGCCTCGGCGCCGGCACGCTCGACGGCGGCGACGTGCTTCCGATCGGGGCCACGCTCTATGTGGGCCGGTCGGCGCGGACGTCGGACGAAGGGATCGCCGCGCTCGCGGCTCTCGTGGGCCCGCTCGGCTACGCCGTCGTGCCGGTCGAGGCCCAAGGCTGCCTGCACCTCAAGTCGGGAGTCACTTTCGCGGGGCCCGACGGCGCCGGAACGCCGGTCCTGCTCCACCATCCCGATTGGGTCGCGTCCGCGCCATTCGCCGATGTCGAGCCGCTCGCCGTCGCTCCGGACGAGCCCAATGCGGCCAATGTGCTTCGCGTCGGCGCACGCCTGTTCGTCTCCGCCGAGGCCCCGCGCACCGCCGAGCGGCTCGCCCGGCGCGGCTTCGACGTTATTCTCCTCGACGTCTCCGAGCTGCACAAAGCCGAATCCGGCCTCACCTGCATGAGCCTCATTTCCGAAGGCTAGCGACCCTCAACCGTCGACGGCCTTCGCCTCGCGGAACATCGCGGTCTGCCGGACCAGCCGGCCCAGCAAAGGATGGCGCAGATCGAGGACGAAGGCGAACAGGCCGTGATTGCAATCGACGTGGCTGACCTTGAGCGCGCCCGGCGACAGCCAGCGCGGCAACCGCAGCCGCCGGCCGGCGATCATCAGGAAATAATGGTCGCTGATGAACTGCAGGCCGCCATCCTCGACCTCGGCGCGAAGGGCGATTCCGAAGCCGCCGCCGACATGCTCTTCGAGGCCGGTCGGACCGGCGAAGCATTTGCTCGAGGCGATCACTTGAGGGGCGCCGCGGCGCCGGCCGTAGATTCGGGTCCAGAACTGCCCGCCTCGAGCCTGGTCCTCGGTCACGCTCACCATGGCCGGGACGTCCTGGTCGCGGGCGAGCGGCAAGGGCCCGCCGATCAGCCGCGCGGCCTGGGCGAGCAGCCGCCCGACCGCGCTCATCCGGCATTCGACGACTTCGCCGACATAGATCGCGCAAGCGCGATCGGCGATTCGCTTGCCGAAACGCGCCTTCGTCGCTTCGGGCAGTGCGGCCCAGGCGGCCTCTCCGATCAGGGCGCGAAACCGGAGGTCACCGATCTCGCTTGCAGGCGGCGACGGCCGCGGCCCGGGAAAGGGGACCACCCTCGCCTCGATCCGCTCGCGCTCCGCCATCGCTTTGCCCTCCTCTCGATTCTCAGCCGCCGTCGCGCCGCCCCTCGCTTTTGCGCCCGAAGCTCAGCAAATTGGCCACTTTCGCGCCCATTCTCATCAGCGCCATGATCTTGGGTGCGGGCACGCCCAGCATCTGGTCGTACCAACGGTCGACGGTTTCGATGAACTGGCCCATCTCGGCCAGGCGGCGATGGGCGACCGGGCTGATCCGGCCGTCGCCCTCGGCTTCGGCCAGGCAGGCGCGGAGCGCGGCCGCCGCCGGATCGATCTCGCGTTCCTTGCGCCCCTGGGCGATTCGGGTCACCATCTCCCACAAATCGGTTTCGGCCTCATAATGGTCGCGCCGATCGCCGAGCACCGGCACCCGCCGCACCAGCTTCCAGGCGAGGAGCTCCTTGAGGCTGTTGGAGACGTTCGAGCGCGCCATGCCGAGCGTCGCGGCGATCTCCTCCGCGGTCAGCGGCCGCTCCGAAAGATAGAGCAGGGCCTGGATCTGCGCGACCGAGCGGTTGACGCCCCACTGGCTGCCCATGTCGCCCCAATGGAGGACGAAGCGCTCGACCGCCGGCGCCAATTCCCGCGACTCGTCGATTATTTCTGTCATGACAGAAATATCTGACAGGATAGAATGGATGTCAACGTGCGTTTGTTCATGTCCATTCAAGCCTCGGAAGGCTAAAGGAAAGTCATGCGCATCATGATCCTGCCCGTTGCCGCCGCTTTGCTTTCGGGCTGCCTCGCCCGCACTGCGGTCGACATCGTGACCCTGCCGGTGAAGGTGGTAAGCGCCGGCGTCGACGCGGCGACCACCAGCCAGTCCGAGGCCGACCAGCGCCGCGGCCGCGAGCTCCGCGAGGCCGAGGAGCGCGAAGGGCGCGAGGCCCGCCGCCGCGAACGCGACGAGCGCCGCGCCGGCGACGACGAACAGGACCCCGAGAGCGAGCCAGACGGCAGTACGTCAGCCCTCCAACGCTGAGACCCTTGACCGTTCGACCCCGGACCTCACCGTTCGCCCTGAGCTCGTCAAAGGGCTTTTCCTTCTTTTCTGCCCAGAGAGAAAAATAGGGCTTCGACGGGCTCGGCCCGAACGGGATTGGAGTCAGCCCAGCTAGATCGGGCGCTAGCCCGCACCGGCCACCCGCCACGCAAACAAATGTTAAGAGGAGCACGCTATCGGGGCTGGCGATGGCGGAGTATCGGAAGAGGGGCGGGGCGGCGCTGGAGCAGGCGGAGGAGCGGTTCTCGCTCGGCCGCCTGCTGGTGCGCGATTTCCAGCGACTCGACGACGATCAGGAGGAGAGCGCCGCCCGTGAGCGCGCCCGCGCGCTCGATCCGCTGCCGACCTTCTTCCTCGCTTCCCATATCGTCTGCGCCGCCGCCGTCCTGACCGGTCTCGGGCCGGCCGTCTGGGGCATGGCCGGCGTCCTCGCGCCGCTCGCTCTGCTCCTGCTCGGCGATGTGGCCGGCTGGGCCTGGCTGCGTCAGCGCCGTCCCTCGCGGATGCGGCCGCATGTCGCCACCCGCGGCGCCGCGCTCTATGCCGTGGCCGCCAGCACCCTGTGGTGCGGCGCCGCCGTCGCGGTCGGCGCCGACGGCGATTTGCCGCTGATCGTCGAGGTCGCCTTCGCCGGCGCGATGCTGACCGTCCCGATCGCCTTCCTGTCCTTTCCGACCCTGGCCGCGCTCGGCGGGATCGCCTGCGCGGCGAAGCTTGCCTTCCTGACCCGCGATCCGGCGGCCGGGGCCACTGCCCTGGCGCTCGCCGTCTGCCTCGTCTGCCTCAGCGTGAAGCGCTCCATCGACCGGCTCGCCCAGCTGAAGCGCCGCATCGAGATCGACTGGAACGCACAGCGCGCCGCGCGCTTCATCGAGGAGTTCGAACAGGCCGGTCGCGGCTGGTTCTGGGAAACCACGGCCCGCGGCGCTTTGTCCTACGTCTCCGAGCAGCTCGCCGCCGATCTCAAGACCCCCGCCGCGGACCTCATCGGCACGCCCTTCGCCGATCTGATCGGGCTCGACGACCGCCGCGGCACCGAATCCTCGGAACGGACGCTTGGCTTTCACGTCTCAGCGCGCCTGCCCTTCACCGACATCAACGTCCGCGCCAATACCAGTGCGGAAATCTGGTGGTCGCTGTCCGGGACGCCGGTCTTTGACGAGCATGGCCGCTTCCTCGGCTTTCGCGGCATCGGCGCCGACCTGACCGAGCAGCGGCGCTCGGAGGAGGAGATCAACCGGCTCGCCAAATATGACTCGCTGACCGGCCTGCCCAATCGCATGCTGATGCGCCGA
>Ga0190265_10002413_pt1 | contig 12569 bp, 14 predicted proteins | sample Popmic124T_FD_133135 | JGI IMG/M metagenome (GOLD analysis project Ga0190265, IMG submission 133135) | Populus adjacent soil microbial communities from riparian zone of Indian Creek, Utah, USA - 124 T | ecosystem: Environmental > Terrestrial > Soil > Riparian zone | place: USA: Utah | collected... | reverse complement strand
GCGCACCCGATCTTCGAGGCCGCGCCCGACATCCAGGCGCTCGCGGCGATCGCCGGCGCGGTCACGCTCCTCGCCGCCGGCTTGATCGCGCTCGTCCAGTGGGACATCAAGAAGGTCATCGCCTATTCGACGATGTCTCAGATCGGCTACATGTTCGTCGGCGCCGGGATCGGCGCCTACGGCTTCGCGATCTTCCACCTGTTCACGCACGCCTTCTTCAAGGCGCTGCTCTTCCTGGCGGCGGGCGTCGTGATCCACCACCTCGCGGACGAGCAGGACATCCGGCGGATGGGCGGTCTCAAGGAGGCGCTCCCGCGCACCCACATCGCGTTCCTGGTCGGGACCGTCGCCCTCGTCGGGATCCCGCCGTTCGCCGGCTTCTGGTCGAAGGACGCGATCCTCGCCTCCGCGCTCGCCGACGACAGCGCGCTCGGCTGGATCCTCTTCGTCGCCGGGCTCCTCGGCGTGCTTCTGACAGGCGCGTACTCGTTCCGGCTCTACTACACGGTCTTTCACGGGAAGGCGGCGGAAGCCCCAGCTCACCACGAGGAGCACCACGACACTCACCGGGAGGGGCCGCTGTCGATGCTCGTGCCCGTCGGCATCCTCGCGGTGCTGTCGTCGATCGGCGGCCTGCTCTCGATCCCCGGCGTCTGGCATCCGTTCACGCACTGGGTCGAGGAGACGGGCGAGGCGCTCGTCGAGCCGTCGACCGCGCAGGACTACCTGACGAGCGCGATCGCGGTGACGCTCGGCATCGTCGGCTTCCTCTACGCGCGGCGCGCGTTCCGGGCCGACCGGCAGCTCGTGACCAGCCCGGGCATCTGGCGCACGCTCGAGCACAAGCTCCACTTCGACGAGCTCTACGACGCGCTCTTCTACCGCCCGGCAGCGGGTCTCGCGTTCTGGCTGCGGCGGAACGTCGAGGAGCCGGTGATCGAGCGCTCGCTGGACGAGATCGGCGCCGGGACGATCGAGGCCGGCGCCGGGGTCGCACGCGTCCAGACCGGCCTGCTGCGTACATACGCGCTCACGATTGCGCTCGCGGTCTGCATCCTCGTCGTCGTCTTCGTGGCGGTCCGGTAGGGCGGCGTGCTCGCGACCTGGCTCATCCTGCTCCCCGTCCTCGGCGCGCTCGTCGTGCTCCTGCTGCCGCTTCCGCGCCTGCTCACGGCCGGCCTGTCGTTCCTGGTCGCGCTCGTCGAGGTCGGGCTCTGGATCGTCGCCGCCGGGCGCTTCGACTTCGACGACGGCTCGCTCCAGCTCGGGACGACGGAGGAGTGGGTCGAGAGCCTCGGCATCTCGTACACCGTCGGCTTCTACGGCTTCTCGCTCTGGCTCACCGGCGCCGCGGTCGTCGTGTCGGCCGCCGCGATCGGGTACGCGCTCTGGATCGGGCGCGACCGGCCTCGCGCCTACCACGCGCTGATGCTCTTCCTGACCGGCGCAATCGTCGCGACCTTCGCCGCCCAGGACCTTCTCCTCTTCTACGTCTCGTTCGAGGCGATGCTCATTCCGCTGTACGTCCTCGTGGGCGTCTGGGGCGGGGCGCGGCGCGTCGCCGCGACGCTGACCTTCGTCGTGTACACGATGGTCGGCTCGCTGCTGATGCTGGCCGCCGTCGTCGCCTTCGGCGTGACGCAGGACACGTTCAGCCTCGTCGACTCGGGGACGAGCGACAACGAGTGGATCTTCCTCGGGTTCGTGGCCGCCTTCGCGGTGAAGGCGCCGATCTTCCCGCTCCACGGCTGGCTTCCGCTGACGTACCGCGAGTCGCCGGTCGAGGTCACCGCCGTGCTCTCCGGGATCGTCTCGAAGACGGCGGTCTACGGGTTCATCGTCATCGTGCTCGCGAAGTTCCCCGATCCCGTGGAGGACTTCACCGGCCTCCTGCTCGTGCTCGGCGCCACCGGGCTCGTGTACGGGTCGCTGCTCGCCTTCCGCGCGCCGGACCTGCGCGGGATCGTCGCGTACTCGTCGCTCGCGCAGATGGGCCTCATCACGATCGGGCTCTTCGCCTTCAACGACCTGGGGCTGAACGGCGCCGTGCTCCAGTCCGTCGCGCACGCGCTCGTCTCGACGTCGATGTTCCTGCTCGTGGGGATGGTCGAGCGGCGCACAGGCACGAGCGACCTCGCCGCGCTCGGCGGCATGGCGCGTGGCCGGCCGGCCACGGCGACCGTCCTGCTCGTGGCGGGGATGATCGCGCTCGCGGTGCCCGGCTCCGCGACCTTCGCGGGCGAGTTCCTGATCATGGCCGGCGCGTACGAGGAGGGCTGGGGCTACGCGGCGGTCGTGGCCCTCGGGATCGTCCTCGCCGCGATGTACGTGCTCCGGCTCATCTCGGCCGTCCTGCATGTGAGGCCCGGGCCCGCGGTGCGCGACGAGGCGCTCGATCTGAGGCTGGGCGAGCTCGCGCTCGTCCTCCCGCTGCTCGCCTGCCTGCTCGTCCTCTCGGCGTGGCCGGCGCTGATCAGCGAGAGCTCCTTCGTCGCCGACTTCCTCACGGGGTCGCCGTGATCGACACCCCGTCCGTCGACTGGCTCGCGCTCTCGCCGGCGCTCGCGCTGCTGGCCGCGTCGGGGATCGCGCTCCTCTCGGCGGTCTTCGTGCCCGAGTGGATGCGGCGTACGGTCGGCGCGGTCAGCGCGTTCGCCGGATTTGTCGTCGCGGCGGTGTTCGCGGGTGTCCTCTTCGACCGGAGCGCGACTCCCGAGGCGCTCCTCTCCGAGTCGATGATCCGCGACGAGCTCGGCGCGCTCGCGCAGCTGATCCTGGCGATCACCGGCGCCGTGGTCGTGTTCGTCTCCTGGTCGGAGCCGCGGCGCGTCCACCACGGCGAGTACTACTCGCTGCTCGCGGCGGCCGGCGCGGGAATGGTGTTCTTCGTCCAGGCCGAGAACCTGATGACCCTGTTCCTCGGCCTCGAGTGGTTCTCGCTCTGCCTCTACATCCTCGTCGCGATTGACACCGAGCGTGCGACCTCGCTCGAGGCCGGGCTCAAGTACCTGATCGTCGGCGGGTTCGGGTCTGCGGTGCTGCTCTTCGGGTCGGCGCTCGTCTTCGGCGCGACGGGTGAGCTCGGGTTCGCGGCGATCGCAGCGGCCGAGGCGGGAGACGACGCGTTCCTCGTCGCGGGGCTCGCGATGATCCTCGCCGGACTCGCGTTCAAGGTGTCGGCGGCGCCGTTCCACATGTGGACGCCGGACGTGTACCAGGGCGCGCCCACCACGGTGACCGCGTTCATGTCGGCTGCGACGAAGACGGCTGCGTTCGTCCTGACGTACCGCCTGCTCGTCACCGCGTTCCCGGACGAGAGCGAGATCTGGACGATCGCGGTGGCCGTCCTCGCCTGCATCTCGCTCGCCTGGGGCAACCTCGCGGCGCTGGCCCAGCGCGATGTCAAGCGCCTCCTCGCGTACTCGTCGATCTCCCACGCAGGCTTCATGCTCATCGCCGTGTCGGCGGGGACCGAGCGCGGGGCGGAGTCGCTCCTCTACTACCTCGTGCCGTACTCGGCCATGTCCGTCGGCGCGTTCGCCGTCGTCGCGGCGCGCGAGCGGGAGCTCGGCGTGGCCGTCACGCTCGAGAAGCTCGCCGGGCTCGGCTGGGAGCGGCCGTTCTACGGCGTCGCCCTCTGGATCTTCATGCTCGGGATGGCCGGCTTTCCGCTGACGGGCGGCTTCTTCGGGAAGCTCTTCGTGTTCTCCGCCGCGTACGACGCCGGTGACTGGTGGCTCGTCCTCGTCGGCGTGGCCGCGACGATGCTCTCGCTCGCGTACTACCTGAATGTCATCCGCTGGATCTACATGCCGACGGGCGCCGACCTACTGCTGGCACCAGCGGGAGGCGCGCCGCCGAGGGAGTACGCGCTCGGCTTCGGAGTGCTCGCCGCGATCGTCGTGACCGTGGGCTCCTTCTTCGCCGCGCAGCCGATTCTCGACCTCGCCTCCGAGGCTGCGGGCTCGATGCCTTTCTAGGCCGAGCTGGGTCGCTAGCGCGACTCGGCCACGCGCCGCTCGCGTCCGAGCGCGAAGGACGCGCCGACCGCGAGGAACGGGATCGACGCCGCGATCGCGGCGACTGCGAGCCAGGGCGCGCCGCCGACGGCCGCGGCGATTCCCGCAGCCGCGAGGAGGCATCCGCAGAGGAGCTGATCGTTCATGGCCGCCACCTTCGCGCCGACCGCGGCGACTCCCCTAGATTCCGCTGCATGGCTACCGAACTCACGTGGCTCGGGCACGCGGCCTTCCGCATCGACACCCCGGGCGGCAAGCGGATCTACGTCGACCCGTTCCTGAGCGGGAACCCGACCTGTCCCGACGGCGAGCGCGAGCCGGAGCGCTGCGACCTCATCACGTTGACGCACGGCCACGACGACCACGTCGGAGACACGATCGCCGTCGCGCAGAAGTTCGAGTGCCCGGTGCTCGCGCAGGTCGAGCTGCGCGGCTGGCTGAGCACCCAAGGGCTGTCCGAGGACATCACCCAGGCGATCAACAAGGGAGGGACCGCCGAAGCGGCCGGCATCAAGGTCACGCTTACGCACGCGAACCACTCGTCGAGCGTCTTTCGCGACGGCGTGTTCCTCTACACGGGCGAGTCCTGCGGCTTCGTGCTCGAGCTCGAGGACGGCTTCAAGATCTACGTCTCGGGCGACACGAACGTCTTCGGCGACATGTCGCTGATCGGCCGCATCTACTCGCCGGACGTCGCGATCATCCCGATCGGCGACCACTTCACGATGGGCCCGCGCGAGGCCGCGGTCGCGCTCGAGCTACTCGGCGTGATCCGCTGCGTGCCCAGTCACTACGGCACCTTCCCGCTGCTCACCGGCACGCCCGACGCGTTGCGCGAGCTGGCGCCGCCGGGCGTCGAGATCCTCGCGCCGGAGCCGGGCGAGACGCTGACCTTCTGATGCGCGAGCGGTGGTTCGGCAAGACGGGGCGCAAGGTCCCGGAGATCGTCCTCGAGGGGACGATCGATCTCGAAGAAGCGCTTGTCGTCGACGATCTTCGCGACCGCGACCGCATCCACGCGGCTCATGTCGACGGCACGCCTGTGGTCGTGCGCGCGTCGAGCGCCGAGGAGGTCGTGCGCGCGCTCTCGCACGGCGAGGTCGCGTGCGCGCTCGTCCGCGACCCGAAGCTGCTCGAGCTGAACCTGGCGGAGCTGACCTACGGCTGACCGGGGGATGCAGGTCCGCGCCGCCTCGTGTAGAAGGCGCCCCTGATCGTCAACTTCGAGCGGAGGTATCCAGTGAAGGGACTCGTAGCACTGTGCGTCACCATGCTTCTAGCGGTCGTCGTCGCGATCGTGGCCGGGGGGATCGCCGCGGGAGGAGGGAAGGCGAGCGACTTCTCGCACCTCTACCCGGATCTGCGGACGGTCGTCCCCACGCACCTGGCCATCGCGAACCAGCAGCAGCGGGACATCCTCCGCTTCTCGAACGGGATCGCGAACACCGGCCCGGGGCCGTGGGCTGTGAGGGCGGAGCACGAGCTTCTGGACGAGAGTCAGACCACGACGGCCATCCAGGAGATCCGGACGACGAACGACCGGTACGAGTGCGGCTCGCAGCCGAAGCAGGTGACCGCTTGCTACGACGTCGTCGCGGAGCAGGCGGCCTCCGTCTTCGAGTACCACCCGTCGCATCACCACTGGCACACCGCGGGGGCCGCGGGGTTCGAGGTGAGGCAGGGCTCTCTCGAGGGCCCGGTCGCGGCTTCGGCCGAGAAGGTCGGGTTCTGCCTCGTCGAGGTGTACCGGCTGGAAGGCAACTCGTCGACGAGCCAGCGGACGTTCTGGGACTGCTACGGCACGCACCAGGGCGCCGGCGCCGGCTGGGTCGACCAGTACCACCATGCGACCGACGGCCAGCAGCTCGACCTGACGGAAGCCGTGGACGGCACGTACTTCCTCCTCTCGACCGCCGACCCCGGGGACGACTTCCTCGAGTCGGACGACGGGAACAACAGTGCGTGGGTCAGCTTCAAGCTGTCGGGTAAGCAGACGGGCAACCGCAAGGTGGCCGTCACCGGTCACTCCGAGTGCGCGACGCCGGGCCTCTGCGGCGTCGGCGCACCGAACCGCGGCTGAGCGAAGTGAGATCGGCCGGCAGCCGCCGTGCACTGGGGCGGCTGCCGGCCTTGTAGGCTCGACGCTCGTGCGCGTGCCGGTCTCCACGTACTCGATCTGCGCCTGCGACCTCGAGGCGCGGCAGTGGGGCGTCGCCGTCCAGTCGAAGTTCCTCGCCGTCGGCTCGGTCGTCCCGTGGGCGGAGCCGCTCGCCGGTGCGATCGCGACGCAGGCGTACGCGAATCCGCGCTACGGGCCGGAAGGGCTGGCGCTCCTCCGCGGCGGCGCCTCCGCGGAGGAGGCGGTCGAGCGGCTGACGTCGGACGACGCGGGACGTGCCGAGCGACAGCTCGGCATCGTCGACGGGCACGGGCGGGCGGCCTCGTACACCGGCGAGAGCTGCAACGACTGGGCCGGGCACCGCACCGGAGCCGGGTACGCCGCGCAGGGGAACATCCTCGTCTCCGGCGAGACGGTCGACGCGCTCGCCGAGACGTTCGAGGCCACAGCCGGCAAGCCGCTCGCGGAGCGGCTGCTCGACTGCCTCGACGCGGCGCAGGCCGCCGGCGGCGACAGCCGCGGGCAGCAGTCGGCCGCGCTCCTCGTCGTCGGGCCGGAGCAGGGCTACGCCGGGCTCTCGGACGTCTTCGTCGACCTGCGCGTCGACGACCACGAGCGGCCGCTCGAGGAGCTCCGGCGCATCTTCCGGATCCACCACGACCTCTTCGTGCGGACGCCGCGCTCGAAGTGGATCGACGTCGACGACGAGCTCCGCCGCGAGCTCGACGAGCGCCTTGCGAGCCTGGGGTTCGAGCGCCTCGAGGACTGGGCGGGCAACGCGAACCTCGAGGCGCGCGTCGACGGCGAGGACGCCATCGATCCGTTCGTGCTCGAGAGGCTGCGCGCGGCGTCGCCGGGCGTCACATAAACGCACGGTGTGAATTCGTTCACCGAGCTCACACGCCTCGATCCACCGGCGTACGATCGTGACAAGGCGGGGCGGACAGCGAAAGGAACGCATGGCCGCCCGAATCACCTGGCTTCTTTTGTGGCCCGTCCTGGTCGTCGTCGGCCTGTTCGACTTCACGGTCCTGGCGCTGACCTGCGGCACCGACGGGCTCGTCAACTATGGCGACCCGGACGCCATGGAGTTCTGCAACCGGGTGTCCGAGCAGGAGTCGGAGTTCGTGCTGATCGGGTTCGCGCCGCTGGCGCTCCTGGCGTTCGGCGGGGTCCTCTGGTTCCTGCCGGAGTGGCTCAAGTGGCTGAACGTGGCGGCGTTCGTGGTCGCCGGAGTCATCTCCGCCGCGCTCACACTGGTCGCGAGCGCCACCGCCCTCGCGGTCATGCTCGCCTTCGCCTGGTGGCTGATCCTCGTCGTCGGCGTGGTCATCGAGCGCGAGACGCGAACGAACGCGCGCCGCGAGCAGGCGCCGGCGGATCCAGCCGCAGACGTCGTCAGCGGCTGATCGCGATGTCGAAGCCGAAGAGCAGGAGCGGCCAGAGCACGACCGCGGCGGCCGCCGTCAGCACCTTGCCGACGGTGCCGAGCGCGTCGAAGTAGTCGTAGATCGCCGCGACGACGACACCGACGACGATCCAGAGGACGGGGATGAACAGGCCTCTGAGAGCGAGCATTGCCTCTATCAAGTGCCCGCTCCGACTGTCCTCCAAACGGCTAGTCGCCCGGAAGGCGCGTGTCGCCGGCGAGCGCGCGGAAGGCCGGCACGGGATCGTATTCGGGCCGTGCGACCATGAGCACGGCGCCGTACTCGTCCCCGGCGAGCGAGCGGACGAGGAGCTCGAGCCCGACCGCGAGCGCGAACGCCTTGTATGACTGCTCGCCGCCGAACGGCACGAGTGCGTCCGCGGTGGCATGGCCGGCGAGGACGTCGCCGTGCGTGACCGCGCCCATGGACACGTCGGTGACGAGCGGCCGCCCGTCGCTCGACGGGATCGCGATCGCGAGCGGGTTCGTGCCCGTGAGCGGCTGCTTGCCGCCCGGAGGCGGCAGCCGCCGTGGCGAGGTCGCGGTCAGCGCCGCGACGAGCCCGCCCTCCGCGAGCCGTCGCACCCAGTAGCCGAGGACTCCGGTCGGGAAGCACCGCTCGGCGACGACGACGCGGGCGTGGGCTGGAGGCGAATCGAGCGTCGCGCGCACGATCGCGTCGAGGACGAGGTAACCGAGCGCGCCGTCGCCGTCCCAGCGCTCGAACCCGTCCTCGGAGGCCGTGCGGGACGGCCTCGCCAGCGGGTCGAACTCGACCTTCTCGAGCCAGGCGACCCGCGAGAGCCCGTGGCCCGTCTTCCCGCGGCGGTCGGCGTCCTCGAAGTGCGCGAGCAGGATCGCGACGGCGTCCTCGTCGAGTTCGAGCGCGAGCAGCCGTGCCCGCGCCTCGTCGCCCGTCACGGCCGGGTCAGAGGACCGTGAGCGGCTTGCGGATCGTGCCCGCGCGCGACGCCGTCACCGACTGCGCGAGAGCGAGGATCGCCTGCGACGCCTCGGCATCCGGTGCGATCTCGAGCAGCGGCGTCCCCTCGTCGGCCGCCTCGCGCAGCGCCGGGTCGAGCGGGATGCGTGCGAGCAGCGTCGTGCCGATCTCGTCCGCGAGCGCCTGCCCGCCGCCCGAGCCGAAGAGCTCCTGGCCGGTGCCGGCGAGGAACGACATGTTCTCGACCGCGCCCGTGATCCGCATGCCCATCTTCAGCGCCATCTGCGCCGCCCGGACCGCGACCTGCTGCGCGGCGGGCTGCGGCGTCGTGACGACGAGCGCCTCGGCGCGCGGGAGGAGCTGGCCGAGCGACATCGCGACGTCGCCCGTCCCCGGCGGCATGTCCACGAGGAGCGTGTCCAGCTCGCCCCAGTGCACGTCCGAGAGGAACTGCTCGAGCGCCTTGTGCAGCATCGGGCCGCGCCACATGATCGGCGCGTTCTCGTCGAGGAAGAAGCCGATCGACATCAGCTTGAGGTCGCCGCGGACCGGTGGGACCATCATGTCGTCGACCGCGATCGGCTTCTGGTGGACGCCGAGCATGTGCGGAATCGAGTGGCCGTAGACGTCGGCGTCGAGGACGCCGACCTGCTCGCCGAGCGTCGAGAGCGCGTATGCGAGGTTGGCGGTGAGCGTCGACTTGCCGACGCCGCCCTTCCCCGAGGCGATCGCGATCACCCGCGTCCCGGCCGAGAGCGAGATCGACTTCTCCGCGCGCCCGCCGCGGAGCCGCGTGGCGAGCGCGGCGCGCTCCTCCGGACTCATCACGTCGAACGCGACGCGCGTCGAGGTGACGCCCTCGACAGCCCCGACCGTGCGCCCGACCTGCTCCTCGAACGAGTGCCGGAGCGGGCAGCCCGCGACCGTGAGCGCGATCGTCACCGCGACCGCGCCGTTGTCCTCGATCAGGACGTCGCGCACCATGTCGAGCTCGGTCACGGGCTTCTTGAGCTCGGGATCGATGACGCCTTCGAGCGCCTTCAGGATCGCGTCACGATCGGGCCTCATATGAACGAGCGTACCCGTATCGGTCTAGCGGAGGGCGTCCGCAAGCGCGGCGAGAAGCTTCTCGGAGCCTGCGGCCGCGACGCGCGAGCGCTGAACGAGGTCGAGCGGCGCAGCGCCGAAGGGCGGATCCTCGAAGAGCTCGATCGCGAAGCCGCGCTCGCGGACGAGCAGTTGCGCGGCCGCAATGTCGACCGAGCGCGCCGGCTTGAGGGAGCAGGCCCCGTCTATGCGCCCGGCCGCCAGGTGGCAGAGCGTGAGCGCGAGCGAGCCCATGACCCGGACGCGACCGACGAGATCGATGAGCGCGGAGATCTGCTCCGCGATCGCCCGGGTCGTCGTGCCCTCGAACGAGAGGATCTCGATCGTGTCCTTCGGCCTTGTCCCGCGCAGTTGCTCTCCGTCGAGAAACGCGCCGCGGCCCCGTTCGGCCGTCCACTCCTCGCCCGTCCCGAAGTCGTGGACGTACCCGAAGACGACATCGTCCATGGTCGGGCCCTCGGCGACCGCAAGCGAGAGGCAGAAGAAGGGGATCCCGCGCTTCGCGTTGATCGAGCCGTCGATGGGGTCGACGACGATCCTGAGCTCGCCGCCCTTGCCGAACGTGCGCTCGCCGAGCTCCTCCGAGACGAGCACGAAATCGAGGTCGAGCGCCGCGAGCCGCTCGACGACGGCGTCCTCCGCGGCCTGGTCGATCGCGGTCGTGTCGTCGCCGCCCTCGCCCCGGCGGAGAACCGGCTCGCGCTCGACGCGGGTCGGCATCCGCTCGAGCACGCCGCGAATGTCCGAGGCGCAGAGCCGGCCGAGCTCGAGCCAGTCGGTCACTGCCGCACCGGGTGGAAGAGCAGGCCCGAGAGCGGCTTGGGGAAGAAGTACGTGCTCTTCGGCGGCATGCGCTCGCCGCGCCTGGCGGCGGCGAAGACGTCCTCGACCCGCGGCGTCCGGAGGAGGAAGGCGACGTCCGCCTCGCCGCGATCCACCGCTGCGACGGCGGCGGCCGCGTCAGGGGTGTACGAGATCCCCTCGAGCCCGTAACGGTCGACGAGCTCGACGTCGAGCTCGTCCTCGCCACCCGCGAGAAGCTCGGCGCTCCCCGAGCGGTAGGCGACAGCCGCCGAACGCCCGGCCGGGACTCGCGCGAGCTCCCGCATCGCCTCTTCGACGGTCTCGAAACGCTCGCCACCCTCCGGCTGCGCGAGGTCGGTTCGGCCGGAGAACACCCGGTGCGTCGGGAAGACGTGGAGCCCGGGATCCGAGGTCGAGACGACGAGCGCCATGATCCGCGCGCCACTCCCGCCAAGCTCCTCGCCGAGCTCGATCGCGCTCTCGTAGCGGTGATGGCCGTCGGCGATGAGCAGCGGGTCGCTCGCCGGAAGAACCGCGTCGTCGAGCCGCCACACGCGCGAGCCGTCGGCGGCGAGATCGGGCTCTCGCTCCGGGGTCTCGACGACGAGCTCCCCGTCGTGGAGAAGGAAGATCGGCTCCGGCTGCGCCCTCGTCTCGCGCAGCAGGCGGAGGCGCTCCTCCCGGATCCTCGGATGCGTGCGCTCGTGCGGGAGGACGCCGCCGGCCGAGTACGGCTCGGCCGCGATCGAGGCGACGACACCGCGCCGCTCGCGCGCGACGCCGTCGGGGCCGACGTACTCCTCCTCCAGCAGCCAGATCGCCAGCTCGCCGTCCTGCTCGAGGATCCCCTCGTCGACCCACTCGCGGTACAGGCGACCTGCGTTCTCGGCCGACTCCGGAAGCGTCAGCCTCACGACGTTGTGCGGGCTCCGGAGGAAGAGACGCTCGCGCTCCGCGGGAGTGACGGCGTCGTAGGGAGGTGCGACGAGGTCGGCCAGCGGCCCGGCCGCGCCGGAGTAGCGGACGGCGCGAAACGGCTGGAGGGCGGCCATCGGGTGGCCGAGCCTACCAACGTCCGAGCGCGGGCTCGCGGACGCACCACCAGGCCGGCCCAGCCCGGGCTAGGTGTGAAAAGTCAGTGACGAGTGCCTGGCACTGAAGGTGTCGAAAGACCGTGCCGATCCATCCTCAGCGGCGCCGTACACTCCGGCCGTGGCCACGATCGCCGAGCTCGCCGAGGACAGGACGGTCGAGGGCGTGTTCGCGGTCACGAAGAAGGAGCGCCGGCACACGCGTGCTGGCGCCGCGTACCTCGCGCTCGAGCTCGCGGACGCGAGTGGCCGGATCGACGCCCGCGTCTGGTCGGATGTCGAGCTCCTCGACGGCCGCTTCGGCGAGGGAGACGCCGTGCGAGTGCTCGGCCGCGTCGAACGCTTCGACGGGAAGCTCCAGGTGCAGGTGCGTGCGGTCGAGTCGGTGGACGACGCCGACCCGGCGGCGCTGACGCCGACGCTCCGCCGTGACGCGGACGAGCTCGACGGCTTCCTCGAGTTTCTCGCGGCCGAGATCGCCCACCCCGGACTCGGCGCGCTCGTGGGCTCGTTCGCCGGTGACGCCGACGTCCGGGTCGCACTTCGGGCACTGCCTGCCGCCGGCGCCGAGGGCCATCACGGTTACGCAGGGGGCCTGCTCGAGCACACCGTCGGCGTCGCCACGCTCTGCCGCGAGACCGCGGGGCTTCATCCACGCCTCCGCTTCGACTTGCTGCTCGCCGCGGCGTTGCTCCACGACGTCGGTCGGATTCGCGAGCTCGGGCGCGGCCCCGCGTTCCGGCAGACGGACGAGGGACGCCTCCTCGGCCACGTCCACCTCGGCCTGCGGCTGATCGAGGAACGCGCGCGCGACCTCGACCCCGCCGTTCTCGCCGAGCTCTTGCATGCGATCGCGAGCCATCACGACCGCCCGGCCGCGCGGACGGCCGAGGCGGCCGTCCTCTACCACGCGAACCAGCTCGACGCACAGGCCGCGACCCGCCCGGTCGGGAGCGGAGGCTGAAGTGCAAGCGCTACGACGCGGCCGCGAAGCGGACGCCTTCAGGGATTTTCGCGCGACCAGGATCCGCGCTAGCGGATGCTGGTCTTGTGCAAG
>Ga0190265_10002412_pt1 | contig 12570 bp, 14 predicted proteins | sample Popmic124T_FD_133135 | JGI IMG/M metagenome (GOLD analysis project Ga0190265, IMG submission 133135) | Populus adjacent soil microbial communities from riparian zone of Indian Creek, Utah, USA - 124 T | ecosystem: Environmental > Terrestrial > Soil > Riparian zone | place: USA: Utah | collected... | reverse complement strand
TCGCTCGGTCTCGATCCCTACGAGACCGCGGCCTACGAGGCGGCGCTCGACGCGCAGTGGGAGGCGCTCGGCGAGCCGTCGTGGCCGGGCGGGCAGCCCTGGGTCGGCGGGCACGTTGGCGGCGTGCAGGGCGAGCTGCCACCGGACGGCAGCGTCCTGCTGTTCCACCTCGCCGACGACGACGGCGAGCTCGGCCTCCACTTCCTTGACGGCGGGACGATCCAGTTCCACATCCCCGCCGCCGCCCTCGCGCGTGGCGACTACAGCGCGGTCACGATCGAACCGAGCTCCTGCTGACGTCGTAGCGCGGGCGTTCGTGTGGACGGAGCACCGCCGCGCGCGATCCAGCGGCTCAGGCGGTGAGCGGGAGGCGCCAGTCGTTGCAGCGCATCAGCGAGCCCGGCGGGTACTCGAACTCGCACGGACCGAGCAGCTCGAACCCGAGCTTCCGGCAGATCGCGTTGGACGCCGCGTTCGCGACCGACGGGAACGCGTGCATCGCGCCGTATCCGCCCTCGGCCTGCGCGAGCGCGATGAGCTGGCGCATCGCGGACGCCGCGGCGCCGCGCCCCTGATGAGGGGGAAGCACGGACCAGCCGGTCTCCAGCACCGACTCGTCGCGCCACGTGCGCTCCCAGAAGCCGACCGAGCCGATCGCCGCTCCCGTGGCGCCGTCGACGATCTTGAACATCCCGGAATCGGGCTCCGCATAGCGGCGCTGGCGGTCGGCGATCCGCTCCTCGTTCTCGGCGCCGCCGAGGTGCTCCATCATCGCCGGATCGCCCGTGAGCTTGCGGACGAGGTCGCCGTCGCTGTCTTCCCAGGGCTCGATCCGGAGGTCCATTCGTGCATCATAGGATCCGGCGATGGGACTGCTCCGCCGCACGCTCGAGTCCGGGTTCGGGAAGCTGGAGGGGCTCGCGGAGCGCATCACCGCGGGCGAGGATGCGAAGCTGAGCCCGGCGGAGCGCGAGCGGGTCGCCGAGTGGGAGGCGCGCGCCGCGGCGGCCCGGGCCGGCACGCCGGTCGAGGAGCTGGGCGACGCGCGGCTCGTCGGCAGCGTGCTGCACGGTCCCGCCGGCGAGGCGCTGCACGGGATAGCCGACGCGCCGCAGCCGGGGGCTGCGCTCGAGGACCCCGCGGCGTGGGAGGAGCAGCGGCGCGCCGAGCACGCCGCGCGCGACGAGCGGCGCGCCCCGTACCTCGCCGCGACCCGCGCGCCGGTGCACTGCCTCCGGATCGCGACGCGACGCGGCATCGAGGACGTCGTGGCCGAGCTCGCGGCGAGCGGCCTCGCCGGACGGCCCGACCTCGTCTACGGCGCGTATCGGGTGCCCGACCGCATCACCGCCGGCGTGCTCGGCGGCGAGGCCGTCGTCGAGTGGGAGATCGTGCACGCCGCGGAGGCGCCGCTCGCGCCGGCCGGGCCCGCGCGCGCGCTCCACCTCGACGCGCGCGACCCGCTCGTCGCCCGCGCGGTGGGCGAGCCCGCCCCGCTCGACGAGGACGTCGCGCTCGGCCTGCTCGACCGCGCTGGCATCGGGCCGGAGCAGACGCTCGCGGTGGCCCGCGACGTCGGCATCCGCCACCACGGCGGCGACAGCGACGCCTCCACCCCGCGGGTCGTCGCGTCGGTCCGCGGTGTCCACGTCCTGGTCGCCGGCGGCGCGCCGGCGCCCGCGCTCGACGGCACGCCGTGGACGCTGCCCGCCGGTCCGCCCGCCGGCGTCTGCATCGACGTCCTCCAGTGGGACGCGATCGCGCAGGCGGTCCACCCCGTGCGCCAGCACCGCGCGCCGCTGCCCTCGCCGTATCCGTACCTCCCGCTCACGCCGCGCGAGCTGCTGCAGGCGTACCTGGAGATCGTCGGCGTCGCGCCCGCCGACACCTACGCCGCCCAGGTCACCCACGACCGCCCGTTCGACCTCATGGGTCGCACGAGCGCGAGCGCGCACGTCCGGCGCACCGGCGGCGGGCCGGATCTCCCGTGCGCGGACGGCACGCCGCGCAAGCGCATGGCGGGCGGCCACCACATCGTCGTCGCCTACCGCGACGCACCGGCCTATGTGGACGGCCGTGCCCGCTTCGAGGACTACGCGACGGCGGAGCTGCACGCGCACCTGCGCCGCGGCCTCGGGCTCCGCCTGCCGGTGCCGAAGCCCGCGAGCCGGCTGGCGCGCGTCGCCGATCAGGTCGCCGACGCCGTATGGCTGCTCTCGGGCGAGGCCGGGTTCGAGCCCGACGGCCCCGGGCCGCGCTACTGCTGAGCGCGCGTGGGGCGGACGTGACAACCTCGCCGGGGATGACCGCCGACGCGTCGTCCATCGACACCGATCTGGTCGCTCGCCTGATCGCCGCGCAGTTCCCGCAGTGGGCCGACCTGCCCGTGGCGCCGGTCCCGACGAGCGGCTGGGACAACCGGACGTTCCGGCTCGGCGACGAGCTGACGGTCCGGCTCCCGAGCGCCGAGCGGTACGTGCTGCAGGTCGAGAAGGAGCAGCGCTGGCTCCCGCTCCTCGCCCCGCGGCTGCCGCTCCCGATCCCGACGCCGGTCGCGCACGGCGCGCCGGGCGAGGGCTACCCCCACCCGTGGTCGGTGCTCCGCTGGCTCGACGGCGAGCCGGCCATCACGGCGCCGATCGAGGACCACACCGCGTTCGCCGCCACGCTCGCGGAGTTCCTCGCCGCGCTCGCCGCGGTCGACCCCGCGGACGGACCGGCGCCCGGCCCGCACAACTTCTGGCGCGGCGGCCCGCTGACGACCTACGAGCAGGAGACGCACGACGCCGTCGCGGCCCTCGGCCCGCGGATCGATCGCGCCGCGGTCCTGGCCGCGTGGGACGACGCGATGGCCGCCACCTGGCACGGCGCGCCCGTCTGGTTCCACGGCGACGTCGCCGTCGGCAACCTCCTGCTCCGCGACGGGCGGCTGGCCGCGGTGATCGACTTCGGCACCGCGGGCGTGGGCGATCCCGCCTGCGACGTGGTGATCGCCTGGGCGCTGTTCGCCGGCGAGAGCCGCGCGGCGTTCCGCGCCGGGCTGGGCGTCGACCCGGGGACGTGGTCACGCGGACGCGGCTGGGCGCTGTGGAAGTCGCTGATCACGCTCGCGGACCTCCCCGACGCGGACCCCCGCGCGGCTCTCCCGCGGCTCGTGATCGACCAGGTGCTGGCCGACCACGCCGGCGCCGCGTGAACGCCGGTTTCGGCGATCGGCGAAATGCTCGCGCGCGCGAGCCCCCGGGGTCAGCCTCCCAGCATGGACAACGTACGTGCAGCCCTGGACGAAGGCGCCGACTACGCAGCCGAGCACGTCATCGTGCTCGCGAACCGCAAGACCGTGACGCGGGACGCCCACGTGCTGATCGTCGACGGTGAGCTCGCGGTCCTCCACAACGGCCCCGGCCCGATCGAGGAGCGCATGATCGTCGCCGCGCCGGTCGGCGAGGTCGAGGTGCTCGGCCGTCCCTGGTACGGGCTCGGCCAATCGGTCGACGTCCGGATCGGCGAGCACCGCTGGCAGCTCCAGCCCGAGTCGGCCAGCCGCGGCAGCGGCCTCGCGACGCCGAAGAAGATGCGCCGCGCGCGCGACTCGGTCGCCGCCTTCGAGGCCGCGCTCGCCGCCGCGTGACTCATGCCCCGCTCGGGGCGGGCGTCGCGGCGCCGTAGCGCGTGTGCAGGAGGACCCCCGCGGCGGCGAGGGCGGCGGCGTAGCCGAGCCCGCTGCCGCCCGGCTCCACCGGCCAGGTGAGCGGCGCGAGCCATGCCGCCGCGCCGGGCCCGACCGCCGCGCCCGCGAAGGCCCAGGCGCTCGGGACCAGCCAGGCGAGGCGCGGCCCGAGCGCGACGAGGCCGATCGCCGCCAGCCCGCCGAGCCCGGCGAGGTTGCGCAGCGCCGCGTCGAGGTGCTCGCCGGCGGGCAGCAGCGCGAGCGCCGCGACGGTCGCGCAGACGGCGAGCTCCGCCGCCCGCCAGCGCGCCCACCGCTGCGGCGTGACGCGCTCGAGCGCCGGATCGGCGCCGCCGAGGGCGAAGCCGAGCACCGACACCGCGGCCAGCGGCGCGAGCACCGGGACAAGCATCCCGGTGTCGTCCACGAACACCACGAGCGCCCAGCACGCGACCGCCACGCCGAGGAGCGCGCAGGCGACGCGACCGGCCTGCCGGCCCCGGAGGTGGAGCACGAGCAGCCGCGAGGTCACGAGCTCAGGGCCGCGAGCGCGGCGGCGCCCGCGGCGGCCGGGGCCAGGCCGGCCAGCCGCCGGCCGCTCGCCCACAGCCAGCCCGAGACCGCGAGCCCGGCGAACCAGAGCAGCTGCCCGAGGGAGCGGCGCACGGTCAGGTCGGCGACGGTGACGTCCTCGCCCAGGCCCGGAAGGATGAGCATCACCCGCCCGTCGCCGGGCGACCACCCACCGAACACGGAGGTGACCGCGAGGACGAGGAACAGCGCGAGCGGCGCGGCCATCGGGCTGGAGGCGGTCCGGCCGAGCGCGAGCCCGACGAACGCCGCGGCCACGAGCGAGACGAGCGTCACCAGGGCGCTCGCCGCCGCGGACGCGCCGAGGGCGCCGGACGTGCAGCCGCCCGCGGTCACGGCGACGAGCAGCACGACGAAGACGGCGAGCACGGCGAGCCCGAGCGAGGCGCCCTCCACCGCGGCGCGCCGCGCGGGCGGCAGCGCGGCGGCGGCCACCGCGTCGTCGAGTCCGCGGCGGCGCGCGCGGCCGCCGTGCCAGATCCCGGCGGCCAGCACGCACGGCAGCACGAGCCACATGGAGTCACGCAGCGCCAGCACGGCTTCGTTCCAGGCGCCCTGGCACTCGTCCGGGGCGCTGAGGGCGGCCATGCCGCCGAGCGCCAGCACGACGAGGGCGACCAGCGGGGCGGGACCGCGCCGCAGGTCGAGGGCGAGCATCCGGGCCGTCATGCGCCCACCCGCTCGCGGTGATCGCGCAGCAGCGCGGAGTAGCCGCGCTCGAACGTGCTCGCGGTGGCGTCGCCGACGTCGTCCGCGGCGGCCTCGAGCTCGTCGATCGAGCCGCGGAACACGAGCTGGCCGCGGTCGAGCAGGACCGCGTCCTCGCACGCCGCGGCGACGTCCTCGACCAGGTGCGTCGAGACCACCACGCAGGTGTCGCCGCCCACCTCGCGCAGCAGCTCGCGGAAGCTGACGCGCTGCTCGGGGTCGAGCCCCGCCGTGGGCTCGTCCAGCAGGAGGATCCGCGGGTCGTTGACGATCGCCTGGGCGATCCCGACCCGCCGGACCATCCCGCCCGACAGGGTCTTCATCCGGCTGTCGGCGCGGTCGGCGAGGCCGACGCGGTCCAGCGCCCGATCGACGGCCGCGGGCACGGCGTCCCGCGGCATCTCCTTGAGCCAGGCGAGGTACTCGACGAACTCGCGCGCGGTGTAGCGCGGATAGAAGCCGAAGCGCTGCGGCAGGTAGCCGATCTCGCGGCGCAGGGCGCGGAGGTCGCCGCGGTCCGCGTCGACGCCGGAGAGCCGCAGCGTGCCGGCGTGCGGCCGCACGACCGTGGCGAGCGCCTTGATCAGCGTCGTCTTGCCGGCGCCGTTGGGGCCGAGCAGCCCGTGCACGCCGGTGTCGAGCGCGAGCCCGAGCCGCTCGACGGCGACGTGGCGGCCCGCGCGGACCGACAGGCCGTCCGCCTCGATGGCGAACGCGCTCGTTGGGGCAAGGGGATCGGACAGCACGGTCATCGCTCCATCATCCGGGGGTAGGTCTCACGGCGCAGCGCGATCACGCCGGCCGCCACGATCGCCAGCGCGCACCACACGGGCAGCCAGGCCGGCTCGAGTGCCGCGGGGGTGTCCTGCAGCGCGAGCGCCGGCACGACGACGCCGGCGACCCACGCGCCGGCCGCGAGCGCGGTCGCGCGCGCGATGCCGGTGATGCTGCCGAGCGCGAGCGCGGCGGCGGTGAGCGCGAGGCACGGCAGCAGCCAGGCGGCCTGGCTGTCCGCCTCCGTGACCGCGCCGGCGACCAGCGCGGCGGGGACGACGACGGCGATGACGACGAGCGTCCGCCGGAGCAGCAGCGCCAGGCCGGCGGCCGGTGTCGCCGCCACGAGCTCGTGCGCCGGGTCGAGCGCGCGGCTCCAGCTCGCCGCGACGCCGAGCAGCGGCAGGACCGGCGCGGCGAGGAGGAGCCACGACGGTGCCGCACCGCCACCCGACGCGGCGACGAGGTCGAGCAGCGTCGCCGCCGCGAGGACGGCGACGCAGGCGAGCAGGCGGGAGATCAGCAGCCCGCCGGTGAGGCGGCGCGCGCCCCAGCGCCGGCGTGCGGGCGCCGGGAGCGCGGAGATCCGCGCGTCGAGCCCTGCGCGGACGTCCTCGACGACGGCGAGCAGCTCGGGCGACCGCGTCGCCATGGCGCGGCCCAGCCGCGCGCGGCAGTCCGGGCAGCGCTCGAGGTGCGCCTCGACCGACCACTGCTCGGGCGCGGGCAGCGCGGCCCCGTCGACCGCGGCGAAGCGGTCCAGGAGCGCGTCCGGGACGTGCCAGGTGTCCACCGGGCTCATGCGAGCGCCTCCTTGAGCGCGATGCGGGCGCGCCGCGCCCGCGTCTTGACCGTGCCCTCGGGGATCCCGAGCAGCAGCGATGTCTCCCGGACCGACAGGCCGTCGAGCACCATGGCCTGGAGGACGGCGCACAGCTCGGGCGACAGCCGCGCGAGCTCCGTGGCGAGCCGGGCGTCCAGCTCGCCGCCGAGCGCCTCCTCCTCCGCCGACGGCGCGTGCCCCTCGGGCGGCGCCGCGACGGCGACCTCCGCGCTGCGGCCGCGGCGCCGGAAGGCGTCGACCAGCCGCCGCGCGGCGATCGTCCACAGCCACCCGGCCGCGCTCCCGCCGGCGCTCGCGCCGGCGAACGAGCCGGCGGCCCGCCAGACGGCGACGTAGGACTCCTGCATCACCTCGGCGACGAGGTCCTCGTCGGCGCAGCGCCGCCGCAGGCGCAGCGCGAGCCACGGAGCCGTGCGGCGGTACAGCTCGTCGAAGGCGGCGCGATCGCCGCGCGCGACGCGCCGCACGAGCTGCTCGTCGCTCAATTGCTCCGGTCCGGTCTTCCTCACGCCCCTCTAGACGACCGATTGCCCGTTTCGGTTCTCGGCACGCTCACGAGTCCGCGAGCGGGAACGAGTGGTGCTCGTGGCAGACCTGCCACCGCCCCCGCTCGTTCCGCAGCCCGAGCGTCAGCCGCAGCCGGCGCTCGGGGTGCTGCGTCAGCTCGTCGGGCATCCCGCAGCGCAGCAGCGCGTGCGCGTACGCGACGTCGTCGCCCGCCGTGACGTCGAGCGCGACGATGTCGAACACCGCGCCGCGCGCCTGCCACACGAAGAAGCCCGGCCACGTCGCGCGGTAGGCGTCGATCCCGCGCACGCCGTCGTCCGGCGGTGGGACGTCGAACATCACGATGTCGTCCGCGTGGTCGGCGAGGACGCCGTCGAGGTCGCCCTCGTGCACCGCCGCGGCCCAGCGCTCGATGAGGCGCCGGATCTGCTGCTCGTTGTGGTTCATGCCTCTTAGGACCGGACCGTCGCACCGAACTGACCGCCCCTGCTGTTCGAGGGTCGAAATGCCGCGGCGTTCAGGTGGGGCGACTCAACGTCGAAATAGCGATGTCAACTCGCCCCACGTCCCGGCGGCGGGTGGTGCTCGACGAGTTTGCGTCGCCATCCGACGCAAACTCGCCACCGAGCACGCCGCGGCGGTCCGGACCCCCTCCCTCGATGCCGCAGTTCGCCGGCACCCAGCAGACGCGCGGCGCCCGACACGCGACGCGACGACCACTCACACAGGCACGACGCCGTGGCGCTTCCACGGCCGCTCGACCCGCTTGCCCTCCGCGAGCTCGAGCGCCCGGATCACCACCGGGCGCGTCTCGCGCGGGTCGATCACGTCGTCGACCATGTCGTTCGCCGCCGCCACGTAGACGTCGATCAGCGACCGGTAGGCCGCGATCAGCTCCGCCTTCTTCGCGATCGGGTCCTCGGCCTCCTCGACCTGCTTGCGGAAGACGATCTCGACCGCGCCCTCCGCGCCCATGACGGAGATCTCCGCGGTCGGCCACGCCACGAGCAGGTCGGGCTCGTACGCGCGGCCGCACATCACGTAGTAGCCCGCGCCATAGGCCTTGCGGAGCACGACCGTGACCTTGGGGACCGTCGCGGCGGCGACCGCATGGAGCAACTTGGCCCCGTGGCGGATGATGCCCGCGGCCTCGACCTTCGTCCCGACCATGAACCCGGGCACGTCCTGGAGGAAGAGCAGCGGGATCCCGAACGCGTTGCAGAGGTTGACGAACCGCGCGGCCTTGTCGGCCGAGTCGTTGTCGAGGATCCCGCCGAGGTGCTTCGGCTGGTTCGCGACGATCCCGACCGGCCGGCCGCCCATCCGCGCCAGGCACGTGATGATCGTCCGCGCCCATGCGCCCTTGACGTCGAGGTAGGTCCCGTCGTCGACGATCCGGCGGATCACGTCGTACATGTCGTACGGCTTGCGGTTCGTGTCCGGGAGGACGTCGGCGAGCGCGTCGTCCATCCGGTCGGCGGGATCGGACGCGGGCAGGACCGGCGGGCGCTCCTCGCAGTGCGACGGGAAGTACGAGAGGTACTGCCGGATCACCTCGATGCACTCCTCGTCGGAGCCGACCTCGATGTCGCCGACGCCGGACTTGCGCGTGTGCACGCGCGATCCGCCGAGCTCCTCCTGCGTCACGTCCTCGCCGATCGCCGCGCGCACGAGGTGCGGGCCGGCGAGCGCCATCGAGCCCCGGCCCCGGACCATCGGCACGAAGTCGGCGAGACCCGGGATGTAGGCCGTGCCGGCCGCGCACGGGCCCATGAGGGCCGCCACCTGCGGGATCACCCCGCTCATGACGACCTCCTCGCGGAACAGGTGCCCCGAGCCGGCGAAGAGCGAGCCGACCGCCTCCTGGATGCGCGCGCCGGCGGAGTCGAGCAGCCAGACGAACGGCACGCGGTGCTTGAGCGCGAGCTCGCGCAGCCGCGTCACCTTGAGCTCGCCGGTCATGCCCATCGAGCCGGCCATCACGGTGAAGTCGTACGCGCAGACGCAGACCATGCGCCCGTCGACGCGCCCGTAGCCGGTGACGACGCCGTCGGCCGGCGCGTCGCGTCCCTCCATCGCCCGCTGGGAGAAGTGCGGCTGCGCGTGGATGCCCAGCTCGGTGAACGTCCCGGCGTCGGTCAGCAGCGCGATCCGCTCGCGCGCGGTGAGCTTCCCCGCGTCGTGCTGGCGCGCGATGCGCTCCTCGCCGCCGCCGAGCCGCGCCTTCGCGCGGCGTTCGTGCAGGTCCTCGGCGAGCGAGCGCAGACGGCTGGGAGGTGCGGGTTCGGCGCTCACGAGCGGAAAGTGGGACGTGCCACTTCCGACTCTATCCCATCCGACAACGCCGATCGCTTACTATGCGTAAGTATGACTCCCTCAGCCATCATCATCGGCGCCGGCCCCGGCATCGGCACGGCGGTCGCGCGCCGGCTCGCCCGCGAGGGCTTCGCGGTCGGGCTCGTCGCCCGCTCCGCCGCCACGCTCGCCGAGGCGCGCGACGCCCTCGGCGGCGCCGTCCACGCCGTCACCGCCGACGTCACCGACGAGGCGGCGCTCCGCGCCGCGCTCGACGAGCTCGTCGACCGGCTCGGCACCCCCGAGGTGCTCGTCTACAACGCCGCGCTCATCCAGGCCGACGTCCCCGGCGAGCTGAGCGCGCAGCAGCATCTCGACGCGTACGCGGTCAACGTCGTCGGCGCGATCACCGCGGCGTCCCAGCTCGCCCCGCGCATGGCGGGCGGCACGATCCTCCTGACCGGCGGCATGCCCGAACCGATCCCCGACGTCACGAGCCTGTCGCTCGGCAAGGCCGGCCTGCGGGCGCTGACCGAGCTGCTCCAGAAGCACTACGCCGACGTGCACGTCGCGACCATCACGGTCGGCGGCGCCGTCGCGCCGGGCACCGACTACGACCCCGACGACATCGCCGAGCACTACTGGCGCCTCCACGCGCAGCCGGCGGGCGCCTGGGAGCACGAGGTGCTGCACTAGCGCGGGAGGACGGGCTCGAGCGCCGCGGCCACCCGCGCCGCCGACCCCGGCGCCGCGATCGAGGCGACCTCGAGCCCGACCACCTCCGCGGACTGCGCGACCGCGAGCAGCAGCGCGCGCAGCGCCTCCATGCTCATCCCGCCGTGCGCGGGGAACGAGAACGGCATCTCCGACGGGTCGAGCACGTCGAGGTCGACGTGGAGGAACACCGGCGCGCCGCGCACGATCGACGGGACGTCGCCCGGCGCCCGCGCGACCAGCCCTGCCCGCTCCATCTCCTCGCGCTCGGGCGCGTCCAGGTCGCGCCCGTCCGCGAGCACGACGCGCGCCGGGTCGAAGCCGGCGCCGAACCCGCTGCTCCAGCGCCCGCAGACGGCCGAGAGGCACATGCCGCCGAGGAACCCCGACGCGGTCGTCTCGGGCGTGTTGAAGTCCCCGTGCGCGTCGAGCCAGACGAGCCGCGCGTCGGGGAGCCGCCGCGCGACCACCGGCAGCGAGCCCATGCAGAACGTGCAGTCCGAGCCGAGCAGGACGGGAAACTCGCCCGCGTCGAGCGCCGCCTCGAGCTCGTGCCCCGCCGCGGCGATCGTCTCGGCCCCGTCGCGCAGGTCGTCCTGCCAGGGCGCGTCGCGCGGCGCGCCCGGCTCGCCGAGGAGCCGGGGCGCGTCCGAGAGCGCCTCGCCCAGCGCCTGGGCGCCCTTCGCACCGTCGGCCGAGCGGTCCGAGGTCCGGCCGCGCAGGACGACGACGCGCAGGCTCACCGACCGGTCCAGACCGGGTCGCGCTGCTCGAAGAACGCGCGCACGCCCTCCTGGATGTCCTCGGTCGAGAACGCCAGCGAGAGCTGCGCCTGCAGGTACGCCAGCGCGTCCGCGAACGCCATGTCCTGCTGCCGGTACATCGCGTCCTTGCCCAGCCGCATCATCAGCGGCGACTTCGAGGCGAGCTTCGCCGCCCACTCCGCCACGACCGCGTCGAACTCGTCCGCGGGCACGACACGGTTGACCAGCCCGGCCGCCAGCGCGTCCTCGGCGCTGATCTGCTCGCCGAGCAGGAGCAGCTCGTTCGTCTTCTTGCGGCCGATGTTGCGGTAGATCAGCGCCATGATCATGAACGGGAACACGCCGACGTTGATCTCCGGCGTCCCGAAGCGCACGCCCTCGCGCGCGACGATCAGGTCACACGCGAGCGCCAGCCCGAGCGCGCCCGCGAGCACGTGCCCGTTCGCGGCGCACAGCGTCGGCTTGCCCAGCTCCCCGATCGCCTGGAAGATTAGCGGGAAGCGCGCGCTGACCTCCAGGTGCTTGAGGATGAGCGGCTGCTCCGCCGCGAACCCGGCGAGGTTCCCGCCGCTGGAGAAGACCTTGTCGTGGGTCGACGTGAGCACGACGCAGCGCACCTGGGGGTCCGCCTTGGCCGCCGCGAACGCGGCGAGCAGCTCGTCGAACAGCGCATCCGACAGCGCGTTGCGGGTCTCGGGCTGGTCGAGCGCGACGGTGGCGATCCCGTCGGCGACGTCGTAGCGGATCGTCTCGTAGGCCATTGCGGTCGGCAGCCTAACCAAGCACGGGCTTGCAACGGTCGATACATTGCCGGGCAACACGGGACGGCTGCACGGGAGCGCCGCCCTGACAATTCCTCGGAGGGGACCAAATGGGAAGACGCACACGCGTCGCCTTTGCGACGCTGATCGCGCTTGCCGTGACCGCACCGGCCGCCCAGGCCGCGCGGGAGCCGCTCAACGCCTATCGCGTTGCGCCGACTGCTGAGAACAAGGCGACGCTCTCGCTCGCCGGGTTCGACATGACCGAGGCCGACCACGGGTCGTACCTCGAGATCTACGGGACCGCCGGCCAGGTCGCGGACCTGCGCAAGGAGGAGGGCATCCGCGCCCGCCTCGTCGGCAAGTCCCGCGCCGCGATGGCGCAGACCGCCGCCCTGCCGCCCGTCGGCAGCGACGCCGCGTTCAACGTCTGGCGCCGCTACGACCGCGTGGCGGGCGACACCAAGGAGCAGTACCTGGAGCTCTACGACCGGCTCGAGGGCAGCAACGTCGTCAAGAAGGTCACGCTGGGCAAGACCAACCTCGGCCGCGACATCATCGCGCTGAAGGTCACGAAGAACGCGAAGACGCGCACCGACAACACGCGTCCCGCGGTGCTCTACAACGCCATGCAGCACGCCCGCGAGTGGCTCGCCGGCGAGACCTGCCGGCGCACGCTCCTGTACTTCACCTCGAACTACGGGAAGAGCACGCCGGCGGGCGAGATCGTCACGCCGCTCGTCGACTCGCGCGAGCTCTGGTTCCTGTGCGTCAACAACCCGGACGGCTACGAGTACACGTTCACGGCCGGCAACCGCCTGTGGCGCAAGAACATGGCCGACAACGACGCCAACGGCGTCTACGGCGAGTACGCCGACGGCGTCGACCTCAACCGCAACCACGGCACGAACTGGGGCCGCGACAACGAGGGCTCGTCGGAGG
>Ga0190265_10002411_pt1 | contig 12570 bp, 11 predicted proteins | sample Popmic124T_FD_133135 | JGI IMG/M metagenome (GOLD analysis project Ga0190265, IMG submission 133135) | Populus adjacent soil microbial communities from riparian zone of Indian Creek, Utah, USA - 124 T | ecosystem: Environmental > Terrestrial > Soil > Riparian zone | place: USA: Utah | collected... | reverse complement strand
TTCGACTCCCTCTTCGGAATATGTGGGGTTGATTATATATCCGAAACGCCCGGAGCCGGTTGAAGCTCGTTGGCTCATGCCCCGCGATTACATAATCAAACTTCGTGAAATTTTGTGTCCTTTCGTGGATCGTTTTCAGTGTGTGTTGTAAGGCGATCCACGAAACGACACGAAATACGACGCAGATTAATTGTTCATTTTTTGTTGCAAGGCCCACTCAAGTCATACAAGAACTTTTGCTATTGACATTTTCCGCGTTCAGGCTTACCGTGCGGCTGAATCGCAAAAAGTTTTTGATCTCACTAGCGAGTGAATTTTTCCCCGACCTCGTTAGTCTCACGCTTGTCCATTTAACGGTCAGCACAGATGCGAGTTTCCGCTAAAGCATCGATTCTCCTTTTGGAGGCTTCCTTCCCGTTCAACTGGTCCAGGTGAGTTAAGCAAAGTGTTACAGCCACGTGTCATTTTTCGCTTTGGCTCAATGCCTTAGCAAAAACTCCGCCTCTACCGGTAAGTAGCGACGGAGTTAGCCGGAACAACTTTTAACACGCTATTGCGCGTAAAAGATGCACCGCATGGCTGCCCGCATCTTAGCGCAAAGCATATCAGGTCACAACCTCGGAGAATCTTATGCTGCGCATTCCTACTTCGTCCAAAACCAGATACTTACCTTTTTCTGAGCTCTACCAACAACGGCGTCAGAATTAGCCTCCATTCATAGAACGCGGCCCCGTAGCTAATGAGCTCCCGACGGCGGTCGTGTCTATAGATGGCTTTTCACCCACGCCAGTTTTGGGTGGGGGGACACACATCGATGAACGCCGCTTTTGAAGAAATTAAGTTTAACCCGGCCGAAGTCTCCGCCGGTGACCTGTTGTCCGCTTTAAGACGACTGGACATCCTGCTCCGGCACGCGGTCGGGAAGGCCGAGCTGACCTACGGAGCAAAAGCTGCGGCTGATAATTTCCGCGGCCTATATCTCAGTCATGCCGATACTGAAGACTTGCTCGACCGCGAACCTGGAACAGCTTCACTCAGCAGCTTTGAAGGTATACATCTGCCCGCAACTGACGGGACCACTTCGCAACTCGATTGCCTGCGACGGTCGTTTTCACTTTCCGACTTCGATCTTGACGTGGTTTGCATGGCCCTCGCTCCGGAACTTGATCTCCGATACGAACGCCTTTACGCATACCTGCAGGATGACGTTACGCGCCGGCATCCAACCCTGGACCTCGCGTTGAATATTTTGTCGGCTTCGGCCGAAGACAAAATCGAAAAGCGCGCCCACTTTGCGCCGGAAGCTCCTTTACTTCGGCTAGGGCTCATACAGGTGTTCCCGGATCCCCATCAGACTCAACCATCGCTGCTGGCACATTATTTCAAACTCGATCCTCAAGTCGTAAGAATGCTGTTGGGCCAACTGAGTTTGGATGAACGACTGCGACCTTATTGCCAGTTGTGGCGGCCCACCGTCGCATTAGATGACGTGCACGTTACGGCTACTACGAAGCAGGCGCTTCCGTTCTTAATTAAGAATATTCGGGAAAACCGGGCGTGCGGATTCTACTTCGAAGGCAAGCGGGGCACCGGAAAACGTCAAGTCGCGGAGGCGCTCGCCAGCCAGACGGGCGCTGCATTATTGACCGTGGACATGGGCCATGCAGTAGCGCGCGAAGCGGATGATGACGAGCTTGTCAAACTGCTTTGTCGTGAAGCCAAGCTTCAAAACGCGATTCTTTATCTTGATGAGTTTGACGCGATTCGCGGAGATGCGCGGCATAGGCGTTTGCCCAAACTTCTTAGTGAACAGGTCGAAGGTGTGGCCGTGATGGCCGGATCAAAACCGTGGTCGTCACTTTCTAGTGAGTGGAAGGGCGCCATGGTGGTGCCGTTTCCCGTTGCGACTTTTGAGGAACGGTATGCGTCGTGGGAGCGAGGCCTTGAGGATGCGACTTTAGCGGTTGACCCGCAGACGGTAGCGGCAATCGCCGATCGGTTCCGGCTCAACCAGAATCAGATCGCCGATGCGATCGAGACAGCCCGGGGCCAGGCGCTGTGGCGGGCCGCACAACAACAGGAATCTGTTTCCGGCGATCTTCAGCCGACGCCGCAAGACTTATTTGCTGCGGCACGGCGTCAGTCTGGCCAGGAGCTCGCTTCCCTGGCGCGCAAGATTGAGTCGCTTCAAACCTGGAACGACCTGGTGTTGCCGGACGATTCAATGTCCCAGCTCCGGGAAATTGTTCTGCGGCTGGTCCATCGTCATCGTGTGCTCCATCAATGGGGATTCGATCGAAAACTTTCGTCCGGCAAAGGTGTCAATGCACTTTTGGCGGGAACTTCGGGCACCGGAAAAACGATGGCCGCGGAGGTAATTGCGAATGAGTTGGGGCTCGAGTTGTACAAGGTGGATCTCGCGGGAGTCGTAAGTAAATACATCGGTGAGACCGAAAAAAACCTCGAGCGGATCTTTGATGCGGCCGAACAAGCCAACGCCATTCTGTTTTTCGACGAAGCCGATGCGCTGTTTGGAAAACGATCTGAAGTACATGACGCACATGATCGTTATGCAAATATCGAAGTGGCGTATTTGCTGCAACGAATGGAACAGTACGAAGGCATTTCGCTGCTCGCCACCAACCTTCGCCAAAACATGGATGAAGCATTTGTACGCCGCCTTGCGTTCATCGTGCAGTTTCCTTTTCCGAGCGCCGAGAGCCGGTTGCGTATCTGGAAGGGGATTTGGCCGCGTGAAGTTTCTCTTGCTGACGACGTCAATCTCGAACAACTGGCGTCGCAATTCAAACTAAGCGGCGGCAACATCAAGAACATCGCGTTTGCCGCCGCATTCCACGCGGCGTCAGACGGTGGCTGCGTTTCCATGTCGCACCTGTTGCGGGCCACGCGGCGCGAGTATCAGAAGATGGACAAAGTATTACCGGAACGTGAATTCGGACGAGAGGAGAAATGATCATGCGCTGCACCCGATCCACGCTGGTCACGCCAGGCTTTCCAGGGCGCGACCGCGAAGGGTTGAATCTCCTCGATACATCCGGCCGAGAGAGCCAGGCAATTTGATCCGGCGAATGTTCAGATCTGCTTTTGCCTGATCAGCCCGATTGAAATTTGACGCAGTGAGCAAACATGTTTCAGGACCTTGATGAAACAATGAGAACGATTCTCGACGACGCGGCAGCGCCGGCTGAGTTGAGGGCCGCCGAAGTGAGTTTTGAACCACCCAATAAAACATTTGCTCCAGGTCAACCAACTGTGAACCTCTTCTTATATGAAGTGAAAGAGAACCGAGGCTTCCGCGACCCCGAACCGATCATCCGGCAGGTTGGCGCCGAGTATGTGCGCCGCATGCCCCCACTTCGTGTGGATTGCATTTATCTCGTTACTACGTGGTCCAACCAGGGTGGGGGCGCGGGCGTGGCGGAAGAGCATCAGTTGCTGGGCCAGGCGCTCGCGTGGCTGAGTCGCTTCCAGGTAATTCCGACAACGTTTCTGCAGGGCAGTCTTGCCGTTCCGCCACAGCCCTTTCCGCCGCCGACTATGGTGGCGCAAATGGAAGACGGAAAAAGCGCGGGCGAGTTCTGGAGCGCGCTTGGCAGCGTGCCGCGCCCGGCATTCCACGTATCAGTCACTATCTCGATCGATCTCGGCCTTGAAACACCTGAAGGGCCGCCCGTTGTGACGAAGGAGACGATCCTGAAACAAAAGATGCCGCCGGGCGTCGTCGAACCTGTGCTGGCGGACTTCTTTGAGATTGCCGGCATCGTTAGAGACGGCAACACACTCGTCGTCATTCCAAACGCTGAGGTGACCATTCTCGAGTTGCAGCGAATCGTAACTTCCGACGATCTGGGTCGCTTCAGTTTTGCCAACCTGGAGGCGGGTAACTACACGCTTCGGACTGCCGCCCCCTTATACACCACAGCCAATAACCCAATCGTAGTGCCGGCAGCAGTCTTGAATGCCTACGACGTCAATCTATTGCCATAGCAAGAGCCAAGTCTCTTGACCGAGAAGGAGGAGCGAAATGCCAGTCTATTTATCACCCGGCGTATATGTCGAAGAGGTGCCAGGCGTTCCACCAATTACCGGAGTGGGCACCAGCACCGCTGCGTTCATTGGTGAAGTCGATGCCTCTATTGCAAACCCTGACGGTTCAGCCTTCACCATGCCTTTCCGGCCGGGCCGTCCACTCGACCCTGCCAATCCCGTTGCCGCCGACTTTTACGACCTGACTCCGATCGACAGTCCGCAGCTCATTACCAGTTGGAGTCAGTTCATGACGAAGTTTGGCGACTTTCAAGCGGGCAATAACGTGCTCGCGCACGCCGTCTATGGGTTCTTCAACAACGGCGGCACCGCATGTTTCGTAACTCGCGTTACCGACGCTGCGGATGTCGCGCAGATTCAAGATGCGTTACTGCTGCTCGAACCGATTGACGAGATCGCAATCGTGGCCGTGCCGGGCGCGCTCGATGCCGGAGTGCAAACCGCCGTAATCGATCATTGTGTGAACATGAAGGACCGCTTTGCCATCATCGACGGCCAGCGCACCACGACCATTAGCGCGGGCGCAATTCAAGGCGCGGGTCTCAGCGACAGTGCCTTTGCGGCACTCTACTTTCCGTGGCTCCAGGTCTTTGATCCTGTGACTAAAAGCGATCCCGTTACGAAAGGTTTGATCTTCGTCCCTCCCAGCGGCCACATGGCTGGAGTCTACGCGCGCGTCGATGCTGAACGCGGAGTTCACAAAGCGCCCGCCAATGTCACGCCGCGAGGTGTCCTGGGGCTCGAATACTTAACCAGCAAGAACGAGCAGGATTTGCTCAATCCGGACGGCATCAATGTGATTCGCAATCTCAACGGCAACATAAAAGTTTGGGGCGCGCGCACTCTTGGCGGAGACGACAATGGCGAGTTCAAGTACATCAACGTCAGGCGCCTGATGCTTTTTTTAGCGGAATCCATCGATGAGGGGACGCAGTTTGTCGTTTTCGAGCCAAACAATCCCGCGCTCTGGCAACGAATCACGCGCTCAGTCACCGCATTCCTCACCAACGTCTGGCGCAGCGGCGCGCTGTTTGGCCTGACACCGGAGGAAGCGTTCTACGTTAAGTGCGACGAGACCACAAATCCGCCTGACGTGCGCGAACTGGGCCAGGTGGTAACCGAGATTGGCGTGGCGATCGTTAAGCCGGCGGAGTTTGTCATATTCCGTATCACCCAACTGACCGGGCTGGAGTCGTTGTAATCGGCGCCGGCATGGCATGAAATCGAAAGGAGTAAGCAATGGCAACAGGAGCACGTGTTGACCCCTATCGCAATTTCAATTTCCTCGTTGAGATTGACGGTATTACCCAGGCGGGATTCTCGGATTGCACCGGCTTCGGGGCAAGCAACGACCCGATTGAATACCGGGAAGGTGGAATGCCCGAGAATACCGTACGCAAGCTGCCCGGCCAGACGAAGTACACAAACATCACGCTCAAGTGGGGACTAACTGACTCGACCGAGCTTTACGATTGGTACCGCGACGTGACCAAGGGAAAAATCGAACGCAAGAGTGGCAGCATCATCCTGCTTGACCTTGAAGGGAAGGAAAAAATTCGTTGGAATTTTTTCGAGGCCTGGCCGTCGAAGTGGGACAGCGTTGATTTCAGCGCGAAGGGAACAGATGTAGCCATCGAAACGCTTGAGTTGGTGGTCGAAAAAGTTGAAAGGGCGTAGCGATGATTCAGACTGAATACGAATTCACACTGCCTCTGGGCTTCCAGGATGAGGAGGGCACGCTTCATCGAGAAGGCACGATGAGGCTGGCAACGGCATTGGACGAAATTGGCCCAATAAAGGACCCGCGCGTTCAGGCGAACGAAGCCTATCTCATTATCATTCTGCTGTCGCGAGTGGTGACGAAGCTGGGCTCGCTTTCGATGGTGACGCCCAAGGTTATTGAAGGGCTTTACGCCGCAGATCTCGCCTATCTTCAGGAGTTCTACAACCGCATCAATCACAACGGAAAGGCCGCAATTGATACGGCCTGCCCCAAGTGTGAGCACACGTTTGCGGTGGAGTTGAACGGCCTGGGGGGGTTCTAGGCTACCCCCTCGGAAAGTTGTACGAGGAGGTAGCCTTCGTGGCTTATCACTTCCATTGGCCACCGGAAACGATTCTCGATCTCGAACACGCGGAACGCCGGCGATGGGTGGAGGAAATCTCCACGATCAATCGGCGCGTTAACGCAGGCGGGGAGTAATGAACGGCTTTTTTGGGAACTTACATTGGCGCATGCCGATGCAATCAACACCCACCCATCGTTGGGCCACCTGGGCGCGGTCGTTGTCCGCGGGCCGGCGCCGGATCTACTCGCGTCATGCCGCGGCAGTCATGCAGTTGCTGCGTCCTGCGATTCCCATTCATCGGTCCAGTCATCGTTGGGTGTTGCATGCCTGGTCGCTCTTTCCGCGCATTAATCTGGTTGTTCTTCCGGTCAGTCAGCAGTTAGTCGACAAAAGGTCTCCATCGGTCCCGGGAAGTTCCGCGCAACGCTCAAGTGGCGCGTTTAGGTCGCAAAAGGGTGTTAGCACACCGGCCCAGGGTTCGTTGAAAAGTGGCGCCGCAGTTGCTGAAGTGGAGGCCCTCCGCGCGTCGCCTGGAAACGCGCAAGCAATGCGAGTCGCGGAGGTGAATCCAGCGTTAGCGTATTCCGATTCAATGCAGGCCCCGTTGAATCGAGTGTTTCGTCGTTTGATATCGACCGATATTCAAACCGAACACCGCCAGTTGATTACCAAAGAAAGCCTGAAAGTTGCGCGACGAGTAGTTGAGGAAACGCGGCGTGTCGAGCGTTATGGCCCAACCTCGATGGTGACGAAACAGGACGCGATGGCGGGCAAGATCCTCGACAGCGCCAGAAGGTCCGAAACAAAACTCCAGGAGCAGCTAACCGAATTAAGCAAGACAGTTCCACACATCATGCACGGCAGGGCACCGCTCGCTACTCCCATCTCTGCGCTCACTATTGAGCAATTGACGGAGCAGGTGATGCGGCGTATCGACGACCAAATCCTGGCCCATAAAGAAAGGATGGGGAAGGTTTTCTAACAGAGCAGAAATAGACTTCACGACTGTTTAATACATCGAGGCAAACTTCATGACTCTGGTTAAAGCGCAAATAACGATCGAACACACGGGCGAGAAGTTCGACGTCTTCTTCAACCCCGAAGAGTACACCATTAATAAGGACAACAATTTCGCGTCGCAGGCCATACCGGGCCTCTCTGGACCACTGCTTCAGTTCGTGAACGGAAACATGCGAACTCTGGAAATGGAGCTGTTTTTCGACACCTGGGACACACCCGAACTCGAGAAGCGAGACGTGCGCGAGTTGACGAACAAGATTACCGGATTGCTAACCATCGATTCCGACCTGCATGCACCGCCGGTATTGCTGGTTTCCTGGTCGTCGCTGCAGTTTCGTTGCGTGCTCGCGCGCGCCAGCCAGAAGTTCATTATGTTCAACAACGACGGAACGCCCGTTCGCGCTCGCGTCACCGTCACTTTCAATGAGTTTATCGATGCTGAGCGCGAAGCTCGCGAGATTAATCGTCAAACAGCAGACTTCAGCAAGGTCTACGTCGTCACGCAGGGCCAAACTCTGAGCGGCATCGCCGCCATACTCTATGACAACGCACTGCTCTGGAGGCCAATCGCCGTCGCCAACAACCTCGATGACCCACGCGCCATCCAGACTGGCCAGTCTCTACTGATTCCGGCGCTGCCGTTCCGAGATCCTGAAACAGGGGAGGTCGTAAGTTAAGGTGGCCCGCTATCCCATTTACGCGCCCGACTTTCGTCTCAAGATTGGTGGCGACACTATTCCCGCGGCCTTGCGGGCAGCGATCGTGAGTATTAACTACACCGACGGCATGGAAGGCGCTGACCGGGTCGAAGTAACGATCGCGAATGATGAACTTCGTTGGTTGGACCACCCGCTGCTCCAGGTTGATAACGGCTTAAAACTTTCACTGGGATACGCGCCTGATCCTTTAGAAGAAGTCTTTGTCGGCGAGATCACCGGCGTAGAGACCAACTTTCCTAACAGTGGCATGCCGACAATTAAGATTACGGCGCACGATTTCCTGCAACGACTTACTAAGGGCACAAAAGATCGCGGGTTTCTCCTGAGTATTCCGATGGTCCAGAATTTTCCACTACCGGACGTAATAGTGGCCGGGTTGGTGTCAGCCGAAAACCTGTTAATTCCTTCTCCCGATCCCGTGGGCGGCGCGCTCAACCTGCTGATGTCGCTGGCCACGTACGTCGTCGCTCCCGCGGTGGCGCAACAAGGAGTCGCGCGCCAGAAAGGTGTCAGCGACTTCGCGTTCCTGACGGAAATTTCCAAAAAGAACGGATGGGAGATGTTCATTGATCATACCGCGGACCCACACGGTTACGTTCTGCGTTTCAAGTTTATGCTCAGTCAATTGTCGCCAACGCTGACGCTGAAGTGGGGAGCATCGTTAATGAACTTCACGCCGCGCCTGACGACTGTTGGCGATGCAGGGATCTCGATTCGCGTATGGGTCGCCAGTCTCAAAATGGCTTTTACGATAGGCGTGGCCTGGGACTTCGATAGGGGGGCCTTCGATTTGTCGATCTCGCCCGGGTTCGGTACCAGCGTCAAAAAAACCAAACAAGAATCAATTTCAATCAAACCCACAGGCTTCGCGCAAGCTCCGCAAAAAATTCTGACCGAGTTATTGCCGCGACTAAACAATCGTTTGACTGGATCGGGAAGCAGCGTCGGCGATTTGAGAATCAAGGCAAGCCGCGTGATCAACTTCGAAGGCCTGGGAGAGCAGTTCAGCGGGCTCTATCGCATCACGACTGCCACGCACTCGCTGGACGGCAGCGGCTTTCGCACCAACTTCCAGGTGCGCAAGGAAGTCTGGTTTGGCTCATTTCCGTTGCCCAAGAGTCCTGCTGGTTTGTTGCGAGTTCAGGGTCAGAGCGCCGCGAGTTTTGGAGTTTGAGTTCAGTTTATGGCGGATTGAGGCGACTGAATTTTTCGCCCATCTTTACAACGTTACTTAATAAGGAGACAGCGATGGAAGCACTTCTTGATGCGTTAACTGGTGCGGGAGAGACCCACACGGGATACGCCATCGCGCCGGGAGTGGTCACTAACAACCTCGATGCGCTGGGAGAGGGACGCGTGCAAGTGCAAATTCCCTCGCTGCCTGATTTCGAACCGTGGTGCCGCGTGGCCACGGTTGGCGGCGGCAGCGGGCGCGGGTTTCTTTGGATACCGCAGATCGATGACGAAGTGTTGGTGGCGTTCAACCAGAATGACGATCGCGACGCATACGTCCTGGGCGGACTTTGGAACACGCGTGATCGTCCACCACTGACTCTTCAAACGGATTTTCTCATCAAGCGGGTAATCAAGACCGGCCTCGCTGGGGGCCTGGGTCACGAGATCGAATTTGATGACGCATTGCAGTCGATCAAAATTACCACCAGCACACAGCAGAAGATCACGATCGATCCCCTGAAGATTGAAATGGCGAACATGGCAGGCACGGTAAAGATCACGCTCGACAACACCCAGCAGGCAATTTCAATTCAAGCGGTCGCGAGCATTGAGCTGCAAGCGGCACAGATCAAACTCAAGGCCGCAAACATCGACATCGACGGAACGGTCGCTACGAATGTGAAGTCGAGCGGCATCTGCAACATCACCGGAACGCTGGTCAAAATTAACTAGGAGGAAACTGATGCCACCGGCAGCACGCATAGCTGATCCCACGGGCCATCCCGGCATCATCGCTGGTCCAGGCGTAGCCACCGTTTTGATCGGCGGCATGCCGGCGGCGGTGATGGGCGACAACCACGTTTGCTCGTTTCCACCGCCGCCCGTTCATCCGCCGACGCCGATCGTCAAAGGTAGCGCGACAGTGCTAATCGGTGGTCGCCCGGCCGCACGCATGGGCGACCTGAGTGGTTGCGGCGCACCTATTGTGATGGGCTTTCCAACAGTTGAGATCGGAGGGTAGCGATGGATCTGAAGAACCTGGATCCTGAGAAAGCCTTTCTCGGCATCGGCTGGTCATTCCCGCCGCAACTTGAAGTCAAGGGCACGCCGCTTCTGGTTCCGTATGAAGAGGACATCCGCCAATCGATCATGATCATTATGGGAACGGAGCCCGGCGAGCGAATCATGCGTCCCGACTTCGGCGCCGGGCTCAATCGTTTCGTTTTTGAGCCGGTTAACACAACGACTATGGCGCTGGTGCAGACCCGCGTTCATGACGCGCTGGTGGATTGGGAGCCTCGCATTGAAGTCGTAAACGTGAAGGTCACTACCGATGTGAATGAGAAGAACCTGCTGCTGATTGATACCAGCTATCGCATCAGATCGACCAACACGCTCCACAATCTGGTCTATCCATTTTATTTGCAGGAGGCGACGCAGCGTTGAACAAGCGAACTCAAATCGTGCTTGATTGGCGCAGTGCCGCAGACATCGTGGCGCAGGTGCTGGCGCGGCGTCCCGGTTATGTGCCGAAATGGAGCCCGGGGGAAAAAGGACCAGACATTGCCGTCACCGAAGTCTTAGCCCGCTACCTCTATGCAATCCTGCAACGCTTAAATCAAGCGCCGGAAAAGAACAAGCTCGCGTTCCTTGACTTGTTGGGGATCGAATTGATCGCGCCGCAAGGAGCGCGCGCGCCCATCGTTTTTCAACTTGGGCCACAGTCTGCCGACACTCGAGTTAATGCCGGACTGCAAGTCGCGGCGCCACCTCCGCCGGAAACAGCCGACCAGATTGTATTTGAAGTGGAACGAGCTACCGGACTGTCTGCCGCTGCGCTCAAACAGGTTTTTAGCTTATGGCCCGGCCGCGACCAATATATTGATCATAGTGCGTCAGCGCTTGCGTTGCTGCCGTTCTGGCCCTTTAAAAAGTCGCTGCTGGAAGACACGCCACACATTCTCTACCTGGCTCACGATAAGTTGCTGGCGCTTGCCGGCAAGAGTGAGCTCGACGTGGAGATCGAGTTGGCGACGCCCAGCTCAGAGCCGCTTGATGTTTCCTGGGACTATTGGGACGGAAAAGTGTGGCGCAGCTTCAAGGAAATGCAGTCTGAATGCGGCGAAACGGAAGCACGCAAGCTGGATAGCACGGTCAAACTCACCCGCAGCGGCAAGTATCACCTGGTGACAGACTGTGCCAAGACATCGCAAACCGAAGTCAACGGCGTTAACGCCTTCTGGATCCGCGGCCGGCTGACGGAGCCGTTGCCGCCGGACCCAACAAACGTGCTTCCTGAAGTTGAGAAGATTCGCCTGAGCACAACGATCAGAAGCGACTTAATAGTCGACGACGATGGTGTGGCTAGCGGCGGAGTAGTACCGGAAAAGCTTTTCTCTGATAGCACGAAAATAGATCCTACCAAGCCTTTTTACCCGCTTGGACAACAGCCGCAACCGGGATCAGTTTTCTATTTTTCGACCGGGGAGATTTTCAGCAAACCGGGAGCGCGGGTTTACATGTCAATGCCACCCACGAAGACGCCGCAGGAAGAGTTTGCTGTCACAGTCGACGAATCCAACACGATGCTCCACGAAATCAGTTGGGAATATTGGAACGGGAATGGCTGGAACACCATAAATGAGTTCTTTACTTTGGAAGAAGATGCGCTAGGGGTGCCCGACTTCACTGAAGAGGTTCTCTTTTTGTTCGACGTCCCCCTGGATTTCGAACCAACTACAGTCAACGACGAGGAAGGTTATTGGATGCGCGCACGCCTCTTGAGCGGCGGCTACGGAGTCACCAGCACCGTGAAATGGCCCAGCGATGTTCCGGAAGAACCCAACGTCTTTAATTACGTTATACCCAACCCGCCGGCGCTGGCGGACTTCCGTTTAGGCTACACCTGGCAATATGGACCATTTCATCCGCAACACGTTTTTACCTACAACAACTTCCAATACGAGGATCGGACCGAACAGTCCATGTGGCCCGGCGAAGCCTTCCAGATCTTCACGCAAGTAGAAGATGTGACGCCCACGCTTTATCTGGGAGTGGATAAGAAACTGCCAGTCGATCGATTCAACATCTATTTCGACATCGTTGAAATCCCGGGTGAGACCCAGGGCCCGGCATTGATCTGGGAATACTGGGACGGCACTGCCTGGCGTGTTCTCTCCGTTGAAGACGAGACGAACAACCTCCGAGTGCCGGGTCTGGTTTCCTTTATTGGCCCATCCGATGCCGAGTCACTCAATCGGTTTGGCCAGGCCCTGTACTGGATTCGCGCGCGCCTGAAAGAAGATGGACCACCCGGAGCGCCTGTGATCGGCTCGATCATGCCGAACGCCGCGTGGGTGGTGCAACGCCAAACAATCACCAACGAGTCACTGGGTATCAGCGACGGTCAGCCTAACCAGGTTTTTAATTTCATTCAGATACCGGTGCTGCCGAATGAAGAGGTCGAGGTGCGCGAACTGTTTGGGTTGCGCGCCAACGTCGAATGGAGAACGTTGGCG
>Ga0190265_10002410_pt1 | contig 12573 bp, 9 predicted proteins | sample Popmic124T_FD_133135 | JGI IMG/M metagenome (GOLD analysis project Ga0190265, IMG submission 133135) | Populus adjacent soil microbial communities from riparian zone of Indian Creek, Utah, USA - 124 T | ecosystem: Environmental > Terrestrial > Soil > Riparian zone | place: USA: Utah | collected... | reverse complement strand
TGCTTCGCAATTGCACGCATCACTTCATCAATGCTCAAACCAGTTGGAGAGTCTTTGATAATCTCCTGGACGGCGGCGGGTTAGATGATCACGGCACGGCCGTCACGAATGGCCACAACGCGGCCTTTCAGGCCACGACCAACTTTGCCGCGGGCGTCAACAACACGAACTTAACGAATCTCGTGTACGAAGCCGGGCCATTGGGCCGGTATTATCAGCCAACCAATTCACCGTTGTTGAACGCCGGAAGCCAGAACGCCACGAATGCCGCCCTGTATCACTTCACGACAACCACCAATCAGGTGAAGGAAACCAATACGGTCGTTGATATCGGGCCTCATTGGGTCGCGCTCAATGGTAGCGGTGCGCCACTGGATTACGACAGCGATGGAGTGCCTGACTACTTTGAAGATCGGAACGGCAATGGGACTGCCGATGGCGGAGAAATCAACTGGCAGGATTGGGATAGCGACGATGATGGTGTAGGCGACGGCGTCGAACTCCTCCAAGGTCGCAACCCACTGGGCGGCACGCTGGCGGATACCAACAACATTCTCAATCTGCGCGTATTTACGCCACTTAAGTAAGGTATTTATGAATCACAAATTATCCTTCTGGCGAGCTTCTCTCTTGCTTACGTCGATGCTCTGTCATCTACCGTCGTTCCAAACCCGTGCCGCAGTTCCACCAGAATGCACCGAACCTTTCTATTGCGAAATCTGGTTCGGCCTCGGCGCTGAGAGGGTAAATGGGACGTGGCAAACGTCCGGAGAAAACGGCAACGTCATCGAAGCTTTCATAATGACACTTCCAGAAACTGACTTCATGTGGGCGCCGTTGACGTGGGACATAGTCGAACAAAGTGATGCCCGACTCGGATGCACGATTGTCGCGGAGAGTGGCTATATGCCGCATGGCTACACTCACATTCGCACGGGAGGACGTGCGGGCCGCATTACGATAAAATGCACTGATTCCTACGGAAAAGTCTCTACACAACCATTAGACCTTGTGCTCTGTAAGACCCCCAATTGTATCCCTCCCGGGGGCCGTTTCACCTGCGTTGTGGGACCGTGTCCCCCACCTCCAACCTGCGGCAGTGGAGGGTGGACGACATCGGTTGATCCTGTTAGTGCGTATACTCACCTCGGCGGGCGAGAAGCTGTCGCCAGAGTCACTATCGACCTCGGTCAGCACGATCCCTATTTTGGCGCTGGCGCACTTACGCTCACTATGACGCAAGGGGTGGATACGACCGAAATCAGAAATGCTTTAGGTTATTTCTACAATCGGGAGCATGTCACCGTCATTACCAATGTGCCCTTGGGAGTCGCTCAGGTCCGAGCGCCGGAAGTATTTGAGAACACTGTCAGCAACGCATGGAATAAATTCACGTACGAGTTCTATTCGCTAACAAATGCTTCTACTTCAATTGGGACTAACGGGCTATATTCCGTCTCCAACAGCCCGTACAGCACGATTTCGCTGGAACTGCCGCTTTATGAACCGAACATTGTACGCCTAACCCGCAGTGTCGCCGGTGCGGCTATCGAGGTTGTTGATTATGAGTTCCTTACCAACGGATTGAAAATGGTCAGTGGCGGTGGCACGCGTGTAGAGGTTCGCACCACCGAATGGTTCGCGGACAATACTTACCGTATCACCACGCACACCATTTCTAACGCAAGCGGAGCAATAGCGTATATCGCGACAGAGAAATACTACGAATTCGCTTGGGGTGAAGCTCTGGTAGAGCGTATCCGTGGGTCGGGAAGTGTTTTGGAGACAGACACTTTTTCTTACAATTCCATTGGCCAAATTCAAGCCAGCACAAACGCCAATGGCTTATGGGAATACATTGTTTTCGACGAAGCAAACCGGGTTTCCAAGAAGTTATCACCTTGGTTAAATCAATCCTTTACCACGAACGAAAGTCTTTGTCGAGTCACAGAGTACGACTATAGCACAAACGTTGTATCTGGGTCAGGCGATATCGGTGTTTACGAACTCGGAAAGCCACGACGAACGATCGAACGGATTCTTGGCACGGAGATTTCGCGGCAATATACGATGTACTCGAAAGGGCAACGGTGGGATGTCCAATGCGTGAGCACCGGCGCGGCGTGGAATGCCGCAGCGAATCTGGTCGCCACAAACACATTTTATACTAACGGCGCCTATTATGGAAATATAAGAACTGTTGCTCGACCCGACAAAACCATCACTTCATATCTTTACGGGCCGATTGCAACCTTAACAACCAATATCCTTCTTAATGGGCATCCTGACTCCACTGGTACGAACATTGATGATGGGACAAAGATGGTGTCCATATTCAATTCGACCGGGCAGCTTATAGAGAAAAGAGAGTACGACAGGCAAATCGGCCGGTCCGACATTCTTATTAGTAGTGCGGCCTATCAATATGGCGGTCTTAATCGGAAAACTAATTCCACTTATCTCGATGGCACTACCTCTACGGAGCAATACGACTGTTGCACTGTTAGCGCGATTAAGGGTCGCGATGGCAGCATCGTTAGCTACACTTATGACGAACTTCATCGTTTGCTCACGGCCACTGCAAGTGGCATCACAATTAGCAACAGGTATGACTCGGAAGGCCATTTGCTCCAACAGTGGCGCATAGGAACTAACGGTGGCGTGATAACTCTGGAGCAAAATGGCCACGATGTAACAGGCCGTCGTATTGCCACGACCAATGCGGCCGGTGATGTGCGAGAGTTCCTCAAAACATCCAGCAGCGCCGGGACAATCACGAACATTCTCAAGGTATTCACTAACATGAATGCGGCTAGCTACCGCTATGAAGCGCGTTATCGCGACGGGCAATTGTCGAGCGTTCGCGGAGGCCTAGTCCACTCATCACGTTATGAATACGGGCCGACGAATGGTGGCACGTTTACTAAAGAGATTAAACTTGACGTGAGCGGGAGCGACACCAGCGAGTGGACAATTGAATTCTTTGACGCAGCAGGCCGTTCTTACAAAACCTTTTACCCGGATGGGGCATTTAGCCAGACTTTTTACAACCAAAAAGGGCAAGTGACGAACGAAATCGATCCGGATAGCGTGAGCACGCTTTATCAATACAACAACCGGGCCAGTCGGGAGTATTCCGTTCTCGACTTGAACCGCAACGCAGCGATCGATTTGGGAGGAGCCGATCGGATCACAAGGATGGCCAACTATGTGACTACGAGAGCTGCTTACGGCGATGTTTGGGTAACCGAAACCTCCGTCTGGGCTACGAACGATTCTAATTCCGGGACCATTGTTTCTGCGAATGAATCTACTGTGAATGGATTAACCAACTGGAATACTCAGTATGGCCTGAGGACGCGCACTGAAATTGCACAAGCCGCCAGTGGTATTCTTTACGTGAAAACAATCTCTTCCGACAATTCTTTTACTGTAGCGCGATTCGAGAACGGACGGATGACTTCAATCAATAGAACGAACGGCGACACACAGCTTAGCGGGGTTTCATACGGCTACGATGAATACGGGCGGCAGAAATGGATTACCGATGCGCGCAACGGAACAACGAGCAACATGTTTGACAACTTGGATCGGATTATTTCAACTGCCATGCCAGCTCCGGGAATCGGAGCAACGTCGCCATTGACGAGCTATCTATTCGACTCCTTGGGGAGGGTTTGCGTTACCACGAACTCAGACGGGACTGTAACTTATAAGGAATATTTGGCATCCGGAGAATTGATAAAGCTCTGGGGTTCTCGTGCTTATCCGGTAGAATACACTTACGATTATGCCGGGCGCATGAAAACCATGAAGACATGGCAAGACTACCCTAATAACTCTGGGGCTGCGACTACAACGTGGAATTATGACGCCTTTCGGGGCTTCATGACCAACAAGGTGTATGCGGATGGAAAAGGACCAGGTTACCGCTACACACCCGCAGGACGGCTTTATCAAAGAACTTGGGCGCGTGGACTGACGACAACATACATAACTAATGCTGTTGGTGAAGTCAGTTCGATCGGTTACTCGGACAGCACACCGGGCGTGATTTACAATTACGACCGTCTGGGGCGACATACAAACATTGTCGATGGCTCGGGAACACACATTTTGAGCTACGATCTTGCGGGTAACTTGCTTTGTGAAACGAATACTGCTGGATTGCTTGTGGGTCTTGCCGTGACCAATTTATACGATTCGCTCACTCGGCGAATCGGTATCGGTTTAAGCGGTGATATTAACACACTCATTCGTTGCGCCTACGACGGCGCTTCGCGTTTAGTTGGCGTCACCAACGGCGTGAACACAATATCCTACTCTTACGTTGCCAACTCACCCTTAATCAGTCAGATTACGTTTAAGAACAGCGGCACAACACGCATGACGACGGAGCAGTTATTCGATCATTTGAACCGGCTAACACTCATCAGCAATTCGGTTGGAGGGACGAGCGCCGGGTATCCGGCTTTCGGCTACGCCCATAACAGTGCGAATCAACGTGCCGCTATCACTAATGCAAACGGCTCACGCTGGATTTACAGCTACGACTCGCTGGGCCAAGTGACAAGCGGCAAAAAGTACTGGAGCGATGGGAGCTTGGTTCTCGGCCAACAATTTGATTACACGTTCGATGACATTGGCAATCGCAAAACAGCCGTTAGTGGGGGTGATGCGAGTGGGAACAACAAGCGCACTCAGACTTACAGCGCCAACAATCTCAACCAATACAGCCAGCGGACAGTGCCTGGTTATCTGGACATCATTGGAACTGCGACAACTACGGCGACGGTGGTGGTAAACACCACGGCCACGACGCGCAAAGGCGACTATTACCGGGCGGAATTGAGCGTGGCGAATAGCGCGACTGCTGTATGGCAGACCATCACCAATGTGGCGTTTCTTCCTTCCGGCACTAACGAGCTCGCAACGAATTCAATCGGCCATCAGTTCGTGCCCAAGAGTGCCGAAGCTTTCGGCTACGACGCAGATGGCAATCAAACCAATGATGGGCGCTGGACGCTGACCTGGGATGGAGAGAACCGGCTCATTCAAATGCAGAGTCTTTCCAGCGCACCGATTGGTCCTCCAACCGTTTGACCTTTGTTTATGATCTGCAGGGCCGCCGGATTGCTAAAACGACTGAATCATTTGTGAGCGGAGTCTGGACCATCACGCTTTCGAACCGCTTCATTTACGACGGGTGGAACCTACTCGCTGAAATCAATGCGACCAACAACGCCGTCATCAATTCGTTCGTATGGGGACTGGATCTGAGCGGCAGCCTACAGGGCGCTGGCGGCGTGGGTGGACTGCTGGCCATTACCGCGACCAATGCAGGCACCCATTTCGTGGGCGGTGACGGAAACGGGAATGTAACGGTGCTGGTGAACGCAAGCAATGGCGCGGCCACGGCCAATTACGAATACGACCCCTTTGGCAACGTCCTGCGGGCGACGGGACCCATAGCCCTCCTGAACCCCTTCCGGTTCGCCTCAAAATATGTCGATCATGAAAGCACTTTTCATTACTATGGCAGGCGTTATTATGATCCTACTCTTGGGGGTTGGATTACTAGGGATCCGATAGATGAAGATAGCGAATCACGGCTGTACAACTTTGTCAGGAATGATCCGATTCAACACTTCGACGTACATGGGCTTTTTTTTAGATGCAAACCTTGCTCGTCACCGTGCGATGACGTGACTGATGATGGTCGCATTGGCGGCGTCGTTTGTTGTGGAGGCAAAGCAAGTGTTTGCGTTAAGACACCTGGAGGTGTAGGCCGCGCAAAGAACAAGAACGCCATAAAAATAATCGAAGCATGCATCATCCTCCATGAAAACATTCATTTGCCTTACATTGTGTGCCCAAATAGTAATACTCCAACATGGGGTGGCTTTGGTGGGGGGCCGGCTCCCACCCAAGGTGGCGAGTGCGCAGCTCACACCGCTTCATTAACCTGCCTACAGGCGGGAAAAGCCCGCTGCGGAAACGATGTAGCGTGCCAGAAACAAGTTCAAATTGAGATCAACATTTCACAGATTGAGAAAGATAAGGCGTGTCGAAATCGGCAATAAATTCAAGTATGACACTAATTAAAAGTGCAATTTGTGGAATGGCGCTTTACTTCGTGGTCAGCTTTTGCGGATGCAAGACACGGGAAGTTAGCACCGAGCGTGATGCGCAAGAGATCGCGACAAGCGAAATGAAACGCCGAGGTTGGCAAGGTTCGCGGATTGATGACTGCAAACTGGAGAACGGGCGGTGGTTTATTGATATTAGTGAGATTCCTCCGACTGCAGGGGGATATGCCCATATGGAGATCGCCAAGAAGAATGGGAAAATAATCCGTTTTGTTGGCGGGTACTAAGATAAAAGCTTCAGTTCTTTGAGCATTCACGAATTGGTTGCTTTCCGCTGGTTAATCGAAGCCGCGAATAGATTCTAAATTTGTGAGAATCAAATTTGTGGAGCCATTGTTATTGCAATGCAGGAATCCTGCTTATCCTCAACCAAGCCGAGCAAGCTCAATACTCTCTTTAATGATTCCGGAAGGCTGCGAAATCCAGGAGTCGCAACCACTCCGTAGTTGCAATGCAAACTCGACACACGACAGGACGTGTGCGAAATTGATTGGTTGAGGTGCTCCCCATTCTTCCAACCAGCGGACGCGGTTTTTTATGTTAGCGTTTTTGTCATTCGCTTGTGTGTCGGGCGCAATCCTGCTCCTTGTTGGACTGGTTTTCTGGTTCTTCGCGGAGAAAGGCGAAGTAGGCGACTATAAACTCGCCCAACTGAACGCTGCCATTGGGGCGATGACTTCATTCAAAAACCGGTCGTCCCATGACTCGAATTCACGGACCCAAAACATCTGCACCACGGGGTCGCGAACCTGCCTCACTACCCATTCGCGGTATCGCTGGTCCGTAAGCATCCTTTGAACACCCAAGAGACTCACGTTTTCGCATTCAAGAAGAGCAGCAATGGTTGCATAGAGGACGTATTCAAGACGCGGTCCCCAGGAATCACGCCAGATGCTTTTGAAAATTCCCACAACTCCTGACGCTGCTAGGTGCCGGCGTTCAGGGGAGAGGGAAGTGAGAAGATTAAAACCTATAGGGTGTTCCAAGTCGGCCGGATTGAAATACACCACATCGTCGGTTCGACGTGGCGGAATGTGGTCGAGAACTTCTTCGGCGAGTTCTCCATGAGGGTCAATGACACCGACGCCGCGGCCGGCCTCGATGTCCTGGAGAATCATGTTGCGAAGGAGTGTTGTCTTTCCGGTACCGGTCTTTCCCACGATATACACATGCTGGCGTCGGTCATTGGGCGAAAGAGCAAGGGGATTGGGATCCCCCCAGATTTCTTGGGCACCGATGAATGTAAAGTTCTCGTTGAACTCCATGCGGGCCTCTACTCCAATCGACGGGGTCTAACGCTTCGCGATTGCGTTCGACCAATTGGAAACATCCCCCTTGTTAAGAGCTTCCAAGGTAATAGAGGCTCGCCTGGAAGCGAGCAGAAGAATTGTAACACGAGAGGATCAAACAACTAAAAAAAGTGTGAATTGAGACATGAACTTGCAGGCTGAATCGTTGCGGACGAGATCAAATGACGAGCAGTATCCGGCCGCCAGTGCGCGAGGACTGCCTGGCTTTTCTTTCCGCAGTCCGTTGCAGCTGCCCGCTGCACGGTTGCGGATTGCGCTGAACGCAACCGTCAGACGGGAACGACTGAAGGCAACCCGTTCGCCTCTTCGAAGGAATATCCTACGCGATAAACAGTCACAATCCGGCAGTTGGTTGGAATCTTTTTCCGCAGCGTGGCGATAGTCTGGTCAATTGTGCGGGTCGTGCCACGAAACTCGCATTTCCAAACGCGCCGAGAGAGTTCGTCGCGGGACATGGGCTTACCAACATTGCTTGACAGAGCCTGAAGCACATTGGCCTCAATTGTTCTCAGACGTATGCGGCCTACTCCGCTCGCTTCGCTTCTGAAACCCTTCGCCGTATTTGTCTCAATCTTGTCTACCATTGTGCTCATAGGGGAATTGAGGGCAATCGTCTCCCGGCCAGCTAGTGGAAATGTGCCCACTGCTTTCTAAGTCCTTGTTTTGCTCCGCGAGATTACGCCCTTCGCTTGGTTCTCTTCCTGGGTCGGCATGCAACGACAATGCACCGTTAGCTCGACTCAGCGAAGAATAAAGATTTCCAACGGCACGAATAAAAAGCAAAGGCGAGTGACAGTTTCGATAATTTACGATGTCACGGGATGGTGAGAACCGCCGGGGCACTCGTTACAGAACCAACGGCATTCGTGATCACTACTGAATACGCTCCGCTTGCCGCAGATTGCAGATTACGTAAGGCCAGCGTGCGGCGCGAAGCGCCAGCGATAGGGGTGTCGTTAAAGAACCATTGGTATCCGAGGCGGAGACTGCCCTTAGCGGTAACACGAAACGTAAATCGTGAGCCGGGATTGAGAGTTTTACCGAGGGGTTGGCGCGTGATGGTAGGTGGGATTAGCACTCGAAGGGTTGCATAGCTGCTGACCGTTTTCCCTGCACTGTTGCTCACTGTGACGCGATATTTGCCTGCGCTCTTTCGTTGTACGTTCGGAAGGGTCAAAACGGGTCCGGTCGTGGCGAGCCGCTTTGGGCCAAAGGCCCACCGGTAGAGGAATGGCTCGGTGCCTTGCACTGTCACCGATAATTGGACCGTGCTCCCCGTTGCGACTACCTCGCTTTGCGGCTGTGAAAGAATCGTGGGTGGAAGAATCGAAACACTTAGCATGGCTGGGTTGCTCGTGACGGCGCCCGCGTCACCAATAACGACAACAGAATAGTTGCCGACATCTGGGGATTGCACGTTCCCAACGGTAAGCGTTGAAGCCGTCTGGCTCGCAAGGGCAGTCTCTTGAAAGCGCCATTGATATTGAAGATTTTCGCCCGTGGCCTCGACGCTGAAAACGGCGTCTTGATCTAATTGCGTATTCACCGATTCCGGTTGCCGTGTAATGGCCGTCTGTGCGCAAAGGCTTTGGAAAAAATAAAAGGGCGGGCTTTCTTCTGAATCACTGACCGTGAGATAACCGCTGCCATCCGGTAGAAATGCAATCGCTTCGCCATTGGGTTCAGCAGGCAGGCCAATTACAGGAATAGAGGTCCCGGCGCGTGCCAGCGCATCTCCTACGCTCTCGCCATCACAACGCGTCCAAATCTGTGCCGCGTCTTCGCGACGGATGATGATTTGTCGGCCATCAGACGAGATGGCACCGCCCGAAGCATCGCTAAATGGAACCGTGCGCACAAATTCCAGGTCGAGTTCCGCGTTATTCGCCGCACCATCAAGGTTCACGCGATAAATACGGGCACCCGAGTTCTGTTTGGTGCCCACGAAGAGATCGCCCGTAATCGGATCGAGCATCATCATCTCTGCATCGAAGTCTGCGTTTTGTTCCGGGTAAGAAAGCGTAAATCTCTCCACACCACTCAGATTGCGCGCGGGCGCGCTGGATTGCCCGAGCGACACCGTCGGTTCTGGCATACGGAGGATCCGCACCGAGCCGCGCAACTCGTTCCCGAAACCGGCGCCCCCGATGTCCGCTACGTAGAGATATGTCTGCCCCGCCATGGGTCCCCGGCCGAGGGCCATGTCCTCCACGTCGGACAGGTTCACGTTGAAATCGTATCTGCCGAGATAACTGCCGTTGGTGTTGAACGCGTAGAGATGCCCGTCATTGCCATCATCATTGTGGGTCCAAATCACCCCTGGATTTTCGGCGCTCATAGCGAGGCCGGAAGCCTCCGCAATCAAATCAGTGGAGGTGACTCCCCAAATGGTGCCCGCCGCGTAATCGAGACAACCTGGACAAGCTGCTCGCAGGTTGAGCGTCAACAACATGAAAACAACTCCAAGGACGGGTCGAACCGGTCTAAAAAGAAAAATTGCGGACACGTTCATCCGAGAAGCTACGCTTCCTCGCCTCAATTACCAAATTCTCTCCATTGCTATGTTGGAGATTGACTGCGGCTAAAGCCGGTAGCGGAACGCACTTCCGTTCCGGGTCATCCACCGCCATGCGACTCGAGGCGCACGCGCGATCCGCATGACGCCAGCGCAGGCCGGCGGCATTGAGGCGAGGCGCAGGGCCAATGGAAAAGACGAGAACATTACCGCATCCCGCGGCAGTCGCCCGGCGCGCTTGGTTCGTCGTGTCGGACAAACCCGATCCTAGCATCCAACTAAAAGGAATGGGGCGATGAGAGCAATACCGCTGTCGCCCCGCAGCGGATCAGAAGGGGACGAGACCTACTCTATCGCTGCCCGGTTCTCGTCCCGCCATTGCCCTCTCCGGCTTCGCTACGGGGCAGCGAAATTTCGGCCATTTAGCGCAATTTGATTCGAGCGTTGCTGAACTTCAATTCGACGCGGACCTCGTCGCTGGATTCAACAACTGGCGCGGAGCGTAGTGAGCGGCGAGTTTGAGTCAACGGTTTGCGTGATAAAGTTCGCAGTCCTTTTCCGCACGTACAACCAGGCTTCCCGAATGTGCGGTCATTGCGGATAAATTCAACGAACCACCTTTTCTCTTCCGTTTACCAGCTAATCGCACCTCTACTGACGATTCTGGAGATTTGTACGAATATCGCCGCGCCTTGGCGTCTCAAACAAACTACGGCACACAGGGACACGAAACAGGAACAAGACGATGCTGGATTTGGCGAAAATCGCGGAATTCCTGTGTCCGAAGAATTACCTCCATTTTTTGAGCGCGTCCTCGTTTTCACCGCCTCGTTCAAATGTATGGGATACATCGACAAGAAAGGTGTCTGGCGCCACGAGTCGGGCGGTGAACGCATCAAAGACGTTGTCGCGTGGGAACCATTGCCCTAAGTGTTCGCTGGGGGAAAGACTGAAAAGCCCCGGCGCATCCACGCCGGGGCAAACGTGACTCCACCAACCACAACGTAGTTAATGTCGTCGAACGGGTTGTAAAAAACTGGCTAGGCGTTGTCACGGCAAAGCGAAGAAAAAGCGGATCGCGTAAACACTTTGAGAAAACGCGACCCGCCCCGTACTTCGCGACGGCCCGTTGTCCATCCACGAAAGTCCGTATGAGGAAATCCGAAGAGGGGCAACACGGAAAGAAAAAACATGTACTGTGCAGCCTCAGGTGTGGCCAAGCACAATCACGAATACCACGGCTGCCGCGACGAGCAATGCGAGCGAAACCCAGACGAAGCGAAGCCCAAGTTTTTGCTGCCGCACGTTCCCAAAAAGCAAAGTGAATCCTGCTCCGAGACCAATAAAGGCAAGAGATGATATGGCTGTCGCGCACCAAAGCACCGGCGTTAAGTGTGGGATTTGCATCAGGGCGATGTCGTTGCGTGCCGTGAATATCGCGAATGATTTCTCGTTGGGTTAGAAGCAAGTTGCCAACGCCCGGAATGCTTGGCAAGCCCGCGGAAAGCGCGCATGATACCGCCATGACTGAAACACCCGAACGCGAGGACTGTCCCGGCTGCGAGGAATGTCCTGATTCTCACGGCCGCGATGGATTGCACGTCTGGCTCACTGTGGACGGGCGTTGCCGCAGGTGCGGGGTTTGCTTACGAAGAAGGCCGAACTTGGGTCGTTAGCTCATGTCTCAAATAACGGCAAACCTTCGGACCATGCTAGTGCTGGTGGCCGCTTTGGTCGTGGCTGGAGCCGTGTTTCGCCAGGAAAGGGAAATTCGCCGGTTGCGCGGGGCCATTGCAGAACTCACCAGCCTCCGAAGCGAGAGCGGGCCAGTCGTCTCAATGATTACCAATCCGCTTCCTTCGAACATCGAAGAACTACGTCGAGATGCCGCTGAAGTCGAACAGTTGCGAGCCGAGATCACTCAGTTGCGGCAGGGGAAAATGGAGGCGAGTGCACTTCAGGCGAGCATTGACAAACTGACCGGGGAAGTATCTGCCCTCATAAACGGCTTCAGCCGGTCCGCTTCAAGTGCGTCGCCGTTAGTTTCTCAAGCAACTTCCCTTGCTCGATCATCTCCTGAAGAGGCAGCGCGGTGGGTCGCTGCGTTGCCAGCGGGGGAAGAGCAGAGTCAAGCCGCTCTAGCCGTAATCGACCGCTGGATTGGTTCCGATCCGACCGCAGCCGCGGCTTGGACGACCAAATTTGCGGAGGGGCCATTGCGAGAGCAGGCTATGTCTCTTGTCGCCCGCCGATGGGGTCTTCACGACTGGAATGCCACCGCCGGCTGGTTGGAGACCCTGCCCACGGGGCCGTCGAGAGACGGCGCGATTGGGGCTTTCGTGACCAGCGCGGACGGCTACGATATTAGACTGGCGCTCGAATGGGCCAACCGCATGGAAGATCCCGAGAGCCGAACCCAACGAGTAGAGGGGACGGCCCAGCGCTGGTTAAACGAAGACGATTCGGCTGCCCGCGCATGGATAGACAAAGCTCAATTGCCGGAGGGGATGGCCGCTCGACTCTTGTCAGGGAAATAATCTCGTCAGGCCGTGTGGCGCGAACAGTTGAAAAACAACAGGGCGGCTTTAGTTCCGCCACT
>Ga0190265_10002409_pt1 | contig 12573 bp, 11 predicted proteins | sample Popmic124T_FD_133135 | JGI IMG/M metagenome (GOLD analysis project Ga0190265, IMG submission 133135) | Populus adjacent soil microbial communities from riparian zone of Indian Creek, Utah, USA - 124 T | ecosystem: Environmental > Terrestrial > Soil > Riparian zone | place: USA: Utah | collected... | reverse complement strand
GGGGCGAAAAACCCCTTGATCAGCAGGTCCGCCAGGAGGCCGCTCGCGGCGAGCGCCATCAACTGGTAGTCCGGGCGGCCGAAGGGCCAGGCTCTCCGCACCAGCAGGGGCCGCGAGAAAAGCGCGCCCAGAAGCACGAAGGAGAGGACGCGGATCACCGACCAGGGCACCCAGGCGGCGAAGGTCGAGAGGAAGGGGTGGCCGCTCGCCACCGCGTAGCTGCCCACGAAGTAGCTCATGTAGGCGACGAGTGCCGCGCCGAGCGCCAGGCCCAGGTAGCCGCCGCTCACCCAGGTGAGGAGCAGGAAGACCGCCAGGTGGAGCAGGTGCTCGGGAACGAAGGAGCGCCAGTCGTTCTCCCGCCCCACGCCGGTCGCGATCCAATTGAACATGTCCTGCCGGTAGGCCTCGCCGTTCAGGATGCCGGCACGGGCGACGTCCGGCAGCCAGAAGACCAGGAGGATCACCCCCAGGCTGAGCAGGAACGCCCAGAGCAGCCCGAGCCTCCAGGCGCCGATCGTGTCCCCCGCCCGTACCCTGTCGCGGAAGCCGGGGTAGAGGGTGAGCGGAGCGAGGAGCGGCAGCGCCCACCGGCCGCCCGGCAGGGCGGTGAGGAGCGGCAGCAGCGGGGTGAGGGCAAGAAGGAACCTCAAAGCGCCCCTCCCGCCGGCCCCAGGTGGACCTCCTCGACCGCCGTCCCGGGGTCGGCGTCGAGCGCATAGACGAGCGCCCGCGCCACCTCGCGGGGCGGCACCATGGCGGCGCGGTCCCAGTCGCCCGGCAGGCGGTCCCAGATCGGGGTGTCGGTGGCGCCCGGGTAGAGGGAGGTCACCTTGATCCCGCTCCCCCGCAGCTCCTCGCGCAGCACCGCGACCAGCCCGGCCAGCCCCCACTTGCTGGCGCAGTAGGCCGACCACCCGGGGAAGCCGCTGCGCGCGGCGACCGAGAGGATCGGGAAGATCCACCCCCGCCCGCGCCGCTTCATCGCCGGCAGCAGCGCCCGGATGAGCAGGAAGACGCCGGTCAGGTTGGTCGCCAGGGTGTCGGCGAAATCGTCCGCCGAGGTCTCCTCGACCGGCGCGATGGAGGTGACCCCGGCCGCGGGCACCACGAGCTCCGCCGCCCCCCAGCGCAGCGCGATCTCCTCGGCGCAACGCACCAGGGCCACGCCGTCACGCACGTCGCAGGGGAGCACGACGCCGCTGCCCCTGGCGGCGGCGCCGGCGAGGTCGAGGGTCTCCTCGAGCGGCGCGACGCGCCGGCCGAGGAGTGCCAGGGGATGCCCCCGGCGCGCCAGCTCCAGCGCGATCTCCCGCCCGAGGCCGGAGCCGCCGCCGCTGATCACCGCCACGCCGCGTTCTGTCGAGGTCATTCGAGGAGCATATATCAAGGCCCCCGGCAGGCCTCACTGGCCGGTGGCAGGGCCGGCTGCGGCCGTCTGCGGTGGAGACCAGCGCTGGCGGAGCTTCTCCTGGAGGTCGTGGATCGTCTTCAGCCGCAGGTGGTCCGGGGGCGGAGCGGAGAGCGCGGCTTCGGCCTCGCGCAGCAGGGCTTCGGCCTCCGGGTAGCGGCCGAGCCCGATGTAGCAGTCCGCCAGGGAACCCTTGGCGCGGGCCAGATCGGGGTGCTCGGGCGGCAGCTCCTTGCGCCTGATGTCCAGCGCGCGGCGAAGGTAGGGCTCGGCCTCCCGGTACCGCTTCTGCGCCTTGTAGATGTTGCCGATCTCCCGCGCCGCAAAGGAGACGTGGGGATGGTCCGGGCCCTGGGCTTTCTCGAGGATCGCCAGGGCCTTCTTCGCCGGGCTGAGCGCCTGGGGAAATTGCTTCAGCTCGCGATGGGCTCCGGCGATGAGCAGAAGGGCCTGGGCGACCGTCGGGTGGCCCTCCCCGAGGCTCCGCCGCCGGATCTCGATCACCTCTTCGAGATAGCCGATCGCCTCCACCTGCCGCCCCTGGGTGATGACCGACGAGGCCAGATTGGCCAGGACCGTCCCCACCATCCAGTGGGAGGGCCCGTACTCCGAACGGACGATCGCCAGCACCTCCCGGTTCAGAGCCTCCGCTTCGGCATAATCTCCCTGGCGGCGGACGGACTCGGCCAGGTTGTTCAAGGTCGTCGTGAAGTCGGGATGGCTTCGCGACAGGATCTTCTCCTGGGCCTTCAAGGTCCGGCGGAGAATCTCCTCCGCTTCCTGGTGTTTTCCGGCTTCGAGCAGGACCTCTGCGAACTGTGTCTGGTCGCGGTAGAGGTGAGGGTCCTGGTCTCCGAGCGCCCGGCGCTCGACGTCCAGACCCTGGCGGAACAGGCTCTCCGCCTTCACGTACTCGCCGCGTTGCTGCTCGAGCTTCGCCAGCAGGAAAATGCTCTGGGCGACCGTGGGGCCAACCGCCCCTTCGGCGGCGCGGGCTATCTTTAAAGCCTCCTGGTGGATGGCCTCCGCATCTTGGGAGACCTCCCTCGTGGCCACGGCAATCCCCAGGTTGTTGAGGGTCTTCGCCAGCTCGAGGTCCTGGTCTCCAAGAAGGCGCCGCTTCCGGGCGACGGCCTCCCGGAAGAGCTTCTCGGAGGCCGCGAAGTCGGACTGCTGATACTTCAAGTCGGCCACGTGCTCCAGGCTCTCGGCCACCTCCAGGGCCTCGGGGTCGAGGTGCTTGCGACGCAGCGCCAGCGCGCCTTCCAGGAGGGGCGCCGCCTGTTCGACCTTCCCCAGGCCGAGCTGGACCTGGCCGATGGCGTCCATGAGCGCTGCCTGGACGTCGGGCTGCCGCGCGAGGTCCCGCGACACCCGCCTTGCGCCCTCGGCCAAGACCTCCTCGGCGGTGAGCTTCTCGCCCCGCGTATGGTAGGGATCGGCCTCCTTGAAGGTGTCGATCAGAAAGGAGAGGGCGTAGCGGGCCTTGTCCCTCTCCTGGGCGAGCCGCCGCCCCTGGTCGATCAGGCGCAGCACGAAACCCAGTACGAGCACCACGACGGCCGCCGCCACCGCCGCTGCCACCCGGTGGCGGCGCAGGAACTTGCGGGCGCGGTAGGGCAGGGTGTCCGGGCGGGCGAGCACCGGCAGGTTCTGGAGGTAGTTCTCGACGTCGCGCGCGAGCTGGCCCACCGAGCCGTACCGTCGTGGGAGATCCTTGCGCAACGCCTTCTGGACGATGTTGTCGAGATCCCCCTCCAGCCTGCGGCGCAACGCCTGCGGGCGGGTCCCGCGGGCGCCTGCCGCCTCCTCCGAGAGATCGGCCAGGCTCGGCCGCACCGGCTCCTGCTCGCAGATGGCGCGCTCGACCTCGTGCGGGAGATCGGTCGTCGCGCGGTAGGGGCTGCGGCCGACGAGCAGCTCGTAGAGTAGTACGCCCAACGAATAGACGTCGCTCGCCGTGGTGATCGCCTCGCCCTTGACCTGCTCGGGGCTGGCGTAGTTGGGCGTCATCACCCGAAGGCCGGTGCGGGTCAGGGTCGCGGCCTCGGGGCCCCCGAGTTCGAGCTGCTTCGCAATGCCGAAGTCCAGGAGCTTCGGCTCGCCCTCGGGCGTGACCAGGATGTTGCCCGGCTTCAGGTCGCGATGGACCAGCAGGTTCTGATGGGCGTACTGGACCGCGCCGCAGATCCGCCGGAAGAGGTCCAGGCGCTGATCGACGCTGAGCTTGTGGCGGTCGCAGTACTGGTCGACAGGGAGCCCGTCGACCAGCTCCATCACCAGGAAAGGCCGGCCGTCCTCGGTGGTGCCGCCGTCGTAGAGCCGGGCGATGTTGGGATGCTCCAGCCGGGCCAGGATCTGCCGTTCGGCGAGGAAGCGGTGGAGGGCCTCGGTGCTCTCGAGGCCCCTGCGGAGGATCTTGACCGCCACCTGCTGCTGATACTGGGCGTCGTCACGGCGGGCCAGGTAGACGGTGCCCATGCCGCCGCTGCCGATCTGGCGCAGCAGCCTGTAGGCACCGAGGCGCTCGCCCTCCCTGGGCTCCTCCTCCGCGAGGGTCGCCGCCAGGAGCTCGCCGGCCGGGTGTTCGAGGAAGCTGGCGTTCTTCTGGTCGGCGGCGAGGAGGCCCTCGACCGCGCGGCGCAGGTCGGAGTCGTCGCCGCAGGCTCCGTCCAGGAAGGCTGCCCTCTCGGAAGGCGGCAGCTCCAGGGCCGCAGCGAACACACGGTCGATCTCGCTCCAGCGTTCGGGGTTGGTCAATGGCTCTCCTCCTTGGGCTGCAGCTCACCGTAAAGCCAGGCCTTGGCCCGTCGCCACTGGCGGCCCACCGTCTCCGGGGAGACACCGAGCTGCACCGCGGTCTCATCGAGGGTCAGGCCGGCGAAGAACCGCAGCTCCACGACGGCCGCCTTCTGCGGATCGATCGCCTCGAGGTCGTTCAGAGCGTCATCCAGCGCCACCAGGTCCGGGCTCGTCTTGAGCGCCAGCTCGCCTACCTCGGCCAGGGTCACCTTCTCCACCCGCCCGCCCCGCTTCGCCCGGTTCCGGCTGCGCGCGTGGTCGACGAGGATCCGCCGCATCAGATGGGCGGCGAAGGCGAAGAAGTGGGCGCGGCTGGGCCACTCAAATCCCGCCTTGCCCTGAAAGCGAAGATAGGCTTCATGGACGACGGCGGTCGCTCCAAGGGTGTGGTTGCCACGCTCCTGGCGGAGTTGCCGGGCCGCGATGCGCCGCAACTCCTCGTACACCAGGGGCAGTACCTTCTCCACCGCCTCGCTCTCCCCGGAGCTCCATCTCTGGAGTAGCTGTGTGACGTTTGGTTTCACCATGGGGGGCGTGCTGGATTGTCTACCTCTATAGTGCCGGTCCCTCAGTAAATACGGGACTACATCTTTCTCGCACCCTCCACGGCCTCTGTTGTAATAGACGAACCCGGGGCGGATTAGGTTGTTCAACCTGAGGAGGAGCAGCAGCGGCTGTCCAGCAAGACGCGGTAGCGGACCTGAATGGGGTTCAGGGGGTCCGCCAAGCCCAACTCACTCGCCAACGTCTGCCAGGGCGCTCTCGGCCAAGGCCCGGGACAGATACATCCGGGTTTGGAGCAATTCCTCGACGAGCGGGCGAGCGGCCGGGATCAAGCCCGCCTTCTTGGCGCGCAAGACGATGCCGAGCGTCCCCGTGGTGGCGATCCCCAGAGACCTGGCACAACGCCGCGCCTGCAGATCATCCAGTACCGCTTCGCAACCGGCGTTCAGGGAAGCGACGGCGAGGACTTGAGACTCCCCGCTACCCAGGTCCCAGCCAGCGATCTCCACGGGTAGAAGGACATCCGGCTCGACGGAAAGCCAACTCGCGGACTCGACTTGGCGGAGCGACGGGTGGAGATCGTCACCGGCGAACACTTCTTTGAGGACTGCTGAAGGAACGACGACCTTCACCGAGAGGCGGCTCAGCAGAGCCAGTCCGTCGATATGAGCCAGGAAGATCAGCGGGGAGGCGTTGACGACGAAGACTCTCTCATCCACGCTGGAGCTCCTCACGAAGCTCCTCGAGAGTCACTTGTAAAGCGGGGATCTTCCGGCGGAACAGCTCGTCCAGAAACCGGGCTCGGCTCATGCCGGCGAGCTCGGCGGCCTTACCTTGCGAGATCATCCCCTGGGAGTACCAGTGGATGGCAGCCGCAAGCCTCATCTCCTCTGCGAATTCGGCCGGAGCCTTGCGCAGTGCCGAGAAGACGGTGGCCGGGAAGTCAAAGACGACTTGGGGCATGGGAAAGAAGTGTAAATTGGTCGGGACGCCGGGATTTGAACCCGGGACCCCCTGAACCCCATTCAGGTACGCTACCAGACTGCGCCACGTCCCGACCGGAAAAACTGTGCTGCGTCACGGGGATTTCTTGTCCAGCAAAACGAGGATCTCGCGAGCTTCCCCGAGCGCCTCGTCAATCCCCGAGAGGAGGGTTTGTATCCGTTGGGTGGCGTCCGTGTCAAGCGGCGCGGGCTGGGAAGGCGTCGGGGCGGGCTTCGGTGGGGCCGCCGGCCTGGTCTTCGGCTTCGCCGCGACGGGCAGCGGAGCCGGCGCCGCCGGCTTCTGCGGCACGGGCGGCACGAGGGCCACGACGTTCGTGGGCACGTCTGACACGGGCGCCGCCGGCGCTTCTCCGCCCTCCGGCGCTTCCAGGGTGCCGGCCGCCAGCTCGGCCTCCAGCTTCTTCTTGGCGCCGGCGATCGTGTAGCCCTCGTCGTAGAGGAGCTCCTTGATCCGCCGGATGACCTCCATCTCCTTCTCGCTGTAGACCCGCTGGCCGGAGCGGCTCTTGCTGGGGGCGAGCGCCGAGAACTCGGTCTCCCAGTAGCGAAGGACGTAAGGCTGGATGCCGAGGGCCTTGCAGGCCTCCCCGATCTTGTAATAGAGCCGCTTTTCGACCCGCACCTTCGCCATTCGTGACTACTCTTGTTTCCTGCTCGGGGTCACGACGTCCTTGAGATGCCGCGCCGGCTTGAAGCTCAGACCTTTGTGGGGACGGATGAAGATCTTCTCGCCGCTGGTCGGGTTCACCCCGGCGCGACCGGGCCGCCGGGTCACCTCGAAAGTACCGAAGTTCTTGATGCGAACCGTGCGTCCGTCCGCGAGCGTGGTCTTGACGGTCCGGAAGATCGCGTCCACGATCTCCGCCGCCTCGTCCTTCGTCAAACCGCCATGCCGGTCGTAGACAACGTCGACCAGATCGGCTTTGGTCATGCCGGTACGCGGGGTCAAGGTCTTTTTGGGCGCCATGGGCTCGGACATTCGGTTGTCATCCGGGGACCGCCCCCGGGGCCTGAAGAAGTGCCTGAAGTATAGGCAATCAACCCGGCATGGACAAGGGCGTCGCCAGCGCCGCCCCATAGCCCTCGCGGTAGCGCGCCGCGACGACGTCCCAGGTCAACGCCCTCTCAGCCTTTCCCCTCCCCCGCTCCCCCATCTCTCTCGCCAGGCCCGGCTCGGCCACCAACCGCCGCAACGCCCCGAGCAGGGCCGTAGCGTCTCCCTCGGGCACCAGCAGGCCGGTCCCGCCATCCTCGACCGCGAGCGGGATGCCGGAGATGCCCGACGCCACCACCGGCAGGCCGCTCGCCATCGCCTCCAGGATGACGTTGGGCAGGCCGTCCACGTTCCCCTTGGCGTCGTGCACGGCCGGCAGCACGAAGAGGTCGGCGGCGCGGAAGAGGTCCGGCAGGGTGTCGCGCAGCACGGGGCCCGGCAGGTGCACCCTCCCCGGCCAGGGCCGCGCCGCCTCGCGCACCCGCTCCAGCAGGTCGCCCCCTCCGGCGAGCGCCACGTGGAGGTCCGGGTGCTCCGCAAGCAGGGCCGGCAGGGCTTCGAGCAGCACGTGGAACCCCTTCTTGGTCGCCATCCGCCCCACCGAGAGGAGCAGCGGCGCCCCCTCCGGCACCCCCAGGCGCTGCCGCCAGATCCCCCGCCTCTCCGCGGACGGCGAGAAGGCGGCGACGTCCACCCCGTACGGGATCACCCGCGAGCGCCCGGCCGGAAAGCCCAGGGCGCACACGCGGTCGACCAACTCCGGCGAGCAGCCGGTCAGCAGCCGGGAGCGCGAGAGGGCCCAGCGGGCGAGCCGGCGCACCCCGGGCTTCTCGGCCAGGAACACGTCGCTGCCGTGCAGCCCGATGGCGAGGGGCACGCGCCCGACGGCCGCCGCGGCCACCAGGCCGTTGGGCACGATCCAGTGCGCGTGCACCAAGTCGAAACGCCGCCCCGCGAGCTGCCGGCGGACGGCCCGGCGGGCGGCCAAGGCGTAGAGCGGCGCCGCGAGAGCCGCCCGGCCTTTCACCTTCTCGTCCGCCTCCAGCGTGCGGCCGTAGCCGAGCACCTCGTGGCGCTCCGGGGCGTAGCGGAAGGTCACCACCTCGACCCCGCCGTCCTCCCACGCCGCCCGCACCCCCTCGGCATGCGGGGCGAGCACGGTCACCCGGTCGCCCCCCCGCGTCAGGCCGAGCGCCAGGTCGCGGATGAACGGCCCGGTGGTGTCGCCGTCGAAGCGCGGATAGGTCTGAGTGAGGAAGAGGAGGTCTAAGCCGGCCGTCACTCCAGCCATTCCTTGATCGAATAGCTGTCGCGGCTGTGGAAGTTCTTGAAGGTGATCATCTCGCCGATCAGCCCCGTGGTCAGGATCTGGATGCCCAAGAGCATCAAGAGGATGCCGAAGAGCAGGAGCGGCCGGTTGGAGAGGTTCTGGCCGCCGAACCAGATCCAGGCCAGGTAGGTGTTGATGCCGAGGCCGCCCCACAGGAAGAGCAAGCCGAAGGAGCCGAAGAGGTGCAGCGGCCGCCGCGTGTAGCGCGTGATGAAGAGCACCGTGATCAGGTCCAGCAGCCCCTTGTAGAAGCGGTCCCAGCCGTACTTGCTCACCCCGTGGCGCCGCGGGTGGTGGGTCACCTGGATCTCCCCCACCGAGAAGCCCCGCCGGCTCGCCAGCACCGGGATGTAGCGGTGCAGCTCGCCGTAGACCGCGATCTCGGCCAGCACCTCGCGGCGGTAGGCCTTGAAGCCGCAGTTGAAGTCGTGGAGGTCGACCTGGGCGAGCCGCCGGGTGACCCAGTTGAAGAGCCGGGACGGCAGCGTCTTGCTGAGCGGGTCCTGCCGCCGCTTCTTCCAGCCGGAGACGAGGTCGAGGTTCTCCTCCTCCAGGGTCGCCAGGAAACGCGGGATCTCGTCCGGATCGTCCTGGAGGTCGCCGTCCATGGTCACGATCACCTTGCCCGTCGAGTGGTCGAAGCCGGCGCAGAGGGCCGCCGCCTTGCCGAAGTTGCGGCGCAGGCGGACCAGCTTCACCCTGGGATCGCGCTCGCGCGCCTCGCGCACCTTCTGCGGCGTGCCGTCGCGCGAGCCGTCGTCCACGAAGATGATCTCGAACGACAGGCCCAGCCGCTCCAGCACGGCGGCGACGCGGGAGGCCAGCTCCGCGACCGTCGCCGCTTCGTTGATGACGGGCACGAGGACGCTGACGTCGAGCTCGGCGGGCTCCGCGCTCGCCACGGGGCGTATGGGGATCGGCTGGCTGTTCATCGGGGCGGTATTGTAACAGGGGCCCTATAATCCCCCGCCATGACGCGCAAGTGGAGCTGGGCCGTCCTCGCCCTGCTCCTGGCGGCCACGCTGGTAGGGGCGGCGACCTTCGACCGGCGGGCCTGGCCGGGGCTGGTGGGCGACGAGGCCACCTATCTGATGCAGGCCCAGAGCCTGGCCTGGGATTTCGACCTGCGCTACGAGCGGGAAGACTACGACCGCTTCGTCGCCCAGTGGGGCCGCCGGCCCGAGGGGCTGATCTTGGAGAGCGGCGACGGCGGCGCCACTCTCCGCTACAGCAAGCCCTCCTCCTACGCCGTGTGGACCGCCCCGTTCCTCCGCCTCTCCGCCATCCGCGGCGCCGCGATCGGCAACGCCATCCTGCTGGCGCTAGCCGCAGTGGCCGCGGCCCGGGTGCTCGCGCGCCGTATCGGCCCCTCCGCCCCGCTCTGGGTGGCGGCCTGGATCTTCGCCTCCGTCACCTTCGCCTACGTCTTCTGGGTGCACTCCGACCTCTTCCTGATGTGCCTCGTGGCCTTCGCCTTCTGCCTGCTCTACGGCGAAGGCCGGGCAACTCCCCGTTTTCTCGCCGCCGGCGCCCTGCTCGGCCTGGTGCTGATGTCCCGCCCCTTCTACGGCATGCTCCTCCTGCCGGCCGCGCTCGCCGTGCCGCCCGAGCGCCGGGCGCGGGGGATCGCCGCGCTCGCCGGAGGCGCCGCGGCCGTGATCCTCGCCTTCAGCCTGGCCAACCTAGCGGTCAGCGGGAGCTGGACGAGCTACAAGGCCGAGCGCCAGAGCTTCGATTCAGGCACCGGCTTCCCCGGCGTCGAGCTCCCCCCGGAGGCCTGGAAGGAGCAGATCGCCGCGCGCGGCAGCAACGTCTGGCGCCCGCCCACCGGCTTCGACGCCCGCCAGGGAGCCTGGAACGCCCTCTACTTCTTCGCCGGCCGCCACGTGGGAGTGCTCCCCTACTTCCTGCCCCTGCTTCTGGGATTCGCCGCCTACCGCCGCGGCGAGGGGCGCTGGGCCCTCCTCCCCGCCGTGCTGATCGCGGCGGCCGCCTTCCTGGTGCTGCGCCCCTTCAACTTCTACGGCGGCGGCGGCGCCATCGCCAACCGCTACTTCCTGCCGCTCTACCCAGCCCTCTGGTTCCTCGCCGCCCGCCCCGCCCGCGCCGTCTGGCCGCTCTTGGCCGCCGCCTGCGCCGCCCCCTTCCTCTGGCCGCTCTGGACCGCGCCCCGCGCCTTCTTCCTCGCCGACGCCGGCGGCTACCGCTACGTCTCGGCCTTCGCCCAGCAGTGGCTCCCCTACGAGACCACCCTCTCGCATCTCAAGCCCTCCGGCCGCGAAGACTTCATCCACAACGGCCTCTGGATCAAGATGCTCACCCCCAGCCTCCAGCCCGAAGGCGAAGGCACCGCCATCCGCCTCACCGGCCCCTCCGGCCAACTCCTGGCCGGCAGCCCCCATCCCCTGGAAGGCATCGAAGTCCTGGGAGCCCCCGATCTCAAGGTCCAAGGCAAGGACCGCCTCCGAGCCGCCCACCGCATGTGGTGGACCGACGATCCCTTCTATCTCTACCAGCTCGACCTCGAGGCGCCGGGCGCAGTAACGTTCCAGCTCAGACCCAAGGCCCCGGCGCCGTAGGAACAACGTGACAGATCGAAATCCATTGCCGCGCCTGAGCGTGGTCATACCCTGCCTCAACGCGGCCGCCACCCTCCCCACCCAGCTCGACGCCCTCGCCGCCCAGAGCTGGCCGGGCGGGTGGGAGGTCATCGTGGCCGACAACGGCTCGACCGATGGCTCGCGGGAGATCGTCGAGCGCTATCGGGACCGTCTGCCCGGCCTGAAGCTCGTCGACGCTTTGGACAAACGGGGCCAGGCCCATGCCCGAAACGTCGGCGCCGCGGCCTCGACCGGCGACGCCCTTCTCTTCTGCGACGCCGACGACGAGGTCGCCCCGGGCTGGCTGGCCGCCCTGGGCCGCGCCCTCGGCGAGCACGAATTCGTCGCCTGCCGCTACGACAACGAGAAGCTCAACCCCGTCGAGGTGCGGCGCACCCACCTCAACCCCCAGAAGGACGGCCTCACCCGCTACGACTACCCGGCCTTCCTCCCCCACGCGGGAGGCGGCGGCCTCGCCGTGCGGCGCAGTGTCCACGAAGAAGTAGGCGGCTTCGACGAGAGCATGCCCGCTTTGGAGGACACCGACTACTGCTGGCGCATCCAACTCGCCGGCCACGCCTTCCACTTCGTGCCCGAAGCCGTCGTCAACATCCGCCACCGGCACGACCTGTCCGGCGTCTACCGCCAGGGAGTGAGCTACGGACAGCACAACGTGCTCATCTATAAGAAGTATCGTCCCCTGGGCATGCCCCGCCTCGGCATCCTCCCCGGCATCCTCCGATGGGGCAAGCTCCTCTTGACCTCCCCCCGCGTCTTCACCAAGAACGGCCGAGCCCCCTGGCTCTGGCAGCTCGGCTGGAGGGTGGGAAGGCTCAAGGGCTGCTTGAAGTACCGGGTCGTGGCACCGTAGGGGCCCGGGGGCTCCGTGCTACCCTTTCTCCCATGCGCATCCTGGTCACCGGTCACACCGGCTACATCGGCAGCGTCATGGTCCCTTTCCTCGAGGCGGCGGGGCACGAGGTCTCGGGTCTTGACGCCGACTGGTTCGAGCCTTGCCTGCTGCCAGGCCGGCCCGCGGGCGGCGGGGTCCCCTCCCTGAATAAGGATCTCCGCGACGTGGAGCGGCAGGATCTGGAAGGTTTCGAGGCGGTCCTCCATCTCGCCGGCCTGTCCAACGACCCGCTCGGCAACCTCGACTCGACGCTGACCTTCGACATCAACGACGCCGCGTCGATCCGCTTCGCGCGTCTGGCCAAGGAGGCCGGCGTCGGCCGCTTCCTCTTCTCCTCCTCCTGCAGCACCTACGGTGCCGCGGGGGACGACTTCCTGGACGAGACGGCCGCCTTCAACCCGGTCACCTCCTATGGCCAGTCCAAGGTGCGCCTGGAGCAGCAGCTCACCGAGCTGGCGGACGACCGCTTCAGCCCCACCTATCTAAGGAATGCGACCGCCTACGGCGTCTCGCCCCGCCTGCGCGTCGACCTCGTGCTCAACAACCTGGTGGGCTACGCAGTCACGACCGGCCGCATCCACATGATGAGCGACGGCACCCCTTGGCGCCCGCTGGTCCACATCGAAGACATCTCGCGCGCCTTCCTCGCCGTGCTCGAAGCCCCGCGCGAGCTGGTCCACGACCAGGCCTTCAACGTCGGCCGCACCGCGGACAACTACCGCATCCGCGAGCTGGCCGAAATCGTCGCCGGCATCGTCCCCGGCTGCGCCATCACCTACGCCGAAGGCGCCGGACCCGACAAACGCTGCTACCGGGTGGACTGCGGCAAGATCGCGCGCACCCTCCCCGCCTTCCAGCCGCAGTGGGACGCCTCCAGGGGAGCCCAGGAGCTCTACGACGCCTACCGCGAGGCCGGGCTCACCGAAGAGCAGTTCCTCGGAGCCCGCTACATCCGGTTGAAAAGAATCCAGGAGCTCCAGGGAGAAGGACGCCTGGACGCCGCCCTGCGCTGGGC
>Ga0190265_10002408_pt1 | contig 12573 bp, 11 predicted proteins | sample Popmic124T_FD_133135 | JGI IMG/M metagenome (GOLD analysis project Ga0190265, IMG submission 133135) | Populus adjacent soil microbial communities from riparian zone of Indian Creek, Utah, USA - 124 T | ecosystem: Environmental > Terrestrial > Soil > Riparian zone | place: USA: Utah | collected... | reverse complement strand
CTTTTCGGTGGTGCCCGGGCAGTCCCGGAGCAACTGGCTGACGGTCGCGCTGGTGCTGGCGCTCACCGTGTCCTGGCTGCCGATCGCCCGGACCATCCGCGGCATGGTGCTGTCCGTGCGCGAGAAGGAGTTCGTGGAGGCGGCGCTGGCCAGCGGTGCCTCCAACGCGCGCATCGTGTTCCGGCACATCCTGCCCAACACCGTGGACGTGATCATCGTGAACGCGACGATCACCGTCGCGCAGGCGGTGCTGCTGGAGTCGGCGCTGTCGTTCGTCGGGCTGGGCGTGAAACGGCCGGACGCCTCCCTGGGGCTGATCATCAACGAGAACAAGAACGAGCTGGTCACCCTGCCCTGGCTGTTCTGGTTCCCGTTCCTGTTCATCGTGCTGATCTCGCTGTCGGTGAACTTCATGGGCGACGGGTTGCGCGATGCCTTCGATCCGCGGCAGCAGCGGATCCGGGTCACGGCGGGGACATCGTGACCGAGGACGTGCTGGCCGCGGACACCGGAAGCGGCGCGCTGCTCACCGTGCGGGAGCTCGGCGTCGACTTCCCGACCGAGGACGGCGTGGTGCACGCCGTGCGCAACGTGTCGTTCGAGGTGCGGGCGGGCGAGGTGCTCGGCATCGTCGGCGAGTCCGGCTGCGGCAAGTCGGTCTCGGCGCAGGCGATCATGGGCCTGCTGCCGCGGACCGCCGCGGTGAGCGGCTCCATCTCCTTCCGCGGCCGCGAGCTGGTGGGGCTGTCGGAGCGGCAGTGGCAGCAGGTGCGGGGCCGCGACATCGGCATGGTGTTCCAGGACCCGATGAGCTCGCTGAACCCCGTCTACACGGTCGGCTGGCAGCTGGCCGAGGCCTACCGGGCGCACCACCAGGTGTCCCGCCGGGCCGCCGCGGCCACGGCCGTCGAGGCGCTGGAGCTGGTCGGGATCCCGCAGCCGGACCGGCGGGCCGACTCCTACCCGCACGAGTTCTCCGGCGGCATGCGGCAGCGCGCGCTGATCGCGATGGCCATCATCAACGACCCGGATCTGATCATCGCCGACGAGCCGACCACGGCGCTGGACGTCACCGTGCAGGCGCAGATCCTGGAGACCCTGCTGGCCGTGCGGAGCGAGACCGGCGCGGCGATCGTCATGATCACCCACGACCTCGGGGTGGTGGCCGGCATCGCGGCCAGGGTGCAGGTCATGTACGGCGGGACCGTCGTCGAGTCCGGGCCGGTGGAGGACATCTTCGGCGAGCCGCGGATGCCGTACACGGTGGGCCTGTTGGGATCGGTGCCGCACCCGGATCTGCTGGGCAAGCCGCTGACCCCGATCCACGGCTCGCCGCCCTCGCTGCTGGCGCTGCCGCCGGGCTGCTCGTTCGGCCCCCGCTGCCCGCTGGTCGAGCCCGAGTGCCGGGCGGCGGAGCCCGCGCTGGTGCCGGCGCCGACCCCGCGCCACACCGCCCGCTGCCGGCGCTGGCCGACGGTGAGCGAGCTGGAGCAGCCGCAGCAGCTGTTCCTGCGCCCCGAGATGCACCACCTCGACGCCGACGTCGCTCCCGTACCGGTGCCCGGCGCGAAGGCCGAGCGGTGACCGACCCGACCCTGCTGCGGGTGTCGGACCTGGTCAAGCACTTCCCGGTGCGCGGGCACGGCATCGTGCGGCGCACCGTCGGCCAGGTGCAGGCCGTGTCCGGGGTCTCCTTCGACGTCGAGCGCGGGCAGACGCTCGGCCTGGTCGGCGAGTCCGGCTGCGGGAAGTCGACGGTGGGCCGGGTGGTGGTGGCGCTGCGGCCGGCCACCTCCGGCTCGGTGCGCTTCGACGGCCACGAGCTGACCACGCTGGACGCCCGCCGGATGCGCGCGGTGCGCCGCCACCTGCAGATCGTCTTCCAGGATCCGTTCGCCTCGCTCAACCCGCGCTGGACGATCAACAACATCGTGGCCGAGCCGCTGCAGATCCACGGGGACACCAGCCGCGCCGACACCCAGCAACGGGTGGACGAGCTGCTGGAGACGGTCGGGCTGAACCCGGAGCACCGCAACCGGTATCCGCACGAGTTCTCCGGCGGCCAGCGGCAGCGGATCGGGATCGCCCGCGCGCTGGCGCTGTCGCCCAAGCTGATCGTGCTCGACGAGCCGGTCTCCGCGCTGGACGTGTCGGTGCAGGCCGGGGTGTTGAACCTGCTGGAGGAGCTGCAGGACGGCCTCGGGCTGGCGTACGTGTTCATCGCGCACAACCTGGCGGTGGTCCGGCACATCAGCGACCGGATCGCGGTCATGTACCTGGGCAAGATCGTGGAGATGGGCTCGCGGGACGACGTCTACCTGGGTGCGCGGCACCCGTACACGCAGGCGCTGCTGTCGGCGGCGCCGGTGCCCGACCCGGTGCAGGAGCGGCAGCGCCGGCGGATCGTGCTCACCGGGGACGTGCCCAGCCCGGTCGCCCCGCCGTCCGGCTGCCGGTTCCGCACCCGCTGCTGGAAGGCGCAGCAGGTCTGCGCCGACACCGAACCGCCGCTGCTGGTGCAGGACGGGGTGGCCGGGCACGTGGCCGCCTGCCACTTCCCGGAGCCGCTGGACGCCGCGCTGGCCGGCCGATCGTGACCGGTCCCGCGCGGCGGCTGCTGCTGGTGCACGCGCATCCCGACGACGAGACGCTGACCACCGGGGGCACCATCGCGCACCACGCCGCCGCGGCGGACACCGCGGTCACGCTGGTCACCTGCACCCTCGGCGAGCAGGGTGAGGTCATCCCGGCGGAGCTGGCCGGGCTGGCCGCCGAGCAGGCCGACCAGCTCGGCGGCTACCGGATCGCCGAGCTGGCCGGGGCGTGCGCGGCCCTCGGGCTGGCCGACCACCGCTTCCTGGGCGGCGCCGGGCGGTGGCGCGACTCCGGGATGGCGCTGGCCGGGCACGGGGTGCGGGCCGCGGTCCCGCAGCAGCTGCACCCGCGGGCGTTCGCCCGGCCGGAGTCCTTCGCCGAGCAGGTGCGGGCCCTGGTCGAGGTGCTCACCGAGGTCCGGCCGCAGGTGGTCGTCAGCTACGCGGCCGACGGCGGCTACGGCCACCCCGACCACGTCCGCGCGCACGACATCACCGTCGCCGCGCTGCGGGCCACCAGGGAGGCGGGCCAGGTGCCGGCCCGGTTCGCGGCCACGATGATCGGCCGCAGCACCCTGGACGCCGGCCTCGCCGCGCTGCGCGGGGCATCCGAGCTGCCGTTCCGGCTGCCCGGGCCCGACGAGCTGCCCAGCGTCCCGGATGAGATGATCACTTTTCGGCTGGACGTGAGCGCGTACCGCAGCGCGCGCATCGCCGCGATGAGTGCGCACCGCACCCAGATCGCGCTGTGGTCCGGTCGGGACCGGTTCGCCCTGGCCATGAGCAACCGGGTGGCCCAGCCGCTGCTCGACGTCGAGGAGTTCATGATCGACGACATGCCCCCGGGTGCGGTCGACCTGTTCGCCGGGCTGGCCCCGTGACCGGCCCGGACCGGCCTCCCGGCGGGCCGGGCGAGGAGCCGGCCGGGACGGCGGGGCCGCCGCTGCTGTCCGACGGCGGGCTGCTCGCGCTGCTCGTCCTGGACGCGGTGCTGCTCGCGGTGGTCGGGCTGGCGTTCGCGCCGGCCTACCTCGGCCCGCTGCCCGCCCCGTTCGCGGCGCTGCTGACGATCCTGCTGCTGCCCTGGCTGGTGCGCCGCGCGAGCGAGATCAACACCCGGCCGCTGCTGGCCGCCGCGCCGCTGTCGGCCTGGGCGGTCACCGTCGGGGTGCTCGGGCTGGCCGGGCCGGGCGGGGACGTGTTGCTGCCGTCGACCTGGCCGACGTTGCTGCTGCTGTTCGGTGGGCTCGGCGCCGGCATGTGGGCGCTGTCCCGGCGGTGAGTGCGCAGCCGTGCTAGAACACGGCTCCGCACTCACGACGTGATCGGGGGGCGACGTGATCAGGAAGGAGCGCCGGTGGCCGACGCAGGGACCCAGGAATCGAGCGGGCCGATCTCGGACCGGGCGATCGTCGGAGTGCTCCGGCCGTTCGTCCGCGCCACCCGCCCGGTGCTCGACGCGCTGCGCGAGGCCGACCCGTTCGGCCTGCGCTCCCGCGTGATCTCCACCGACGCCGGCGCCCCGCAGCCCGCCCCCGAGGAGACCGACCGGGGTGTCCGGGACCGGGTGCTGGATTTCCTGTCCACGGTCGAGGTGCCCGGCACGGCGGCGTGGGCCGGGATGGACGTGTCCGAGCGCAGCCGCTGGTGGGTGCACCGGGTCGGCCGCTTCACCACGCTGCTCGCCGCGGTGCCCGGCCTCGGCGGCGCGCTGGTCAGCCAGCTGCCGGTGTCCAAGGCCCTCGGCGCGGCCGGGCAGGGGCTGCTGCTGGTGGCCATCGCCGGGGAGCACGGGGTGCGCGGCGAGGACCGGCTGGTCGAGCTGCTGGGCGCGGTGCTGTTCCGGCGCGAGCTGCAGGTGCAGGGGCCGGACCAGGCGGCGGACGTCGCCGCCGACCAGCGGGCCGCGGAGATCAGCGGCGAGCTCGCCGAGCCGGACAGCACACCGACCCTGAGCAAGGTCGGCCGGGCGGTGTGGCGGCTGGGCCGGGCCCTGTTCGCGGTGGAGGGCGAGCTGGACAGGCGCCCGCACGGCAACTTCCTGCACGCGGGGCTGAGCATGCTGCCGGTGGTCGGGGCGCTCGGGAAGTACCTGGGGGAGTGGTCCGGGCTGAAGCGGGCCGCGCGGATGGCCGAGGACCGGCTCCGCCGCGGGAAGCCGCCCGCTCAGCTCCCGTGAGGGATGCCGGCCGCCGTGGGCCGGCGCCGCATCAGGGCGGGACGAGGTAGCGGTAGCGGTGGTGCTCGCGGAAGCCGATCCGCTGGTAGAAGGCCAGCGCGGCGGTGTTGTGCACGGCGACCTGCAGCACCGCCCAACGCGCGCCCCGATCCCGTCCCCAGGCCGCGGCCGTGGCCACCAGCGCGCGGGCCAGCCCGCGCCGGCGGGCCGGCTCGGCCACCGCCAGCAGGGCCAGGTGCAGGTGGTCCTCGACGACCGCGGCCCGCAGGTGCCCGACGGCCGCCCCGTCGGACGCGCGGACCAGCGGGAACGCCGTGCGGGCCGGCGGGCCGGGGTCGACGACCGCGCGCTGGTCCGGGGTCGGCGGGTCACCGGGCCCGAGCCGCCACCATTCCGCAGCCGGCCGCGCGGTCAGCTCCACCCGCGGGTCGGCCGTGCCCTCCAGCGGCGCGACCAGCACCGCGCTCTCCGGACCGGCCGCGTGCTCGACCTCGAGCACCCAGCCCTGGTCGCTGATCGCCCGCTCCCAGGGTGAACCGAGCGGAGCGTGCGCCCGCGGCGGGATCCCGTGCTCCGCGGCGAACGCGCCCACCACGCGCAGCGCCTCCGCGACCGGGCGGCCCGGGTCACCGACGGCCAGCGCGGCGTTGGCCCGTCCGGTGAACCCGCCGGCGGCCCGCAACCGCCACCCGCCCAGTGGCCGGTCGACCGGGGCCGGCCAGGCGTCGGCACACAGCCCCTCCAGCCGGGCCACCGCCGCCCACGACGCCCGCCGCGGCACGGCGGCCGGTACCGCACGCACCGCGACCACGGCCGCGCGGGCCACCCGCACCGGACCGCGCCGGGTCGACACCAGCACGGTGGCCGGGTCGTCGGCGCTCAGCTCGCCGACTGCGTCGCTGAACAGCGAGCGGCCGTCGCGCTCCCCCACCCGGTGCCGCAGCGCCACCCGGCGGCCCAACAGTCGATCCGGGATCTCCACGCCGCCATACTCGGTGATCCGGATACCGGCCCGCATCACACCGCCCCGACTGGGCTTGTCGCATCGGGCGATACATACTGGTGAGGTCCTTGAACGGCCCCCACTGGAGGACCACCCGTGACCTACGTGATCGCCGAGCCCTGCGTCGACCTGCTCGACAAGGCGTGCATCGAGGAGTGTCCGGTGGACTGCATCTACGAGGGCGCCCGGATGCTCTACATCCATCCCGACGAGTGCGTGGACTGCGGCGCCTGCGAGCCGGTCTGCCCGGTCGAGGCCATCTACTACGAGGACGACGTCCCCGAGCAGTGGTCGGCCTACACCAAGGCCAACGTCGACTTCTTCGACGAGCTCGGCTCGCCCGGCGGCGCCTCGAAGATCGGCAAGGTGGACTTCGACGTCGAACCGGCGAAGAGCCTGCCGCCCCAAGAACACGACGAGTGAGACCGGCCCTTCCCGACTTCCCCTGGGACTCGCTGGCCGAGGACAGGGCGCTGGCCGAGGCCCATCCCGGCGGGATCGTGGATCTCTCGGTCGGTACCCCGGTCGACCCGGTGCCCGACCTGGTCCGTGCCGCCGTGGCCGGGCCGGCGGCCGGCGAGCCCGGTTACCCCACCACCCACGGCACTCCCGAGCTGCGGGAGGCCGTCGCGGGTGCGCTGCGCCGCCGGTTCGGGGTGCTCGTCGACCCGGTCTCGGTGCTGCCCACCATCGGCTCCAAGGAGCTGGTGGCCTGGCTGCCCACGCTGCTCGGGCTGGGCCCGGGGGACACCGTGGTGATCCCCGAGCTGGCCTACCCGACCTACGAGGTGGGGGCCCTGCTGGCCCGGGCCGAGTTCGTGCGCACCGACTCCACCATCGCGCTCGGCCCGCGTCGGGTCGCGCTGGTGTGGCTCAACTCCCCGTCCAACCCGACCGGTCGGGTGCTGCCTCCCGGGCACCTGCGCAAGGTCGTGGCGTGGGCCCGGGAGCGGGGCGCGGTGCTGGCCTCCGACGAGTGCTACCTCTCGCTGTCCGGGCCGGCGTCGTCGACGGATGCGCCCGGGGCGCTGTCGGTGCTGCACCCGGACGTCTGCGGGGGCTCGCACGAGGGCCTGCTGGCCGTGCACTCGTTCTCCAAGTCGTCCAACCTGGCCGGCTACCGGGCCGGGTTCATCGCCGGCGACCCGGCGCTGGTCGCGGCGCTGCTGGAGGTGCGCAAGCACGCCGGGATGATGCTGCCGCGGCCGGTGCAGGCGGCGATGGCCGCGGCTGCCGCGGACGACGCGCATGTCCGGGACCAGGCCGCGGTCTACGACCGGCGCCGCAGCGAGCTGCGGGCGGCCGTCGAGGCCGCCGGGTTGAAGATCGAACACTCCGAAGCGGGGCTCTACCTCTGGATCACCGCAGGTGAACCCGGACGCTTGACCGTGAGACGTTTCGCACAGGAAGGTCTGCTGGTGGCCCCGGGCGAGTTCTACGGACCGGCGGGAGCGCGCTACGTCCGGATGGCCCTGACCGCCACCGACGAGCGGATCTCCGCCGCGGTCGATCGGCTGAGCACCGCCCGGCTGATCCCGGGTTGAGCTCCGGGGCCGGGCACGTCCGGAGCGTCGGCGCCGGCCCGGTGCGCCCGGCGCTGGTGCTGCTCGGGATCCTCGCGCTGGCGCTGAACCTGCGCGCCGCGCTGGCCGGCTACCCGCCGTTGCTGGAGACCATCCGCGCCGAGCTCGGGGCCTCGGCGGCCACTGCCGGGCTGGTGCAGTCCGGCGCGGTGGCGATGATGGCGGCCGGCTCCTTCGCCGGTCCGGCGTTCGGTGACCGGTTCGGCCGGGAGGCCGGGCTCGGTGCGGCGGTCGGGCTGGTCGCGCTGGGCAGCCTGCTGCGCGGGGTGCCGGCGCTGCCGGCGCTGATCGGCGGCAGCCTGCTGATCGGCTTCGGGGTCGGGCTGGCCGGGGTGCTGCTGGCCGGGGTGGTCAAGGAGCACCTCGGCGGGCGGGCGGCCGCCGCGACCGGCGGCTACACGGTGTCGATGATGGTCGGGGCGACGGCGTCCAGCGCGCTCGTGGTCCCGACGGCGGTCGTGCTGGGCGGCTGGTCCTACGCGCTGGCGCTGCTGGCCGTGCCCGCGGTGCTGGCCACCGCGCTGTGGCTGCCGATCGCGCGCCGGGTCGCGCGGGCCGCCGGACCGGCAGGGGCCCGCTCCCCGCTGCCGTGGCGGCTGCGGTTCGGCCGGCTCGTCGCGATCTACCAGGCCGGCAACTCGACCCTCTTCTACGGCTGGATGACCTGGCTCGCGCCCTACTACGAGGGGCAGGGCTGGAGCGCGCAGCGCGCCGGGCTGCTGCTCGCGGTGTGGAGCGCGGTGCAGCTGCCCGCGGGCCTGATCATCCCGGTGCTGGCCGAGCGCCGCCGGCGCTGGCGGTTCTGGTTGGTGGTCTCCGTGGGCTGCGGGCTGGTCGGCACGCTGGGTGCGCTGCTGGCCCCGACGCCGCCGGTGGTCGGGCCGTGGGCCTGGGTGGTGCTGATCGGGATCAGCGGGGCGTCCTTCCCGCTCGGGCTGTCGGTGATCGCGTGGCGGACCCCGGACGGCGGCGCCAGCGCGGCGACCAGTGGCCTCGCCCTCGGCGTCGGCTATGTCTGCGCGGCCCTGGGCCCGCTGCTGATGGGGGTGCTGATCGACCTCACCGGTGGCTTCCGGGCGGCCATCGGGGTGCTGCTGGTGGCCGGGGCGGCGCAGGTGGTGGCCACGGTGCTGATCGGGGACGCCGGCCGGCGGCGGTCGCGGGGCTGACCGCGGCGGCGCCGGCCGGGCGCGGGATCGGTCAGTTGGCGTGCAGGGCGGCGTTCAGCGAGATGCCCTCGCCGGTGCGCGCCAGCGCCTCCACCGCCCCGGTCACCGAGTTCCGCCGGAACAGCAGCCCGTCCTGGCCGGACAGCCCGCGGGCGGACGTGGTGCCGCCGCCGGGCAGCGTGACCTTGGTGCCCGCGGTGACGTAGAGCCCGGCCTCCACCACGCAGTCGTCGCCCAGCGAGATGCCGATCCCGGCGTTCGCGCCGATCAGGCAGCGCCGGCCCACCGAGAGAATCTCCTTGCCGCCGCCCGACAGCGTCCCCATGATCGACGCGCCGCCACCGACGTCGGACCCGTCGCCGACCACCACCCCGGCCGAGATCCGGCCCTCCACCATCGAGGAGCCCAGCGTGCCGGCGTTGTAGTTCACGAAGCCCTCGTGCATCACGGTGGTCCCGGTGGCCAGGTGGGCCCCGAGCCGGACCCGGTCGGCATCGGCGATCCGCACCCCGGTGGGCAGCACGTAGTCGACCATCCGCGGGAACTTGTCCACCCCGTACACCGCCACCGGCCCCCGGGCCCGCAGCCGCAGCCGGGTGGTCTCGAAGCCGGCGACCGCGCACGGCCCGTGGTTGGTCCACACCACGTTGGCCAGCACCGCGAAGATACCGTCCAGGTTGGACTCGTGCGGGGCGATCAGCCGGTGTGAGAGCAGGTGCAGCCGCAGGTAGGCGTCGGGTGCGTCGAGCGGCGGGTCGGCGAGCGAGCCGATCTCGGTGCGGAGGACGACGGTGGAGACGTCGCGGCCCCCGTCCGCGCCGGCCAGCGGCTCCAGCTCGGCCATCACGTCCTCGGCGTCCGGCCCCAGCCCCGGCGCCGGGTACCAGGTGTCCAGCACGGTGCCGTCGGCGGTGACGGTGGCCAGCCCGGTCCCGGAAGCGCCCCGACGGCGCACCTCGATGTTCACCCCTCGACGCTATCCCGCTCCCGCGTCGCACCCCCACCGCGGGATAGCGTCGGGAGATGGGTGGACTCGAGTTGACCGGCGATCCCGTGCAGCTGTGCGCGGCGTTGGTGGACGTGCCGAGCGTGTCCGGCTCCGAGCAGGAGCTGGCCGACGCCATGGAGCGGGCGCTGCGCGCGCAGGCCCCCCACCTGGAGCTGCTGCGCTCCGGTGCTGCCCTGCTCGCCCGGACCCGGCTCGGCCGGGAGCGCCGGGTGCTGCTGGCCGGGCACCTGGACACGGTGCCGTTGGCCGACAACCTGCCGAGCCGCCGCGACGGGCACCTGCTCTACGGGTGCGGGACCTCGGACATGAAGGCCGGCGACGCCGTCATCGCTCATCTCGCGGCCACCGTGCCCGAGCCGCGCTACGACGTGACGGTGGTGCTCTACGACTGCGAGGAGGTGCAGGCCGACCGCAACGGGCTCGGGCGCATCGAGCGCGAGCACGCCGACTGGCTGCACGCCGACCTGGCGATCCTCGGCGAGCCGACCAACGGGGAGGTGGAGGCCGGCTGCCAGGGCACGCTGCGGGTGGAGATCACCACCCGCGGCCGGCGGGCGCACTCGGCCCGCTCCTGGTTGGGGGAGAACGCGGTGCACGCGGCCGGCCCGGTGCTCGACCGGTTGAACGCCTACGCACCACGGCAGGTGGAGATCGACGGCTGCCGGTACCGCGAGGGCCTGCAGGCGGTCCGCATCGCCGGCGGGGTGGCCGGCAACGTGGTGCCCGACGAGTGCGTCGTCGCGGTGAACTTCCGGTTCGCGCCGGACCGCGACGTCGAGGCGGCGACGGCGCACGTGCGGGAGGTCTTCGACGGCCTCGAGCTGGCCGTCGTCGACAGCGCGCCGGGCGCCCGCCCCGGCCTCGACGCCCCGGTGGCCCGCGAGTTCCTGGCCGCCACCGGAAGCACGGCGTCGGCCAAGTACGGCTGGACCGACGTCGCCCGGTTCGCCGCGCTCGGCATCCCGGCGCTGAACTTCGGGCCCGGCGACCCCAACCTCGCGCACACCGTCGACGAGCACGTCGACACCCGGAAGATCACCACCGCGACCGCACAGCTGCGCCGGTTCCTGGTCGGGTGAACCGTCAGGGACGGGTGCGAGAAAATGGTCACCCGTGAGTGACGAGACGCCCGATTCCCGTCACACTTCGCGCAGAGACGGCGCAGTGCGGGTCACCTTTCACTCTCCCGAGTGACAAGCGGCCGGCGCCGGCCGCCTACAATCAGGCGTCCCGTTTCGACTCCCGCCGGTTCCTGGACAGGCGGGCGCCGTTGCTTCTCCCCGGTGACGGCAGGCGCACACCCGTGTGCGGGCGCCCGGCACGGCGCCGGCTGGCGAAGTTGGAGATGTCGACGTGAGCAACCCCGCGCCACCGACGGGCCGGTCCCAGAACCGATGGTTGTCGCCACAGGACTGGAGCCTGCGGGTCAAGCTCGCCGTGGCCCTGCTGGTCCCGTCCCTGATCGCGGTGGCGCTGGGTGGGTTGCGCGTCGGCGACCAGGTCGGCCAGGCCTCCGAGTTCGACCGGGTCGCCCGGTACGCCACCGCCCAGGGGCAGGTGGCCGATCTGGTCAAGCGGATCCAGGACGAGCGGTTGCGCGCCACGGAGTTCGTCGCCGCCGGTCGCACCGGGGACAGCGCACCCTTGCAGTCCGCCTTCGCCGAGGTGGACGCCGAGGAGGCCGCGAGCCGACCGGTGATCGCCGAGATCGCGGAGACCGATGACACGGTGATCGCCGCGCAGCGCCAGGCCGAGGAGGCGATGACCCGGCTGCCGCAGCTGCGCGACCTGGTGCTGCGCTCCGACACCGCGGCAGCCACCACGGTGGCCCGCTACTCGGAGCTTCTCGACGCGGTGCTGCCGCTGGACAGCGCGCTGCTGCGCGGGGTGAACTCGGCGCAGGTCAACGGGCTGGCCACCGCGCTGGGCGGGCTGACCGCGGCGCGCGACGAGGCCACCCTGCAGCGGGCGCTGATCGCGGTGGCCGTCGCGGACCAGAACGGGCTCGCGCTGAGCGGGTTGCCGGCCAGCGAGGCCCGGCTGGGGACGGGGCTGAACACCTTCCGCGCGGCGCTGAGCACGGGGCAGCGGTCCCGCCACGCCGGGATACTCGCCGGGCAGGCGAGCAACGAGCGCGCCCGCCTGATCAACAACCTCATCGCCACGGACACGGCCCAGGGGCTTCCGCCGGGCATCGCGGGCGACGCCTCCAGGATCTACGGGGATTTCCTGCGCCAGCTGGACGACGCCGAGCGCGGGATCCGCGACGAGCTCGTCGCCACCGGGGACGCGGCGCGCTCCACGGCGGTGAACCTGGCCGTGCTCAACGTGGTCCTGCTGCTCGCGGCGCTGCTCATCGGAGCGCTCATCGTCGGCCTGATCGCCCGTGCGCTGCTCACCTCGCTGCGGACGCTGCGCAGCAGCGCGCTGGAGATCGCCCAGAAGCGGCTGCCGGACGCCGTGCAGCGCATGCGCGGGGGCACCGTGCCCGACGTGAACGTCTCGCCGGTGCCGGTGCACACCCGGGAGGAGGTCGGCGAGGTGGCCAGGGCGTTCGACGCGGTGCACGCGCAGGCCGTCCGGCTGGCCGCCGAGCAGGCGACCCTGCAGAACACCGTGAACAGCATGTTCGTCAACCTCTCCCGACGCAGCCAGAGCCTGGTCGACCGGCAACTGCAGCTGATCGAGGAGCTGGAGAGCAACGAGCAGGATCCCGATCAGCTGGCCTCGCTGTTCCGGCTCGACCACCTGGCCACCCGGATGCGGCGCAACAGCGAGAACCTGCTGGTGCTGGCGGGCAACGACAACTCGAAACGGACCGGATCCCACGTGCCGGTGGTGGACGTGCTGCAGGCCGCCGTGTCCGAGGTCGAGCAGTACGAGCGGGTCACCGTCGAGCAGCCGCCCGCGGTGGCGGTGCTCGGCCGCGCCGCGAACGACCTGCAGCACCTGCTGTCGGAGCTGCTGGACAACGCGACGTCGTTCTCCGCGCCGGACACCCAGGTGCGGATGAGCACCCAGCGGGAGGGCAGCGGG
>Ga0190265_10002407_pt1 | contig 12574 bp, 12 predicted proteins | sample Popmic124T_FD_133135 | JGI IMG/M metagenome (GOLD analysis project Ga0190265, IMG submission 133135) | Populus adjacent soil microbial communities from riparian zone of Indian Creek, Utah, USA - 124 T | ecosystem: Environmental > Terrestrial > Soil > Riparian zone | place: USA: Utah | collected... | reverse complement strand
TGCGGTTCGAGCCGGCGAGGGTGACCGTGTTGTCGGAGACCGCGCCGCCGGAAGCCGAGGCGACCGCGGGGAACGTCCGACGTGCGCTGAAGTCGATCCGCGATCGCTTGACGCGCGACGACCTGCTGATCGTCGTGCTGATCGGTCACGGCACGTTCGACGGCGTCGACGCGAAGTTCAACCTGGTCGGTCCGGATCTCGAGTCAGCCGACTGGTCCGGCTTGCTGCGTTCGTTGCCCGGGCGGGTCATCGTCGTCAACACGACCTCGGGCAGCTTCCCGTTCCTGGAGCGGCTGGCGGCCCCCCGGCGGATCGTGATCACCGCGACCGATTCCTCCGCGCAGCGGTTCGACACCGTGCTCCCGGAGTACTTCATCCGCGCGCTCACCGACGACGCGGCGGACATCGACAAGAACGGGCGCATCTCCATTTGGGAGACGTTCGCCGCGGCCAGCGGACACGTGCGGCGTCACTATCAGCAGCGCGGACAGCTGTCGACCGAGCGCGCCCTGATCGACGACAACGGCGACGGGGTCGGCAAGGAGGTCGGGGACCCCGGCGAGGACGGGTCGTACGCGAGCCGCACCTACCTGGACGCGGCGCTGCCGGGCGCGGCGCCGACCGACGAAGTGCTCCTGAAACTGCTGCAGCGAAGAGCCACCCTCGAGGCCGACGTGGACGATCTGAAGATTCGGAAGACGTTCCTGCCAGCGGCCGAGTACGCGAAGGAGTTCGAGCGCATCATGATCGAGCTCGCGAAGGTCTCGCACGACATCCGCGCTCGCGCCAAGAGCTGAATCACTGTGATTCAGCTCTTCCTGAAGAGCACGACGCGGTTCGTGTTCGTGCCTTTCTTGTTGTTGTCGACGCCCCAGCACGCGGCGGTTTTCGTGAACGCCTGCGCGTTGATGAGGAGCAGCCGGGCGTCGAGCCCGGCATGGACACCGCAGGGAATGACGTGCTCCTCCAGCCGGACGCGTCCGCCTCGAACTTCACCGACCTCGAACGCCACGTGACCGCCGGGTTTCAGGATCCTGGTCAGCTCCGAGAAGACCGCCGTCATCGCCTCACGCCAGTCCTCGATCTTCCTGGGTACGGTAAGCCGTACGTCGGCCGGGTCGATGCCGCAGAACCAGCAGCGGAGCCAGTTGTCGCCCGCGTAGTTGACCACATCCAGGAAGGGTGGGGACGTGACCACCAAGTCGACCGATGAGGATGCGATCGCCGGCGTGCCCGCGGCGGGTCCCGTCAGCAGCCGGTAGCGATCGGCGAGCTTCGCGAGAATCCGGCCGGTCGCCGGATCGCAGTCCGAGAGCAGGGAATTCGACTTCCGGAGGATGAGCCGCCGGACGTCGCGGCGAGGCGGGACCTGACTCCGGTCGGCGTTGATTTTCCGTTGAGCGGCGACGGACACGGCCTGATTTGGAGGAAGCGTGTAGACCGAGAAGAAACCTGGCGAATGGCCGGTCAGCCGGTTGACGGCCACCATGCGGATCCATGCGTCAACGGGATCGAGGGGGCCGGCCTCCGGCGCCCGAAGCAGGTACGTCTTCAGCGCGCAGATTTCCCGCAGCGTGTCCGGGTGATAGAAAGTCAGCAGCTCCTCGGGATGCTCCCCGTTCGTCCGCCAATCCACCCCCGAAAGACGTTCCCGTACGGCGTCGAGAGATGGCGGCCGGAGCCGGGGTTCCACGAGCACCTGACTGAGCGGGTTGACATCGCAGCCGACCGGCACCCTCCCGAGAAGCGCCGCCTCGAGCAACGTCGTTCCGCGTCCCATGAACGGGTCGTACACGACGTCGTCCGCCCGGGTCAGGCGCTCGACGAAGAAACGGGGCAGCTGCGGTTTGAAGCAGCCGCGATACGAGACCTCGTGAAGCGAATGGGCGGCCCGTTGACGGCTGGTCCAGAACTCGTTCACGAAGGTCGGCACCGTCAGCGGGCGGCCGTCCACCTCGACGGTCGTCTCGAGGACCGCTGTCGGCTTCCCCTCCCATTGAAAGGCGCCGAGGTGTTCGTCGAACGGCTCAGAGGGGTCGTGGAGACTCTCAGGCCCGGGAGCATTCTCGAAAAAAGAAGGCTGCGAGGGGGACATCTTCCGGAAACGGTAACACGCGGCGACCCGCTTCCGAGGCCCGTTTGAAGTGCGTTTTCATGTAAAACCGTAAAGAAGTATAAACTTATTGACATCAAAACGGTAACATGGCAATAAGTAGAGACGGGATCCCGTATAAAGTATAGGGATGCCTGCTCGCGATGCCTCTTCGGCGCACGTCAAAACGACGGTGGAGCTTCCGCAAGAGCTCTGGCGGGCCGCGAAAATCAGGGCGATGGACGACCACACGGACCTGCGGTCTGTCGTCATTGCTGCGCTGAGGACTTATCTCCAAGAAACCGCCGGTAACGCTCCTGAACAGGCCTCATAGCCCGTCCGTCGCGCGGTCATCGCCCGTAGCCACGGACGTGTCCAGGCCCGCACCCTCGTCCCCGGTCCAGCGCCGGCGCAGCAGGCGCAGGTTCCAGTTCCTGCTCATCTTCATAGGATGCGTGATCGGGGTGGACGCGCTCGTCGGCGAGAAGGGCCTGCCTGCGATGATCCATGCCCGGCAGCAGCATCGCGCGCTTCAGGACTCGCTGGCTGGCGCCAAGGCCGAGAACGCCCGGTTGCGCGAGCAGGCGCGTCAGCTGCGGGAGGTCCCGGCCGTCATCGAGGAGCACGCCCGCCGCGATCTGGGGCTGATTCGTCCCGGAGAGAAGCTGTTCATCATCCGCCAGGTGCCGGCGGCCGATCCGCGATCGACGCCGCGTCCATGACTATTCTCGTGGCCACAGGTTGGTTTGTTACAGGTTAGACCTCAGTCCAGTACCGCTGTCGTGACGTTTCCAGAATCCGACAGAACAGGCCGGCGAGCGCGCCGGTCGCGAACCCGACGACGTGCGCCCAGAAGGCGACGCCGCCCGTCAGCGAGCTCGTGCCGAGCGATCCCACGCCGCTGAACAGCTCTTTCACGAACCAGATACCGAGGAAGAAGATGGCCGGGATCTCGATGATGTCGAGGAAGACCACCAGGAACACCACCGTGAGGACGCGGGAGTGCGGATACAGCACGAAGTACGCGCCCATCACGCCGGCGATCGCGCCGCTTGCGCCGATCATCGGGATCGTCGAGCCCGCGCTGATCGCCAACTGCCCGAGGGCCGCCACCGTCCCGAACCCGAGGTAGGCGAGCAGGTAGCGGCCGTGCCCGAAGCGGTCCTCGACGTTGTCGCCGAAGATCCAGAGATACAACATGTTTCCGACGATGTGCATCCAGCCATCGTGGAGGAACTGGCTGGTGACGAGTGTCGGCCAGCTGAAAAACGCCGGGACGACGCCGAGGGCGAGCACGAGCTGCTGCAGTTCCGGCCGGCTCAGCTGCAGCTCGTACAGGAACATGAGGACGTTGATCGAAATCAAGCCGATCGTCACATACGGCGTCGTCCTCGACGGGATGACGTCGCTGACCGGAAACATGTCGAAGTATAGCCACAGACCGACACCAGCTGCTGGCGGCCGCGTTGCGTTGGCGGCGGACGGCCCGTATAATCAGATGACGATGTCGACCTCCGGGCGGCTCCCTCGCGGATCCCGGCTCGGCCTGCGGCTAGAGGTCGTGTTCGCCCTCTATGTGTTCGCGGCGGTGCTGATGCCGCTTGCGCACCACGACATCGTCTGCCACCTCAAGTCCACCACACACTGCACGACCTGCACGGTCGGATCGTCGGCGGAGGCCGCCAGCGATCCGGCAGGGCTGACGCGGTTCTGGCTCCAGGATGCCGGAGCGACCGTCACCGACCCGGCAACCGTGCCCGACGCGGCACCCTTACGCGCGCTCTCCGGCCGTTCCCCTCCCGCCATCGGCTGATCGATCCACTCCCGATTGACTGGTGCACCTCCGAACTGGGGGTTCGTGCACCCGTACCCGCTCATGGGGCTGGAGGTGACTGTGATGGCTTCGCGTCTGATGATCTGGCGCGCGATGACGTGCGCCGCCGTCGTGTGTCTGGCTGGTGTTCCGGTCCTTGCGCAAGGGCTGACGTCTATTTCTTCGAGCGCGGACCGCGCGATGGGAACCTCGGGACAGGCGGGCGTGACGCCGCAGGCCGACGCGCAGCAGGTCCGCGAAGAGCTCGACCGGCTTCGCCGCGAATTCGAGGCGATTCGCGACGCCTACGGCGCCCGGCTCGCGGCGCTCGAGGCCAAGCTCGGAGGGGCTGTCGCGCCGGCGCCGTCGCCGCCGGTTGAAGCCCCCATCCCTCCCCAGCCAGCGGCGGACGCCGGAGGGGCCCAGGGCTCGCTGCCGGTCTACGGCGGGGCCCGCGCGCTGTCGAAGATCTTCAACCCCGACATCGCGGTGATCGGCAACTTCCTCGGAGCGGCCGGAAGGAACACGGTCGATCCGGCCCCCGCGCTGGAGTTGAACGAGGCGGAGCTGAGCCTGCAGGCCATCGTCGATCCGTACGCGCGCGCGGACTTCTTCCTCGCCGCGTCGCCGGAAGGGCTCGAGATCGAAGAGGGGTTCCTGACGCTGACGGCGCTTCCCGGCGGGCTGCTCGCGAAGGTCGGCAAGATGAAGCAGCAATTCGGCAAGGTCAACACGCTGCATCCGCATTCGCGGCCGTGGGCCGACACGCCGCTGGTGATCAAGAACCTGCTGGGCGGCGACGAAGGGCTCAACGACTCCGGCGTGTCGGTCTCGAAGCTCGTGCTCAATCCCTGGTTCTTCCTCGAAGCGACAGGGGAGCTGTACCAGGGCAGCTCGGGGCTGTTCCAGACACACGAGCGCGACGACGTCAGCTGGCTCGGTCGCGTCCGCGGTTACCGCGACATCACCGAGGCCACCAACCTCGACATCGGCGCGTCGTTCACCCGCGGGCACAACGACGCCGGTCCGGATTTCACGACGCGCGTGTTCGGCGTCGATGCGACCGTCCGGTACCGGCCGCTCCGGCGCGCCATCTACCGCCGGTTCCTGGGGCGCACCGAGCTCCTGTGGAGCCGGCGCGGCCAGGACGGCGGGGACATGTCGGCGTTCGGAATGTACGTGAGCGGGGATTATCAGTTCGCCCGGCGGTGGTACGGGGGCGTCCGCTACGACCGCTCGGAACGGGCGCACGATTCTTCACTGGTGGACAAGGGGCCATCGCTCGTTCTGACGTTCTGGCCGAGCGAGTTCAGCCAGATCCGCGGCCAGTACCGCCGCACGCGTTACGCCGAAGGCGTGACGGCGAACGAAGCGCTCTTTCAGTTCCTGTTCTCGATTGGCGCTCACGGGGCGCACGTGTTCTAGATCGGGATCCGGGATCCGGGGTCCGACGAATCCCGAGTCCCGAGTCGATCGCAATCGGTCGTAGCGCAGGGCTTCAGCCCTGCATCAGATAGAGGTCATGTCATGAGAAAGTTCATACCAACGGCGGTGCTGCTCGGCGCGATGCTCGGCAGCGCCAACGCGTTCGCGGCGATGAAGGTGGTGACGACGACGCAGGACCTCGAGTCGATCGTCAGGGAGATCGGCGGCGACAAAGTGACGGTCGAGTCGCTGGCGAAGGGATACCAGGACCCGCATTTCGTCGAGGCGAAGCCGAGCTTCATCTTCAAGCTGCACTCGGCGGACCTTCTCGTCGCCGTCGGGCGCGAGTTGGAGATCGGCTGGCTGCCCCCCTTGATCAGCCAGAGCCGCAACTCGAAGATCCAGCCCGGCAACCCGGGGTACCTCGACGCGTCGCTGACGGCGGATATCCTCGACATACCGACCGGGACGATCACGCGCGCCATGGGGGACGTGCACCCGCAGGGGAACCCGCATTACTGGCTCGATCCCGCCAACGGCCGCCGGATCGCGCAGGCCGTGCAGGCCCGGCTCGCGCAGTTGAGCCCCGGCGACGCCGCCTACTTCGCGCAGCGCTACGCCGACTTCGATCGGCGCCTCGCCGAATCGCAAAAGCGCTGGAAGGACGCCATGGCCCCCTACAAGGGGCTGAAGGTCGTGACGTATCACCGGTCGTGGCCGAACTTCGCCGCGGCGTTCGGCCTCGACGTGATCGGCTACGTCGAGCCGAAGCCGGGCATCCCGCCGTCGCCGGGCCACACGCTCGCGCTCCAGCAGGAGATGAAGCGGCAGAACGTGAAGATCGTGCTCGTCGAGCCGTACTTCGACTCGAAGACGCCGACCGCGATCGGGCGCGACACGGGGGCGAAGGTGCTGGTGATGCCGCCCTCGGTCGGCGGCGTTCCGGCGATCACCGACTACTTCAAGCTGTTCGACTACGGCATCAACCTCCTCGTGTCCGCGATCAAGGAGAGCGGGCCCCGGTAGATGGGCGATCTGGCGCTCGCGGAGATTCTCGACTTCCTGGCCGCGCCGTTTGCCGCCAGCCTCATCCTGACCGGGATTCACGCGTACCTGGGCGTCCACGTGGTCGAGCGCGGCGTCATCTTCGTCGATCTCTCGCTCGCGCAGATCGCGGCGCTCGGCGCCACGATCGCGATCCTGCTGCCGATGTCGGGCGGGGACCCGCACGCGCCGTCGGTCTACTGGGTCAGCCTCGTGTTCACGTTCATCGGGGCGGCGATCTTCTCGATGATTCGCGGGAAGCAGGCCCGAATCCCGCAGGAAGCGATCATCGGCATCACCTACGCCGTCGCGTCCGCCGCGGCGATTCTGGCGATGAGCAAGTCGACCTCCGAAGGGGAGCACCTGAAGCACATGCTCGTCGGCAACATCATCGCGGTCTCCTGGGCCGAGGTGGGCAAGACGGCCGTGCTCTACGGCGTCGTCGGCGTGTTCCACTACGTCTTCCGCAAGCAGTTCCTGACGATCTCGATGAATCACGGCCGCGACGACGCCACCGGCCTGAACGTCAGGTTGTGGGACTTCCTGTTCTACGCGTCGTTCGGCTTCGTCGTGACCTCCTCGGTCGCCATCGCCGGAGTGCTGCTCGTCTTCTGCTACCTGATCGTGCCGTCCGTGGCGGCCATGCTCTTCGCGGATTCGATTGGCAAGCGCCTCGCGATCGGCTGGACGATGGGGACGGTGGTGTCCGCCCTCGGTGTGTACTTGTCGCTCGTGCTCGATCTCCCGACCGGCGCCACCATCGTCTGCACGTTCGGGCTGGTGCTGATCCTGATGGCGATCGTGCGCGTCCTGATTCCACGGCTTGCGCCACGGCCCGTCTAGTGCGACTTTGTCAAATCTGAAGACGCTGAAGTCGGCGGGCGAGGGGGGTCGTCAGCCGCCGCCGCTCCACACGCCGGGAAACCGCTCCCGGCTCATACGCTGGCGCTCCCGCGGCGACTAGCGGGTCGTGTGGACGACATCTGCCAGGCGCACCGATGCGCCGGGCGTACGGTTGGGCGACGCGGATCACAGGGACGGAAGTCGCCGCGACGAATCGCCGGGCGCGCTTTCCGGCTGCGCGCTGCGACGGCGTGCTCCGCATCGCGTCGGCCGACGCCCCCCCTCGCCCGCTTATGCGCGTGCTGAAGAAGATCTGACCACGTCGAACTAGTGCCTACCTCGGACTTCGCGTGTTTGGTACGTAGCGCAGGCCTTCAGGCCTGCCGTGCGTGCTCTTCGCGGCCTATAATTCATCGGATGCAGTGTCGTAGTTGTGGAACGGAGATCGCCGACAAGGCGATCATCTGCTACCGGTGCGGGGCGGGGACGACCGATCCGGTGCGAAAACCCGTCCCCATCCCGCCACCGGGTGGGGCCTGGCCGTCGATGGTCATGGTGATCGTGCCGTTCGTGCTGGCGCTGACTTTGCTCCTGTTGTCCGACACCACCGACTATCCGGAGACGATGACCACGGCCGCCGCCCTGTCTGCCGGTCTGGGGGCGATCCTTCTGATCGCTCGCCTCACCCGGCGGCGCTGAGGTACACTCGCCGCATGCCCGAGGCCCGCCTGGAAGTTACCGACGCTCTCGGACGCCGCGTCGTTCCGATAGGGAAGGCGCCGTTCGAGATCGGCCGCCGCGAAACGAACGATCTGCGGCTGGCCGGGAGCGAGGTGTCGCGCGACCACGCCGAAATCGTCGGTGCGGACGGCGGATTCGTGGTCCGGGATCGCAACTCGCGATACGGGACGTACGTCAACGGTGAGCCGGTCACCGAACGCGCCCTCGTGCACGGCGACCGCATCCGCCTCGGACGCAGCGGCGGCGCGGAAATGGTGTTCCTCGTCGCCGACTCGGAGCCCGTCCCGGACCGGTCCTCCACGACGACCGCCATCGGCGACCTCCGCCAGATCGCCGCCCTCCTCGAGGGGCTGCGCGCCCTCGGGACCGGGCGCGTGCTCGACGACGTGCTGTCGCTGGTCCTGGATGCGGCCATCGACGTCAGCAGCGCCGAGCGCGCGTTCATCATGCTGGCGTCGGCCACCGGCGAGCTCGAGTTCAAGATGGCGCGGGGCCGCGGCCGCGCCACGCTGCCGGGGGGGACCTTCGCGACGAGCCGGAAGATTCCCGAAGAGGTGTTCCGCACGGGGGAGCCGCGCCTGGTCGCCGACCTCCTCGACGGCGAGCTGGCCAACGTGCACATGGGCACGGTGGCGCTCGGCATCCGCAACGTCCTGTGCGTGCCGCTCCGGCTCGTCCGGTATCTCGACAAGGGTGAAGCGGTGGGCGACGAGCGCCGGATCGGCGTGCTGTACCTGGACAGCCGCGAGAAGGGGCTGCTGATGTCGAGCTCGACGCGCGCGGCGCTCGAGACGCTCGCCACCGAGGCCGCCGTCGCCATCGAGAACGCCCGGCTCTACCGCGAGACGATGGAGAAGGCGCGGATGGAGCAGGAGATGCGGATCGCCGCCGAGATCCAGCAGGCCCTGCTCCCGAAGATGGCGCGCGCCGGTTCGTTTTTCGCGGCGGCCGCCGCGTCGCTGCCCTGCCGGTCGATCGGGGGCGATTTCTACGACTATGTGGATCTGCCGGGCGGGGCGCTGGGGTTTGCGCTCGGCGACGTGGCGGGCAAGGGGCCGCCCGCGGCGCTCCTGAGCGCGATGATGCAGGGGATCTTCGCCGCCCAGGCCGCCAGCAGCGACTCGCCGTCTCAGACGATCAGCCGCGTGAACCTCGCCCTGTACCGGCGCGGGATCGAATCCCGCTTCGTCACGTTGATGTACGGGACGCTCGCGCCCGACGGCCGCCTGACGTACTGCAACGCCGGGCACAACCCGCCGCTGGTGATCTCGCGATCGGGGTCGAAGGTCAGCCTCCGCCGGCTGGAAGTCGGCGGTCCGATCGTCGGGCTGTTCGAGGGCGCGACGTTCGAAGAGGAAACCGTCCTGCTCACGCCGGACGACTGGCTCATCGTGTTCAGCGACGGCGTCTCGGAAGCGATGTCGGCCAGCGGCGACGAGTACGGCGAAAACCGCATCGTCGAGTGTGTCGAGAAGAGCATGGCGCTCGAGCCGCGCCAGCTGCTGGAGGCGCTCTTCGAGGACGTCCGCCAGTTCGCGCGCGGCGCGGCCCAGAGCGACGACATCACCGCGATGGTGCTGCGGTACGGAGGACGGTGACGCCCGTCGGGCGCGCGGAGCGCCGGGCCGCCGTCCTGTGGATCGTGCTCACGGTCGCCCTCTGGAACAGCATCTTCGAGATGATGGTCGCGCGCGGGGTGAAGGAATACCTGTTCCGCGCCGCGCTCTACGACGCGGGCCGCGGTCCGCTGACGCCAATCGCGCAGGTCATGGATCCGGCGATCTTCCACGGGGCGTGGGTCGCGACGCTGTGGTCGTCCGTCGTGATGATCGCCGCGATGCTGACCATCCGGATGGTGCGGTCCGGAGGAAGCGGAGTTTCATCAGTCCAGGGAAGGTCTGTTTCACCACAGGGTTAGCGGAGTAAACGGAGAAAACACAGATTGTTTTTCTCCGCTATTGCTTCCTCTTGCAGTGACCGTCTTCAACGCCAAAGCGCCATGCATCCCTTGATTCATGACTGGAACCGGACGGCCGATCGCACGCCGGCGGCCGTCATGCTCGACGACGAGACGCTGCGGGACGGCCTGCAGTCGCCCTCGGTGCGGTGCCCCACGATCGAGCAGAAGCTCGAGATCCTGCACCTGATCGACCGGCTCGGCATCGACACGGCGGACCTGGGCCTTCCCGGCGCCGGCCCGCACGTGGTCCGCGACGTCGAGCGCCTCGCGCACGAGATCTCGGCGGCGCGCCTCTCGGTGCGCGCGAACTGCGCGGCGCGGACGGTCGTGGCCGATATCGAGCCGATCGCGCGGATCTCGCAGCGCACCGGCCTGGCGATCGAGTGCTGCACGTTCATCGGCTCGAGCCCGCTGCGGCAGTACGCCGAGGGGTGGACGATCGACCAGCTCCTGCGGCTGACCGACGAGGCGATCACGTTCGCGGTCGGCGAGGGGCTCTCGGTCATGTACGTGACCGAAGACACGACGCGCGCCGATCCCGAGACGCTGCGCCGGCTGTACTCGGCCGCCATCCGGGCGGGCGCGTCGCGTGTGTGCGTGGCGGATACGGTGGGGCACGCCACGCCCGTGGGGGCCGCGGCCGTGGTCCGGTTCGTGGCGGAGGTCGTCGACGCCTGCGGCGGGGGCGTTGGCATCGACTGGCACGGCCATCGGGATCGCGATTTCGCGATCGTCAACACGCTGGCGGCGCTCGACGCGGGGGCCACGCGCCTGCACGGCGCCGCGATCGGCATCGGCGAGCGCGTCGGAAACACCCCGATGGACACGCTGCTCGTCAACCTGGTGCTGATGGGCTACATCGAGCGCGACCTGTCGGCGCTCGTGGAATACTGCGAGGCGGTGTCGCGGGCGACCGGCGTGCCGATCCCGGCGAACTATCCCGTAGTCGGCCGCGACGCGTTCCGTACGGCGACCGGCGTCCACGCCGCGGCGGTCATCAAGGCATACCGCAAACAGGACCACGCGCTCGTCGACGCCGTGTACTCAGGCGTGCCGGCCGGGCTGGTGGGCCGGGAGCAGGAAGTGGACGTCGGTCCCATGTCCGGGCGCTCGAACGTGATCTTCTGGCTGGAGAAGCGCGGCCTCAGCGCGAGCGAGGCGCAGATCGATCGCATCTTTGCCAGAGCGAAGGGGTCGGCGTCCGTGCTGACGGAGGAGGAGATCCGGAGGGAGCTCGAAGTCTCCTAGTCTTGTTTCAGGCGCTTTTCGATCTCCGGCAGCGCCGCCAGCAGCACCTCGCCGACCACCGCCAGCGACCGCGCCGAGACCTTGTCGACCGTATCACCGGGCGTGTGCCAGTCCGGGTAGTCGAGATCGATGACGTTCACCGCCGGCACGCCGGCCTCGAGGAACGGGATGTGGTCGTCGTCGATGGGCGTCGAGTCGTCGGAGAACTCGGCGCGTTTCAGCTGCTTGGCCGCGGCCCAGATGATGTCGGTCAGCCACGGCGTCGACCGGCTTTCGCGTTTGATCACCAGATCCCGGTCGCCGATCATGTCGACCAGGATGAAGGCGCGGATGTCCTTCAGCGTGCCGTCCTTCCGCGCCGTGTCAACGTAGTGCCGGCTCCCGTAGGTGTGGTCGTTGCCCGTCCAGTCGCCGGTGGACTCCTCGCCATCGAGGAACAGCAGCTCGATCGGCATCGCGTTGGCCCGGCCCTTCAGCAGCCGCGCCAGCTCGAGGAGGAATGCGGTGCTCGAGCCGCCGTCGTTGGCCCCCACGAACGTGAACTCGCGGAAGAGCTTTGTGTCGTAGTGCCCCCCGATGATGAGGCGTCCGGGTCCGGGCCCGGGGATCGTCACGCGCAGGTTGGTCATCCTCGGCGTCCCGAGCGGCGTCTGCGCGACAAACGTCTGCTCTTCGGCGGCGAGCCCCATGATCGCGAGCTGCTGCGTGATGTACAGGCGCGTCAGCTCGGCACCCTGGGAACCTGCCGGGCGCGGCCCGATCGCGACGATCTGCCGGAGATGCTCGAACGCGCGCGCGCTGTCGAATGCCGGGGGATCATTCGACTGCGCCGCCTGCAGACAGGCCGAGAGGGCGAGGGTGACGGCGATCGACGCCGCCGCGCACACGCCGCCAGGCGCGGCGTGCCTGGGATGGAACGGCGCCCGGCCTTCGATCCTGAACCTATTTGCGTTTGTCTCGGGGCACATAGTCGCGCTTGGCTGGGCCGATGTAGATCTGCCGGGGCCGGGCAATTTTCTGCTCGGGGTCGGTGAGCATTTCTTCCCACTGCGCGATCCAGCCGGCCGTGCGCGGGATCGCGAAGAGCACCGGGAACATCGACACCGGGAAGCCCATCGCCTGGTAGATCAGCCCGGAATAGAAGTCGACGTTCGGATAGAGCTTGCGGGAGACGAAATAGTCGTCCTCGAGCGCGATCCGCTCGAGCTCCAGCGCGATCTTGAGGAGCGGGTTCTTGCCCGTGACCTCGAAGACGAGGTCGGCGATCCGCTTGATGATCGTCGCGCGCGGGTCGTAGGACTTGTAGACGCGGTGCCCGAAGCCCATCAACCGGACGTCGCCTCCCTTGACCCGCTTCACGAACGCCGGAACGTTGTCGGTCGAGCCGATCTCGGTGAGCATCCTGAGC
>Ga0190265_10002406_pt1 | contig 12575 bp, 7 predicted proteins | sample Popmic124T_FD_133135 | JGI IMG/M metagenome (GOLD analysis project Ga0190265, IMG submission 133135) | Populus adjacent soil microbial communities from riparian zone of Indian Creek, Utah, USA - 124 T | ecosystem: Environmental > Terrestrial > Soil > Riparian zone | place: USA: Utah | collected... | reverse complement strand
GGCGTCAATTTGTTGCAGATCGCGAATTTGTCGCATTTTGTGACTCGCAACGATCACGAGTGGCAGACCTTCTGGTTGCCGAAGATATGCGATGTGATGTGCGACTTCGCGACTGTGGGCGCTCACCAGTTGACGAAGGACCTGGATAGTAGCGTCGCTTACGACGAAATCGGGACGAGCTCGCGGCCACCCGAGCAGCCGAGCGCCCTGCGGCCCAAGATCCGTGCCCGCGATTCCGAGAAGGGGAACGAGGCGCTGGCTGCTGGTGACATGGAAGAAGAGCTCGTCGCCATGACGGCGATTCTGAGCGAAGGCGGCAACTTGTACGTCCTGCGCAATGAGCTGCCCAACGTCGTTCTTCGCGACAAAGCGCTCATGGGGCGGGGTGCTGCCCTCCATCACTCCGATACCTGGATCCGCAAGTACATCGCCGGTCTGCGATTGCAGCGCGACCTGCTCGCGAAGGCGGGCAGGCGCTTTCAAATCGTGATTCCTGCGAACATGGCACAATGGTTCGCCCGCGAACAACCCGTGCTCTCGCCCACGACGGAAGCGGCTTCCTTTCGCATCCCAACCGTCGACGAGTTGAACGAGATGTGGGAGGAGTTTCAACACGACTGGATCGGAAAGGGGCGCGAGATCGTGAGGACTTTCCGTGCCGAGGCCGAGCTCGAGACCGACGGCTACGAACATTTGGCCAGGAAGCGCAAGGCGGTCGGCATCAACACTCTCCCGGATGTTTGGATAGCGTTCTCCGATGTCGCGCAGCATGAGTTGACGAAACAGGCGAAGCTCGTGTTGAAATTCAATGACGTCCTTCCTCCGCATCTACTGCTGTCAAAGACCGCAGAGATCCTCGCGAAGGAGCAGGGCAACACGTTCAGTCCCGGCGTGTCGAAGTTCCTGGGCCTGGTGGATGCCAAGGAGATAGTCATCGTCAAGCTCTCGGGAGCACAGTTCAATCCGCGCTTCATGGGCTGGCGAATCCTCAACAAGAAGGACGCGATCGACCTCGTGGTCCATGCTGGACTCGCCTACGAGCTTTCCGGTCCCGCGTCGATGAGTCAATCAGTGGGGCAGGGCTAGCCGCCAGCAGGCCCGACGGCCCAGCGACTGCGCGTGAGCTCGTGTTCTGTAACGTGGCGTAGCTCTGCCCGTCACGGAAGGCCGAACAGGCTCAGCACAACGCGACCGGTCAACGTCACCACGACGCAGCCCACGATCATGATCGGCAGCCCGATAGCCAGCAGGTCGGTGGCTCTTAGCCCGCCTTCGCTGTAGGCCATTGCATTGGGTGGAGTGCTGATCGTGAACGGCATCCCGAAGGATGTCGCGATGGCTACGATCACGGCGGTGGAAGGCGCCGGGGCGAGCGACATCGCCAACGGGATGAGCATCGCGGCGGTTCCGGTGTTGCTCATCACCGCCGAGAGGAGCGCTGCGACCAACACCAGCGCTCCGAGCAAGGCGCTGCGGGGGTATTGCGACCATTCCACCTGCACAGCCAACTGCTCGAAGATCCCACTGTGCTCGATCAGGCTGCCCAGCGAGATGCCGCCTGCGATCAGACCGAGTGTCGACCAGTCCAGAAGTCCGAGGTCGTCCTTGGCGAGTAGTCCCGTCCCGAACAGTAGCGCCGTCACTGCGAGCGCAACGAGCGGGGCGCTGACCCCGTGCAGCGGCTCCGACAGCCAGCCTACGACGGCGAGCGAGAACACGGCGATGACCCAGCGCGACCTGCCGCGCCCGACTGTCGCCGCGGCTTGCTCGTGGATGAACTCGCCCGCGATGCGGTAGCGCGCGAGCAGCAGCCCATAGGCGAACAGCAGCATGCCGAGCACGAGCGGAACGCCGAAGCCCATCCAGGACATGAAGTTGATATGCCGTTGACCAGCCGCCGCGGCGATGGCGATGGCATTCGGACCGCTCCCGATCGGCGTCGCCATCCCGCCCAGGTTTCCACCCATCGCGATGCTCAGAAGAAGCGCCGTGCGGAAGCGCGCATCCGCGCGAGCGCCTTGAACGATGGGTCGCAGAGCGGTGAGCATCATCGCCGCCGCCGCGATGCTGGACATCCACATCGACATCAGCGCGGTGCCGCCGAGCACGAGCGCGATCATTGCGCGCTGGCGATGCTTCGCGAGGCTGACGACATGGCGCGCGACCGCGGCGTCGACGCCGTGCCGGTGCGCTGCAGCGCCAAGCGAGAACCCGCCGAGAAACAGCGCGAGCACTGGATCGGCCGGCCAGGTCAGCACGGAGGAGAGACCGTACTCGTGGCCGAAGGGTCCGAGCAGAAGCGGCGTCGCCACCAGGAGTAGCAGCGTGGGAACGAACGGCGGCACGAGCTCCGTGAGCCACAGGACGATACAGATCCCGCCAATGAGCGCTGCCCGTGCATGGACGGCATCAGGCACGAGTAGAAGGGCCGACCCCGAGAGCAGGACGAGCATGGCCGCGCTCCACCCTGCCTTGCGGAGAAGACGAGGTGCTGCAACGGCAATATCACCCGGGGGATCGCTCATCGCGGAGCAAAGTCGCGCCTGCTCCGCCCACGGTCAAGCGCCGCTCGCGGCGAGATGGAGCTAGCTCGCCGTCGTGCCTTGCGCGGAGGAAGCCGCGGCCGCGAGGCGCTCGGGCCACGGGGGTTGACGCAAGATCTCGAGCGGTGCCACGAGCGACTGGATGGCCAGCGCGACCGGGAGCGCTTGCGGATCGCCAGCGGCGGTTTCGGCGACGACGTGGGCCAGAAGTGGGATCAATTCGCTCTCTTCGGTCGGGAAGTCGCCTTTGCAGCGCGGGTCCCGGAAGTCGGCGAGGGCGGCGAAGAGCCACGGCGCGCGCGTCTCTTGATAGGCCTCGGGTAGAAAGTCGCGCCAGAGCGCTGCGAGCCCCGCGCCGCTCGCGACGCGCTGCTGCAGGCAGCGGCGCAGCGCCATCGCCTGGCGACAGGCGGCGGACATGCCCTGGCCGTAGAGCGGGTTGTAGTGGCAGATGGCATCGCCGATCGGCAACAAGCCTTCCGGGAAGCGCTGCAGCTGCTCGAAGCGTCTGCGTACGCTTTGCTCGAAGCGGTACGAGCCAGGGTCGGTGACGGCGTCGGCCTGCGCGAGCAGCTCGGTGAAAAACGGCTCCCCGATCGAGTTGGCGTACTGCAGCATGCCCTCGAGATCGCGCGGCGGGTAGTCGCCGTGGCGCCCGCCAACCGATGCGAGCCACAGGCCATGCTCCATGCGCACGAGCCCGCCGCCGCGGCCGACCGGACTCGACATCACGAAGAAGCCGACGTCGCGGAAGATCTCCGGCGATCGCGGACGCATGAAGACACTGGTGTACGCGAAGTCGCAGTGCACCACGTTCTCCACCGGCCGTTCGAAGCCGAGTCGGTCGAGCCACTGCAGCGTCTTGCCGCCGCGACCCATGGCGTCGACCACCAGCTCGGCCGCGATCGGCTCACCACCGTGCGCGACGCGCACGCCGGTGACCCGGTCCCCGTCGGCGGTGATGTCCTCGACGCGCGCACCGTAGCGCAGCTCGACGTTGTCAAGCGCGGTCACGCGCGCTCGCACGCAGTGCTCGAGCAGCCCGCGGCTCTGCACGTAGATGAACCGTTGCCCGGTGTCGGGAGGCGGCGTGGGCATGTACGCGCCGAGCGTGTAGGACTTGCCCTCGGGGCGGAAGAAGTAGAACTGATCGGGCGCCGGGAGCAGCGAGCCGGCGTTCTTGAGCTCGTCGAGCACGCCGGGGAAGAGCTCGGCCAGGATCAGGAGCCCGCCCGGCAGCAAGGCATGAAAGTGCTTGCCCTGAGGCACGCCGGGGCGTGGACCCGCACCGTCGGGCGCGGCATCGCGCTCGAGGACCGTGACGCGCTCGAAATGGTCCGCGAGGATCCGGCTCGTCACCAAGCCAGCCATGCCGCTGCCCAGCACGACTGCGTGTTTGAACGGTTTGCCTTCCATCCACTCTCCATTGCTCTGCAGGGGTACCCCCGCGCGACCAGTCCGGATGCGACACCTTCGCCCGCAGAAGGTTCCAACTGAAGTCGTGACTTACTGGTTTCTGCTCTGGCAGCGAAGCCGCGTAGTTCCCGCAACTTACTGTGGGCTGGTTCACTGCAGGTGACAATCGGCTTGGTATCGGATCGCTCGTGCGCGTTGGCGGTGCCGGGGTTGGCCGTCGTCCACGGGGGAGAGTTGAATGCCCAGTCCTGAATTCGTAGATCGATGGCCGCTTGCAGATGAACAGACCGAGCTCATCAAGCAACTCCGCACCGAAGTGTTTCAAATAAAGGACTGCATCGCGCGCTACACGCTCCAGTGCCTGGCCTTCGGAGCGGTGCTCTTGGGCGGAATCTTTGGCGCGCAAATGACCTTTGAGCGTGCAGTGCGACTAGGGTGGCTGACCGTTCCCGTCCTGCTTCTCCTGCGCGCCGTCTGCCGAACGGCGGTTCACAAGCTCGGAACAATCAACCGCAACCTCGGCTACGAGCTTCATCTCCAGCGAACTCGTCGTCTCCCGCAGACGGTCGATGGCTGGCGCCATAGCTATCGAGAGATCGGCTGGGAAGAAGCCATGCGTGCCTGGCGCGTCGTGCAAGCAAGCTTGTTCGCTCGCATTTGCGTCGAGGCTGGCGAATGGATCGGCCGCGGACATTATGAGCGTGAGTTTGACCCAGCAAGGAAAGAGAATAGGGACAAGTACCTTTGGTATCACGTGCCGACGCTTGTGGAGCAAGCGAATCGAAGAGACGGAACTGGTGAGAGCCTCAAGAAGAGAAGCGCCAGCAAGCGACCGAGCGCCACGTACCATGCAGGAAACTTCGTTCACAAGATGCTCAAGATCGTCCATCTAATGATGGTGCTATGTCTCGCACCGCAGGTTTGGGGTCTATGGGTGCTTACGACGACCGGAAAGGGCCAGCGATGGGAGGTGGCCGTAGCAGCAGCGGTGATTGTGCTTTCTATTGTCTATGTTCGAAACGCGACCGATCGAGATCGCGTTCGATTGGACCAATTGGAGTCTGGGATCCTCTCCATTCACTCCTGTGCCGTCGTTTGGCAAGCAGTCGTGGTTGCGCACTACCGCGCTTTGTCGCTTTGGCGTGAGCGCCGATACCCGGAAGTCTCTGCCTCTCAGGTCGCCGCCGAGACCGGCTACACCTGGAACCTTGCAGTCAGGGCTGTAGAGCTGGCACGCGACCCACTGAGAATTCAAAACTGGATTGACGGCACGCTTCGAGCCCCTCGAAGCAAATTCACGGGCGCTGTCGAGATTCACACGGCTACCGGGTCGATCTCGGCAAGGGGGAACGATGTCACGCGTGGCAGTGAGGATCGCATCATGGGAATGAGCGTGAGCGTCGAGCAAGGGGCCTGGACTTCATCCAAGGTGTGTCGTGTCAAGGTCCATGACGAGGATCCCGTGGGAGCCCGCGTGGTCTACAGTCGAACGGACCCCGACGACCAGAAACGCGTTCGCATCGGCCTCGATTTGACCGCCGCGCTCTGATCACGTTCTGCGGAAACGAACCTTGCTGCCGGAGGGGCGTTGACCCCTCGACGTCAACGTTGGCGAGGTCGACGTCGAGGGGGCGCAGCGGCAGCCGGTACGACGGTCAGGGCTTCACTGAACGGTGACGATTGCCTGGGTGAAGTCGGAGAAGAATAGGCTGAGCGCGATCACGCCGTCGCGATTGACGCCGCCGACGAAGAAGGTGCTGAGCGTGCGTACGTCGCTGCCGTCGCCGGTCAGATCGATCGCGTCGCCGGTCTGCAGGACGGTGCGGACCTGGCCGCTCGGTGCGGACACGAACAAGCCGGCCGTCCCGGCCGGAACCGCGCCGCGCACCGCGGTCGTGAAGTAGACGTGGTTGCTGTCGTTCAGCGCCAACAGCTCGTAGCTGTTGGTGGCGGTCGTCCTGCCGAACAGCACGCCGGGTTGGTCGCCGACAGGCGTGCCGTCGCCGACGACCAGCGCGAGCGCGCCGGCGCGATCGGAGAAGATGCCGAAGTCCGAGTCGGTGGTCCCGGGCGCGCCTTCGACCACGCCGACGAATGCCACGCGGCTGGTCTGATTGATGCGCGCAAAGTTGGTGAAGCCGAGGAAGGTCCGGTTGGCAAAGCCGGGCGCGGGGTCGCCCTTCGGCGTCGAGCCGAGCGAGCGGCCGCGTACCAGCAGCCGGGGCGCCCCGCTGCGGTTGGTCCACAGCGTGTCGGCGAACGTCGCGTTCACATTGGCGCCCGCGATGCGCGCCTGGAACAGCGCGACGCCGGCGTTCGAGAGCACGAGCGGCACGATCTCGTCGAACGCGTCGCCCACTCCCGCACCGAAGCGGATGCCCGTCGCTTGACCCGGCGCCTGGGCGCCTTCGCGCGCGAGCAGCGCCAGACCGTTCGGCCCCTCGACGTAGAGCGCCTCGTCGTTGAGGTCGTCGACGCCACGGCCCGACAGGTTCGCGTGCACGAGCACGCGCGACTGTGCGTTGGTCGTGAACTCGCGCAGCCCACCGGGCGCGAAGCGCGAGCTGCCGGCGCCGAACACCAAGGTCGTGCCGGGGGCGCGGTTGCCCTCGCGCACGAGCAGCGCGAGCGGCCCCGCGCGATCGGTCCAGATGCTCTCGTCGTTGTTGGCAGTGATGCCGGTACCGCTCAGGAAGGAGCCGAAGACCACGTTGCCGGGCGGATTGAAGGCCGGCTCGCCGACGCCCATGGTCACGCCTGCGGGCAGCCCGGGCGCTTGCATACCTCCGAGCGCGACCAGCCTGAGGTCGAGCGGCGTCTCCTTGAACAAGCCGCCGCCGACCCCGCCGGGCGTGAGCAGCGGCGAGCGGAAGGCGACCAGCCCATCGGCGATCGCGGGATTGAGCGGCGAGAAACCGGTGGTGGTGAACGTCACGCCCGGTCCGGCGCCGGGCGCGGGATCACCGCGCTGGATCACCAGCTCGAGCGCCCCATCGCGCTCCACCCAGATCCCCATGTGACCCTGTGTGATGTTGGGACCTGCGAGGAACGCGCCGAAGGTGGTGTTGGCATCCGCGTCGACGCGCGGTGCGTTGAGACCCGAGTACGTCACACCGGCGGCCGTGCCGGGCGCTGCTTGTCCGGTCTTCGCGATCACGCGCAGACCGTTTGCGCGGGGTTGCGCGAAGGCCGCAGCGTTCCATGAGAGCAACAGTGTGATCCCGAGCGTGAACAGAACGACGCGAGGGTGATGCATGATGTGTCCTTGGGGTTACGAGGGCCGGCGGTCGGACGCAACACGGCCGCGGCAGCATTGCCGCGGTCGCTCACGCGCGCTCGCTCGGGGTGGAACGAGAGGATCGCGGCTCCCATGCCGGACCCGACGCGCCGACGCCCTCTCGCTTCCGGGTAGTATGCCGAGCTCGCGAACGCGGTTGCGCGCAGATGCTCTTTTTCGCGCGCTGGAGGGACGACGTAGCCATGGTCAGTCATGGGTGCCGAACCGTGTCGTTGCTCACCGTCGTCGCGTGCACCGCACCGCGCGCGCGAGTCCCTCTGCACGGTGAGCTCATCCTTGCCGTCCGCGCCGTGCCGCTGGCGTGAAGGGAACGGAGCTCGAGGAGGCGCCAACGCCCGCGCCCCATGGTTGGCGTCAGCTGTTGGAAAGGGGGGCGCTCACTCGCACTGTGGGTCGCCGCCATGAATGCAGAGCCCGGATACACACAGGCAATCTTCATCGCTTTGCAAGACCCGACATCGCAGCAGCAGATCGACGACGGATCCGCAGGCGTTGGCCTCTTCCTGAGCGCTCGGGGCGGGAGCAAACGCGCGATGAATGCAGTACTCCGGTTCGCACCCGGGCACGGGGACGCAATCATCGTCGCTCTCGCACGCCTGTTGCCGATCCGGCACCGGATCGTCGTGCGCCCACTCGATCCGTTCTGCGTAAGTCCAGCTCCGACACGCGATCAGCGCGACGACCGCCGCCGCGGCGACCCGCCTGCATGCCCCAGCTAACGGCATGGTCAGCGCACGTGCAGGTTCGGCGCGGGGGGCGCCTTCATTCCAGCGCCCAGCTCGAAGCCGACGTGCGGGGGCTGGTTGTACGCGGTCTGCTCGGACGTCACCTGCATGCGGTACTGCGGGTCGTGCATCAGCGTGTAGATCCGGCGCTCGGTCGGGATCGTGGTGGTGTACACGCGCAGTGCGGAGCTGTTGGGCGTGCGCCACACGACTTCCTCGCGCCAGTCGCCGAGCAGGTCGGCGGTCAAGGTCGGGGTGGCCTTGGTGTTGTTGTTGGACATGCAGCCGTCGCAGGTCAGCAGGCGCATGCTGCCCTTGTCGATCGCGGTGCTGTCCTCGAGCTCGCGCAGCTCGTCGCCGTCCCAGTAGACCAGGAAGTTGGTCGGGCCGGGTTTGGCTCCGAGCGAGGCCCCGGTCGCGGCGCTGCGCAGATCCTCATCGGCCGCCGACCAGATCTCCGCGCCGGGTTGCTCGCGACGATGTCGGCGGCGATCCCACGACCGTTGTCCGCGCCGGTCGCGCTCGACTGCTGGATGATCGCGCAGCTCGCGGCGTCCCGGACGTCCCACATGCGCTTGGTGGTGTCCTCGTGGGGCATGAACACCTCGAGCCCCGCGCGCGCCGGGATCAAGTCGCCCACGTGCAGCGCGTCGCCGTGCCCGAGCCCGGTCGCGCAGCCGAACGAGCCGTCGCTCTGGATCATCGCCGCGCCGTACACGATCTCCTGCGCGTCGTCGCCGTCCACGTCCGCGACCGACATGCTGTGCGCGCCCTGGCCCGCGAGCGCGCCGGAGCCCGCCTTGCCGCTGTCCGCGGTCCACAACCGCTCGAGCTCACCGTCGCGGAAGCTCCACGCCGTCACCGTCGCGCGCGTGTAGTAGCCGCGCGCCATCAGGATCGCCGGCCGCCCCGAGCCCGTGCCGTCGCCGCCTTCGTCGCTGACGAAGCCCGCGCTGGCGAGAAAGCGGTCCACGCGGTTGCCGTAGTCGTCGCCCCACGAGGAGACGGTCCCGCGCGCGACCTCGAACGGCACGGTGGCGAGCTCCGCTCCGGTCGCGCCTTCGAACACGGTCAGATACTCCGGGCCGGTCAGCACGTAGCCGTCGCCGTTGCGGTAGTCAGCTTCGTCGTCGTCGTTGGCGGCCGGGCCTTTGCTCAGGTACGCGCCGGTCGCGTCGCGCGTGCCCGGCGCGGTGCGCAGCGCGACCTCCGCGCGGCCGTCGCCGTCGAAGTCGTAGACCACGAACTGCGTGTAGTGCGCGCCCGCGCGCACGTTGCGCCCGAGGTTCATGCGCCACAAGCGCTCGCCGTCGAGCGTGTACGCGTCGATGAACACGGGCCCGGTGTGTCCGGGCTTGGAGTTGTCCTGCGAATTGGAAGGATCCCACTTCACGATCAGCTCGTAGCGGCCGTCGCCGTCGACGTCGCCGGGGCTCGCGTCGTTGACCGAGCCGTTGGTCGTGCGCGTGGTGCCGCTCGTGTACGAGTACGACTCGCTGCCGGCCATGCCCGCGGGCGGCGGCTCGAGCGGGATGGTCAGGTACTGCGCCGCCCACGGCTTGACCGCCGCCGACTGCGCGCACTCCTTGCCGCCGAGCACTGCGCTGACCGTGTACAGCGCGTCCGCGCCCGCGCCGCCGTCCTCGTAGTTGGTGCTGTCGGTGACGGTCGCGACCTTCGTGCCGTCGCGATAGACGTTGTACGCGAGCGCGTCGGGCTGCGCGGCGTCGTACTCGTAGCCGAGCATGCGCCAGCCGACGTAGTTGCCGGCGCCCGCGCGCACGGCGACCAGCCCGCGGTCGAGATCCTCCAGCTGAAAGTGCCCCTGCGCGCGCTCTCCACCGCACTCCGCGCTCGGCCCGCCGCTCTGTCCACCGGCCCCAGCGCCCGCCTCACCCGAACCGCCCACCGCCGTCCCGCCCGATCCGCCTTGAGCCCCGGTGGTGCCGGCGCCGCCGGTACCCGAGCCCGGGCTGATCGTCTGCACGCCCGCCACGCCACCTGTGCCCGTGCCCCCGCTGCCGCCCGCAACGGAGCCCGCTGCGCCGGGATTCACGCCCCCGGCCCCCGCTTGGGTCCCACTCGGCGTGGAGCTCGAGCCCCCGTCCGGCTCGGAGCTGCACGCCTGCAGGGACGCGCCCATGCCCGCAAACCAGCACGCGAGCATGGCTAGCCGGGGGGTCATGGGCGAAAGGCGCGAGCTCATCCTCAGAACAGTGCCCGCAGCGACCCGCTGCGGGTCAAGGGGGCGCGCTGCCTTGCGGTCCAATCGAGCACGAGCTCTCGCATGGCTTGCCGGAACGCCTTTTGCGCCAGGCATGCGGACGTGGGACGGTGCGCGCGCGAGTCCACAAACGAGCGAGCGAAGATGAGCGAGCGTGGTTTGGATGTGGTGTTGTTCGGCGCGACCGGGTTCACCGGTGGGCTCGTGGCGGAGTACCTGGCCAAGGTCGCGGCGCAGCAGCCATTGCACTGGGCGCTGGCCGGGCGCAATCGCGAGAAGCTCGAAGCGGTGCGCTCGCAGCTGGCGCTCCCGACCGGGTCGAACGGCAAGCCCGAGCTGATCGTCGCGGACGCGAGCGATGCGCAGGCGCTGGCCGCGATGGCGCAGCGCACGCGCGTGGTGATCACCACCGTCGGGCCGTACATGAAGTACGGCGAGCCGCTGGTGCGCGCCTGCGCGGAGCTCGGCAGCGACTACGTGGACCTGACCGGCGAGCCGGAGTTCGTGGACGCGATGAGTGAGCGCTATCACGCGCTGGCCGCGCGCAACCGCGTGAAGATCGTCCACGCCTGCGGCTTCGACTCGATCCCACACGATCTCGGCGCGTACTTCGCGCTGCAAGCGCTGCGCGCGAAGATGAGCGAGCAACAGCGGCAGAGCGCGGCGGTGACGATCGAAGCCTTCGTACGCTCGCGCGCCACGTTCTCGGGCGGCACGCTGCAATCGGCGCTCGAGATCATGGCGAGCACGCCGGCGCGCGCGCGCAAGCTGCGCAACGCCAGCAAGCCGTCGGGCCCGCGCAAGGCGGGACAGCTCCCGCGCCGGATCGCCTATCGCTCCGACGTCGGCATGTGGGCGGTCCCGATGCCCACGATCGATCCGGAAGTGGTGGTGCGCTCGGCCGAGCTGTTGCCGGAGTACGGACCGGACTTCCACTACGGGCACAATCTCGGGCTCAAGCACGCGCTGCAGGTCGCGGGCGTGGTCGCCGGCGCGGGGACGGTCTTCGCGCTCGCGCAGCTGGCTCCGGCCAGGGCGCTGCTGCGCAAGATCAAAGACCCGGGCGAAGGGCCCGACGCGGAGACGCGTGCCAAGAGCTACTTCCGCGTGCTGTTCCTGGCGCGCGGCGCCGGGCACGAGATCCGCTGCGAAGTGCGCGGCGGCGATCCCGGCTACGGCGAGACCTCCAAGATGCTCGCGGAGTCCGCGCTGTGCCTGGCGTTCGACCGGTCGCGCTTGCCGCAGCACTATGGCGTGGTCCCCACCGCCGCCGCGCTGGGCAATCCGCTGATCGAACGCTTGCAGGCTGCGGGCATCTCCTTCCGCGAGCTTTAGTACTCCGAGCAAGCCAGGCGCTCTTTGTAAAGAAGGCTTTCTGCGAGGTGAAGTAGTCGCGTCCGGTGCCCTTCGCGCTTGATCCGAGCGAGGTTCCCCGCCATGTTCGGGTTCGACGGTGAGCGATGACACAAGCTAAAGACGACGTGAGCGATGCCGAGCTGGTGCTGACGCCACCCGCGCCGGTCGCGGTGGTGGCCAAGGAAAAGGCCGCCGGCCTGGTGCCGCTGCAGGCGGGCGAGAAGTCGCAGCTCGCACAGCGCGTGGACGTGTTCATCTCGGAGCTGATCGCGCTCGACGCCAACAGCCCGGACTTCGGCAAGAAGGCCGAGCAGCTGATGAACGTCGGCCAGCGCGAGATCAGCGAGGCCGCAGGCCACTCCAACCGCTTCCTCGACCGCCCGGTCAAGGCGATCGCGTCCGAGTCGAGCGTCGGCAGCGACCTCGCGGAGCTGCGCCGCACGGTCGAGGATCTCGACCCGGGCAAGCGCAACTTGCTCGCGCCCAAGAAGCTGTTCGGCTTTCTGCCGTACGGCGACAAGCTGCGCGACTACTTCGACGGCTACAAGTCCGCGCAGTCGCACATCTCGTCGATCCTCTCCCGGCTGGCCAGCGGCAAGGACGAGCTGCTCAAGGACAACGCCGCGATCGACGTCGAGCGGCAATCGCTGTGGGCGGCGATGCACCGGCTCGAGCAGATGATCCACATCTCCAAGGCGCTCGACGCCGGGCTCGAGAACAAGGCGCTCGAGCTCGAGACCGGCGATACGCAGAAGGCCAAGGCGCTGCGCGACAACGCGCTGTTCTTCGTGCGCCAGCGCACCACCGATCTGCTCACCCAGATGGCGGTCTCGGTCCAGGGCTACCTCGCGCTCGACCTGGTCAAGAAGAACAACGTCGAGCTGGTTAAAGGCGTCGACCGCGCCTCCACGACCACGGTCGGCGCGCTGCGCACCGCCGTTACCGTGGCGCAGGCGATGGCCAACCAGCGGCTCGTGCTGTCGCAGATTACCGCGCTCAACCAGACCACCGCC
>Ga0190265_10002405_pt1 | contig 12578 bp, 9 predicted proteins | sample Popmic124T_FD_133135 | JGI IMG/M metagenome (GOLD analysis project Ga0190265, IMG submission 133135) | Populus adjacent soil microbial communities from riparian zone of Indian Creek, Utah, USA - 124 T | ecosystem: Environmental > Terrestrial > Soil > Riparian zone | place: USA: Utah | collected... | reverse complement strand
GGGCTGGCTCCGACTTCAAAGCTAGTAGCTCCAGGCACGTCTCCGTCTACCAGCTCGCCCGTGAGGCCGCGCCACCTGGGGGTGCCTCGTCGTCTGGGCGTAATGACGTTCAGTAGTCGCTCGTAGCGGCAATGGCGTCGGACCATCACCCCAATGGAAAAGTCTCGCCCTGGCTCTCGACGCGCCGTCCCAGCCGACTGCCTGTCGGTCATGCGGACTCGAAAATGACTCTTGATGTCTATGCCCAACTTCAACAGCGCGTTAAGCGTCAGCATGGGGCGTCCTTCGATGAGTTGATACGCGAGGCGCGCCACGAGTTGATGATGGAAACGCGGTAGGGCGAAAGTCGTCACCGAGTGTGGACTCGAGAGGAGGCCTTCCGCCGTGGACGTTCGTTACGCGCTCTTCGAGCGGATCTACTTCACAACGAAAATGCGCTTGGCCCGCTCAGCGTAAAAGTCAGCTCGCTTGCTTATGGACGTCTGGTCCCACTTCGTGAGTCGTCCAAGGGGTTTCGTGATCTGGAATCGTGATCGAGCATAGACCGCCTTCTTGTCCGCGAAGTCCTTGTTACCAGCCCTCACGCCCTCTTGCTCGTCGAGTGCCGTCAGATTTCCTAGCGAGTGCTTGAGATTGTCTAGCAGCCGGTTTCCTGTTACGGGATTCTGGGGATAAACATGCTCGATGTTGACGTTGTCTAGTACGAATAGACTGGTCTTATCCCTTGGCTTTGGTTTGCCTGTCGCCCCATCTCGAAACCACTGCTCATAATCCTCGACCGTCGTAAGAAAATGGCGAATCAGCTGAATGCGCGCCTTCTTATTGGCATAGCGCAGCTGCTCTCCCAATAGCGTCTCAAAAACGCTGTCGGGCGCGTATACGGCTAGCAGGCCGGCGAGCTCCTTCCGGAGCTTGTTCTTGTCTAGCCTTCCGGTTGCCCGCACTATTTGCGCATGTCTGTAGTACACGTCGCCAAGTCGTGCGGCGTTGGCATTGACAATATTGATGTACCGAAATGCAAACAGCTCTAGGCGGAGCACCAAGTCGCGAAAATCGCCCTCATTGCTTTCGCGTGCCGTGGCGAGTAGCAGCGGATCGGCAAGGTGGTGACGAAGGGCCTTGACCAGCCGGCGGAGGCGGTCTTGGTCCCACTGTGGCTTCGAGGAGTCGTCATAGGGCCATTCGCCGTCATACAGGCGTGAGAAGGTGTCCGCCTCCGATCTTAAGGTTGCGATCTTTTCGCGCAGGCGCGTCGCACCGCTTGGCGAAGCGACCTCATCGCCCAAGAAGCGATTCCAGAACCGATCGAACATCTCTCCGGTAGGTGCCCTTGTTCCGACATGAGAGACGTAGTACGCAGCGAGAAACCGTTTGACGAAGGCGTCTCCCCTGCGCAAGATTACGTCCCAGTCCACCTCGGCGGCGTCTTGCTGGGGTGTGTATGTCTCAAGCGCTGCAAGGGTGTGTGTTCGGAGAAGCTCACCGACCGAGAGGGGACGACCGCGGTCATTGAGAACCGAGAAGAGACGGTATGCATTACTGCCGTCGTTGGTGTTCAAGTGGACCACGTAGCCATCGCTAAGGAGTGCATCCTCGACCGCTTCAAGGCGTTTCACTCTGACCGCGTACTGGGGACTCATTGCAAGGAGGGGATCGAAGAGATCGGCGCGGAGCGTCTCGCGGGCTGCCCACAGCCGTCGGTGAGATTGATCATCTCCCCGTCTAGGCTCCCGAGCGACGTCCATTAGAAGATCGCTGAAGTAGTCCTTATCTCGCTTTGAGAGCGACAGCCGGGGTACTCCGTTAGAGAAGATCCGCTCCTGAAGCCCGTCGGCTCGCTTCACGGCCGAGCGACGAATGCTGACCTTCTTCGCTTGCGTGGCCTGCTCGGCGAGGAGCAGCCATTGGTACCGCAGCTCCTTCAGGCACAGCATGTGGGTCGTAAGCCGCTGTTGACCGTCGACGACCTCAAAGCGCTGCTGAGGTTCGTAGATGGAGATGATCGCTCCGAAGAAGTGGCGCGCTGGCTCGCCGTCAAGCCGCGCCTCGACAACCGTAAGGATGTCTCGCGCGAAGTCACTGACTTGCTCGCCGTCCCAGTCGTAGGCCCGCTGATATCGAGGCACCCGGAACGAGCCGATTGACAGTAGATCGCCGAAGTCGTAGGCGGCCGGCTTGATCGGCGGACTGGGCATCGACGGGATAATGCCGTGCCGGTCGGACCCACGAGAAGGGACAGCCCGATGGCGGCTGCGAGTGGGACACCCTCGACTGCGTCTATCTAGGTGCGTAGCTTGATCTGTCGGGCCTAGCGGGGCCGATTGCAGCCGACCTTTAGGATACGGTTCCTGTGAACGCTGCGGACGCGGCGCTTCAACACAACGATGCGGCCGACGGAGTCGGCACGTAAGGAAGGAGGGGGTCTTGAGCTCCGATGCACGGCAGGCGACGATTGTTGCCCAGTACGCCCGACGAATCCCGGACCCCACGCTCCGGGACGTAGAAAGGCATGTGATGTTCGTTAGGGCGCTCGACATGCCCGCGGGTCTGCCAAAGGACCCGAACCCTCGCGAGCAGAAGACAAACCGCATCGTCTACCGAGAGGTCGGGAAGCATCTGCTCAACGAGGAGGGGACGAGCAACACGTTTCATCTCAAGAACAAGGGCATCACCTTGATCGCTGACAGCGTGCGCCGTAGCGGTGAGGACGAGCAGGCTTACGAAGTCAGCTTCAGCCAAGGGCAAGGCATCGTTGACGGCGGCCATACCTACGAGATTCTGCTTCAGAGCCGGCAGGCGATCGAAGATCGAAGCGATGTCGACGAGACGGATGCGATTGAACAGTTCGTCAAGGTGGAGATAATCACCGGCCTGCCAGGGGATCTCGTTCCCGAGATCGCAGGTGGGCTGAACACCGCCGTCCAGGTTCAAGCTATGAGTCTCGCTGACCTTCGCGACGAGTTCGAATGGATCAAGGATGAGCTCGCGGGCGAGCCGTACGCGGAGAAGATCTCGTTCCGCGAGAACGAGGATCGCATGTACGACGCGCGCGACATCGTGGTGTTGCTCGACCTGTTCAACATCTGGGAGTTCCCGAACCACGGCCGTGAGTATCCGCTGCGTGCGTTTAGCGCCAAGGCTGCTGTTCTCAAGGCGTACCTGGACGACCAGCGGGACAATGGTGGCGACACGTACCGCAAGCTGCAGCCGATCCTTAAGGAGATCCTGGAGCTTCGGGACACGATTTCCTTTGAGGCGCGTGAGCTCCATAACAAGGGCGGCGGTAGTGCAGGCAAGCTCGCGTATGTGGAGGGCCGGTCTCGCGGGACGTTCTGTTTCCCCTTCATTGGCGAAGAGGGGCAGTACCGGCTCCGTCTGGGCGCGCTCTTCCCGATGCTTGGCGCTTTCCGCTGGATGGTGGAGGAGGGGCCTGACGGGAACGCGCAGTGGGTAGGAGGGTTCGGCAACGTCCTGGCGCTGTGGCGGGAGCTAGGCGTGGAGCTGATGAAGGCGACCCAGGGCACCAGCGATGAGCTCGGGCGAAACCCGAACGCGATCGGCAAGTCTCGCAACCATTGGGCGAACCTTCACTCGACCATCGCTAAGCACCAGCTGATCGGCGCGCGCTGATCAAGAGGCGGGCGGGGCGCCTGGCGCCCCGCCCGCCTATGCCGCCGCAGCGATACGTCGCAGGTCGGCGATCGCCGCCGAGAGTGAGCTGAGGACGGCGTCGATCTCGGCTTCGGTGGTGAAGCGTCCGAAGCTCAACCGGACGCACTCGTTTGCGTCCTTGGGCTCTATGCCCTGTGCCAGCAGCACATGTGACGGCTCAACCTTCGTCGTCGCGCACGCCGAGCCGCTCGAGAAGGCGACAGTCTCGCGCGTTGCGTGCATCAGGGCGCGCGCGCCGATGCCGGGGATGCGCACGCTAAGGGTCTGGGGCAGCGATCGCTCGACCGGCGCGTTTGCCCGCACGTTCGCCGCGTTCAACAGGCCCGCAGACAAGCGCCGTTTGAGCCCGGCCTCCCGTTTCGCATCGGCCCTACGCTCGCGCCGGGCCAGCTCGGTCGCGACGCCGAGTCCGACGATGCCCGGCACATTGGCGGTGCCCGGCCGTAGGCTGCGCTCCTGGCCGCCGCCATGAAACAGTGGCGCGATTTTCATCCGTTTTCCTCGCTTGCGCACGTAGAGCGCTCCCACGCCCTTCGGCCCGTACACCTTGTGGGCGGACAGCGCTAGCAGGGAGATGCTCGCCTCGTCTACATCCAGGGCAAGGTGACGGGTGCCCTGAACGGCGTCACAGTGGAACGGCACCTCGGCCTCAGCACAGATTCGGCCGATCTCGGTGATCGGTTGGATGGCGCCGGTCTCGTTGTTCGCCGCCATCACGCTTACCAGCGCGGTCTTGGGGGTGAGCAGGCGGCGCACCTCGTCGGGTTCGACGATCCCGTCTGCTGAGACCGGGACACGCGTAACGCGTGCCCCCAACAGGCCTGCCGGCTCGAGCACGGCAGGGTGCTCGATCGCGCTCACCAAGATCTCAGCGTCCTCGCGCGCTCGCGCCACGGCACCAAGGATCGCGAGGTTGTTCGCCTCAGTCGCTCCGCTCGTAAAGACGACCTCGCTAGGCGAGGCACCGATCAGCGCTGCGACCTGCTCGCGCGCCCCCTCGACCGCCTGCTGCGCCTCGTGCCCATAGAAGTGGTCGACGCTCGCCGCATTGCCGACGGCGGTTGTCAGGTAGGGCAGCATCGCGTCGAGTACACGCTGGTCGACCGGCGTCGTCGCGTTGCAGTCGAAGTAGACCGGCCTCACCAGGCAACTAGCTCCGTGACGTCGGCCAGCGTGCGCACGCGGCGCTGGAGCAGCGTCAGGCCACGGTTCACGTGCGCCCTGAACCAGGCGGACTCGTCATCGGGTCCGACCGGATCCTCGAGCGCGATCCACTCGCGAAGGTAGGCGACAAAGAGGCGGTCCCACTCGCCGGTGAGCGTGTAGCGGTTGAACTCGATTCCGCGCTCGTCGTAGCTCTCGGGGTCGGGATGTCCCGGCTCGGTTAGCGACAGGCAAAAGCCGAGCCGGCACAGATACTGGTGTGTCAGCCCCGTTCTCGATTTCATCGTCTTGAGGACTTGCGTGGACGTCTCGTCGAGCTGGATCTTCTTACCGAGCATCGACCAGCACCTCCTCCACTGGGCTGAAATAGCCCTCCTCGACCGACGTGGCAGCCGTCTTCACGTCGTGAGAAAGCGAGATCCGTCGCGCGGTCACGCCCTCGAGCTCCGCGGCGGCTGCGACATCGACCTCGGTGTCGGTCGAGAGAACGACCACCTGATGGCTGACGTGAGGCAGGTACTCGGTGAGCAGCCGTCGGCGATGCTCCGCGTCGAGTCGAGCGAGCGGGGTGTCGACCACGACGGGCAGCGGTCGCCGTGACGCCTGGGCTAGTGCCCAGAGGATCGCGATCGCCAAGAGCTGCTTCTCCCCGGCCGACAGTCGCTCCTTGGGAAGCTCGGTTCCGTCCCAGCGGAGGACGCGGACTCGAAAGCTCTTTGGGTCGATGGTGATGGCGCTCAGCATCTCGCCCTTGCGCGAAAGCCTGTTGAAATAGCGTGCGGCATCGAGTTCGATCTGCTCCAGACGCTGGCGCTCGGCGCGGTCGCCGTACTCCTTAAGCAACTCGATGGTGCGCAGCGCTAACTTGGCCGACTTGACGCCCTTCGTCACTTTGTCGTCTGCCTCCTCGGCGCGGCGGAGTTCACGTTCGGCGACCTTTAGCTCGTGTTCGGCCTGGCGCTGATCGTCCTCGAGACGGCCCATTTCGCCGTGGAGCGTGCCGAGTTGGCGCTCGGTTTCTTGGAGCTCCTCGATCAGCGGCGCGAGTGCCTCGTCGTCCGGTACCTGCGCCAGCTTTCGCTCCGCTCGGTCAACGCGCTCCTGAGCGGCACGCAAGCGCTTGCCGAGGCGTGCTGTGTCGGCGCGGACGGCGTCGCGAACCACTTGCAGCTGGTCGAGCATCACGGCGCGCTCGGCGGCGGTTACGTCGTGCAGCCGTCGTGACGGCTGCTTCGCGCTGACGCCAAGGATGTCGCGGAGCGTCGCGAGGACCGGCTGATCGCCGATCGGCTGGAGGCTGCGTCGCAGCTTCGGTGCCGCGGCCTTGAGCCGGCGAGCGACGATCTCGTCCTCCTCAGCGGCCTGCTCTACGCTGAGCCGCTGCTCGACGCTGTCGGCCATCCGCTGAGCGATGGCGAACGGGAGAAGACCCGTGATCAAGCCGCGGAGCTCCTCGCCGGCGGCGGCCGTCTCTGCTGCCGCCTTCCGCGCTCCGGCCTCGGTCTTCGCGCGCTCGGCAGCTAGGGCCCCGCCCTCGCGGGCGAGCCGGTCACGGATACGTGCGACCCGGGCTTCGATCTGGTCCTGGCGCGACTGGAGGTCGACGCGCCGGTCGATCACATCGGCTACCCGGCCTCGCGCGGCGTCGCGTGCGATCTCTGCCTGGGTGAGTCGTTTGCGGAGTGCGCCGCGCTTGCCCTTCGCGGTACTGCCGGCAAAGCGTCTCAGGTCCGCCTGCAGCTGTCCGACGAGGTCGAGGCCGAGTAAGCGCTTGACCGCGTCCGCCAGCTGCTCGCCGTTCTCGTCGTCCGCCAGCGCCTGGATCTTCTCGCCATCGAACAGGAAGAACCCTGCGAGGCCTGGAGGCAGGAGCGAGTCGAGAAAATCTTGGCGCGTCGCGTCGCTGAAGTCGTCGACCTCTTCGCCATCAATTGAGATAGCCAGCTGCTCTCGAAGCCGGCCGCTGTCGAGCCGTCGCCAACGGCGGGCGACTACGTACTCCGATTCGCGCGCGCTGTGCACGTGCGTAAAGGACAGCGTCACGGCGCACGCGTCTGCTGGCTCGCCGTTCGGAGGGGAGTGGAACCGCGAGCGGATGTGGTCGTCGTAGCGCTCCTGCGACACACGCGGTCCGAGCGCGCGCCGTCCGTGGAGGCAGAGCGTGAACGCATCGAGCAGCGTCGTCTTGCCGGCGCCGTTCGTCCCTCCGACGAGGACGATCGGGCGGTTGGGCTGAGTGCTCAAGTCGAGGCGCTGGCGACCGGCATAGAGTCCGAAGTCTTCGAGCTCGAGCGCTTCGAAGATCACGCCCGCGCCTCCTCGCGGGCGATCTCGGCCGCGATGTCGTTCTCGCTGCGCCACTCCTGTGAGAAGGCCGCGCCGATCTGATCCATGATCCGCGACCGGCGCTGAAGTCCCTGCAGCTCGCGCTCGGTGTCGATCAGTTGCTTCACGAGGCCGAGCGGAACGTCATACTCGACCGCCAACTCGCCGAGCAGCGCCTCGTCGTCGGCGCCGAGCGAGGGCTGGTCGTCCTCGGGAAGGCGGAGCTCTAAGCCGGTCTCCTCTTGATAGAGACGGGGAAGCGCGTCGTGCCAATCGTGGCGCTCATAGCGCCAGATGCGGCGGATCTCGAGCAGCTCCTCCTCGCTTATCAGCTGAACCATCTGGTCCGGCGGCGCCAGCTCGCGTACGCGTCGCTCCGCGCGCAAGAGTTGACGTAGCACCTCCTGGCAGAACTCGAGCTTGTAGGGACCGCGCACGAAAGGGTCCGCGGTGTCGCCGTACTCCTTGCGCATCACCGATCCGTTGCGACGGACGTGCTGGCGGACCTCCACCTTGCGCTTGGGGTCCTGGGTGGCGGCGAGCAGATCGCGCAGCTCGAGGAGAGGCTCGAGCCACTCGTCACCGTTGTCAACCATCGCCTCCATCGCTTTGTCTTTCGTGACGACGGTGCAGACCCAGCAGCCGAACCGGGAGCTCCCGCACGACGGCGTGGAGGTATCGACGACCAGCGGGCACTCGCCGGCGGCTGAGTTGCGATAGAGCGCCAGCAGGTCGTTGTTGTCACGTCCCCACGGATTGGGGACCTGAAGCAGGTAAGCCCAGACATCGTCGACGGAATAGTCGCGGATCGGGGTGTAGACGAAGGCGTTCGGGAGGGTGGAATGCCTCGAGAGCAGCGAGTCCTTGATCTGCCGCAGGTTCATCACCTGGGCGCGAGTCGCGCTCTCCTGACGCCGCACACCGAGCAACAAAACCACCTCGCCGTGCTCGGCGACGCGCTCCAAGATGAAGCGGTTGGCCGGACTGATCTTCATCCGCGCGGTGCACCAGCGGAACCGTGACGTCGGGGCCGGGTATCCCTTCCCGATCAGATTGACCCAGAACGATTCCTCAAGGCTGGGCGTGACCTTGTGCGCGGAGATCGGCAAACCCTCACGATCGGCCTGCTCGTTGATCAGCTCGAGCGCCTCGGTCAGGAAGTCGATGATCACCGGCGTCTCGACTTGCGTATCCCCCGAGATGACGTAGACGTGCTTGCGCCGTTGGTCGGGTTCGAGCCCGCGAAGGGCGTACCAGACGAGTTGCAACGCGACAGTGGAATCCTTGCCGCCGCTGAACCCAATCACCCAGGGACGGTCGTCGGCGAGGTAGACCTGTCGGATCTCCGCGAGCGTCTCCTCGTAGAGCGTCTTTGCGTCGGTCTTAGGCTGCGACACGGATCTCCTCCGGAAGGCCAGCCTCGAGGACGCACTCGGTAGACGACAACGGGAGTCCAGTTCGATTGCGTAGGACGTTCGCGGTCAGGATCAGGCTTGGTCCGGCTTTGCTGATACGGCCGTTCTGGATGGCGCGCCCGTCCCACATTGGGTTTGAACGTGACCAGTCCACCGTGGCTAGTTTGCGCAAGTCGCTACGCCAGCGATGAGGCCGGCGGGCGATTAGCTCGCCGCCGACCACGCCGAGCGCATGAAGCGCTACAGCATGGACATGGATGTAGTCCCGGCGTAAGTCAGCTGCGGTCCTTCCCTCCCCTATAAAACCCCAGCCGCAGATCATGTCGCCGACGATCTGCCAGAACTCAAGGACTATCTGCTCGTCATCAGCGTCGAGTTCATCCTGCATCCCGCTCGATCGCAACAGAGCGGCGGTTGCCTGGTGGATAGCGCTGAGGGTGAACATGCATGAGGCCCGGTTGGAAAGGCTCGACTTCTCGAGCTCGGTCAGGCCATCAAACGGGCAGACATCGGAGGCAATGCGACGAGCCAGCTCGGCGACTTTGTCCCGGTGGTCGTAGAGGACGTTGAGCGAAGTGTTCGGACGGATGCCATGTCGGTTGAGGTCGGCGAAGATCTGCTGACTTCGGAGGAGTCCCGCATCAAGGAAGAGCACCAGCGGAACGGACTCGTTGGCTAGCTCTGGTGCTGTCTTCAACGCCTCGGTAATCGCAGCTCGCCGGTGCTGTCCGTCATTGACGAGGATTCTTGCCTCCGCAGGAACAACCAGCTGTCCGACACGGACACCGCCCTGTAAGGCGCCCTCACCCTCAAACCGTACGTCAGCGTCGATCGACGCGGTGATCGCCGAGAGGACATAAGAATCCGGATTTCCGGCCAGGTATCGCGCGATCTGGGGCACCCTGGCCTTGTTCAGCACGCGCTGGGCGCGCAGTTGTGGCGGAAGGTCGGGCGGATCGAACGTCAAGAGCTTCGGCACCATGTGTAGCTGGCAGGCCGTGACGAAGTACGAGCGACCAGCTTGTACGGCGCGAACGCTCGGGAAGCGATGGCCGCCCTCGTCGGGTAGGTCGGAAGGTTCGGAAGTGATGGAAGTGTCGTGCACGGGCGGACCAAACGTAGGAGCGTTGCCGGACAGACGCGAGGCTCGGCAGCGGGTGGCGACCATAGCTCGACCATGGCGAACAAGCGAGCCGGGTCGACACCTCCTAGTAGTAGGGATGCTGAGGCTCAACCTCGCCCCCCAACGTGTGGCGTGGAGCGATACGAGGCTAGTCGGAGGGGTTTAGGACTCCGAATAGGACTCCGAACGCGAAACTGGACGGAGCAGGCACTCCACCGCCTGCCCAATCAGCCTCCGAGAAGCGGCTAGTTTGCAGGCCATTCCTATTATGGCGAGAGGCGGACTCGAACCGCCGACACCACGATTTTCAGTCGTGTGCTCTACCAACTGAGCTACCTCGCCGCAGCGACGGCAATCGTATCGGCGTGGGAGGGCTGCGGTAGCCTGCCGCGCCATGCGCAAGCTTTCCGCCTTCACGCTGATCCTCGCCACCCTCTTGATCGCCGGTTGTGGCGGAGGAGGGGGCGGCGGGGACGCCTCGAGTCCGCTCGACGAGGCGCTGCGCTACCTGCCGGCCGACGTGCCGTTCGCGGTCGCGATCGACACCGACACGAAGGGCGAGCAGTTCCAGGCGGCGGAGGACGTCGCCGAGAGGTTCCCCTTCCGCGACCAGCTCGAGAAGCAGCTGAAGGACCTCGTGGGCGATCGGGCGGGGGACCTCCAGCGCTACGAGGAGGCGCTCGGTAACGAGTTCGTAGTCGGCTCTACCGATGCACGTTCGTTCGTCAACGTTCCGAGCGGCAAGGACACGAACTACGTCGGCGCGATCCAGGCTGCCGACGAGGGCGCGCTCGCCGACCTCCTGAAGCGCGACAAGGCTGAGGAGATCGGCGAGGCGAGCGGAGCCACGCTCTACGAGGACGACTCAGGCGATCCGTTCGCCGTCGAGGGCGATGTGCTGATCGTCGCCGGCTCGCGCGACGAGCTCGAGCGGGCACTCGAGACCCGTGAGGGTGACGACAGTCTCACCGAGGACGACTTCGACGCCGGCACCCAGGGCGTTCCCGAGGACGCACTGCTGCGCGTCTACCTCGACGTCGAGGAGCTGTTGCGCGCCAGCCCTGAGGCCAAGCAGGCGCTCAAGTCGAAGTGGGTACGGGCCGTGCGTACCGCAGGCGTCGGGCTCTCGTTCGGCGACAACGAGTTGACGATCGACCTCACCGTGAACACGGAGTCCGAGAACCTCACCGACGAGGATCTTCCGATCGCCCCCGGCAGCGACTCGCCGCAGGTCCTCGACCGCGCGAGCGACGTCGGAGCCGGCCTACGCGACCCAGCTCAGCTGCTCGAGTTCGCCCTCGCCACGGCGAAGTCGGTCAGGCCGGGCGAGTTCAGTAGCTTCACCATCGCCAGGCGGCAGGTCGAGCGGCAGACAGGTGTGGACCTCGACGAGGATGTGCTTGGCCAGATAGAGGGAGACCTCGCGCTGAGCATCGATCTCGACGGGAAGTTCGGCGCCCGCGCTGCCCTCAAGGATCCGGTCAAATTCGAGCGCACGCTCGCAAAGCTCGGGAAGGTCATCCCGGGGATGGTCCAGGGCCTCACCGACCAGAAGGTCGGCTACGCGAAGCCGAAGGCGGGCGAGGACTTCTATGCCGTCGCAACCGCTGACGGTGCGAGAACCGTCTATGGCGTGGTCGACGGCGTGTTCGTGATCTCCAACGACCCCGAGATCGCCGGCACGCTTGCGGCCGACCGGACACAATCGGTCCCCGACGCCAAGGGTGCGCTCGTGGTGAGGGCCGACGCCGAGCAGGTGGTCCAGGCCATCCTGCGCGAGGTTGACAGCGAGGATTTCAAGATCGGTGACTTCAGCATCCCCAACTCCGGCATCGCGCGCCGCATCGGTGGTGCCATCGTGACCCGTCCGCTCGACCAGCTGACCGGTTCGATCGAGTCCTCGACCGAGGGCCTGTCCGGCAGCTTCAAGGTGACGCTGGACGACTAGCGCGCGCCGGGCTCAGCCCAGCCACGCCTTCAAGAAGCGCAGCGGGTCGATCGGGTAGCCCCCTGTGTACCAGCCGCCGTCGACCCAGATCTCGAAATGCAGATGCGGTCCTGACGAGCTGCCCGTGTTGCCGACCTGCGCGATCTGCTGACCCTTGGCGACCGCGTCGCCGCGCTCGACCAGGATCGAGCCCTTGCGCAGGTGCATGAAGACGTAGTCGCGGTCCTCGCCGTCACCATCGAGCACGACGTAGTAGCCGGCACCGCCGGCCTGGTACTTCACGGCCTCGACCGTCGACGTCCAAGGAGCTATGACAGGAGTGCCCTCGGCGGCCGACATGTCCTGGCCCTGATGGACGTGGCCCCGCCGACCGGCGCCGAAGCGGCTGTTCTTACCGCCGAAGGAGAAGGGACCCTGGATCGGGAAGACGTGGTCGCTCGGGGGCGGGATGGGATCGGGCGGCGACACGGTCTGTTTCGGCTTCGGCCGCCGCTTCTTGCCCTTGCGCTTCTTCTTCGAGGCCTTCTTCTTGACCGGCTTCTTCTCGGTCGTCGGCGACAGCGTCGCGTAGCGCGCGCCGCCGCTGTCGCCCGCGTCCGCCTGGACCGCCTCCACACCGCCGCCGCCCGTCGCGGCGGTCGCTGGCCCAGCGACCAGCAGTACGGCCCCGAGGGTGCAGATCAAGACGGCCTTGCGCACATAGGACTCGTCGGCCTCCCAGCCGCGGGCCTGAGCGCCTGCAACACCTCGCCCAGCGAGCAGGTCGCGGGCTCGCCGCTCAGACGACCGCGGCCTAGGCGCCGGTCAGGCGCGTCAGCAGCTCGAGCGCGCCGTTCTTGTTCAGTGGCTCATTCAGGTTCCCGCACTTCGGCGACTGCACGCAGGAAGGGCAGCCCGCCCGGCACGGGCACTCGGAGATCAGCCGGATCGC
>Ga0190265_10002404_pt1 | contig 12578 bp, 10 predicted proteins | sample Popmic124T_FD_133135 | JGI IMG/M metagenome (GOLD analysis project Ga0190265, IMG submission 133135) | Populus adjacent soil microbial communities from riparian zone of Indian Creek, Utah, USA - 124 T | ecosystem: Environmental > Terrestrial > Soil > Riparian zone | place: USA: Utah | collected... | reverse complement strand
TGGGCGCACCTACGTCGAAGACATGAGCTCGACCAACGGCACGCTGCTGAACGACGCGACGCTGCACGGCGAGGCGGAGCTGATCGACGGCGACGTGGTGCGGATCGGCGACACCGAGTTCAGGTTCGAGGGGGGCTGACGTGCTGCGCGTCGACGACCAGGCGTTCCGCACCGATACCGGTCGCCAGCGCAGCGAGAACGAGGACTCGCTCTTCGTCCGCGCGCCGATCTTCGTCGTCGCCGACGGGATGGGCGGCGCCCAGGCCGGCGAGGTCGCCTCGAAGGCGGCCGCCGAGGCCTTCGACCGCGACCTGCCCGACGCACCGCCGGAGCGCGTCCTGCGCGAGACGATCGAGGCGGCGAACCGGGAGATCCACGAGCTGGCCCGCTCCGATCCCTCGCGGGCGGGGATGGGGACGACGATCACCGCGGCGATCGTCAACGGGCAGGCCGAGGAGGTCGGGATCGGCCACGTCGGCGACAGCCGCGCCTACCGCCTCCGCGGGGGCAAGCTGGAACGTCTCACCCGCGACCACTCGCTGGTCGAGGAGATGCGCCGCAAGGGCCAGATCACCGACGCCCAGGCCGAGGACCACCCGCAGCGCTCGATCATCACCCGCGCCCTCGGCCCCGAACCGGAGGTCGAGGTCGACGTGCAGACCGTGCCGGCATCGGCGGGCGACGTCTTCCTGCTCTGCTCCGACGGGCTGACCACGATGGTCGGCGAGGAGCGGATCGCCTCGGTGCTCGGCGCCGCCGACTCGATGGCGGCAGGGGTGCGGGCACTGGTCGACGAGGCCAACCGAGCGGGTGGGCGCGACAACATCACGGCGCTTGCCTTCCGCCTCGAAGACGCGGCGGCACCGCACCGCACCTCGCGCGAGGAAGCGACGCTGGTCGGAACGACCGCCGAGGAGGCGGGGCTGACCACGACCGAGGTGCGCCGCCGCGCCGCCGCCGCAGCGGCGCAGGAGCGGCAGGAGCGGATGACCGCGAAGTCGCCGCGGCGGGGGATGCGCACCGCGGCGAAGGCGCTCATGGTCGCCGCCGTGCTCGCGCTGCTCGTTGCCGGCGCCTGGTACGGCAGCCGCCAGGTCTGGTTCCTGGGGACCGACGAAGGCGGTCGGATCGCCCTCTATCGCGGCCTCCCCTACGAGCTGCCGCTCGGGATCGAGCTCTACCAGGAGCGCTACGCGGTCCCGATCCAGACCGCCTCGCTGCCCCCGCGCCGCCTCGAAGCGGTGACGGACCACGACCTCCGCTCGCGCGACGACGCCGTCTCGCTGGTCGAAGACATCGAACGCAGCCAGGGGGTTCGTTGAGGAGCGCCCGCAACCGCGAGCTGATCGCCCTGGTCCCCGTCGCCCTGCTGCTCAGCGCCGGGTTCGCCGCGGTCTTCGCCCAGGAAGAGGCTCGATTGGGCAACCTCAGCCTCGTCTATGGCGCCTACTTCCTGGCGGTCTGCCTCGCCACCCACGTCTACCTGCGCCTGCGCCTGCCCAACGCCGATCCCTACCTCTTCCCGCTGGTCGCGTTGCTGACCACCTTCGGCCTGGTGATGGTCTACCGGCTCGACCCCGACCTGGCCCGCGACCAGGCGAACTGGTTCGTCCTCGGCCTCCTCCTCTTCGCCCTCACGATCCACTTCCTGCGCGACTACGACGTGCTCGAGCGCTACCGGTACACGATCGCCGGGATCGGCCTGCTGCTGCTGCTGGCACCGCGGCTGCCGGGGATCGGCCAGCAGGTGAACGGCGCCTACCTCGGGGTGAAGATCGGTCCGCTCGCCTTCCAGCCAGCCGAGTTCTCGAAGATCTGCATCGTCGTCTTCCTCGCCAGCTACCTGCGCGAGCACCGTGAGGTGCTGATCGTCGGCGCGAGGCGGGTCCTCGGCGTCACCCTGCCGCCGCTCAAGCACCTCGGCCCGCTGCTGGTCGTCTGGGGGGCCTCGATGTTCATGCTCGTCTTCATCCGCGACCTGGGCAGCTCGCTGATGTTCTTCGCCGCCTTCCTGGCGCTGCTCTACGTGGCCACCGGACGCTTCTCCTTCGTCGCGATCGGGATGGGGATGTTCCTCCTCGGCGCCTGGTTCTTCGCCTCGACCGTGCCCCACGTCCACGACCGGATCCAGGTCTGGCTCGACCCCTACCAGGACCCGACCGCGAGCGGCTACCAGATCCTCCAATCGATCTTCGCCCAGGCCGACGGGGGCCTGTTCGGCAAGGGCTTCGGCCAGGCGCTGATCACGATCCCCGGCACCGACACGCCGCTGCTGCCGGCAGCGCAGACCGACACGATCTACTCGCTGATCGTCAACGAGGTCGGGTTGTTCGGCGCCTGCGCGGTGATCCTCACCTACCTGCTGATCTCCGCCCGCGGCTTCAAGATCGCGCTGCTCGCGGACGACGGCTTCTCGAAGCTGCTGGCGACCGGGCTGACGGCTGTCTTCGCGATCCAGGCGTTCGTGATCATCGGCGGCGTCACCCGGGTGATCCCGCTGACCGGCGTCACCCTGCCCTTCGTCAGCTACGGCGGCAGCTCGATCGTCGCCAACTTCGTGCTGCTGGCGCTCCTGCTGCTGATCTCCGACCGGGCCCGCCGTGAGACCCGGGGCGCCCAATCCCGCGCCGGCGGCCTGGCGCTGGAGGGATCGTGAACCGCCAGATCGTCAAGCTTTTCGGCCTGATCGTCGTCCTCTTCGCGGTCCTGGTCGGTTTCACCTCGTACTGGTCGGTCTTCGAGGCCGAGGCGCTGAAGGAAAAGAGCGCCAACAAGCGTCCGCTGCTCGAGCAGCAGCAGATCGAGCGCGGCAGGATCCTGGCCGACGACGGCACCGTGATCGCCCGCTCGGTCGCCAAGGGCCGCGGCGCCAACCTGCGCTACGTGCGCCGCTATCCCGAAGGAGCGCTCTTCGGACACCCGATCGGGTACAGCTTCGTGCGCGAGGGCGACAGCGAGTTCGAGCAGTTCCACAACGACGAGCTGGTCGGCGAAGAGTCGGAGTTCGTCTCGCTGCTCGACGAGCTGCGTGGGCAGACGCAGGAGGGCAACGACATCGTCACCAGCATCGACGCGGAAGCGCAGCGGATCGCTCTGGCCGACCTCGAAGCGGTTGGCTTCGGCGCCGTGGTGGCGATCGAGCCGAGCAGCGGCAGGGTGCGGGTGATGGCCTCCAATCCCCCCTATGACCCCAACCGGGTTCCGTTCGAACTGGCCGAGCTGAACCGGAACACCTTCGAAACGCCGCTGGTCAACCGCGCCACCCAGGGCCTGTACCCGCCCGGCTCGACCTTCAAGGTGGTGACCGCGGCGGCGGGACTCGACAGCGGCACGATCTCGCCCGACTCTACGATCGTCGCGCCGGGGACGCTCGACGTGCAGGGGCAACCGCTCGCCAACGACTTCAACCAGGACTTCGGTGCGATCGGCCTCGACACGGCGCTGACCAACTCGGTCAACACCTGGTTCGCCCAGCTCGGCGAAGACGTCGGCTCCGACACCCTCTTCGAGTACATGGACCGCTTCGGCTTCGGCTCGACGCCGGCGATCGACCTCCCAGACGATCAGGTCTACCGCAGCGGCGTCTACGAAGGCAGCGACCTGCTCGGTCGCGGCGACGCGGTCGACGCCGCCCGCATCGCGATCGGCCAGGAGCGACTCCTCGTAACGCCACTGCAGATGGCCGAGGTGGCGGCTGCGGTCGCCAACGGCGGCAGCCTGATGAAGCCCCAGATCTGGAGCCGCGTCGTCGATCCGGACGGGCGCGTCACCGAGAGTCTCGACCCGTCCCGGTACAGCCAGGCGATCGACGAGGAGACGGCGGCGGAGCTGACCACCGCGATGGAAGGGGTGGTCAGGGAAGGCACGGGGACCAACGCGGCGATCCCGGGCGTCGCCGTCGCCGGCAAGACGGGGACGGCGGAAACCCCCTTCAACGAGAGCTGCGGCGGCGGCAGCGAAGAGAACCAGGCGTGGTTCATCGGCTTCGCGCCGGCGGACGATCCGGAGATCGCGATCGCGGCGACGGTCGAGTGCACGACTGCCTTCGGCGGCGACATCGCGGCGCCGATCTTCCGCGACGTCGCCGAAGCTCTCCTCGGCGGGGACTGAAAGAGTGGGGCCCGATGACACCGAAGGAGGGGCGGGGCGGTGCCTGAGATAGGCGAGGGGAGCACGATCGACGAGCGCTACCGGCTGCTGCGCCGGATCGGCTCCGGCGGGATGGCGGACGTCTGGCTCGCCGAGGACCCCCATCTTCAGCGCCGCGTCGCGCTGAAGATCCTCCACCAGCGCTTCGCCCAGGACCGCGAGTTCGTCGAACGCTTCCGCCGCGAGGCCGAGGCGGCCGCCGGGCTGCAGCATCCCCACGTCGTCGCCGTCTTCGACCGCGGCGACGTCGACGGCACCTACTACATCGCGATGCAGCTGCTCGAGGGGCGCTCGCTGAAGGTTCTGATCGACCAGGGCTTGACGCCCGAGCAGGCGGTCGGTCTGGTCCGCCAGGTGCTGGAAGGGGCCGGCTTCGGCCACCGCCGCGGGGTGGTCCACCGCGATCTGAAGCCGCAGAACGTCATCGTCGACGACGAGGGGAAGGCCACCGTCACCGACTTCGGCATCGCCCGCGCGGGAGCCTCGGAAATCACCCAAGCAGGATCGGTGATGGGCACGCCCCACTACCTCTCTCCCGAGCAGGCACAGGGTCAGGAGGTCACGGCGGTGTCGGACCTCTACTCGATCGGGGTGATCCTCTACGAGGCCCTCGCCGGCAGGGTTCCGTTCGAGGCCGACTCCGCGGTGGCGATCGCGATGAAACAGGTCTCGCACATGCCGCAGCGGCCCAGCTCGATCAACCCGAACGTCTCGCCTGCACTCGACGCCGTCGTGATGCGGGCACTGGAGAAGGACCCCGGCCGGCGCTTTCAGAGCGCCGAGGCGTTCATCGCTGCCCTCGACGCGGCGCTGAAAGACCCGAGCGCAGCGGGCGGGGGGACGGCTGCCTTCGCACCGCTGCCGCCGCCGGTCGTTGCCGGCGACGGCGCCGCGGCTGCGGAGGCCGGAAATGGCGAGGAGGACGCCCGCCGCAAGCGTCGCCGCAGGATCTGGGCGCTGGTCGCCGCCGCCGCCCTGATCGGCGCTCTCATCGGTTTCGCGCTGACCCGCGACACGACCACCGAGGTCCCCGGCGTCACCGGCAACCAGCTCAACGTGGCGATCTCGCTGCTGGAACAGAACGGGTTCAAGGTCGGCGACGTCGACCGGGTGCAGCGCGACGTCGCGGCCGGCACGGTGCTCGAGCAGGACCCGGCCGCTTCACCGCCCGCCGGCGAGGCCTCGCTCGACTGCGCCTTCCTCAGCTTCTTCTGCTCCAAGCCGAAGGTGGCGTTGACCGTCAGCGCTGGGCCCGGCTCCGCCAAAGTCCCCGGCACCGCTGGGCAGAGCCAGGAAGACGCGGTCGCGGCGCTGGAAGAGGCCGGCTTCGAACCCCAGGTGCGGACGGCCACCTCCGACGACGTCGAAGCGGGGCTGGTGATCAGCTCCGACCCTAGTGGGGGAACCACGGCGACGCGTGGATCGACCGTCACCCTGACCGTCTCCAGCGGGCCGAAGCTGGCGAAAGTGCCGGTCCTCGTGGGCACGCAGCGATCGGTCGCGGTGCAGCAGATCCGCGGCCGCGGCCTCTCGCCCGACGTCGAAGAAGAGGAAAGCTCGACCCCCGCCGGCGAGGTGATCCGCCAGTCGCCGAGCGCCGGCTCCGAGCTTCCCCGCGGCTCCTCGGTGACGATCGTCGTCTCCGCAGGAGAAGAGCAGGCGAGCGTCCCCAACGTGATCGGCAAAGAACGGGCCGAAGCCGTGGAAGCCCTGCGCGCGGCCGGGCTCGACCCCTCGGTGCAGGAACAGCAGACCGAAATCCCCTCGCAGGTGGGCCGGGTCACCGACCAGTTCCCGCCGCCCGGCTCCGAAGTCGAACCCGGCACCGGCGTCACCGTGGTGGTCGGCAAGCCGGTGCCCCCGGCGGCCGAACCGGAAGCCGAATGAGAATCGCCGTGCTCAGCGGCGGCCGTTCCTCCGAGCACGACGTCTCGCTGCGCTCGGGCGAGGCAGTGGCCAAGGGCCTCGAACAGGGGGGACACGAGGCGGTGCGGGTTACGATCGACCGCGAGGGCGCCTGGAGCTGTGAGAGCGGCCCGGTGGCACTCACGCCCGGCGCCGGGCTGCTCGGTGTCGACGCGGTCTTCCCGGCGCTCCACGGGCCCTTCGGCGAGGACGGCAGCGTCCAGGGCCTGCTCGAGTGGCTCGAGGTCCCCTACGTCGGCTCCGACGTGCTCGCCTCGGCTGTCTGCATGGACAAGCTGACCCTGAAGCGGCTGTTCGCCGAGTACGGGCTGCCCCAGGTCGCGTTCGCCGGCGTCGGCGAGGAAGGCTGGCGGGAGCGTTGTGCGGCGATGGGACTGCCGCTCTGGGTGAAGCCGTCGCGGCTCGGCTCCAGCGTCGGCATCAGCAAGGTCGCGGCGCTGGCCGAGCTGGATGCGGCGGTCGAGCTGGCGCTGCGCCACGACCCGCGCGTCATCGTCGAGGCCCACTCAGGCGGTCGCGAGGTCGAGTGCTCGCTGCTCGGCAACGAGGAGGTGGAGGCGTCTCAGCCGGGCGAGGTGATCGCTCACGGCGAGTGGTACGACTACGAGACCAAGTACGCCGACGGCGGCATGGAGCTGCTCGTCCCCGCGCACATCCCCGCCGACCAGGCCACCCGCCTGCGCGAGCTGGCTGTCGAGGCCTTCGGGCTGGGCGGCTGCTCAGGCCTCGCCCGCTGCGACTTCTTCGTCGAACCCGGCGGCGAGGTGCTGATCAACGAGATCAACACGATGCCCGGCTTCACCGAGACCAGCGTCTACGCGAAGCTCTGGGAGGCGAGCGGCCTCACCTACCCCGACCTCTGCGACCGCCTCCTCCACCTCGCCCTGGAGCGCCACGCGAAGTCCCGCTCCCACGAGTTCTGAGCCCAGCTTTCAAGGTGGGGCCCGGTATGGCTTGAAGCCCTCCGGCCAAATGGTGCTGTTGTCGTGCAGGGAGAGCCCGATGTCCGGCATTAGATCCTCTATGCGCGAGAGATCGGTTCGACCGAGCCTCGTGCCCGCCATTCTCGCCTTGCCCATGGTGGCGCCGTCCAGAGAAGCCTGCGTCAAGTTCGCGTCTGTCAGGTCGGCTTCGCGGAGGTTCGCGAGCGCGAGAGAGGCACCTGATAGGTCGGCTCCCCGCAGATCTGCCAGCGATAAGTCGGCCCCCTCCAGGTCTGCTCCGATCAGCGTGCTCGATCGCAAGTTGGCTCGGCCGAGGTCGAAATGGGCCAGGTCGAAGTTTGAGAGGTCCCTGCCGGAGAGATCGATTTCGCACAGGTCGGGCCTGGCTTCCGTGTTTTCCCTGTTGACCGCAAGCACGGAGAGGGCGGCGAGGAGATCGTCGCCCAGGGCATCGACCCCACCGCCGTCAGGCTCCCTGGCATCGGCGTTGGCCCGGACGAAGGCGCTCAGAACTTCGGTGACGGTCGTCGCATCGTCGGACGAATCAGCCGCCAGGCGACGCAGGGCGTATATGCCCCCGAGCCGAATCGCAATCCGCTGATCCGCCAGTTGCTCAACTGCCTTGGTGAAGCGCTCGGTTACCTGTCCTCGCTCGGCTAGTCGGGTGGCCTCGCGGTTGAGGATCACGTTCCAGGCGGCGAACATCGCACCGACTGCGACCACCAAGCCCGCCACAGCCTGAAGAAGCGTGCCGCGAAGTTCGCTCTCCCGCTCCAAGCGCTGATTGGCCGACAGGTCATCGCCGGGAATCACCCAGGTCGGCACGATGAGGGCCAGCAGAGCTGCGAGCATCAGGACAGCGAGGGCGGAGAGCCCGTAAGCCACCAACTGCTTTCGGTTCCACTTCATCGAAAGAGCACGTCCCGAACCGCTCGGCTCAGCCGAGCAGCTTGATGTCGCTGATCTCGACCTGGTAGCGGCCGGGCTGGTCGCGGGCTTCGGATGCCTTGGTGAACCAGAGCAGGAAGTAGGTCGAGGGCTGGGGGACGTCGAGTTCGACCTCCTGCGTCGTCTCGGCACCTTCGATTTGGCCGACCGGTTCGCCCCAGCCGGATAGGTCGGACGGCGGCCCTGCCGGTGCGGCGAAGACCTCGGCGTTCCAGCCCGGGGTGGGAGAGCGGACGATCATCCTCGCCGGCGACGCCGGCGAGCTGGTCGTCACGTAGAGACCGACGCCGGGGTCGGGGCCCGTCTTGGTCCCTTCGAAGGTTTCGGAGTCGTAGTGCTCGCTTTCCCAGGCCGTCCCGCTCGGGTCGCCGTCGGCGGCGAGCCCGACCTTGCTGCCGACCTCCTCGCCGTCCCCTTGCGGGTCGTAATCGGTGGCCGAGGAAATCGAGACCGTGGCGCCCTTGCCCTTGTTGGCTCCGCCACCGCCGATCCCGCTGGAGATCAGCTGCACCGCGAGCAGCGCCGCTCCGGCGACCAGCAGCAGGGCGGCGATCGCCGTCCACGACCAGCGCGCCCGGCTCGACAGCTTGCGCTTCGGCGGCGGCACCGCGTCGAGGACGCTGGTCGCCTCGCCGCTGGTCGAGCCAGCCCGTGCCGCCTCCACCTCCAGAGCGGTCTCGAGGTCGTCGACGATCTCGCCGATCGCCTGGTAGCGCTCGTCCGGGTTCTTGGCGGTGGCGCGCTCGACCACCAGGGCAACCGCGGCGGAGACCTCGGGGCGGCGACGCTGCACGTCCGGCAGTTCCTCGTTGACGTGTTTCATCGCCACGCCGACCTGGCTGTCGGCGTGGAACGGGACCTGGCCGACCAGCATCTCGTAGAGGACGACCCCCAGCGAGTAGATGTCTGAGCGAGGATCGACCCCTTTGCCCATCGCCTGCTCGGGTGCGACGTAGTCGGTCGTGCCGAGGACGCGGCCGGTGGCGGTGACGCCGGCTTGTTCGAGCTGGCGGGAGATGCCGAAGTCGGTCAGCTTGGCGCGGCCCTCCTCGTCGATCAGGACGTTCTGCGGCTTGATGTCGCGGTGGACCATGTTGCGGGCGTGGGCGACGCCGAGCCCCCGTGCCACCTCGATCGCGTAGGCGATCGCCTCCTGCGGATCGAGCGCGCCGACCCGCCCGATCCGCTGCTTCAGCGTCTCGCCCTTGACGTACTCGAAGACGATGTACGGGTGGCCGCCGTCCTCGCCGGCGTCGATCACCGAGACGACGTTGGGGTGGGAGAGCTTGGCGACGGCACGCGCCTCCTGCCGGAAGCGCTCCAGCTGGTCGGCCTGCTCGGACATCTCGCGGTGCATCACCTTGACTGCGACAGCCCGGTCGAGCGTCTGGTCGCTGGCCAGGTACACGGTCGACATGCCGCCGCTGCCCAGCTTCGCCTCCAGCCGGTAGCGCCCGGAGAGCACCGTGCCGATCATCGAGCTGGAGGGGCGGGAGCTCATCTACGCCGTACGGATGATCCCTCTACGGCACGACCGATCCGCGCCGCAGACGGGTAATGCCGGCGCAGCAGGTCGAGGGCGGCGTCGAGATCGCCTGGCGCCACCACGCAGCAGAAGCCACAACCCATGTTGAAGACGTCGTGCATCTCCTCGTCCCGGACGCCGGCGCGCTCCCGGATCAGCTCGAAGACGGGCGGGACGGGGAAGGGTTCGTCGATCTCGTAGCCGACCTCCGCGGCGAGACGGAGCAGGTTGCCGAGCCCGCCCGAGGTGATGTGGGCGAGCCCGCGCACCTCGACCTCGGAGCGCAGCAGCTCCAGCACCGGCTTGACGTAGATCTCGGTCGGCTCCAGCAGGACCTCGCCGAGCGGCCGGCCGAGTCGGCCTTCGGGGTCCTCGTCCAGGGGCAGGCCGTCCAGGGCAGAGCGGGCGAGGGTGTAGCCGTTGGAGTGGATGCCGGAGGAGGGGAGCCCGATCACAGGGTCACCGGGCTGCACGGCAGAGCCGTCGACGATCGCCTCGATGGCGACGGTGCCGAAGCAGGCGCCGGCGACGTCGAAGCCGCGAACCATGTCGCCGAGCTGGGCCAGCTCGCCACCGGGAATCTCGACCCCGGCCAGCTCGGCGCCGCGGGCGAGACCGATCCCGATCTGTTCGCAGACCTCGGGCTCGGCGCGCTCGATCGCGATGTAGTCGAGCATCGCCAGCGGCTCGGCGCCGACGCAGATCACGTCGTTGACGTTCATCGCCACGCAGTCGATGCCGACCGTGTCGAAGCGGCCGAGTTGCTCGGCGACCAGCAGCTTGGTCCCGACCCCGTCGGTGGAGAGGGCGATTCCGGTCCGCTCGTCGATCCGGATCACGCTCGCGTAGTGCCCGGGCAGCGGCACCTGCCGCGACGGCCGCCCCAGCTCGATCGCACCGAGCGCCCGCACCAGCGCCGCGACGGCGGAGTCCGCCGCCCCCTGGTCGACCCCGGCCTGCGCGTAGGCGTCGTCGCTCACGCGGGTGATTCTTTCAGGCGGTTTGCAGGGAAATCCAAGTCAACTCCAAGTTGTTCCAAAATTTGGATTTAGCTAGCCTCGCAGCTTGCGGAGGACGACTGCGGCGAGTGCGGCGCGGTAGGCGGCATAGGGCCAGAGAGCGCGGTCGCGCTCGACCAGGCCGATCAAGCGCTGCGAGGCGAGGGTCGAGGCGAACGACGCCGCGGCGCCGATCGCCATCGAGCGGCGCAGTGCCGGCGAGGCGCCCCGGCGGCGCAGCCGGACGCCCTTGAGGATCGTCGCGCCGACGATGATCGGCAGGGCGATCGTGCGGGAGAGGAGGTTCGCCTGGTCGCGGGAGAAGCGGCGCCAGCGGGCGGCCGCCAGGGTGACGCCGTTGCGCGAGACGCCCGGCGCCAGCGCCGCCGCCTGCGCGACCCCCAGCGCCAGCCCGTCCGCCGGGGTTGCGTCGCCCTGCCCGCGCCGCTGTGGCCTCGTATCGGCGACGAGCATCACCGCGGCTCCCCCGAGCAGGCCGATCGCCGTTGGCTTGGGCCCGCCCAGCCGCCGCTCGATCGGCCGCTCGAGCGTGTAGCCGACCACTGCGGCAGGCAGGAAGGAGAGGCCGAGGACGAGCGCCCTGCGCCCGTCGAACGAACGCAGCTCCTCGATCAGCGTCCGCCGCTGGCCGATCAGCAGCGCCGCAGCCGCACCGGCATGCAGCGCCACCTCGAAGCTCTTCCTTATCTCGGGATCCAGCTCCTCCCAGTCCCAGTTCGCGAGCCAGGGCAGCAGCACGATGTGGGCCGAGCTGGAGACCGGCAGCAGCTCGGCCGGCCCCTGGACGATCCCGAGTGCCAGCGCGCGCCGGGTCGGGATCCTGCCGTCGGCCGCTTCGCTCAAGCTCCGCCGCTGGAGCTGGCCGGCTCGGCGCGCCCGCCGCGCTCTTCGCCGGTCGTCTCCGGCTTGGCGCCGGGGCCGCCGCCGCGGTAGCGGCGGACCAGCAGGTAGATCGCGCCACCCAGGGCCACGGCGACGACGGCGTAGTCCAGGTAGTGCAGGTGGCCGCGCCACTCCTCCCAGTTCTCGCCGACCGCCTCTCCGACCAGCCCCAGCATCAGCACCCAGGGGATGCAGCCGAGCAGGGTCAGCACCGTGAAGCGCCAGAAGGGCATCTTCGCGACGCCGGCGGGCAGCGAGATGAAGGTGCGGATGATCGGCAGCATGCGGGTGAAGAAGACGGTCGCGTCGCCGTAGCGCTCGAACCAGTCGTCGGCCCACTTGAGGTACTTGGGCGGCAGGTGGATCAGGCGGTTTTTCTCCAGCAGGTCGAGCCGGGCGTAGTAGCCGACCGCGTAGGCCGCCCAGGAGCCGACCAGGTTGCCGAGGACTCCGGCGGCGACGATCCCGAACATCGAGAGCTCGCCCGCGGCGACGCTGGAGCCGGCGAAGAGCATGATCGCCTCGCTCGGCACCGGCAGGCAGGCAGACTCGAGCGCCATCAAGATGAAGACCGCCGGCAGCCCGGTTGAGCTGATGAAGTCGGTCCCCGCGTTGACGATCGGGTCGAGGAAGAAGTCGGTGACGCTGGCGAGCAGGAGCATGCGCGGAGCGGGCATTGTAGGGAGTGGGGGCGGCAGGAACTAAACTCGTTCGGCCCCTATGCACCGGTTGAACCACCCTGTCTACCGCAATCGGGTCCTCCAGGTGGTGGCTGACGCGCTGCTCGTCGCGCTCGCCTTCTACCTGGCTTTCCGCCTCCGCTTCCTCGATGCGGGTGGGATGCCACCACGCTACGAGACCCTCTTCCTGCAGTCCGTCGGCTTCGTCGCGGTCGGCAAGGTGGCGGTTTTCGCCGCCTTCGGGCTCTACCAGAAGTGGTGGCGCTACGTCAGCGGCCGCGACTTCCTCACGATCGTCCGCGCCGTCGCCGTCGCCAGCGCGCTGCTCGTCGTCCTCTTCACCGTCCTGCAGCCGTTCGGCCCCGACCTTCCGCGCTCGGTCGCGGTGATGGACTTCATCCTCACCCTGTTCATGATCACCGGCGCCCGCCTCGCGGTGCGGCTGATCGTCGAGCGGCCGACCCACGGCCACCGTCTCCCCAAGCACGAGGTGCTGGTGATCGGC
>Ga0190265_10002403_pt1 | contig 12580 bp, 10 predicted proteins | sample Popmic124T_FD_133135 | JGI IMG/M metagenome (GOLD analysis project Ga0190265, IMG submission 133135) | Populus adjacent soil microbial communities from riparian zone of Indian Creek, Utah, USA - 124 T | ecosystem: Environmental > Terrestrial > Soil > Riparian zone | place: USA: Utah | collected... | reverse complement strand
GAGACGGTCAGCCCGCGCGGGCTCGACCTGCAGGAGCGGGTGATCGAGATCAACCGCGTCGCCAAGGTGGTCAAGGGCGGCCGCCGCTTCTCGTTCACCGCGCTGGTCGCCGTCGGCGACGAGGAGAGCGTGGTCGGGATCGGCTACGGCAAGGCGCGCGAGGTGCCGCTGGCAATCCAGAAGGCGGTCGAGGACGCGCGCAAGAACTTGATCCGCGTGCCCAAATACGGGCAGACGATCACCCACAAGATCATCGGCCGCTTCGGCGCGGGGCACGTCGTCCTGCGCCCGGCCAGCCCCGGTACCGGCGTGATCGCCGGTGGCGGCGTGCGCGCCGTGCTCGAGCTCGGTGGCGTCAAGGACGTGCTTACCAAGAGCATCGGGACGCAGAACCCGATCAACCTCGTGAAGGCGACGATGGACGGCTTGATCCGGCTGCGGAGGCCTGAGGAGGTCGCGGAGCTGCGGGGGCTGACTGTGTCCCAGGTGCTTGGGATTCAGAAGACCAATGGCGCGGCGGAGACAATTTCGGCTGAGGGTTCAGGCGAGGGACCAGGCGCCCCGCCCGCGGGTCCTGTCGCTGCAGGGGACCCACCGCCCCCTGCGGTAGCTAAAGCTTCCTCGGGGGCGGTACCCCCTACAGCGCCACCCGCGGGAGAGGCGTCTGAGTCTTCGGCCCCGGCCGAGAAGGCGGATGCCCCGGCCGTCGAGCAGGACAAAGCTGCTGAGGCTCCGGCCGCTGCAGCGGAGGCCCCTGCGGCTGAGGAGGCCAAAGCTGATGAGGCTCCGGCCGCGGAGGAGCCTAAAGCTGAGGAGTCCTCGTGAGCGGGGTCAAGATCACGCAAACACGCTCCGCCAATGGGGCCAATCCCGCCCAGAAAGCGACTCTTCAGGCGCTTGGGCTTGGCCGCATCGGGAAGGCAGTCGAGCGCAAGGACTCGCCGCAGTTGCAGGGGCAGCTGAACGTCGTTTCTCACTTGATTGAGGTGAGCTCCTGATGGCTAAGAAAGCTGCGAAAGAGAAAGCGGGCGCTTCGGAGCGCTCCGAAGAGATCGGGCTGCACAACCTGCGGCCCAAGCCGGGGTCGCGCCGGCCGCGCAAGCGGCTGGGGCGTGGCGAGGGCTCAGGGCTGGGCAAGACTTCCGGTCGCGGGCACAAGGGCGCGGGATCGCGGTCGGGCTCAAAGCGCAAGGCCGGTCATGAGGGTGGACAGAATCCGATCCACATGCGGATGCGAAAGCTTCGCGGCCCGAACAAGAAGACGTCGATGCCGTTCGAGAACTTCCGCACCTCCTCGCAACCGGTCAACCTCACAGACCTCGAGGAGCGCTTCGACGCTGACGCCGAGGTCACGCCTGAGACGCTGAAGGAGAAGGGGCTCGCCAAGCGCTCCGATCCGGTCAAGATCCTCGCCCGCGGCGAGCTCTCGAAGAAGCTGACGGTGCGCGCTCACGGCTTCTCGGAGGCCGCCAAGCAGAAGATCGAGGCTGCGGGCGGTTCCTGTCACACTCTGGAGCCCTAATGCTCCGGACTATTGCGAACGCTTTCAGCGTCGCCGACATCCGCAAGAAGCTCCTCTTCACGGCGGCGATGCTGCTGCTCTACCGGCTTGGCGCCTACATCCCCGCGCCCGGCGTCGACATCGACGCGATCAAGGAAGTCCAGGACAACTTCAGCAGCGACAGCATCCTCGGCTTCCTCAACCTCTTCTCGGGCGGCGGGCTCGAACGGCTCTCGCTCTTCGCGCTGGGGATCATGCCCTACATCACCGCCTCGATCATCCTGCAGCTGCTGACCGTGGTCGTGCCCTCGCTGGAGAAGCTGCAGAAAGAAGGGGAGGTCGGGCAGCAGAAGATCACCCAGTACACGCGCTATCTGACCGTTGGTCTCGCCTTTGGCCAGTCCTTCGGCTTCGTCTACCTCTTCCGCTCCTTCGGCGAACAGGCCGGCAGCAATTTCCTCGGCAGCCTCACCGGCCCCAAGGTGCTGCTGATCGTGATCTCGCTGACGGCGGGCTGCACGCTGCTGATGTGGCTGGGCGAGCTGATCACCCAGCGCGGGATCGGCAACGGCATCTCGCTGATGATCTTCGCCTCGATCGTCGCCAGCCTGCCGGCCGGGATCTCGGCCTGGTGGACGAACCCGGACCAGGTCTTCGTCGTGATGATGCCCTTCGTCGCCCTCGCCGTGATCGTCGCAATCGTCTTCGTCCAGGAGGGCCAGCGGCGGATCCCGGTCCAGTACGCGAAGCGAGTGGTCGGCCGCAAGATGACCTCGGGCGGCTCCACCTACCTGCCCCTGCGGGTCAACATGGCGGGCGTGATCCCGGTCATCTTCGCCGCCTCGATCATGGCCTTCCCGCCGACCATCGGCCAGCTGCTCAACACCCCCACCGCGCTCGACTTCGCGGCCTTCTTCGGCCCCAACACCTGGGCCTACGTCGCCGGCGAGGTCTTCTTCATCATCGTCTTCACCTACTTCTATACGGCGGTCACCTTCAACCCGGTCGACCAGGCGGACAACCTGAAGAAATACGGCGGCTTCATCCCCGGCGTCAGGCCGGGGCGGCCGACCGCCGAGTACCTCGACCGCATCCTCTCGCGGCTGACCTTCCCCGGCGCCCTCTACCTGGGCGCGGTGGCGGCGCTGCCGACGATCCTGATCAGCCAGACCTCGGCCAACTTCTTCTTCGGCGGCACCTCGATCCTGATCGTGGTTGGCGTGGCTCTCGACACGGTCAAGCAGCTCGAGGCGCAGCTGATGATGCGCAACTACGAGGGCTTCCTGAAATAGGGCTCGGCCGATGTCCGAGCTGAATCTCGTCCTTCTGGGCCCGCCCGGGTCGGGCAAGGGCACGCAGGGGGAGCGGCTGCAGGAGGACCTGCGCCTGCCCTATTACGCCACCGGCGACATCTTGCGCGCGGCGGTGCGCGACGAGACCGAGCTGGGTCGCAGCGCCAAGGAGTACATGGACCGCGGTGACCTGGTTCCCGACGAGCTGATCGTCGACATGATCGGCGAGCGGATCGGGTCGGCCGAGGCAGCCGACGGCTTCATCCTCGACGGCTTCCCACGCACGGTGCCGCAGGCCGAGGCGCTGGCGGCGAAGCTGGGCGAGCTGGGTCGCGAGCTGACCGGCGTGCTGCTGATCGACGCCGATGACGAGGAGGTCGTGCGGCGGCTGGGGGGGAGGCGCACCTGCGCCGACGGGGGCCACGTCTTCCACGTCGACTTCAACCCCCCGAAGGAGGAGGGCGTCTGCGACGTCGACGGCAGCGAGCTGGTCGTTCGCGACGACGACAAGCCGGAGGTGATCCGCCACCGGCTCGAGCAGTACCACGGCAAGACGGCGCCGCTGATCGACTTCTACGACCATCAGAGCCTGCTGCGGCGGATCGACGGCTCGGCTGCCCCGGAGGACGTCGCCGACGAGGTCCAACGGACCCTGGCGACGCTGAAGCTGGAAGCCGACGAGGCGATCTAGGGGAGTCCCTAGCGTGTACCAAGGGATGATCGTCAAGAAGAGCCCTGAGCAGGTCGACGAGATGGCGGTCGCGGGCGAGATCCTCGTCCGCTGCCTACGCATGCTGGCGTCGAAGGCGCGGGCCGGCGTCACCACCGCTGATCTCGACGCCGCGGCAGAGAAGTTCATCCGCTCGCAGGGGGCGACGCCCGCCTTCAAGGGCTACCGGGGCTTCCCCGGCTCGATCTGCGCCTCGCCCAACTCGATGGTCGTCCACGGAATCCCCGGCGACTACGAGTGCAAGCGCGGCGACGTGCTCTCGATCGACGTCGGCGTGGTCAAGGATGGCTGGGTCGCCGACGCGGCGATGACCGTGCCGATCGGCGAGGTGAGCGCCGAGGCGCGCAAGCTGCTCGACGTGACCAAGGCGGCTCTCTTCGCCGGGGTCGAGCAGATGCAGCCGGGGAACCACCTCGGCGACGTCTCTGCGGCGATCCAGAAGACCGCCGAGATCGAGGGCCTCTCGATCATCCGCACCCTGGTCGGCCACGGCATCGGCCGCGAGATGCACGAGGAGCCCCAGGTCCCCAACTTCGGCGAGCCCGGCCGCGGCCCTCTCTTGGAGGTGGGCACGGTCCTAGCGATCGAGCCGATGGTCAACGCCGGCGGCCCCCTCGTCCGCAGCGGCGACGACGGCTGGGCCGTCTACTCAGACGACGGCTCCCTGGCCGCCCACTTCGAGTTCACCGTCGCCGTCACGGCAGACGGCCCCCGCGTCCTCACCCCCTGGCACGAGTCCGAGTAGCTGCGCGTCACGGTTTCTCGTGCCGAGTTGGCACGAAGTCGGTGCAGACAAGTGTCATCATGCGCGTCATGGTCTGGGAGTATCGCCCCGTGGACGTGGAGCAGATTCGTCGCGAGATGAAGGAAGGCTTCGAGCGCAGCCTGGCCGAGATCCAAGCGCGTACGGAACAGGTCGAAAAGCACTGGGAGAAATCCGAGGAGGCACGGCGGCGCGAGTGGGAGCGGCTCGAGGGGCGCCTGATGACTGCTGAAGAGAAGCGGAAGCGCTTTGATGATGCCCTGCTGCGGAAGAACACGATGATGACCCAGGCATTCCTCGCGATTCTCGACGAAGGCAGGGAGGAATTCCGCCAGGAGTTCGCCGAAGGCCGGGCGCAGATGCGGGCCAACACCGAAGCCGTGCTCGCCGTCCTCGACCGCCTGCCGCCGGCGGACGCTGGCTCTAACTGAAGCGCGCTTCCGGCGCGCTGGTCCTGAGCTCGGTCGACCGCTGAGCTCGGGGCCCCTGTCAAGAAACAAAGTCGTCCTTGACACAGGAAACGCAATTGTCTACCCTGCTGGCATCGCATCGGGAAACGCGGTTGTCCACTCCAGGTGATCGGCCCCACTCCCGGCGATAGGGACAGCAGCACAGGGACCACATAACCGAGCTCGCGAAACCGCCCAGGGAAAGCGGCCCGCACCAGGCTCACGGGACAAGGAGAGAAATTTGATGTTCTCGACGCTACGCAACCGCTTCGGCATCCCGGGCGTGATCTCAGTGATCGCGCTCGTCTTCGCTCTCGTGGGCGGCGCCTTCGCCGCCAACGACCTCGGCGGCTCGGACGAGGGCGCAACTGCCTCTGCGAAAAAAGCTGTCAAAGGACCTCCCGGCAAACGGGGCCCGAAAGGCGCCACTGGCGCAGCAGGCCCCGCCGGCCCCGCTGGACCCCAGGGTCCCGCCGGTCCAGCTGGCGCACCCGGCGCCAACGGTAAAGACGGCGCTGCCGGAGCGCCCGGTGCCGCCGGCAAGACCGTCCTCAACGGCGAAGGCTCGCCTGCCTCCTCGCTCGGCACCACCGGCGACTTTTACATCGACACCGAACTGGTCGAGATCTACGGCCCGAAGAACGGCAGTAACTGGGGCAGCCCCACTCCGCTGATGGGGGAACCGGGCAAAGACGGGGAGCCGTGGACCGCGGGTGGCACCTTGCCGCCGGGATCGACGGAGACCGGTGTGTGGGGGCTCAGCTTCAAAGAAGAAGGCTACGTGGGTATCGCCTTCCCGGTTCCGCTGCCTGCGATGGGCGCGGGTCTGCCGATTGGCCTAGAAATCGAGGAAGGAGAAACGCCCCCGAGTACCTGCGACAACGGCCAGGGCGCCGCCCCGACGGTCGATAACCCCGAGGCTGATCCGGGCTATCTCTGCGTATTCGAGGGTAAATCCTTCGGGGCCGCCCCATCGATTCTCGGCGTCGGTCCTCCGTCCACCCTCGCAGCCGAAGCAGTGTCGAGAGCTGGAGGGGTCATATCACTGGAATCCGGCGGCACCTCCATCGTCGGCGGCAGCTGGGCCGTGACGGCCTGTGGCGGCACAGCCATCTGCCCGACGCCCTAAGGCATTGCACTCATCCCGGGGCGGCAACTGTCGCCCCGGGAGCGCGATCGACCCTGACACAAACGAGGACTCGTGACTCACTCACACTCACACCAAGCATCGTCTTCTCGCCTCGGCGCCCTGCTCCTTGCCGCCTTTCTGGGTGCGATGGCGCTTCTCACGTTCACCGCAAAGGCCCAAGCCGCCCCGCCTGTCCTCTGGGAGAAGTGCACTACCGGTTCTGCCGCCGGCGAGTGCGTGATCCCTCGGGGGCTGGCTTCCGATCCCGACACCGGTCACCTCTATGTCACCAATCAGGAGAACCGACGCATCGAGGAGTTCGACGTCTGGGGTACCTTTGTCCGCGCCTTCGGCTGGGGTGTGATTGATGGATCCCCTGCACTGCAAACCTGCGACGAATTGACAGAGTGCTCGGCCGGTCTCTCGGGAAGTGGGCCAGGGGAGTTCAAAGGATTTGGAGCGCAAGGAATAGCGATCGACAGTGAGCGCGATGTCTATGTAGTCGATGTGCTTAATAGCCGCCTACAGAAGTTCGGCCTCTCCGGCTCCGAGGCCCAGTTCGAGTGGATGGTCGGTGGTGGCGTCAACCAGGGCCCCAACAACCCCGGCAATCTCTGCACCGCCGCCCACATTGCAGGCAGCGACACATGCGGTGCCGGCAGCGAAGGTTCTGACCCCAGCCAGTTCGGTTGGCCGAATGTCGGGACGAAAGTCGCTATCGGCAGCTACATCGCCGTCGATGCCGCCGGCACCGCCACCGCCGCCGACGACATCGTCTACGTCGGCGACGAGGAGCGGATCCAGGAATTCGACACCGACGGCGCCTACCAGGGCGAGATCGCTCTGCCGGGAGAGACGGTGCAGTCGCTTGCCATCGACCCGAGTAGTGGCGACCTCTACGTCGCCTTTCAGAACAAAGGCTTTGTCAACGGCGAGGCCAACCCGCCTGACATTCACCGGCTTGACCCCGATACGGACAGCGTTATCGACACACTCGAAGTCGGCATCCCCACCGCCGTGGCGGTGGGCCCGGAGGGCGATGTCTACGTGTTCGATGACGAGGCGCCGGGGGGCGACAGCGAACCCGGCAACCACATCGTCAGGGTCTTGCAGTTCGACTCAGCCGGCAACAAAGTCGGGATCTTCGATCAGAACACAAAACCCTTTCTGGATGGCGGCTATGACAAATTCGAAGAGTCCACCGGCCTCGCGATCGGCACCGCCTGCGGCCTCGACGGCGATGAGCTCTACCTATCGAACGCCAATTTCAACAAAAGCTTCGTCCGCGCCTACGGCCCGCCACCAGACCCCGGCCTCTGCCCGCCGCCCGCGAACCCGCCGAGTATCGCCGACTCCTTCGCCCTTTCGGTCGACACCGACGCAGCGACGCTCAAGGCCGAGATCAACCCGCGCTTCTGGCCCGACGCCACCTACTACCTCCAGTACGGGACGAGCGATTGCTCATTGGGCGGCTGCGCCTCCGAGCCCGCACCTCCCGGCACGGAGCTGACCAGCGAGGTCGTCGACGCCGAGTTCCCCGCCGAGGTAGAGCTCAGCGGCCTTTCTCCCGACACCACCTACCACTACCGCTTCATCGCCCAGAGCAGCGGCGGCGGGCCGGTCTTCGGCCCCGACCAGACCTTCACCACCTTCCCCGAGCCAGCTGCGCCTAACACGAGCTGCCCGAATCAAGCGCTTCGCACCGGTCCCTCCGCCGCCCTACCCGACTGCCGCGCCTACGAGCTGGTCTCGCCGCTGCAGAAGGATGGCAACATCAACGTCTTCCCATGGGAAGCCGAGAACTTCAACCAGGCGACCCCCGAGGGCGGGGCTTTCTCCTATTCCTCCGCCCACGCCTTCGGCGATCCCGTCTCCTCGGACTGGACCAGCCAGTACCTTGCCGAGCGCGACCCCGAGGCCGGCTGGCAGAGCCACTCGCTCAACCCGCCCCGCTACGGCGTCTCCCTATACAGCTTCGCCCGCCAGATGCCCCACATCCAGGGCTTCAGCGAGGACCTCTGCTCCGCCTTCTTCGTCAACGAGACCGATAATCCCGTCGCCGTCGGCGACCAGCCCGGCTACCCGGACCTCTACCGGCGGCGCAACTGCGAGGAGCCCGAGGAATTCGAGACCCTCACACTGGAGCCGCCCAAAAACCTCCCCGCCGGCAAAAACGACAGCTACTGGCCGCGGGTGCAGGGCTTCAGCGCCGACGGCTCAAAGGTCTTCCTGCGCGCCAACGGTGAGCTTCTCTCCAGCTCTCCCGCCGGCAACCTTTTCTCCCTCTACCTCTACAGCGAAGGCGCCCTGCGCCTGGTCAGCATCCTGCCGAGCCCGGGTGGCACCAAACCTGGCGCTGCTCCGACCCTCCACTCCTCGCTCGGCACTCCCGACGGACCAGAACTGAAAGCCGAGCGCAGCACGCTCGCCCGTGCCGTCTCCGAGGATGGCTCGCGCGTCTACTGGAGCACCAGCAACACGTCATCTCTCGGGACGGGCGGAAGTTCTGGTCCCGGTCGCATCTACCTCCGCCTCAACCCCGACCGCGCCCAGAGCCCGATCGTAGACGGCGATTGCACCAACCTCGACACCCGCGCCTGCACGCTGCCGGTATCGGAGACCGTCGACCCCGGCCCGGCACGCTTCTGGACCGCCACTCCCGATGGCTCGCGGGCGCTGTTCAGCTTCGATGGCACAAAAGGCAGCATCGACAGCCCCCACGGTAGTGAGCTCTACCTCTATGACCTGGCCAGCGAGAGCTCGACGCTGATCGCCGGCGGGCTGTTGCCGTCCGCTGGGGGAGCCTCGAGAGGCGTCGGCGGCGTTCTCGCCACCTCCGAGGACCTCTCCCGCATCTACCTCGTCTCGACCGAGGTGCTCGACGAGGGCGCGAGCGCCGGGAAACGCAACCTCTACCTCTACGAGGAGGGGGCGGGCTTCGCGTTCATAACTACCCTGGCTGCGGCAGTATCTGCCGGCGACAATGAACCCGACCACGGCGACGCCGATGAGTTCACCTATACCCCAGAGCCCTTCGGGCGCCTCGCCCATGCCACCGCCGACGGCGAGGTCCTCGTCTTCATGTCGAATGCCTCCTTGACGGGGATCGAGAACGCGGATGCCGTCAGCGGTGAGCACGATGCCCAAGTCTTCCGCTACGAGGCCGGCGCCGATCAGCCGCGCTGCGTTTCCTGCAACCCGACGGAAGCGCGACCGATCGGGCGCCTAGTGGAATCTCCGGTGGCAGGTGCGCACCCCTTCTGGCTCGCCGCCCGCATCCCCGGCTGGGAGTACTCCCTGCACGAGTCCCGCATCCTCTCCGCGGACGGCTCGCGCCTTTTCTTCGAAAGCTTCGACCGCCTCCTGCCCGAGGACGAGAACCCCGGCACCGATGTCTACCAGTGGCAGGCCCCAGGCACGGGAGATTGCGAGATGACCGATCCCAACTTCTTCGCCGTCAACGAAGGCTGCCTCAGCTTGATCTCAACCGGCCAGGGAGAGAGCGACTTCTCCTTCCTCGACGCCTCAGCCACCGGCGACGACGTCTTCATCGGCACCAACCAGGACCTGGTCTCGGTGGACGAAGACCTGGCCGACGTCTACGACGCCCGCGTCGGCGGCGGCTTCGCCTTCCCGCCGGTCCCACCGCCCTGCCTGGGCGACGCCTGTCAGGGAGCCGCCGCGCCGGCGCCGAGCACTCCTTCAGCGGGCTCCGCGGTCTTCTTCGGCCCGCCCAACCAAGGCAAAAACCGCGGCGGGCCGAAAGGCTGCCCGAAGGGCAAGCGCAAGGTGCGGCGCAGGGGCAAAGTGCGCTGCGTGAAACCCAGGCGGCGAGCCAGCCGCGAGGGGAGGGCGCAGCGATGAATATTGCGATCCCGCATCGTTTGACATGCGTACTGCTCGCCCTAGCCCTGCCGCTTCTGCTCGCGGCCGGCTCTCCGGGGGCAGCACAGGCCGCCTTCGGCTTCGAAGACCTCGAAGTCACCCTGACCGACACAGGCGATGCGCCCGTGACCCAGGCTGGCTCCCACCCCTACGCCTTCGCAACCGACTTCAGTCTCAACACGATCCCTACTCCCGAAGTCCCGCCTGAGCCAACCAGGCCCACCATCCCCGAGGGGGAGCTGAAGAATCTGACCTCGGAGCTGCCGGTGGGCCTGATCGGCGATCCCTCCGCCGTTCCCGCCTGTCCGTATGCGACCTTCGCCGCCGGCGCGGCCGACGGTGGTGTGGTCAGTTGTCCCGGCTCGAGCGTCGTGGGGATAGCCAAAATCACCCTAGGTGGCCCCGGGCCCGACAGCATCGTCACCAACAAGATCTTCAACCTCGCCCCTGGCCCCGGTCAGGCCGCAAGGTTCGGCTTTATCCCCGTCGGGATCTTGCCCGTCTCGATCATCGCCACGGTCAGCCCCGAGCCGCCCTACCGCATCCTCGCCCGGGTCGAAAACGTCTCGCAGGCCTCCTTCGTCTACGCCTCGCGGGTGACGATCTGGGGCAACCCCGCCGACCCCGCCCACGACGCCGAGCGAGGTGGCCCCGCCGGCGTCCCCGAGAAGGCCTTCCTGACCATGCCGCGCTCCTGCCCCGGTGAGTCGCTGGAGTTCCCCTTCTCGATTGCCTCTTGGGCCGACCCCGATACCTGGGTCGATGACGGCACCACCGCCCCCGCCACTACCGGCTGCGAGACGCTCGGCTTCGACCCCGACGTCGGCGCCACCCCGACTACCCCCAACGCCGCCAGCCCCTCGGGCTTTGAGTTCACGATCGACGTCGAGGACCCGGGGTTGGCCGACCCTGACAGCAGCGCCGAGTCGGACCTAAAGAAGGCCGTCGTCACCCTGCCCGAGGGCCTCACCGTCAACCCGGCCTCCGCCGACGGGCTCGGTGCCTGCTCTCCGGCCCAGCTCGCCGCCGAGACTCCCTCCTCTGACTTCGGCTCGGGCTGCCCCGCTTCTTCCAAGGTCGCCTCGGTCTCGGTCGAGACCCCGCTCCTGCCCAACGACCCGCTAAGCGGCTCGGTCTTCCTCGCCACCCCCTATGACAATTCCTTCGACACCCTGCTTGCCGGCTACCTGGTGATCAAGTCCTCAGAGCGTGGTGTCGCCGTCAAGCTGGCCGGCAAGATCTAGCCCGACCCGCAGACCGGGAGGCTCACCGCGAGCTTTGACCAGAACCCCCAGTTCCCCTTCTCCCACCTAGAGGTCTCCTTCAAGATCGGCAATAGAGCACCGCTGATCACTCCCTCTACCTGCGGCACCTATGAGGTGAAGACCGAGCTCTACCCCTGGTCGGGCAACCCACCGCTGATCAAAACCGACTCCTTCACGATCGACCATGGTCCCGACGGCGGTGCCTGCGTAGCCGGCGACCCCAGCAAAGCGGGCAACCCCGCTGATACCGCCTCCTTGCCCTTCACCCCGCCCTTTGACGCAGGGACGGTCAGTCCAATCGCTGCCGCCTTCAGCCCGCTGGTGGTCAAGACTTCGCGGCCCGACGGTTCGCAAACCCTCAAGGGCCTAACCCTTGACTTGCCCCAGGGACTTACCGGCAAGCTGGCCGGGGTGGCCACCTGCTCCGATGCTTCCCTCGCTGCGGCAGCAGCCAACGGCGGTAGGGCAGAGCAGGCCGCCCCCAGCTGCCCGGCTTCCAGTCGCCTCGGCACCGTCATCGTCGGCGCCGGCGCCGGCCCAACCCCCTATTACGCCCAGGGCACCGCCTACCTTGCTGGCCCTTATAAGGGTGCCCCAATCTCGGTCGCGGTGATCACCCCCGCCGTCGCCGGTCCCTTCGACCTCGGCACCGTGGTGGTGCGCAGCGCCGCCCAGGTTGATCCCAAGACCACCGAGATCACGATCGCCAGCGACCCCTTGCCCCAGATCCTGCGGGGCATCCCCCTTCAGGTGCGCTCGGTCCACGTCGACACCGACCGCCCCGGCTTCACCCTCAATCCGACCAGCTGCAACCCGATGAGCTTCGACGGCACGATCTTCGGTTCCCCGACAGCGGCCAGCGTCTCCTCGCGCTTCCAGCTCGCCGAGTGCACCCGCCTTGGCTTCAAGCCGAAGCTGACGCTGAAACTGAAAGGCGGCACCAAGCGTGGCGGCCACCCTGCTCTCACCGCGACCTTCACTCCCCGCCCGGGCGACGCCAACCTGGCGGCGATCTCGGTCGCCCTGCCGCGCTCGGAGTTCCTCGACCAGGCCCACATCGGCACCGTCTGCACCAGGGTGCAGTTCGCCGCCGATGTGTGCCCAGCGGCCTCGGTCTACGGCAAAGCCACCGTGACCACGCCGCTGCTCGACTACCCGCTCACCGGCAACGTCTACCTGCGCTCCTCCGATAACACCCTGCCCGACCTCGTCCCCGACCTGAGGGGCCCGGCCCACCAGCCGCTGAGGGTCGAGGCCGCCGGTCGCACCGACTCGATCAGGGGCGGGATCCGCAACACCTTCGACTTCGTCCCCGACGCCCCCTTCACCAAGCTGGTCCTGCAGCTGCCGGGCGCTCGCAAGGGCCTGCTGATCAACAGCCGCGACATCTGCAAAGGGACCAACCGCGCCACGGTCAAGGCCGCCGCCCACAACGGCGACCGCATCACCCTGCGGCCGAAGCTTCAGGTCAAGTGCGGCAAGCAGTCCCGCAAGAAACGTCGCGGCCCTCGCGCGGCGAGGTAGGCGGAAGGACTCTCAGGTGCCCAGCGGCCCAGCTGCTGTGCT
>Ga0190265_10002402_pt1 | contig 12588 bp, 6 predicted proteins | sample Popmic124T_FD_133135 | JGI IMG/M metagenome (GOLD analysis project Ga0190265, IMG submission 133135) | Populus adjacent soil microbial communities from riparian zone of Indian Creek, Utah, USA - 124 T | ecosystem: Environmental > Terrestrial > Soil > Riparian zone | place: USA: Utah | collected... | reverse complement strand
TCGGATCGCGCGGCTGCTTCGAAACGCTGGCCGGACTCGAAGCGCTCGCGGCGCGCTGGCCGAAAGCGCGCGAAGGAAGTCCCGAGGGATGGATCGCCGAGCTGCTCGAGGCAGCGAACGCCGGCGACGAGCAGGCGCGCCAGGCGATTTCCGAGACCGCGACCTTCATCGCCATGGCCGTGACCAACGTCGGCGCGCTCCTCGATCCGTCGCTCATCGTGCTCGGCGGCGCCATGTTCGCCAAGGCCCAGGGGCTCCTGTGCGAGGTGCGGCGCCTGGTGGAGCGCATCACGCGCGCGCCGATCAAGGTGGTGCTGTCGGAGCTGGAGAAGGACGCGCCGCTCTTCGGCAGCCTCCTGCTTGCAGCGACGGAAGCGCGCCGGCAATTGCATCTTCGCCTTCGCCAACAGCCCGATCGCACGCAGGCGCGTCCGGCCCGGCGCCCCGCCGTCGCTCGCACGAGAGGAGCACGATGATCAGGAACGCCATCGTCGCAACGCATGTGGCAGCGCTCGTCGCGGCCGCGCTGCAGATACGCGGAGCCGCGCAGTCGGACGCCGCTCCGTACAAGGATCGGGCGCTCTCCGCCGAGCGCCGCGCCGAAGACCTCCTCGGTCGCATGAGCCTCGACGAGAAGATCGGCCAGATGACGCAGGCCGACTCCGGTTCGCTGCCTTCGCCCGCACCCGTCGGCGAGCTGTTTCTCGGTTCGGTCCTGAGCGGCGGCGATTCCGAGCCGCCCGACCTCTCCGCGCGCGGCTGGGCGACGATGGTGTCGGCTTTCCAGAAGCAGGCGCTTGCCACGCGGCTGGGCATCCCGATCCTTTACGGCATCGACGCCGTGCACGGGCACAACAACGTGCGCGGGGCGACGGTGTTCCCGCACAACATCGGCCTCGGGTGCACACGCAACCCGAAGCTCGTCGAGGAGGCGGGTCGCGTGACGGCTGCCGAGATTGCGGCGACCGGAATGCACTGGAATTTCGCCCCATGCATCGCCGTGCCGCTGGACGAGCGATGGGGGCGCACCTACGAAGGGTTTGGCGAGTCGCCCGAGCTCGCTGTGCTGCTCGGTCCGCCTGCCATTCGCGGGTTGCAGGGCGGCAACATGTCGGAGCCGGGGCGCGTGCTGGCAACGGCGAAGCACTTCGTCGGCGACGGTGGCACGAAAGGCGGCGTCGATCGCGGCGATACGGCTGGCGACGAGAAGGCGCTCCGCGCGATTCACCTGGAAGGCTACAAGGCGGCCATCAAGGCCGGCGCCGGCTCCATCATGGTGTCATTCAACAGTTGGAACGGCGAGAAGATGCACGGGCACAAGCGCCTGCTGACCGACGTGCTCCGGGGCGAGCTCGGGTTCCAGGGCCTGCTCGTATCGGATTGGAACGGCATCGACGAGCTCCCTGGCGATCGCGATGCCGACGTGGCGCAGGCGATCAACGCCGGCATCGACATGGTGATGGCGCCCGACAGCTATCGCGAGGTCATCGCCTCGCTCGAGAAGAACGTCGCGGCGGGGCGCGTGCCCATGGCGCGCATCGACGAGTCGGTGCGCCGCATCCTCGTCACGAAGTTCCGGCTTGGCCTCTTCGAGCGTCCGTTCGGCGAGCCGTCGCTCCTGCCGCGCGTGGGCTCACCCGATCACCGCGCCGTGGCACGGCAGGCGGTGCGCGAGTCGCAGGTCCTCCTCGTGAACAAGAACCGTGCGCTGCCGCTTGCCACCACGCTCACCAACCTGGTCGTCGGGGGCAAGGGCGCCGACGATCTCGGCCTGCAGTGCGGCGGCTGGACGATCTCCTGGCAGGGATCCAGCGGACGGATCACGGAAGGCACGACGGTGCTGCAGGCGATTCGAAAGGCATTGCCCTCGGCCTCCGTCACGCATTCGCCAACGGGTGAGGTAGCCAGCGGGGCGCAAGCAGCCGTCATCATCATCGGCGAGCAACCCTACGCAGAGTTCAAGGGCGACCGCACCGAGCTCTCACTCGCGCCTGAGGACGTGCAGGCGGTGAAGAACGCGAAGAAGGCGGGCGTGCCCGTGATCGTGGTGCTCTTCTCCGGCCGGCCGCTGATCCTCGAGCCGATTCTCGCGGACGTCGATGCGCTGATTGCGGCGTGGCTGCCGGGCACCGAAGGCGACGGTATCGCGGACGTCTTGTTCGGCACGTTCAACCCCACGGGAAGGCTCAGCGTGACCTGGCCGCGCTCGATGGCCGACGTGCCGATCAACGTCGGGCCGGCTGGTCAAAAACCGACAGGTGCGCTCTTCGAGTACGGCTTCGGGCTGAGCTACCCGCGGTGATGCTGCGCTTTACGGTCAGGGGACGCGTTCGAAACGTACCGGACCGGCGTGCATGGGGACGCCCACAATCGCAAACGGCGTGGTGACTGCCGGCGGATTGCCGGCGTCCTGCGGCGTTCGCTCGCGCCACTCCACCACGACCGTATCCGCATCGCGTCGCACGGCAACCACCTCCGGCTCATAGCCAGCGGTCGGCCGCGTGCCGAGAAACACCGCGGCGATCATCGTGTTCGCAAACGCTACCTGCGGCGGAGGACTGCGAAGCGTCAGCGCCCCCCAGAGGGCCTGCAACTCTTCGGCGCTTCGCGCCAACGCCTGTCGCGGCTCCGCCACACCGCTTATCGCTCCACGCGCCACAACCTTGAACGGCAGATCCGCGGACTGCGACCCGCCGGCAGCGGATGGCGAATCAGGTACCACCCAGACGCGGAATGCCGCCTCACGCGCGACCCCGGCCGCCTCGAGGCGAAGCGAGTAGTCACCGGGCGCGAACTGACGGAGCGGCACCTGCAGCGAGTAGCCGCCATTCGACTGTTTCAGCTGATCGACGGTTCTGGTGTCGCTTCGTGTGAAGACGATGTCGCCGCCCGCTGCGCGGATGGTCGTAGAAAAGGCGACGTCACGTGAAGGCAGGGCGCCCGACTGATAGGCTTCGGCAAACAGCGCGATCGCCTCGTCCTGCCGGAAATCACGCATCGTGCTCGGCGGTGCCGGGAGCACCTGCCGCAGGCGCTCGTCGATCTGCGCGGTGGGCACGAGCCCGGCAACGATCGACGTCAGCACCAGATCGCTCATCATCGCTTCGGATGCTGTGAAGTCGTGAACCTCTATATCCTGATGCACCGAGCCGACCAGACCGTTCGCCAGGACGCCGGCCACCCGCAGCTGATATCGCCCCGGCGGCAGCTCGAGGCGGGAATGCGTGCGAAACCCAAGCACCTTCATCGCCTGGCGCGTCTGCGGCTTCACGTCGAGGCCAATCGACGTGTGGTCGCTCGCCGCGACCCTTCCTTCCGGGTCGACGGCGATCACCGAGGCCTGCAGACGGTCGCCTGACGACGACGGAGCTGCAGGGGTTTCGAACGCTGCGGCGGCGTATTCCGTTGTGACGAGCACCGATGCTTTGTCGCTTTGGCCCTTGAACGCTGCGGCATGCGTCGCCATCTGCAAGGCGGACAGCGGCACCGGGCCGGTCAGCGCATCGCGGAGAGCTGCCGGGACACCAGTCGGAGCCGATTCGGTGGTGTTGCGCGCGGCGAGATAGCCGGCACGGGCGCGAACGTTGACGCCCGGTCGCCTGACCTTCACGTCAATCCGGCGGTAGGTTCCGCTTCCGGCACCCCCGGTGGGATAGTACCCAAGCAGGTAGTACGCGCTGTTTTCCATCACCACGCGGTCGAACGCGCGCGCGAACTCGTCGGTGTTCGTCACGGCAAACCCGCCCGTGTCGTTCGACACTTTGCGAAGGTGCTCCTGCGACCGGCCCAGCTCCTGATGAAGTCCGGACGCGCCGAGATTCGTCGTCGGATCCATCGCCACGCCGCTCATCTGGGCCGTTTCCTCGCCAAGGCCAGCCAGTCCCCGGGCATCCACGCCGTAGATCGCGAGGTTGGCGCGCGTGGCTGCGGCCACGGCGGCGCGGGCGCTCTCGATCACGACCGTTGCCTGCGCGCGCGACAGGTCGAACATGTCGTAGGCCACGCCTTCGCCGAACCAGAGTAGAGCTTTGCGGCGGCCGCGCACGGCGCTCAGCCGCCGCCCTACGGCTCCGATGGCATCGAACGCCCTGCGCGCATCGTGCGCGCGCACCGCATCCTCCGGGTCCTTCACTGAGCCGGCGTCCACCTGAATCCCGGCGCCCGACATCAGCTGGCGCTGCCGATTGAATTCGTCGATCCGATTCAGCGTCTCCGACCTCACCTTCCTGCCTTGGAACCGCTCGATCGAAGCCAGGAGCAGGCTCGAATTCGACGTGAAGTCCTGATTCGCGGCGCCCGATCCGGACACATGGACGACGGCCGCAATGTCGCCCGGCTCGAGGTTTTCGTCGACGAACCGCCTGGCGGCGGTCTTGACCCGGCGGGCCCGCTGAGGCGAGGTCTGCACGTCGTCGAGCAAGAGTACGTAGAGCCTGCCCTCGAAGCGTTGCAGGTTCGTCTGTACGTCGGCTGGCGGAGGGGATGCGGCGCCGGCCGGCCGCAGCCCGGCGTGTTCGATCGGGATCTCGACGAATGACATGCGATCGATCGTCTGTGACTTGCCGTTCTCGAGAATCTCGAAGTCCTCTTTGCGCAGTTCGCGGACGACACGGCCCTCACCGTCGGTGACAACCGCGTCAACCTCGATCAGCCTCACCTCGACGCCGTAGGTGACGGGCGGCGGAGTCTGCGCGCCGAGAAGCGTGCCAGCGGCGACGATCCAGACGGCTGTCGTGGGAAGCGTTCTCGTCATGGTTGCGTGATCTCCACGAGGCGGTTGGCTTTCACGTTCTCCAGGCGCGTGCTCGTCCCGTCCGGCCACCGCACCTCAATCAGGTCCACCTGCGTTGCAGCGCCGAGCCCGAAGTGCTGCCGCATGTCGTCCTGCGAGAGGTAGCTCGTTCCGCTTTGCACGAGCCGGCGCTGGGTGATTGCGCCCGCGCGCGCCGTGATGAGCGCGCCGATGGCGTTGGTATTGGCCGCCTTCCCTTTTACTTTGACGGCGAGCCAGTTGCCGGCCCCTGCGAGCTCGTTGTGCAGCACCTGGGGCGTGCCGTCGAGATCGTTGATCACGACATCGATGCGGCCGTCGTTGTCCAGATCGCCGATGGCGAGTCCGCGGCTGACGCGCTCCTCGGTGAACACCGGTCCGAACGGCGCCGCGACCTCATCGAACAGGCCGCCGCCGCGGTTGTGATACAGGAGCCTTCGTTGCCGGTAGCCTGCGGACGCGCCGAGCTTCGCCTTGTCGAGTTGTGGATACACGTGGCCGTTCACGACGATGAGATCGACGAGCGCGTCGTTGTCGTAATCGAGAAATGCCGTGCCCCAGCCAACGAACGGCAGGCTCGCGGGCGCGGTGCGCGAGCGGAACGACACGTCGGTGAAATGCGTTCCTTCGTTTCGCAGCAGGTTGTTGTATTCCTCCGCGAAGTTCGTGACGAACAGACCCAGGCGGCCGCTGCCGTCCCAGTCACCGACCGCGACGCCCATGCTTCCCTGTTCGGCGCCATCCTCGCTGACCGCCACGCCCAGCGGGAACGCCGATTCCTTGAATGTGCCGTCCTTCTGATTGATGTACAGAAAGTTCGGCATCGAGTCGTTGGCGACAAAGAGATCGGGCCAGCCATCTTCGTTCGGGTCGAACCAGGCCAGGCCCATGCCGAAGTACTCGCGCGGGTCGGACACGCCCGCCTGCTTGCCCACCTCGGTGAAGCGACCGTCGCCGTCGTTCCGGAAGAGGAAGTCGCCCTCGCCGGGTAGACCGCGCGGGCCGCACTGCACCGCGACGCCTCGGTACTCGCACGTCTTGTCCTTGCCGAATTGCGGCAGCGCGTTCAGGTCGATCCTGACGTAGCGCGCGACGAACAGGTCGAGATCGCCATCACGATCGTAGTCGGCGAAGCCGCAGCCCGTCGGAAATCCGGCGCCGGCGACGCCGGCGCGATCGGTCGCATCCGTGAACGTGCCGTTGCGGTTGTTGCGATAGAGCTTGCCGCCGCTGAGTGCGGTGACGTAGAGATCGTCCCATCCGTCCGCGTCCACGTCGGCTGCGCAGACGCCCATTCCCCAGCCCGGATGTCCGATGCCGGCCTTGTCGGTGACATCCTGAAACTTCAGGTTGCCGAGGTTCCGGTACAACGCGCTGCGCGCGGCCTTCGGCTGGTGCGCGGTTTCTACGGTGAGCGAGTCGATGAAATAGATGTCGAGAAGGCCATCCTTGTCGTAGTCGAAGAGCGCGACGCCGCCGCTCATCGATTCGACGATGTATTTTTTCTCCGGGGCGGCGTGGCGCTGGAAGATGATCCCGGCGTCGCGCGTGATGTCGCGGAACAGCGGTTGAGTATCAGCGGCCAGCGCCATGACGAAGACGGCAAGCGCCCGTTTCACGATCCCGTCCTGTTGCGGACCGCGGTCGCGCGTTCTTCCACCTCCCGCAGCTTCAGACGGTACAGTTCCAGGTGCTTCTCCGAGCTGGCCTGGTCGCCGAGTCGCGCATACGCCAGACTGAGCTGATAGTGCGCGCGGGGTGACACCGGATTCGCGACAACAGCCTTGAGGAGCGCGTCCCGTGCCGCCGCGTACCGTTCGTGCTTCATCAGCACGAGGCCCAGCACGAGGCTCGCAGTGGCATGCGCGTCCGAGGATGCCAGCACCCGCCGCGCAAGAACCTCGGCCTCCTCGAGGTTGCCGATTCCTTCTTCTGCCTCGGCGAGCGCCGCAATCGCCTCGATATTCCCGGGCTGCAGCTCCAGACTGCGGCGAAGATGCGCTTCGGACTCGAGGTACATCTTGCGGCCGTTCAGCGCCAGCCCGAGAGCGACGAGCGTGAGCTCGCGGTCCGGCTCGAGCCGCTGCGCCTGCTGAAGCGCTTCGACCGCCGCCACGAGATCGCCCGCCTGCATCAGCGCGACGCCGAGCAGGTACTGGTATTGAGCGACGCCGGGACAGATTCGCGTCAACGGCTCGAGCACGGTGATGGCTGGCAGCGGAGCATGGGCGGCCAGGGACACTTGCGCGAGGGCGCTCAGCACCTCCTCGGAATTGGGTGCAAGTGCTCGCGCCTGACGGAGCGACTCGAGCGCGGCTGCCGAGTTCCCGGCGCTCGACTGCGCACGCGCCTGCTGCAGCAGCTCCCGCACCGAGACTTGCGGTCCTTGCGCCGCGGCTGATGTCACGGCAAGCAGAAGTGCCGCCAACGTGACGCCGAACCTCTCGACGCGCCGAAGCCGCGCAGCGGCGAAGGCGGTCATCGGGTCCTCCGCTTTGCCTTGAGCTGCTGGTAGATCTCGAATCGTTGATCGGCGAGGTCGGTTCGACCTTGTTTGCGGTATGCCTGGGCGAGCTGGTAGTGGATGTTCGCGTCCTCGGGCGCAAGCCGCGCTGCGGCCTCGAGCTGTTCGGCCGCTTCGTCGGTCACTCCCTGCGCCAGCAGCATCTTGCCGAGCAGGTATCGTGCATCGGCGAAACCCGGACGTGCGACGAGCACTGAGCGAAGGATCGCGACCGCTTCCTGCTGTTCGCCTTCCAGATCGAGGACGGTGGCGAGCGTGTGCGCCGCCTTCACGTCGGCAGGATGGGCCTGCAGCTCTGCTCGCAGTGCGGTACGCGCCTCAGGCAGTTTTCCCTGCTTCAAATAGATCAGACCCAGAGTCGCGTTCGCTTCTGCCACGTCCGGTTTGAGTGTCAGCGCGCTCTGTAACTCCGAGATGGCGCTGTCGTAATCTCCCTGCTGCGCGTGCGCCTGGCCGAGGACGACCCGGAGCTCCGGTGTCGCGCCGTGGGCGGCGAGCAGTCGCTCGAACAGGGCTTCGGCCTCCGCGGCTCTGTCACTTCGAATCAGCGCGACTCCGTACGCATACATCAGCGACGGATCTGATTCGCGGCGCGGATCGGCAGCCAGAAACGAGGCAGCTCTCTCGTACTGCTCCGAGGTCAGGAGCGCGAGCGCCAGCATGCGCTGCATGTCCGCGTTGGCAGGATCGGCCGCGAGCGCGCGTTCCAGCGGACCGACGGCTTTCTCATGCTGCTGCGCGTTGAAGTAGGCCACCCCAAGCGAGTACTGCACGGTGGGAAAGCCCGGGTCCACGTCTGCGGCTCGTTCGAAGAGCTCCGCCGCGCGCGCAAAGCGCTGCGCCTGTGCGTGCATGATGCCGAGGTTCAGATACGCGCGGGCCGCGGCTGTCGTCGCCCGGCGCTCGAGGTCTGCGCGTTGCGCAGGCGCGAGCGCCGACAACCGCGACTCGAGAGGTTGCGTCGACGCCGCTGCCTCGTCTGCCGCCGAATCGTTGGCGGCGTCGCCGAGATACTTCGCCAGACTCTCGCGGTCGGCATCGCTCCGCTCAGCCGACGCGCGCTCCGCTTCGGCGAAATGGACGGCCGCCTCCTTGGTCGCACCCGTGGCGCGTAGTGTGACCGCGAGCTGATAGTGCAGGTTGCGGAGTCGCACGGGGTCCGTCCGCGGCCCCTGCGACAGTTCGAGTGCGCGACGCAGCGACACCAGGGCCTCGGCGGGTCGACCGAGCGCGCGCTGGCAGCGGCCGAGATAGTGCCAGCCATCGGCCGATCCCGGTGCACCGCGGGTGGCTATCTCGAGCGGCTGCAGCGCCTCGGCAGTGCGCCTGGTCTCGACCAGGGCCATCCCGAGCTTGAGATTGGCCGCCGGGTCATTCGGAACGAGCTTCAGCTCCTCACGAAACTCGCGCATGGCCGAGTCGACACCAAGAAGGCCCTCCTCCATTACCGCGGCGGTGCCGAGGTAATAGTGCGCTCGCGGCGTACGCGGGTCTTGCTTGAGCGCGGTTTCGAGAGCGGCTCTCGCCGCGTCGTACAACCCGAAGTCTCGATATGTCCGACCGATCAGCACGTACGTCTGTGGTAGGGGACGGGCGGCGGCAACGCGCGCGAAGATTTCTTCCGCGGCGGCGGTCTTCTTGACATGGAGGTAGCCGGTCCCGAGCAGAAACGCCAGCTCTGGATCGCCGGGCGCCGCCGCGTGCGCTTCTTCCAGCATCTGCACCGCTTCTTCCGGGGCACCACCTGCCACCAGCGCCTGCGCGAGCAGACGCCGCGTCTGGAGATCCTGACCGTTGCGCGCGGCGAGCGATGTCAGCAGCGCCGCGGCCTCGCGGGCCTGGCCCAACTGAAGCTGGACGAGAGCGAGTGACTGGAAGGCGGGCGTCGCTTCCACAACAGACGTCGACGCGTGGCCGAACGCGTCGCGCGCTGGTTCGAGGCGCCCCGCGACGACGTGCAGCTCGCCAAGGGTCATCCACGCCTCGAACAGCAGCGCCCGGTAGCGGCTGTCCGCCAGCTGCAGCTCCCGATCGCGGAGAGCCGCCTCGGCCGAGGCGAGGGCACGATCGAGCGCCTCCTGCGCCGTCGCGTCCGGCACACCGAGTGTCGTGCCGATCAGGACAATCACACCGAATCGCGACGGTCTCATCTTGTTCGCCCCGGATTGTACTGCTCTCACCCGGCCTGTTTCAGCCAGAGCCGCGCGCGCTCGATCTCCCGCCGATAGCGCGAGGGGGGGGCGGCATCGACGAAGAACTCGAAGCACGCGCGCGCCTCGGCCGTTCGCCCCGCACGGTCCAGCGCAATACCCAACGCGAGGATCTTTTCATGCTCGCGTGCATCCAGCGACGTCGCGGCCTTCCAGTGCCCGATCGCCTCCTGCTTGCGACCGTCCTCGACAGACATCACGCCCAGCGAACTGTGCGCACGAGCGATACCCGAATTGATGGCGAGCGCCTCGCGGAATGCCTCACGCGCTCTGTCCCGATCGCCGGCGATCAGGTGAACCGTCCCGATTTCCACGACGGTCATCGCATTGGTCGGGTCACGCTTCCGCGCCGCCGCCAGCGTGGCGAGCGCCTCGCCAGTGCGGCCGCTCCTGGCGAGGGCGAGCGCGCGCGTCGTGAGTACCTCGAGTGCGGCATCCGGCCGACTCGCGTGAGTCTCGAGCAGGTCGGCGGCTTCGCGCCCGCGGCCAGCTTCGGTCAGATAGGCGCCGAGCAGCGACAGCGCTTCCGAATCGTTCGGGCTGAGCGCAACAACCGTGCGCAACGCGTCGATCCCTTCGAAGAGGTTTCCGCTCTCGCGCTCGAGCAACGCGAGGTGCATCAGCCACAGCGGCGTGTCGGGCCGGCGGCGCACCAGCGCGCGACACTTCGCCAGCGCCCCCGCGACGTCGCCATCGAGATACGCCGCGATCACCTCGTGCAGCTGCGTGTCGGAGTCGATCAGCCGTTTGGGATCGTGGTCTTCCGTATAGCGCTCGGGCGCGGCGCCGGCACCGGACGAAAGATAGCCGAGGCTTTTCAGTCGTCGGACCGTTTCGGGGTCTTCGGCCGATCGGCGCGACCCCTGATCCGAGCGCCGCAGGAGCGTCAGGAGGTTGCGCAGTTCCACCATGCGCTGCGGCTGCGAACCGGCGAGGTTGTTCGCCTCATGCGGATCGGCGATCAGATCGTAGAGCTCCGGGATCGGGAGATCGATGTACTTCGTGCCGTCCCGGACCACGCCGTGGAGCGGCGCCCATCGGCGGTTCAATGAGGGGGACAGCGCTTCGAAGTACGTCGTGGCCGTCTCGGGCTCCGCAATGCCGGCGACTGACGGGAGCAGACTTCGTCCGGCGAGGTCATTCGGGACCGGCACTGATAACGCATCGAGAATGGTCGGAAGAAGGTCGACATGCCGGGCCGCGCTGCTGACCACGGTCGGTTCGAAGAGCCGCGGCTGGTAGAGCACGAGGGGCACTTTGAGCACGGGCTCGTACGCGAAGACGCCATGCGTCGCCTCGCCGTGGTCTCCGAGCGCTTCGCCATGGTCTGACGTGACCACGACCAGTGTCCGGCCCTCCTGTCCCATGTCGACGATGGGCGCGAGGAGCGGCGTCAGCGCGGCGTCGGCGGCAGCGACCTCACCGCGATAAGGATCGTTCGGGAATCTCGCCCCGTACTGCGGCGGCGGTTGGTAGGGAAAGTGGGGTTCGTACAAGTGGACCCAGCTGAACCATCGTGCGTTCCCGGCTGACTCGATCCACCGCTGCGCCGCGGCCACCGTGTCTTCGCCGCGGCGCTCCTGCACGAGGAAGGCGGGACGTGGTCCGGCATCGGCAAAGCGGTCGTCGTAGACGTCGAACCCGCGCGCCAGCCCGAAGCGCGACTCCAGCGGAAACGCGCTGACGAATGCGCCGGTGCGGTAGCCCCGGCTCTTCAGCACCGTCGCGACCGTGTCGATCGTCTCCGGAAAGCGGAACCCGGCGTTGTCTCTGACCCCGTGCTCGGCGGGGAGTCGTCCGGACAGGATGTTGGCGTGAGAGGGCAGGGTCATCACCGTGTGCGCGCGCGCCGCATCGAAGCGGACGCCGGCGGCGGATAAACGATCGATTTCGGGCGTGGCGCCAGACCGGCCATAGGCGCCGACGGCGTCTGCTCGGAGCGTGTCGATGGTGATCAGGAGGACATTGAGATCGGGGGCCCGCCGGACCACCTTGGTGCGCGTGCAACTGCCAGCCACGGCGATCAGCGCCAGCGCGACGGAAAGGCCCGCCTTCCACCACATATGTCTTGACACCAGTAATCGAATAATACTACTTTGTAAAACCTTTTTAGGAAGGCCACGGAGGGTTTGATGCGTCGGATCCTGCTCCTGGTGGGTTCTTTCCTTCTCATCGTCGCGTCGACGGCATTCGCACAGCGCGCCACCGCCACCGTGCGCGGCACGGTCCGGGACACCAGTCAGGGCGTTGTGCCAGGCGCGACCATCACAGCAACGAATCAGGATACCGGGCTGACGCGGTCCACCGTAAGCAACGCTGACGGCGCGTACTCGCTGCCCGACCTGCCCATCGGTCGCTACAACGTCAATGCCGAACTGACCGGCTTCAAAACGGCCTCGCGCACCGGCGTGGCGTTGCGCGTCGCCGACGATTTCCTGATCGACCTGACGCTCGAGGCGGGCGCAGTGACGGAGGTGGTCAGCGTCGCAGCTTCATCGACACCGGTCAGGCTCCTCGGTGGCGATGTCTCAGGCGTAATCACCGGAGAACAGGTTCGCGAGCTGCCGCTGAACGGCCGCAACTTCCTCCAGCTCGCGACGCTCATGCCGGGCGTCAGCGCTCCGGATTTCCTCAACGTCAAGGACAAGGGGCTCCTGGGCGGATCCGACATCTCGGTCAGTGGCAGCGACGTGACCGCCAACCTGTGGACGGTTGATGGCGCGAACAACAACGACGTTGGCTCCAACCGCACGATCCTCGTCTACCCCTCACTCGAAGCCATCGAGGAACTGAAGATCCTGCGCAACAGCTACGGACCGGAGTTCGGAGGCGCAGGCGGCGCGCAGATCAACATCGTCACACGCAGCGGCACGAACCAGTTCCACGGAAGCACGTTCTACTCCGGCCGAAGCGACAAGTTCAACTCGACAAATTACTTCCTGAAGAAAGCCGACCAACCGAAGGACGAGTTGGCGCGGCATGATTTCGGAGGCGCCATCGGCGGGCCGATCGTTCAAGACAAGGTCCATTTCTTCGGCGGCGGCGAATGGAACCTGGAAGACCGCGGAACGGCTCGGGCCTTT
>Ga0190265_10002401_pt1 | contig 12588 bp, 16 predicted proteins | sample Popmic124T_FD_133135 | JGI IMG/M metagenome (GOLD analysis project Ga0190265, IMG submission 133135) | Populus adjacent soil microbial communities from riparian zone of Indian Creek, Utah, USA - 124 T | ecosystem: Environmental > Terrestrial > Soil > Riparian zone | place: USA: Utah | collected... | reverse complement strand
GAAACGCTGGACATGGTGGCCAGCGCCTGCCTGGCCCAGTTCGACACGGTCGAGGCGCTGCGTCATTTCTGGCCGATGGTCCGCTCCGAGGGGCATCTCGACCGAGTCCTCGACGATGTCGGGCGCCGGCCCGGCCTGGTCCTCTACACCGTCGTCAACCAGGCGATCCGCCGCGACCTCGAGCGCAAATGCAGGCAGCGTGGAATCCACGCCGTGCCGGTGCTCGATCCGGTGATCGACGCTTTGTCCGCGGTCAGCGGCGAGCAGGCGAAGGGCCGCGCCGGCCGCCAACACGTGCTCGACGCCGCCTATTTCGCCCGGGTCGATGCGATCCAGTTCACCATCGCCCATGACGACGGCATCGCGTCTGAGAATTGGGAGGAGGCCGACATCGTCCTCGCCGGCGTCTCGCGCACCTCGAAGACTCCGACCTCGATCTACCTCGCCAATCGCGGCTTCAAGGTCGCCAATATTCCGCTCGTCCCCGAATCGCCGCCGCCGGCGAGCCTGTTCGGCCTCCGCCACCCGATGGTGGTCGGCCTCACCACCAATATCGAGCGGCTGATCCAGATCCGCCGCAACCGCCTCATTTCGCTCAACCAGGCGCCGGAGACCGATTATGTCGACGTCGAGGCGGTCAATGCGGAACTCGCCTTCGCCCGCCGCCTGTTCGCCGACAATGGCTGGCCGGTGATCGACGTCACCCGCCGCTCGATCGAGGAATCGGCGCTCGCAATCGTCAAGCTGTGGAGCGAACGCGCGGAAGGCGAGGCCGGGTGAGGCTGATCCTCGCCTCGCGAAGCGCGGCCCGCCGGACCATGTTCGAGGCGGCCGGAATTCCTTTCGAGGCGATTTCGGCCGATCTCGACGAGGAAGCGGCCAAAGCGGGCCTGGCCGCGGCCGGCTTCGAGCCGCGCGACACGGCCGAGATGCTGGCCGAGATGAAGGCGAAGAGCGTCGCGGCGCCCGCCGACGCGCTGGTGATCGGCGCCGACCAAGTGCTCGAATGCGACGACGGCACCATGCTGAGCAAACCTTCCTCGCGGGACGAGGCCCTGGCGCAGCTGCGCGCGCTCAGCGGCCAGACCCATTATCTCCATTCGGCAGCGGTCGCGGTCGAGAAGGGCGAGCGGGTCTGGGGCGAAACCGAGAGCGTGGCGATGGACATGCGGCCGCTCGGCGAAAAATTCCTCCAGGCCTATCTCGATGCCGAATATGAAGAGATCCGGCAAAGCGTCGGCGGCTACCGGATCGAGGGGATGGGCGCGCAGCTTTTCGAGGAGGTCGAAGGCAGCCATTTCGCCATTCTCGGCCTGCCGCTCCTTCCCCTGCTCGATTATCTGCGCGAGCGCGGGCTTCTGCTCAGCTGATGGCCGTTCCTTATGCCGAAGTGATCGGCGATCCGATCGCCCACAGCAAATCGCCGCTGATCCATAAATTCTGGCTGGAGAATTCGGGCCTGGACGGAGACTATCGGGCGACTAGGGTAGGCGCCGGCGAGCTCGGCGATTTTCTTGCCGACCGGCGCTCGGACCCGGACTGGCGTGGATGCAACGTCGCCATGCCGCATAAAGCGGCTGTTCTGCCGTTCCTTGACGAGATTTCTCCCGAGGCGGGGCAGATCGGGGCGGTCAATGTCGTCACCCGATCGTCCGATCGGCTTGCCGGAGACAATTGCGACGTCGCAGCCCTTCGCGCGGAGATTCTCGACGAGGCGGACATTACGGCTCTGTTTGATCAACCGGTGGTTCTGATCGGCGCCGGAGGCGCGGCCCGGGCCGTGCTCCAAGTGCTTCGCGCGGTGCCGGACCTGGAGGTCTGGATTCTCAATCGGAGCGTTGCGAAGGCCCAGGCTTTGCTTGCCGAGTTCGACCTTTCCGGACGAGCGGCCGAGCTCGATGCTCGCCTTCCAGCGGCAGGACTCCTGATCAATGCAAGCTGCCTTGGAATGAGGGGCTATCCCGAACTCGTTGTTGACCTCGACGGGGTGGGTAAACCCTTTGTCGTCGATCTGGTATATTCGCCGACGGAAACCAGCCTGCTCCGCCAGGCGAAGGAGCGCGGAATGACGACGACCGACGGCCTCACCCTGCTTATCGGCCAGGCCCGGATCGCGTTTCAGAGTTTCTTCAGGCTGGCCCCGCCATTCGGGACGGAACCGGGGCTGCGGGCATTGCTGGCCCAATGATCACGCTCGGCCTCACCGGCTCTATCGGCATGGGCAAGTCGACCGTGGCGCGGATGTTCGTCGACGAGGGCGTACCGGTGTTCGACGCCGACGCGGTCGTGCACGCGCTACAGGGGCCGGAAGGCGCACTGGTCGAGGCGATCGAGTCGGCCTTTCCCGGGACGACCGGCGCCGGCGGCGTGGACCGCGGCGCGCTGGCCGAACGGGTGCTGGGCGAGCCCGAGGCGCTGCGGCTGCTCGAGGCCCTGGTCCATCCGGCGGTGTCCCGGGAGCGGGAGAGGTTCCTGGCGGCCCATGCCGGCGCACCGGTGGTGGTGCTCGATATCCCACTGCTGTTCGAAAAGGGCCTGGCGGCGAGCGTCGACAAGGTCGCGGTGGTTTCCGCCGACGCGGAGATCCAGCGGCTTCGCACGCTTGCCCGGCCCGGAATGACCCCCGAGAAATTCCTCCGGATCCTTTCCTACCAGCTCCCCGATTCGGAGAAGCGCGCCCGGGCCGATTTCGTCATCCCCACCGATTGTTCGCTCCACGAAACAAGGGCTTCGGTCCGCCGCATCCTCGCTTGCCTTGGCGCGGACGGGGATTCATAGAGTAAAAATGCGCGAGATCGTCTTCGATACCGAGACCACCGGCCTAAGCCCGCTGAACGGCGACCGGATCGTCGAGATCGGCTGCGTCGAAATGGTCAACCGGTGCGAGACCGGCCGCACCTTCCATAGCTATTTCAACCCCGGCCGGCCGATGCCGAGCGAAGCCGAAGCCGTGCACGGCCTTTCCGACCGCTTCCTGTCCGACAAGCCGGCGTTCGGCGAGGTCTCCGAGCAATTGGTCGACTTCATCGGCGATTCGCCGATGATCGCCCACAATGCGGCCTTCGATTTCAGCTTCATCAACCACGAACTCGGCAGCTGCGGCCGGCCGAACGTCTGCACCTCGCGCATGGTCTGCACGCTGGTTCTCGCCCGCCAGAAATTCCCCGGCGCCAAGCACAGCCTCGATGCGCTCTGCACCCGCTTCGGAGTCGACCGCTCGCAGCGGATCAAGCATGGCGCACTCCTCGACGCTCAATTGCTCGCCCAGGTCTATGTCGAGCTGACCGGCGGCCGCCAGATCGGCCTCACTTTGGTAGCCGAGCTGGTCGAGGGCGTCGAAGCGCTGGCCGCCGCCGACGGAGTCGCGCCGCCGACCGTCACGGTCCGCCCGCCCCGCTTTCACGGCCCGAGCGAGCAGGAGCTGGCCCGCCACGCCGCCTTTCTGGCGACGATCAGGGACCCGATCTGGAACAGGCTCTAGCGCCACATCGGCGCCGGTTGACCTTCGCCCGCGGGGCGCCCACATGGCGCCGATGCGGCATTGGAGACGATGATGGACATCCGGGTCTCGGGTCATCAGATCGATACCGGCGAGGCGCTGAGACAGCAGGTGGACTTGAGGCTCAACGCCATTGCCGAGAAATATTTCTCCCGCGCCATTTCCGCCCAGGTGACCTTCGGCAAGGGTCCCTATGATCACAGCTTCACCTGCGACATCGTCGCCCATGTGCCGCAGGGCGTGGTGCTGAAAGGCTCGGGCGGGGCGGCCTTGGCGCCGGCCGCCTTCGAGCTCGCCGCCGACCGGATCGAGAAGCAATTGCGCCGCTACAAGCGCCGGCTCAAGGACCGCCACGCCCAGGCCGCCCATAGCGAGGGGCTCGACGCCGGTTACACCGTCTTCGCGCCGCCGCCCGAGGAGGAGGAGCCGGTCGACAATCCGCCGGTGATCGCCGAAACCAAGGTGGACATTCCGTCGGCTTCGGTGTCCGACGCGGTGATGCTGCTCGATCTTCGCAACACCAACGCCCTCATGTTCCGCAATCTGGGCACCGGCGTCTTCAACATGGTCTACCGACGAGGCGACGGCACCATCGGCTGGGTCGAGCCGGCGCGCGACGGACTCTGACCGCCTCCTTGTTTCCGCTTCAGTCCTTTCAGCTTTCAATGAAGCCGCTGGCTTCGATCCGGTGCCCCAGATGAGCGATCTTTCCGACATATTGAGCGACAAGGCGGTGGACGCCGGCATGGTCGCGGCCAACAAGAAGGGCCTGTTCCAGCAGCTCGCCGCCGCGGCGTCGAAGCTTTCCGGCGTTCCGGCGAAGAGCATCGCAGCGAGCCTCAACGCGCGCGAGAAGATCGGCTCGACCGGCTTCGGCGGCGGCGCCGCCATCCCGCACGCCAGGATCGAGGGCCTTCCTGGCGTGTTCGGCTATTTCGCGCGGCTGCCGGCCGCGGTCGATTTCCAGTCGATCGACAATTTGCCGGTCGATCTCGTCTTCCTCCTCCTGTCGCCGCCAGACGCGGGCGCGGACCATCTGAAGGCGTTGGCGCGGGTCAGCCGCGTGTTCCGCGATCCCCAGATCGTCGCCAAGCTGCGCGGGGCGCGCTCGAAGGACGCCCTCTACGCTTTGCTCGCCGGCGCGGAAGCGCGCGATGCCGCCTGAACGGGGCGGGGCAGGCGGCGAGAAGGCGCACTTTCGAGCGCTCGAATCGCTCTATCGCGCGGCCGCGATCAACGGACTGTTCGAATCGGAGATCGAGATCGCAGAGCCCGGCTTCGCGCGAATCCGCTTCGATGCGACCCCGCAAACCCATCACGCCGCCGGCGCGGCCCACGGCACGCTTTACTTCAAGATGATGGACGATGCCGCCTTCTACGCTTGCAATTCGATGGTCAGCGACCGCTTCCTGCTGACCACCGCCTTCAACCTGGTTTTCACCCGTCCGCTGAAGGGAGGACCGGTGATCGCCGAGGGGCGCTGGGTGTCGGGCAAGCGCCGGGTCTTCGTCGGCGAGGCGCGGCTGATCCTTCCCGACGGCGAGGAAGCGGCGCGCGGCACCGGCACGTTCATGCGCTCGCACATTCCTCTGTCCAGCCTCGACGGTTATCGGCCGGCCGGATGACCGGGCGGGTGACGAGCGCGGTGCTGGTTTCGGCCCTGCTGCGCCGCGCCCAGGACGAGGGCGGCAATGGCGCTATCCTCGCCAAGGGCGATCCGACCGCGGGCGCGATCGCCGTCATTCTCGCCGAAAAGGGCAGAAAAGCGCGGTTTCTGGAGCGGCTGCTCGGCCCCGGCGGCCTCTATTCGTGGGAAGAATCCCGCCAAAAGGTTGAAAATGAAGAGCAATTCCAGGCCTTCCTGGAGCGCCGCCGCAAATATGATCCCGATCTTTGGATCCTGGAACTGGATATCGCGTCCGCCGAACGGTTCGCCGCTGAAATGAACGCCGTTGGTTGACGGCCTTCCCGGCGGGGCGCAAGCGCCGGGGCAGCACAGCGCACAAGCCAAGGCCGCCGCCCCTTCAACGGAGGAAATGCGGCCGACGCGAGTCGGGGGGCGATCGGGGTGGGGGTCCATCCGGCGTATGATCAGCCAACCGCAGACGATAGAGTTTCAATGCGACGCACCTATCGCGCCGCGGCCTGGACCGCGGCCGTTCTTTGCATCTGCACGGCAGGCGCGCTCGCGGCGCCGTCGATCGCCCAGCAGGCCGATACGGCGCCGCTGGTTTCCTATGCCGACCATGGCGGAACCCGGCTGACCGCTGCCAATCTCGGCCTCAACGACCTCACCGACCCCGTCGACACGGCCGAAGGCGCGGATGCCGCGACTCCCGTGGCGATCCATGCCGTCGCGCCGGTCGTGCCGGAAACGATCCTCAACGAGGAGCCGGCCGACGCACGCCCGAATCGCTCGCTCGCCGCTCTGGTCGCCGATTATTCGGGCACCGAGACGGCTGACGGCGAAACCGAATGCCTCGCCCGCGCCGTCTATTGGGAAGCCAAGGGCGAGCCGCTGGCCGGCCAGCTCACCGTCGCCGAAGTGATCATCAACCGTTCGCGCTCGGGCCGCTTCGCGCCGACCATCTGCGGCGTCGTCCGCCAGCCGAGCCAATTCTCCTTCGTCCGCCGGGGCCATATCCCGCAGCCGCCCAGCGCCTCGCGCGACTGGCGGATCGCGGTCGCGATCGCTCAGATCGCGATGCAGGAGCTCGCCGACGGCGCCGCGCCGCGCGCGCTCTTCTTTCACGCCCGCCGGGTCAATCCGGGCTGGCGGCTGACCCGGGTCGCGACGGTGGGGAACCACGTTTTCTACCGCTGATCTTCACTTCGTTCTCCTTTCATTCTAGCGTCGGGCGATGGGAACATCGCCCGATTCGCTCGACTCCGGCTGCTTCGCCGACGCGCCCCTGATCGCGCGCGATGTCGCCCGGGGCGTCACCCGCATGTTCTTCCGGAGCGACATGTTCGCGATCTGCGAAGCCCCTTTGCCCAATGGCCGGCGCGCCGACATGATGGCGATCGACGCCAAAGGCCGGCTGATCATCGTCGAGATCAAGGTGTCGCGCGCCGACCTGCTCGGCGACGGCAAATGGTGCGACTATCTCGATTATTGCGACCTCTTCTACTGGGCGGTGCCGGCGGGCTTCGGGCTCGATCCGTTCGACGGCGACACTCTGGGGCCCGATTGCGCCGGCCTGATCGTCGCCGACCGCTACGACGCCGAAGTGGTCAGGGACGCGCCTTGCCGGCCGCTCGCCGGCGCCCGCCGCAAGGCGGAGACGCTGAGATTCGCCCGCCGCGCCGCGCGGCGCCTGGCCGGAGACCTCGATCCGGGGCTAGCCGGGCTCGACTGATCAGCGCCGAGCCTCGAGCAGCCGAAGGATCGCGGCGCCGCGATTGTCCTGACGGGCATAGTCGATCGCCGAATTGCCCGAGACATTGTCGGTCTGGTTGGGATCGGCGCGCCTGGAAAGGAGCAGTCGCACCACCGGGACGTCGCGCCGCTGGACCGCGAAGATGAGCGGCGTTTCACCACGGCTGTTGCCGAGATTGGGGTTGGCGCGGCGCCCGAGCAGAAGCTCGGCGCCTTCATACCAGCCCATCTGCGCGGCGAGGATCAGACCCGTCGTTCCGTCATTGCTCGCGCTGTCGGGGCGGGCCCCGCGGCTGAGGATGAAGGAGAGCCAGCTCGAATCGCGGCCCCGCACCAGGATGTGGATCGCGCCTTCGCCGTTGCTCTGGTCGCGGGCGTTGACCACGGTCGAGCTCGGGTTGGACAGGATCCGCTCGGCCGTGCTGCCGTCGCGCTCGCGCACCGCCTTGAGGAAGGTATAGCCTTCCGAATAGCCCTGCGCCGCCACCGGCACGGCGGCGAGCGCCGCGACCGTGAAGGCCAGGTTCAGCCACTTGGTGCCGCGCATCGCTCGAAATTCCCTCATATCTATTCGGCTTGATCGCGGCGCCTTAGCAAAGCAAGGCTGTGGCTGTCATGAACGAATGCGCGTTTCGCCGTCCCGCCGCTTTGCTCGCTTTGATGGCGCTGGCTTTGGCGGCCGGCGGCTGCGCGCAGGCGCCGCCGCCGCCGCCGCTCCAGGGCGCGACCATGGGCGGGCCGTTCACGCTCACCGACCAGAACGGCCGGCGAATCAGCGATTCGGCCTTCGCCGGCAAATACCGGCTGGTCTATTTCGGCTTCACCTTCTGCCCGGACGTCTGCCCGACCGACATGCAGGTGCTCGGCGCGGGCCTCGGCCGGTTCGAAGCCGGCGATCCGGAGCTCGGCGCTCGGATCCAGCCCATCTTCGTCAGCGTCGATCCGGCGCGCGACACGCCCCCGGTGCTGCGCAGCTTCGTCGCCAATTTCCATCCGCGCTTCATCGGCCTGACCGGGAGCGAGGACGAGATCGCGCGGACCGCCCGCGCCTACGGCGTCTTCTACGAGCGCGCCACGCCGGGCCGCGACGGCGGCTACAATGTCGATCACAGCCGCATGGCGGTGCTCTACGGGCCGCAGGGGGAGCCGATCGCGCTGATCCCCCACGACCAGGGGCCGGCCGGAGTCGCCGCCGAGCTGGAGCGCTGGGTGCGATGAGGCCGCGTTTCTGGGAAGAGCCGATCGAAAGCCTCAACCGCGAGGAATGGGAGGCTCTGTGCGACGGCTGCGGCAAATGCTGCCTGCACAAGCTCGAGGACGAGAGGACCGGCGCGCTTCAGGCGACCAACGTCGCCTGCCGACTGCTCGACCGGACCAGCTGCCGCTGCAGCGACTACAAGATGAGGCGCGTCTTCGTGCCCGATTGCGTTCGGCTGGACGCCGCCTCGATGAAGGACATAGACTGGCTGCCCGCGACCTGCGCCTATCGGCTGCGCGGCGAAGGCAAGCCGCTTGCCGATTGGCATTATCTGGTCAGCGGCGACCGCGAGAGCGTTCACCGGGCCGGCATCTCGGTGCGCGGCTGGACAGTGTCGGAGGATGAAGCTGGGGATCTGGAACATCATCTCGTCGACCGCGAGCTCTGATCTCCTCATCGGCGACGCGCCGGTGAAGCTCAGGGTGAACCCGCGCGCGCGCCGGATGAGGCTCAGCGTCGATCCGCGCATGCGCGCCGTGCTGCTGACGGTGCCCAGGCGAGTCTCGCGGCGCAGCGCTTTGGCCTGGGCCAGCGGCCACCGCGACTGGATCCTCGCCGCTTTGGCCGACATCCCGCCCGATTCGCCGTTCGCGCCCGGCGCCCTGATCCCGCTTTACGGCGAGCCCCACCGGATCGATTGGGATCCGGCCCGGCCGCGCCGGATCGAGAAAGGCGAGGCGCGGCTGGTGATGGGCGGTCCGGCCGAAGGGCTCGAGCGCCGCCTGCTTCGCTGGCTGAGGGCCCACGCGCTCGATTTGCTCGATCGCGAGACTCGCGAATTTTCCGCCAAGGCCGGCGTCAAGACGTCACACGTCGGCATCGGCGATCCGGTGTCGCGCTGGGGAAGCTGCTCGAGCAATGGCGCGATACGCTATAGCTGGCGGCTGATCCTGGTCCCCGATTTCGTCCGCCGCGCCACCGTCGCTCACGAGGTCGCGCACCTCGTCCACCTCAACCATGGGCCGGATTTCCACGCTCTGGTGAGGGAATTGCTCGGCGCCGATGCGAAACCCGCCCGCGCCTGGCTGAAGCGCGAGGGCGCCGCTCTTCACCGCATCGGGCCGCGCCCGGCGCTATAGAGCTTCTCTTTCGCCGCGGCGGATGATCTCGTCCTCGCGGCGCGACGGCCGCCGTTCATCGCGCCGGTCGCGCCGGTCGCGCCGGTCGATGGCGCGGTCGAGCCATTCCTGGTTGAGCCGCTCGGGCGGAGGCTCGTCCTCGGGCGGCGCCTCGTCGTCGGGGGCGCGGCCCTTGCCTTCGTCATAAGGCGGCGGCGCCGGTTCGATCGGGTTGCCGTCGGCATCGACCATCGGCCCGTCCTCGGGCGGCGCGAACCAGATTTCGTTGTCGCCCTCCATCTCCCAGTCCGGCGCCGCCGCGTTGGTCGTGAAGGGCTCGACCGGGCGATTGGCGACGGCGCGGATCATGAGGGCGCGAAAGGCGCCGGCGGGCGCGCGGCCGCCGGCGAGGCCGGGCAAAGCGCGGTTGTCGTCGCGGCCCATCCACACGCCGGTGGTGAGGCCGCTCGAAAAGCCGACGAACCAGCCGTCCTTGTTCGAGGTCGTCGTTCCGGTCTTGCCGGCGGTCGGGCGGCCGAGCTGAGCGGCGCGGCCGGTGCCGTGATCGACCACGCCTTGAAGCAATTCGGTCATCTGCTGCGCCACCCAGGGCTGGACCAGCACGCGCAGTTCCTCGCTCTGGTGCTGGTAGAGCAAGGTGCCGTCGGCGGTCGTCACCCGGCGGATTCCGTAGGGCGTCACCGCGACTCCGCCGCGCGCGACGGCGGCATAAGCCCGGGTCATGTCGATCAGGCGGACTTCGGACGAGCCCAGCGCCATCGAGGGATTGGTGCTGACCCGGGTGGTGATTCCGAAGCGCTGCGCCATGTCGGCGACCGGGCGGGTGCCGAGCTCCTGGGCCAGGCGAACGGCGACGGTGTTGATCGAATAAGCGAATGCGGCGCGAAGCGGGACCTGGCCGAAGACTCGGCCGGAATCGTTGCGCGGGGTCCAGCCGCCGACGCTGATCGGTGAGCCGTCCACCATGGCGTCGGGCCGGTAGCCGGCCTCGAGCGCGGTCAGATAGACGAACAATTTGAACGAGGAGCCCGGCTGGCGGTTGGCCTGGGTGGCGCGGTTGTAGCTCGAATTCACATAGTCGCGCCCGCCGACCATCGCCCGCACCGCGCCGTCGCGGTCGAGCGTGATCAGAGCGCCCTGGGCGCCGCGCGGCGCGTTGGCGTTGATCGCCGCTACCGCGGTGCGCTGCATGACCGGATCGATCGTGGTCCAGATGTCGAGCGGCGCGCTCGCTTCGTCGATCAGCATGTCGAGCTGCGGCAGCACCCAATCGGTGAAATAGCGGGTGGCGCTCTGGCGCTGGCTGTCGCGGACCAGCTCGACGTCCTGCGGGTTGGCGGCGTCGGCCTGGGCCTGGCTGATCGCGCCGCTGCGCACCATCAGGCCGAGCACGACTCCGGCGCGGGCGCGCGCGGCCTCGGCGTCGGCGGTCGGCGAATAGTTGGACGGCGCCTTGACGAGACCGGCGATGATCGCGGCCTCGGGGATTGAGAGCTCGGTCGCGCTGTGGCCGAAGAAGCGGCGCGAGGCGGCGTCGATGCCGTAGGCGCCGCCGCCGAAATAGACCCGGTTGAGATAGAGTTCGAGCAACTGGTCCTTCGAGAAGCGCCATTCGAGAGCGAGGGCCAATATACCTTCGCGCAGCTTGCGGGCGAAGGTGCGGTCGTTGTTGAGGAAGATGTTGCGGGCCAGCTGCTGGGTGATGGTAGAGACTCCGCGCACCCGCGTGCCCCCGGTCAGGCCGAGCCAGAGGCCGCGCACGGTGCTGATCGGGTCGATCCCGGGATGCGAGCGGAAGCGGCGGTCCTCGACCGCGATCATCGCGTCGCGCATCACCGGCGGGATGTCCCGATGGTCGAGCCATTCGCCGAAGCTCGGGCCCATCGAATGGATGACGCTGCCGTCCGCGGCGCGGACCCGGATCATCTGGCCCAGATCGTCGCGGCGGACGAGCTCGCCATAGCTCGGCAGCTGGCTGACCGCGACCGCGACCGCGACCCCAAGCGCGACGAGGGCGATCACCAGCCCATAAAGGAACAGCTTGAGGCTGGTGCCGACGATCCGCCTGAAGCGGGAGCGAGGGGAGGCGCTGGCCATTCGGCGTCAGGGATAGAGTCGGCGAGTCACGGCGGCAAGCACAAGCGCGAGCCGGCTTAACGTCACCTTACTTCGCTTCGCCCTTTTCGAAATCGAGCGCGGCGGAATTGATGCAATAGCGAAGGCCCTCCGGGCCTGGGCCGTCCGGAAAGACGTGGCCGAGATGGCCGCCGCATCCGGCGCAGCGCACCTCGGTTCGGACCATGCCGTGGGCGACATCGTCGTGCAGCGTGACATGGTCCTTCGCCGCCGGCCCGGTGAAGCTCGGCCAGCCGCTGCCGCTCTCGAACTTGGTGCCGCTGTCGAACAATCGGTTGCCGCAGGCGGCGCAGCGATAGGCGCCCTCGTCGTGATTGTCGTAAAGCACGCCGGTGAAGGCGCGCTCGGTGCCGCCCTCGCGAAGCACATGATATTGCTCGGGCGAAAGGCGCTGGCGCCACGCGGCCTCGGGAAGGTCGATCTTGTCCATCGCCGCGATGTGGGTTTGGAGCGCGCCCCGTTCAATGGAAAGTCGTCTGGCGCGACTTTCCCGTGCCGTGCTAGAAAGAAGCCATGTCCGAAGTCGCCCGACTGCCGCGCCGCGAGGCCCAGACCCAAGAGGATCTGAGCCTGCCGGGCTGGGTCTACCGCGACCCCGAATATTTCCGGGTCGAGATGGCGCGGCTGATCCGGCCCTCCTGGCAGATCGTCTGCCACGCCAACGACATCCCGAACGCCGGCGACTGGCGAACGCTCGAATTGCTTGGCGAAAGCATCCTCGTCATCCGCGGCGAGGACGCCGCCGTGCGCGCCTTCGCCAACGTCTGCCGCCACCGCGGCTCGCGGCTGGTCGACGGCTCGGGCGGCTGCTCGAAACGGCTGACCTGCCCCTATCACGCCTGGACCTATGCGAGCGACGGCCGGCTGGTCGGTGTGCCGGCCAGAGAGGATTATCCGGGGCTAGATCCGGCCGCTCTTGGCCTGATCCCGGTCGAGATGGAGCTTTGGCGCGGCTTCGTCTTCGTCCGCCTCGAGGCCGGCGGCCCGAGCGTCGCCGAGATGATGGCGCCTTACGAGGCCGAGGTCGCGCCGCACGGCTTCGAGGCGCTGGAGGCGATCGGCCGGATCACGCTCAGGCCGCGCGACGTCAACTGGAAGAACGTCGCCGACAATTATTCGGACGGCCTGCACATTCCGGTCGCCCATCCCGGCCTGACCCGTCTGTTCGGCGGCGATTACGGCGTCGAGGCCGGCGAGCATGTCGACCGCATGTGGGGAGATCTCGCCGAGCGGCCTT
>Ga0190265_10002400_pt1 | contig 12590 bp, 16 predicted proteins | sample Popmic124T_FD_133135 | JGI IMG/M metagenome (GOLD analysis project Ga0190265, IMG submission 133135) | Populus adjacent soil microbial communities from riparian zone of Indian Creek, Utah, USA - 124 T | ecosystem: Environmental > Terrestrial > Soil > Riparian zone | place: USA: Utah | collected... | reverse complement strand
GAGCTCGTCGTAGACGTGCGAGACGTGCTTGACCACCGCGCGCTCGCTGAGGAACAGGCGCTCGGCGATCCCGGCGTTGCTGCGCCCCTCCGCCATCAGCGCGAGCACCTGGCGCTGGCGATCGGTCAGCCGCTCGAGCGGCCCGCGCTGCGCCCGGCCGAGGATCAGGCTCACCACCTCGGGGTCGAGCACCGAGCCGCCCGCGGCCACGCGGCGCACGTCGGCGCAGAACGTCTCGCTGTCCGCGACGCGCTGCTTGAGCAGGTAGCCGACGCCGCCCGCTCCCTCGGCGCTGCGCAGCAGCTCGGCGGCGGAGCTCCTCTGCACGTGCTGCGAGAGGACGACGATCGCGATCGCCGGCTCGGCCGCGCGGATCTCGAGCGCGGCGCGCAGCCCCTCGTCGGTCTGTGTCGGCGGCATGCGCACGTCGGCGATGACGACGTCCGGGCGGTGCGCCCGGGCCTTGCGCACGAGCTCCTCCGCGCCGGCGACGACGCCGACGACCTCGAACCCCTCGCGCTCGAGCAGGAGGACCAGGCCCTCGCGCATCAGCGCCTGGTCCTCGCCGATCACGACGCGCACGGGAGCCCCGCCTCGAGCCTCAGTTCCACCACTGGCATCTTCTCGGACGCCGGCGTGCCGTGCACGGTGGACGCGGGCGCGTCACCGCTCCTCGTAGATGACGTTCATCCCGTCGCGGCCGAGTCGCCGCCCGCCGAAGGTGAGGTCGCCGCCGCCGACGAGCACGAGGTCGCCGTGCAGGACGCCGCGCGCGTCGGCGTAGCGCGGCTTGTCCATGATCGACCGGATGGCCGTCGGCAGCTCGTCTGCCGCCTGCGCGGAGCCCGCGAGCACCGCGCTGAGCGCCACGCCGACGAGCCCGGGGAGAGAGCTGTCCGTCGCATACGCCCGACGCTAGATGCGGCCCGCCGGACCGGCAATGGCCGTGGACCCCGTCCGGAGGGCACCTGGGTCCCCTCCGCTCGGGCACCGCAGGCCATTCCTCCGCGGCGCGTCCCCGGATAGCGTCGAGCTCTCCGATCACGTGGAGGACCGACGATGCGCAGGCCGACGAACCAGAAGGGCGCAGCAGCGTGGATCGTCTGCGCGATCGTGGCCGCGCTGGCAGTGCTCGCGCCCGTCGCATCGGCGCAGGAGGACCAGCTCCGCGCCGCGATCGCGGCGCAGATGGCGCAGGGACCCGCGGCCTCCGGCGCCTACGTCGTCGACCTCACCGACGGCCACGTGGTGTTCGACGACCGCAGCGAGGCCAAGCGCCTGTCGGCGTCGGTCACCAAGCTCTACACGACCTCGACGGCGCTGATCGAGCTCGGCCGGAACACGCGCGTCTCCACGGCCGTGCGCGCCACGGGCCGGCGCTCCGGCTCGACCTGGATGGGCGACCTGTACCTCGTCGGCGGCGGGGACTTCACCTTCGGCACCGCCGCGTTCGCGCGCAAGGCGTACGGCAGCAGCGCCAGCGTCGGCCGGCTGGCGAAGGCCCTGCGCCGGGCGGGCCTCCGGCGCGTCACCGGGCGCGTGTACGGCGACACGTCGCTGTACACCGACAACGGCGGGACGCCGTTCCAGCTGACGCTGTGCCCCGATCCGCTGTTCGGCCGCGGCTGCCCGTACGGTCCGGCCGCGCACCTCGAGCGCCCGATCCCGAACGGCCCGCGCACCCCGATCGGCTACAACCGCGGCCTGCGGTCCGCGACCGGCGCGGAGCCGCAGGGCAAGCCCGCCCTGTTCGCCGCCCGCGGGCTGGTCCGCGCGCTGCGCGGCGCCGGCGTCCGCGTCGACGGGCGGGCCGGCGCGAGGATCTCCCCGGAGGACGCGCCGCGGCTCGCCGCCGTGCCGTCCCCGCCGATGTCTCGGCTCGTCGCGCTCGTCAACAAGCCGTCGGATAACTACGCGGCCGACAGCCTGTTCCGGCTGGTGGGCGCCGACGTCGCCGCGAACGGCTCCGGCCGCGGCGGCGCCCGCGTCGTCAAGAGCACGATCCAGCAGACCTTCGGCATCACGCCGGAGATCGAGTCGGGCTCCGGCGAGACGATCCGGGACCGCACGTCCCCGCGCGAGCTGGTGACGCTGCTGACCGGCATGCGCGGCCGTCCCGAGGGCCCCGCCTTCGCGTCCTCGCTCTCGCTCGCGGGCCGCGACGGCACGCTGCTGCGGTTCGCCGGCTCGGTCGCGGAGGGCCGCTGCCAGCTCAAGGACGGCACGCGGGTGGACGACGTGCAGGCCAACACGACGCTCAACATCTCCGGCTACTGCACGAGCGTGAGCGGGCGGCCGTTCGCGTTCGCGGTGATGATGAACGGGATGCCGCTCGAGTTCGTCCCGCCCGACCGGATCGAGTCGCCGGCCTACGCGCTCCAGGACGCGATCGTGAACGCGCTGGCGGGCTATCAGGGCTGACGGGCGTCCCGGCCGGGATCTGCCACGATCCCGGGGTGGCCGGCGACCCAGCGGTCCAGCGCCTGCGTGACCTCGCGCTCCTGCGCCGCGTGCGCGACCGGATCGACCGCGAGTACGCGCGTGCCCCGTGAGCCGAGCGCCTGGCTGCGGATGGCTTGTCCAGCTGCGCCGCGAGCGTCTGCTCGCCCGCGCCGCTTCGGGTGCGCACCCGGCGCCGGCTGGCGCTGGCGGTGCCGCTGGAGCACTTCTCTTCTCCTGGTCGCGCTGTTGCGCGCCGTCGCTGGCAACCCTGCAGCGGGCACGTCCCGCGCCAAGCGGCACACTGGCAACCAGTGACGGTCCACGGCACCGCTGGGCGCGAAACGTACGAGCAAGAGGTCCCCGGTGCGAGCCCGGGACCGCCCGTTCGCCGAATGCGCTGCTCAGCGGCGCGTTCCGCGGTTCTTGCTCCCGGCTGGGCGGTCACGTCCCGTAGCGTGGTGTAGGACGGGATCGGCCGGAACGGCGTAGTTCCGGCCAGGTCGATCGCGACCCTCCACACGAACTGGCAGCTGACCGCGCCGCCCGTCCGCCGTCTCGGCGGGCGGCGCCGCGCGGTCAGAACAGGAGGATCAGTCCGACGATGACCGCGAACAGGAGCGCGGCGAACAGCAGGGCCATCGCCGCAGAGCGCCTGGCGTCGGTCTTGTCGTGGTGGTCGGTCGGTGGCGCTGATGCGTCGAGCTCTGGGCTTTCGAACGCGCGCCGGTCCTGCGGAGTGTGAGGGTGCATGTCACTCCCTTCGTCGATTGTTCCCAGCGTCGCGTGTGTGCGCGGCCGCCGGTATGGGGAGCGGTGCCCATTCAGTGGAGTCGGGGCGACGCTGCCGATGATGGGGACCTCCTCCCATTGCCTCGCTGCTCGGTGCGCACGAGCCTGTACGGGGTGTCGCTGTTTCGTCGCGTGGTGGTGATCAATGCGGGCGTGCTGGTGTCCGCGGCGATCCTGCTTGCGGTCTCGCCTGCCACGGTCAGCCCGTCGCTTCAGCTCGCTGAAGCGGTCGTGCTCGCGGTCGGGACGGTCCTGATGATCTCGGTCAACCTCGTGTTGATGTGGCGGGTCTTCGGCCCGCTCGAGCAGCTCACAGGGCTGATGCGCCGTGTGGACCCGTACGCGCCCGGGCGCCGGCTCGAGCTTGCGCGCGCGGATGCGGAGGTCGCGGACCTCCGCGATTCGTTCAATGCGATGCTCGATCGGCTCGAGGACGAACGCCGGCACAGCGGCCGCCGTGCCCTAGCCGCGCAGGAGAGCGAGCGCCGCCGCCTGGCGCGCGAGCTTCACGACGAGATCGGTCAGACGCTCACGGGCGTCGTGCTCCAGCTCGAAGCAGTGCAGCGAATGGTCCCCGAGGCGTTCCAGGACGCCATCGGCGATGCACAGGAGATCGCACGCGCCGGCGTGGAGGACATGCGCGAGATCGCTCGCGGGCTGCGTCCGCAGGCGCTCGACGAGTTCGGGTTGCGCAGCGCGCTGGTGTCGCTCGCCTCGCAGGTCTCCGACCACGCCGGCGTGCGTGTGCGTCCCCAGCTCGCCGAGAAGCTGCCCGCGTTGGCCCACGAGCAAGACCTCGCGATCTACCGCGTCGCGCAGGAGAGTCTCACCAACGTCGCGCGGCATGCCGACGCGGGCCATGTCGATCTCTCGCTGCGTTGCACCGCTCGCGGCGAGGTGCAGCTGCGCGTCCGAGACGACGGCCGCGGCATCGCCGGCGACGAGGCGAACGGCGCGGGGACGGGGTTGGCCGGCATGCGCGAGCGCGCACTGCTGATCGGCGGGCGCCTGGAGATCCGCGCCGGCAAGGGTGGCGGCACCGAGGTCACGCTGACCGTGCCGGCAGGTGGAAGCGCATGAGTGTCCCACTCCGCACGCGGGTGCTCGTGGCCGACGATCACCTCGTGGTACGGCGCGGCCTGAGCATGGTCCTGGACGCCGCCCCCGACCTGCACGTGGTCGCCGAGGTCTCCGACGGCATCGAAGCCGTCCAGCGGGCCCTGCGCGACGACATCGACCTCGCCGTCCTCGACGTCGCGATGCCACGCCGCAACGGACTGCAGGCCGCGCGCGAGCTCGCACGACAGCGACCGGATCTGCGCGTGCTCATGCTCTCGATGCATGACGTCGAGGCGTACTGCTTCGAAGCGCTCAAGGCCGGCGCCAGCGGCTACGTGCTCAAGAGCGTCGCCGACCGCGACCTCGTCGAGGCATGCCGTGCCGCCATGCGCGGAGAGCCCTTCCTCTATCCACCGACCATCCGCACGCTCATGCGCGCGTACCTCGACAACCCCGCGCGTCATCCGGGCAGCCCGCTGAGCCCACGCGAGGAGGAGGTCACCAAGCTCGTCGCCGAGTCGCACAGCACCGAGCAGATCGCCCAGCTGCTCAGCATCAGCCCCAAGACCGTCGAACGTCACCGCGAGAACATCCTCGCCAAGCTCGGCATGCGCGACCGCGTGGAACTCACCCGGTGGGCGATCCGGCACGGCCTCCTCGACCCATGACCGGACTGGGAATTGGGGAGCGCTGCCCATGGTCGCAGGCGGCGGGCACCGGCACGCTGCGCGGAGACCTTCCTGAACAGGAGCGCATGATGGGAGCTGTTGCTTGGATCCTTCTCGGCCTGATCGCCGGAGCGATCGCATGATCCGCGTCGCGATCGTCGACGATCATCACGCCGTGCGCCTCGGGCTGCACACCGCCCTGCGCACCGAACCGGGTCTGATCCCGGTCGGCGCGGCAGCGAACGCCGCGGAGCTCGCGCCACTTCTGTACCGCAGCCGCCCGGACCTCGTCTTGCTCGACTACAACCTCCCCGACATCGACGGACTGACCGTCTGCTGCGACCTCAAGGCCGAGGCGCTCGCACCGCGCGTCATCCTCTACTCCGCATTCGCCGACGGCGCCATGACGGTTCCCGCGATCGTCGCCGGTGCCGACGGCATCCTCGACAAAGGTGTCCCGGCTCGCGAGCTGTTCGCTGCGATCCGCGAGGTGATCGGCGGCGGCAGCGCACTTCCTGCGGTTTCGCCGGCGCAGCTGCACGCCGCAGGCGCGGTTCTCGATGACGAGGATCTTCCGATTCTCGGCATGCTCGTGGAGCGCACATCGACGCACGACATCGCCGAGACCCTGCGCATCGACCACCAAACGCTCAAGCGTCGGATCGGACGCATGCTCAGCACCCTCACCCCGGCGGTCCGACCGGCCTCCCAGCCACGGCGGGCAGAGACGCGGGCCGCGCCATGAGCGGGCACGCGCCGATCATCTGCGGCATCGACGGCTCTCGCAACTGCCGGCTGGCAGCCCGCACCGCAAGGAAGCTGTCCGAGCAGCTGAGTGCCCCCTTGGTACTCGTGCACGTCGTGCCGCCGCGGCCGCCCATGCCGCTGGCAGCGGTGCCGCTCGCCGGCCAACCGGTCGCGACCGCGCAGATGGCCGAGCTCGACCAGTTCGAGACGGAAGCTGCGTTTGATTCCGTCAGCGACGAACTCACCGGCGCTGCGGCCGAGTACATCACGGAGCGCGGGTACGCGGCCGCTCGCATCTCAGCCCTGGCGGATGCGCGCGATGCCCGGGTGATCGTCGTCGGCACGCGCGGCGTCGGAGCTGCGCAGTCCGCGCTCCTGGGCTCGGTCTCCCAGGAGCTCGCCGCCGACGCTTCGCGGCCGGTGATCGTCGTGCCAGAGCAATCCGACGGCAAGTTCGGACCCGGGCCGGTCGTCTGCGGCGTCGACGGCAGCGAGCACGCGCAAGCGGCAGCGCAGGTCGCTGCCCAGATTGCCCAGGATCTCCAGTGCGCGCTCACCGTCGTGTCCGTGCGCACCTCGCGGCGCACCGGCGACGGCGTTGCGGCCGGCCTCTCCGCCATGACCGCGGTGACAGCGGCGGTCGAGCATGTCGAACGCGCGGTCATCAGCGGCGACCCGGCGATCGAGCTGATCCGTGCCGCAGCCGACCGCAACGCGGCCCTGCTGATCGTCGGTTCGCGCGGTCGCGGACCGGTCCGCGCGGCACTGCTCGGATCGGTCTCCGCCGCAACCGCTCGGCATGCTCACTGCCCGGTCCTCATCGTGCCGCCCGCCGTGGCCGTACCTGAGGCCTGAGCAACCAAGATGGTCGCGCAGATCCGCGATGCGCGCGCGGCGGTCGAGCGCTCCGCGCGCGTTCTCCTGTGAGGCCGTCAAGCTGCTCGAACGCAGCGGCGAGTCGATTCCCGGTGCTCGCGGCGCCGACAATGGGCGGTGGTCCCCATGGCGCGTCCCGGCACGACCGGGCAGCATGACGATAGGCGGTACGCCGCGGCTCCGATGCAGCCTCATCGAGGAGAACCTCACCGGGAAACCCTGCCCCGGGGCTGGCTCGCCAGCGACCCCTGGTCTCTGCTCATAGGCCGGCCGCCGCGGCCGCCGGCGCGTCTGGCCTCAGGGGACGAGGCCGGCGCGCCGGCACCGCCCGATCATGGCGCGTTGCAGGCGGCGTGAGGCTCGTTCGCCGCGAAATGGGGAGCGCTCCCCACTGAACCCGGTCTCCCGTAGCGCGACACTGGAACCATGGCCGGGCTGGTCGTGCTGCTGCTGGTATCGGGAGTCTCGCTCCTAGCGGCCGAACACGTCGTCCGCGCGCATGGAACGCTGGCGACCGCGGGCATCGCCGCCTTGATCGCCGGAATCCTGCTGGCCGTGTTCGACGCGATCAGCGACATCGTCGTCGTGCTGGCCCTCACCGCGCCGCTGCTCGCCGGCCTCGGTGCGCTTGCTCTGCTCGTGCTGCGGCTTGCGGTAGCCGCCGGCGGCCAGGCCCCGCGCTGCGGCGGCGAGGGACTGGTGGGGCACGTCGGCGTGGTCCGTCGGCCGCTCGACCCGCTCGGCCAGGTCGCGATCGACGGCGAGCTGTGGCGCGCTCGCCGCTCATGGGCCTGCGAGGACACGATGCCGGCAGAGGGCGAGCCCGTGGTCGTCGACCGGGTGGACGGTCTGACGCTCTCTGTGCGGCGGGCCGAGGTCTGGGAGGTCGAGGCGTGACTCCGCTGCTGATCGCGCTCGTCGTCATCGTCGCCGCACTTGCCGCACTCGCGGCATCGGCGATCCGCATATTGCGCGAGTACGAACGTGCCGTGGTCTTCCGGCTGGGGCGGCTCGTCGGCCCCAAGGGTCCTGGCCTCGTCCTGCTCGTGCCCGTCATCGACCGCATGGTCCGCGTCGACCTTCGCACGATGGTGCTCGATATCCCTCCGCAGGACCTCATCACGCGTGACAACGTGCCGGCCAAGGTCAACGCAGTCACCTACTTCCGCGTCGTCGACGCCGCCAGCGCCATCGTCGAGGTCGAGCGCTACCTCACCGCCACCTCCCAGATCGCGCAGACGACGCTCCGCTCGGTTCTGGGCAGGGCCGAGCTGGACATGCTGCTCTCGGAGCGCGAGCGCCTGAACGAGGCGCTGCAGCAGATCATCGACGAGCAGACCGATTCGTGGGGCGTCAAGGTCTCCGCCGTCGAGATCAAGGACGTCGGGATCCCTCCGGCGATGCAACGCGCCATGGCGCGCCAGGCAGAAGCCGAGCGCGAGCGCCGCGCGAAGGTGATTCACGCCGAGGGCGAGTACCAGGCGTCCGAACGGCTGCGCGACGCGGCCGACATCCTCCGGCCGAACCCCGCCGCGCTGCAACTCCGTTATCTGCAAACGCTCACCGAGGTCGGGAGCAACGACAGCTCGACGATCGTGTTCCCACTCCCCATCGATGTCCTGGGACCGCTGCTGGAACGCGCAGCGGCCGCCCCGGCGACAAGCCGGCAGTCCCCGTCAGACGCTGACCAGGGCGACCCTCGTCGCCTCGAACAGCCAGACCGCTCGGATGCGCTTGCACCCGTGGGCGACACGAACCGCGACGCGAGCGTGCCAGCGGTCTCGACCAAACAACCGAGCGCCGGCTGAACACACGGGGGCGCCCGGATCATGGCTCCGCCGTGCGGGCGAGCGCGCGGCGCAGCAACGGCGGGATGATCAACGTGGTGGCGATCGACATGCCCACGATGACCGCGAACAGGTCGGCCTCGACGACGCCCGCGGTCGCGCCGATGCCGGCGACGATGATGCCGACCTCACCGCGCGGGACCATGCCGAGGGCGACGACGCGCGCGTCCTCCCGCCCCATCGGGCGCGCGGCGACCCAGGCGGCGCCGAACTTGGTGGCGAAGGCGAGCGCGGTGATGCCGGCCAGCAGAGCGAGCGTGCCGGCGTCGGTGAACGCGTCGAGCTCGACTTCGAGGCCGATGAAGACGAAGAAGAACGGCGGGAAGAAGGCGTAGAGCGGGGCGACCTCCTCCTCGAAGTCGTGGCGGTCCTTGGTCTCGGCCACCACCATGCCGGCGAGGAACGCGCCGATGATCGCGGCCAGGCCGATCTGCGCGGCGAAGGCGGCGAGACCGAGGCAGAGGATCACCGCGGGGAGCAGCGGCGATTCGGAGAACCTGGGTGCGTGGAAGACGTCGGGCCAGCGTGCGACGAGGCGCGTCCCGCCGATCGCCACGAACACGACGAACCCGACGGCGAGCGCGATGACCACCGTGATCGAGGCGAGGTCCACGCCGCCCTCGGCGGCGACGCCGACGGCGACGGCGAGCAGGACCATCGCGAGGATGTCGTCGATCACGGCGGCGCCGAGGATCGTCCGCGCCGCGGTGGTGGCGAGCGCCTGCAGCTCGATCAGCACCGCTGAGGTGATCCCGACGCTGGTCGCAACGAGGGCGGCGCCCAGGAACACGCTGGTCGCGCCGCTCTTGCCGAGCAGCAGCCCTGCGCCATAGCCGGCGGCGAACGGCACCACGACGCCCAGCGCGCCGACGCGCGCGGCGGTGGCGCCGACGTCGCGCATGTCCGACAGGCGGGTCTCCAGGCCGACCCAGAACAGCAGGAAGACGACACCGAGCTCGGCGAAGACCTCGAGCGTCTCGTCGGGCTCGACGAGCCCGAGCAGCGACGGGCCGATGACGATCCCGGCGAGGATCTCCCCGACGAGTGCGGGTTGTCCGAGCCGTTTGAAGAGCTCGTCGCCGAGCTTGGCGGCGAGCAGTACGACAAACAGCGCGACCAGGACGTCCGCAACCCCGGTTGCGGCGGCGATGACGGTCAACCGGAGTTCGCGAGGAAGCGCTCGGCGACCGCACCGAAGAAGTCCGCGCGGGTGACGATCCCGACCACGCGCTTGTGATCGGTGACGGGGATGATCAGGACGCGATGATGGAGGAAGATCTCGGCGAGCTCGACATCGGAGAAGTCGGGCCCGACATCGACGTGCTCGGTGTTCATCCACTTCCCGACGGGCTCGAAGCGGCACGTCTGGCGCTTCTCGAGCGCGACGTCGATCGACTTTGGGATGAATCCGGCGGAGCCGAGGGCGCCGAGGTAGCCCGGAAACAGTGCGGTGATGAACTCGCGCTCGCCGAAGATGCCACTGAAGCGGTCCTGTTCGTCGACGACGGGGAGCGCCGGCAGCCGCGATTGCAACAGCCGCTCCACGGCGGGTCCGATCTGCTCGTCCTTCCGGATCAAGGGGGTTTCGCGGTGCACGAGATCGGCGATGGTGCGTGGGCTCATCAGGCGTACCTCAGGAGGATGTAGGCGGTGGCGAGCACCATGGAGAGCAGGGTGGCGGGAACGCCGACCTTGAGGAACTCGACGAAGCGGATCGGCTGGCCGGCGCGCTCGGCCATGCCAGCGGCCGCGACGTTGGCAGCAGCGGCGACGAGGGTGAAGTTGCCGCCGAAGCAGGCGCCGAGCGCGAGCGCCCACCAGTAGGCGTTATCCATCTGCTCGCCTTGGAGCTGATCGACGACGGGGATCATCGTGGCGGTGAAGGGGATGTTGTCGACGATCCCCGAGGCGATCGCCGAGATCCAGGTGATTCCCATGAGCTCTGCGGTGCGGTTGCCGCCGGTGAGGTCGGCGACGCCGTCGGCGATCTCGCCGATCGCGCCGGTCTCCTCCAGCGCGCCGACCATCACGAACAGGCCGATGAAGAAGAACAGCGTGGACCACTGGATCTCGGAGAGAGCGCGCTCCAGCGGCTGCGTGGTGACCAGGAGCAGGATGGTCGCGCCGAGCATCGCGACCGTCGCGGGCTCCAGGTGCAGCGGCTTGTGGACGAAGAACAGCAGGATCGTCCCGAGCAGCACCGGCAGCGCGCGCTTGAGCTCCTCGGGATCTTCGATCGAGCGGCGCGCATCGAGATCCATGACGCGATCGCGCGCCTCAGGGCCGATCTGCAGCCGCGGCCGAAACCACAGGTACAGCATCCCCGTCACCGCGACGAACGCGACAAAGGCGATCGGTGCAAGGTTGACGATGAAATCGACGAACGAGAGCCCGGTCGCGCCGGCGATCATGATGTTCGGCGGGTCGCCGATCAACGTCGCCGTACCGCCGATGTTCGACGTGATGATCTCGATCATCACCAGCGGCAGCGGGTCGATGTCGAGCGCGTCGGCGAGCAGGAACGTGATCGGCACCATCAGCAACACCGTGGTGAGGTTGTCCAGGAACGCGCTCAGCAGGGCGGTCGAGCCGGCGAGCGCGAGAACCACGAGCAGCGGCCTGCCGCGCGAGAGCTGGCCGGCGCGGATCGCGAGGTAGGTGTAGACGCCGGTCGTCTCGGTCAGCCGGACGATCAGCATCATCCCCGTGAGGAGACCGAGTGTGTTCCAATCGATCGCCTCGACCGCGTGCTCCTGAGAGATCGTCTGCGTCGCGACGACCGTGACCGCACCGGCGAGCGCGATCTTGGTCCGATGCACGCGCTCGCTCACGATCACCGCGAGCGCGAGCACGAAGACGACGATCGCGAAGGTCATCGCAGCTCGCCATCGATCGCGAGCACCCGCGGGTGCATCCCGAGCAGCCGCAGATCGCCGAGGAACTCGGCGAACGGACGCGCCCGGACGACCTCGCTGGGCTCTTGCCCGGGGACGAGCCGCAGCTCGAGGCACCAGCTGCAAGGCTGCGGGTGCAGGACAGCCGCGGTCTTGACGGGATGCAAGGCCATGGCGTCGATCCCGTTGCAGGCCGTCATCTGCTGAGCCTGGCTATGTGCCCAACTCGCGTCCTCGCCGGGTTCGACGCCGCGGCCGGCGTTCCAGAGCACGAGGATCCGCACCCGCGGCAGCATCGCGCCTCGCCGACCCGATGCGAATGGGCGCTCGCTCCCATCTGCGCGAGAGCGGGAACCCACGTTCACGGCTCGACGAGCCCGCGCCGGATCGCGTAGCGGGTCAGCTCGACGCGATCGCGCATGCCCAGCTTCCCGAGGATGTTCTCCCGGTGCCGCTCGACGGTGCGCGGGCTGATCGTGAGCGCCTCGGCGATCTGCCCGTTCGTGTTGGCCTCGGCGATCAGCTTGACCACCTGGAGCTCGCGCGGCGTGAGCGGGTCGGCAGGCTCCTCCGGCCGCGCGAGCAGGTCGGCGATCAGCCGCGTCACCGCGGCGGGATAGAGAAACGGCTCCCCCCGCATCGCGGCTCGACAGGCCTCGACCAGGTCGCGATCGGCACCGGACTTGAGCACGTAACCGGACGCTCCCGCCTTCAGCGCCTCATACAGGTACTGCTCGGAGTCGTGCATCGAGAGCATGAGCAGGCGCAGCCCAGGGCGCTGGCGCGCCAACTCGCGTGCCGCGTGCAGGCCGGTCATCCGCGGCATGGCAACGTCGAGCACCGCCAGGTCGAGCTCCTCGCGCAATCCGGCGGCGATCGCCTCCACGCCGTCGCCCGCCTCCGCGACGACCTGCAGATCCGGTTCCGCGTCGAGCACCATCCGCAGGCCCCGACGCACCATCGGATGGTCGTCGGCGAGCAGGATCCGTGTGGCGGTCATGGCAGGTCGAGTGTGACGACAGTCCCCACCGCGCGCGCACTCTGCACGGTCAACGACCCTCCGGCGAGCACCGCCCGCTCTCGCATGCCGCGAATGCCGCTGCCCTGCTGGATGACGTCTGCACCGACGCCGTCGTCGGCGATTCGCAGCCGCGCCCCGTCACCGGCTCCTTCGAGCCGCAGCTCGATGCGCTGCGCGCGACCATGGCGCATCGCGTTCGCAAGCGCCTCCTGCGCGATCCGGTACACGACGACCTCGCGCTCGGGCG
>Ga0190265_10002399_pt1 | contig 12591 bp, 2 predicted proteins | sample Popmic124T_FD_133135 | JGI IMG/M metagenome (GOLD analysis project Ga0190265, IMG submission 133135) | Populus adjacent soil microbial communities from riparian zone of Indian Creek, Utah, USA - 124 T | ecosystem: Environmental > Terrestrial > Soil > Riparian zone | place: USA: Utah | collected... | reverse complement strand
TTCTCTTGCGTGAGCAGCACGCGGGCGCCGGAATCCTCCTGCATGAAGGTCAACCGCTCGCGCGGGTAGACAGGGTCGAGCGGCAAGTAGACGCCGCCGGCCTCCAGCACGCCGAGCATGCCGATCACCATCTCGGGCGAGCGCTCGACACAGAGGCCGACCACCGACTCGGGGCCGACGCCCATGCGGCGCAGCCGGTTGGCGAGGAGCCCTGCGCGCCGCGCCAGCTCGCGGTAGGTGAGGACGGTTCCGCCCGCCTCGATCGCAGGAGCTTCCGGCGTGCGCTCCGCCTGCTCCCGGACCAGCTCGTGGATGCACGGCCCCTCGGCGCCAGTTGGACTCGCGGACAAGCTCAACAGCTCCAGCCGCTCCCCGGGCGTGAGCAGGGGCAGCTCCGCCATGCGGGCGTCCGGACGGGCCGCGAACGCCGCGAGGACCGTCCGCAGGTGGCCGATGAGCCGGCGGGCTGATTCCGCGCCGAGGCGGCTCACGTGGTAGTCGAAGCGCAGGTCGAGGCCGCCCTTGCGCGGCGCCACGTAGAGGGTGATCGGATAGTGCGTGGCCCCCATCACCTCCGCATCGAGGATCCGGAACCCGGCCGGAGTGGTCATCTCCAGCGGGTTCAGGGGGAAGTTCTGGAAGACCAGCAGGCTCTCGATCAGGCGCGAGCCGCGCGGCAGACCGCTCCAGGCCTGAATGCTCTCCAGAGGGCAGTACTCGAAATCCCGCTGCTCGATCTGGCGGCTTTGAAGCTCCGCCAGCGCCGGTGCCACGGCCTGCTCTCCTACGGACACCCGCACCGGCAGGACGTTGATGAAGAAGCCCACGACCGACTCGATCCCTTCCACCTCGCCGGGCCGCCCGGAGACGACGCTGCCGAAGATCACGTCCTCCCGGCCCGTGGCGCGACCGAGGACGGCGCCCCAGGCGCCCTGGAAAAGCGTATTGAGAGTGAGCTGATAGCGCCGCGCGAGGGCCGTCAGCGCCTCGGCCTCCTCGGATGGAATCCAACCCATCTCCCGACCGTAGGTCATGCCTTCATTACCCGAACCGGTGCCGTCGTACGACAGAGGCGTGGGCTCGTCGAAGCCGGCCAGGGTGTCGCGCCAGAAAGCCTCGGCGCGGCCCATGTCCTGGCGTTGCAGCCAGGCGATGTAGTCGCGGAAGCGGTGCGGCGCCTCCAGACCGGGCTCGCGGCCTTCGCGAAATGCGACATAGCACGCCACCACCTCGCCGAAGACACGCGAGAGGGACCAGCCGTCGACGATCAGGTGGTGGAAGCTCCAGATCATCTTCCAGCTCTCGTCGTCCCAGCGGATCAGGGCCAGGCGCATCAGCGGCGGGTTGCCGAGGTCGAAGCCGCGGGCGCGGTCTTCCTGCAGAAAATCGTCGAGGCGCGCGGCACGCTCGGGCAGGTCCCTCCAATCGAGCTCCGTCCACGGCAGCTCCGCCTGCCGGCGGACGACTTGGAGCGGCTGGGGGAGTTGCTCCCAGACGAAGAGCGTGCGCAGCGCCGGATGACGGTCCACCACCCGCTGCCAAGCCCGTCGCCAGAGGGCGGAGTCCAGCTCACCCTTGAGGGTGACGACGCTCTGATCGAAGTACAGTCCCGACTCCGATCCTGACAGCAGGAGGACCATGAGCATCCCTTGCTGCCCGGGAGAGAGCGGATAGACGTCCAGAGGAAGCTCAACCTCCGGACCCGGACCGACGGCCGGGCGCTCGACCTCGGCTACCTCGGCCAGCTCGGCGATCGTCTGGTGCTGGAAGATCTGGCGCGCCGCAACCTTGATGCCGTGCTTGCGGCTCCGGGCCACGACCTGGATCGTGCGGATCGAATCGCCGCCCAGCTCGAAGAAGTTGTCGTGGATGCCGACCCGCTCCCGTCGGAGGACCTCGGCCCACACCAGGGCCAAGCCCTCCTCCACCGGATTGCGCGGAGCCACGGTCTCCAGCTCCGCACCGGCCACCTCGGGAACGGGAAGGGCGCGGCGGTCCACCTTTCCGGTGCGCGTCATCGGCAGCGCCGGCAGGACGACGAACGCCGAGGGCACCATGTAGTCGGGCAGCCGGGTTCCGAGGAAGACGCGCAGCTCGCGGGGCGAGGGTGCAGCCTCCGTCGCCACGAGGTAGGCGACCAGTCTGCTTTCGCGCACGATCACTGCGCACTCCCGGACGCCGGGGAAACGCTCCAGGGCCGCCTCCACCTCGCCCAGCTCGACACGGAAGCCGCGCAGCTTGACCTGGGAGTCGGCCCGTCCCGCGAGCTCGACGCCCCCATCCGGAAGGAATCGGCCGAGGTCGCCGGTCCGGTAGATCCGGTCCCCCTGCGGGCCGGGCTGGAACTTCTCGGCCGTGAGCGCCTCGTCACCCAGATAGCCCCGGGCGAGATGAGGCCCGCGGAAACAGAGCTCCCCGGTCTCGCCGACACCAGCCAGACAGCCGGCCGCGTTGAGCACCAAGAGCTGGCAACCCTCCATGCCGCGGCCCAGCGGCAGGACCTCCTTGCCGAGCCGGTAGAGCTCTCGGCCGCGGGGGACGACGAAGTACGAGAGCGACCGCTGCGTCTCGGTCGAGCCGTAGAGGTTGACGCAGACGACGTTCGGAGCGAGCCGCTGCAGGCGCTCGACGTCGGTCTTCTTGAGCAGGTCCCCCACCATGAACGTACGGCGCAGATCCGGCAAGTTGCCTTCCGCCGAACCGAGGAGCACCTCCATCATTGCGGGGGTGAGATTGAGGACCGTGATCCCTTCCCGGCGGGCCCAGCCGGCGAGATAGCCGGGCTCGGTCATCCCGTCAGCGTCGGGCACCACGATCCGGGCGCCGAACCAGAGAGGAGCGAAGATGTCGCGCTGCAACGGGTCGTGAGGCAGCGCGGAGAGCATGCCGAAGAGGTCGTCCTCCTCCAGGCCGAAACGCTCCCCCATCCACGGGTGGAAGTGCGTGAGCGGACCGTGCCGTCCGACGACGCCCTTGGGCGTGCCAGTGGAGCCCGAGGTGAAGGTGATGCAGGCCGCGTCGTCAGGCCCCACGGGCACTCCCGGATCGGTCTCCGGCAGCCCGGCGAACGCAGAAGACAGCTCGACCCGGCAGCGGCAGAGGGCGGCGGCCATCTCCTCCACTTCGGCAGGCGGCGGGGGTGCGCCCGGCACTCCGATCCATGCCGTGGGACGGCCGATGCGCAGATAGTCGAGCAGCCGCGAAGGCGGGTAGGCAGGATCGAGGATCAGGAAAGCCGCGCCGGCCTTGAGCGTGCCCATCAGGGCCTGGACGAGAGGCGCGCTGCGCTGCGCCCAGATGGCCACGGCGTCCCCCTTCTCCACGGCATGCGAGATCAGGAACCCGGCGAGCTGGTTCGCGCGCGACTCCAGCTCACCGTACGTCCAGGCCGTCCCCTGCGCGTCGCTCACCGCCAGACGCTCAGGCCGGCGGCCTGCCTGGAGGGAGAGCGCATGATGGGCCGCTCCGCGCCACTCGCCATTGAGCGGCTGCGCGGATCCGGCAGCAGGGCAGCGGAGGCGGGCGTCACCAGTGAAAGCGCGCCGATGCGCGTCTCGGGCGCCGCGCTCACCTGGGTCAGCAGGTGCTCGAGCTGGCGCTGCATCTCCGCCATCCGCGCAGGCTCGAAGAGATCGGCGTTGTAAACCAGGTCGAGGCGTAGGGTATCCGGCAGCTCGCGCACGTAGAGGGTGAAGTCGAACTTGGAGTCCGCCTGCTCGAGCGGGACAGGCTCCACGCGCAACCCGGCCAGCTCCAGGCGGAGGTCCGCCAGGGAAACGAAGTTGAACAGCACCTGGAAGATGGGCGTGCGGCTGAGCTGCCGCTCGGGCTGCAGCTCCTCCAGGAGCCTTTCGAACGGAATGTCCTGGTACTGATAGGCGCCGAGCACGACGTCCCTGACCCGGCCGAGCAGCTCACGGAACGTCGGGTTGCCCGAGAGGTCGGTACGCAGCACCAGGGTGTTGAGGAAGAGACCGATCAGCCCCTCCATCTCCATCCGGCTGCGGCCCGCGCTGGGCGAGCCGACGACCACGTCGTCCTGGCCGGAGAGGCGGGACAGGAGGAGCTGGAAGACGGCCAGAAGGGTCATGAACGGAGACGTCCCCTCGCGCCGGGCCAGCTCGCGCAGCCTCGCGGCGAGATCCGCCGGGAGGTCCAGCCGGGCGAGCTCGCCGCGGTGGGTCTGCACCGCCGGCCGCAAACGGTCGAGAGGCAGCTCCAGGGCCGGCGGCACGCCGGCCAGCCGCTCCCGCCAGTACGCGAGCTGCTCCTGCTGCACCGGACCCTGGAGCCATTCGCGCTGCCAGGCGGCGAAGTCGGAGAGCTGGATTGGCAGGTCCGGAAGGGGCGACGGGCGGTCGGCGAGGAAGGCGTCATAGAGCACGCCCAACTCGCGGAAGAAGACCCCGTACGACCAACCGTCGGAGATGATGTGATGCATGTCGAGCAGGAGCAGGTGCTCCTCGTCACCCGTGCGGACCAGGCGCGCCCGGAAAAGCGGTCCGCGCTCCAGGTCATATGGGCGCCTCTCCGCGAGGACGAGGCGACGCTCCTCGGCCCTGCGCTGCTCTTCTGAGAGGCCGGTCAGATCGGTGAACGGCAGACGGAAGTCTCCGGACGGGGCCACGATCTGGACCGGCTCGCCGCCGCCTTCGGCGAACGTGGTGCGCAGCGAATCGTGGCGGCGGACGATCTCTCCCAGAGCGCGCTCGACGGCTTCGACGTTCAGGGCACCTCGCAGGCGGGCCAGCGAGGGCATGTTGTAGGCGGTGCTCCCAGGCTCCAGACGGTCGAGCACCCAGAGCCTCTGCTGCGCGAACGAAAGCGGAGCCGGACCGGACGCCGTCCGGCGCGGGATCCTTCCCACGCCGGGCGTCTCCGCCCTCTTCTTCTTCGCCCGCAGCACCAGCAGGGCGAGCTTCTCCGCAGAGATCTCCCCTGTGCGCCTGGACAACTCATCCGTCATTCCAGCTACCTCAGCTCTCAAAACTTCGGAACGAAGCCTGAATCTCTTCCTTGGCTTTCATGGTGCCTGGAGGGCTCGATTCCGAGCCCTGCGCTCACGACTGTCCTCCCTCCGCCAGGGTCTCGCGCAGCAACGCGTCGAGCTCGGCGTCGGAGAGGGTCGTGGCCTGCGCCAGGAGATCCTCCTCCGTGAGGAGGCCGGGCAGACCTGGCTCCGAGGACGCCTTCGGCGCCGACATCTTCTCGTCCACGGCAGAGGCCATTCCTTCTAGTGTCCGTTTATCGAACATCAGGGACAGCGGCAGCTCGATCGCGAACGCGTTGCGCACCCGCGACAGGACGCGCGCCGCGGAGAGCGAGTGCCCGCCGAGGTTGAAGAAATCGTCGCCCACACCCACGCGCTCCACGCCGAGCACCTCCGCCCAGATGCCCGCCAGGACCTCCTCGGCCGGAGTGCGCGGCGCCACGTACGTAACCTCGTCCTCCACCCGGGTCGGGTCGAGGCTGGGCAACGCGCGCCGGTCCACCTTGCCGCTCGGGGTGAGCGGCAGGCGCTCGAGCGCGACGAAATCGGAGGGCACCATGTATTCGGGCAACCGCTGGACGAGGAACGCCCGCAGCTCGCGCGGCCGGGGCGCATCGTCGGCCACCAGATAGGCCACCAGGCGCCGGTCGCCGGGGCGGTCGTCCCGCACCACGGCGACACAGCCGCGGATACCCGGATAGGTAGACAGGACCGTCTCCACCTCGCCGAGCTCGATCCGGAAGCCGCGGATCTTCACCTGGAAGTCGGCGCGGCCGAGGAACTCCAGGGCGCCGTCGCGCGGCCGGCGCCGCACCAGGTCGCCCGTGCGGTACAGGCGAACGCCGGGGCGGCCCGAGAACCGGTCTGGGACGAAGCGCTCGGCAGTCAGGTCCGGGCGGCCGAAGTAGCCGCGGGCCAGACCTTCGCCGCCGATGTACAGCTCGCCGGGCACGCCGTCCGGCATCGGCTCAAGGCCGTGCTCGAAGCGGTCGAGCAGGTAGACCTCGGTGTTCGCAATCGGACCACCGAGGGGCACGGGACGTCCGCTCTCGAGGTCCTGGAGAGCGACTTGATGAACGCTCGACCAGACCGTGGTCTCGGTCGGTCCGTAGACGTTCCACAGCGAGCCCACGCGGCCGAAGAGCTCGCGGGCGAGGTCCGGCGGCAGCGCCTCTCCGCCGCAGAGCACCTTGAGGCCCGGCCGTCCCTGCCAACCGGTCTCCAGAAGAAGGCGCCAGGTGGCCGGCGTCGCCTGCATGACCGTGGCGCCGGAGCTCTCGATCCTCTCCATCAGGCGGGCGCCGTCGGCTACCGTCTCCCGATCCGCCAGGTCGATGCGGCCGCCCACTGAAAGAGGCAGGAACAGCTCCAGCACCGCGATATCGAAGGAAATCGTGGTCACGGCGAGCAGGACGTCGTCCGGGCCGACCCCGGGCTGCCGCGCCATCGAAGCGAGGAAGTTGACCGCGGCGCCCTGACGGACGACCACCCCCTTGGGGCGGCCGGTGGAGCCGGATGTGTAGATCACGTAAGCCGGGTTCTCCGGCACGGCCAGAGGCACGGGATCACCCACGTTTTCGTGAGCGAGATCTACCTCGTCGAGGGTGAGGGTGCGGGCGCTGTGGTTGGGAAGCGTGGAGACAAGGCTCGACTGGGTCACCAGGACCGCGGCGCGGCTGTCCTCCAGAACATAAGTCAAGCGGTCTGCCGGGTAGCTCGGGTCGAGCGGAATGTAGGCGCCTCCCGACTTGAGCACGCCGAGCAGGGCAATCACCAGCGCCGGGGAGCGCTCCAGGCAGACCGCCACCCGGTCCTCCGGCCCGATGCCAAGGTGGCGCAGGCAATGGGCTAGGCGGTTCGCCCGGGCGTTCAGCTCGGCGTACGTGAGGGACTCCCCCGCCATCGAGACCGCCACGGCGCCGGAGCGCCGCGCGGCGCTCTCCTCCACGAGTTGATGGATCAGGCGCGAGGGGACGTCCACCGCCGTGTCGTTGCCGGCCGCGACCACCGCGGCCTTCTCCTCGGACGTGAGCAGCGGCAGCTCCGAGAGTCGCAGCTCCGGGTTGCGCGCCGCCGCGGCCAGGAGCGTGAGATAGCAGCCGATCATGCGCTCCATGGTGACCGCGTCGAAGAGGTCCGTGTTGTACTCCCAGTGCAGCAAGGCGTGGAGGTCTTCGGCGCTGGCACTGCCGAGGCCAACGCGTTGCTCGGCGCGCGGGATGACGATGACGTTCAGATCCACCTTGGCCGTGCGGTTGCCGCGCACCAGGAACGAGCACTTGAGGCCGGCGAAGTCGAGGTCCGGGACGCCGGCATCGTGGAAGTGGAACATCACCTGGAACAGCGGGTTGCGGCTGATCTGCCGCTCGGGGCGCAGCTCCTGGACGAGGCGCTCCAGCGGCATGTCCTGGTAGAGCTGGGTCTCGATCGACATCTCCCTGACGCGGTCGAGCAACTCGGAGAAGGTCGGATCTCCGGCCAGCTCGCCCCGCAGCACGAGGCTGTTGACCACCATGCCGATCATCCCCTCGATCTCGCTCAACCGCCGGTTGGCGTTGGTCGTGCCGACGAGGATGTCCTCCTGGCCTGTGTAGCGGTAGAGCAGCGCGTAGTAGGCGGCCAGCATGGTCATGAAGAGCGTGAAGCCCTGTCGGCGGCTGAAGGTGCGCAGCTCCTGGTAGAGCTCGGGCTCGATGCGCAGCAGCCGCATCTCGCCGGCGAACGAGGGGCGGATCGGGCGCGGCCGGTCGGTGGGCAGCTCTAGGGCCGTTGGGCTCCCCGCCAGCTTTTTCCGCCAGTAGTCGAGCATGTAGTCCATGGCCTCGCCCTCCATCCACCCTCGCTGCCAGGCCGCGAAGTCCGCGTACTGCACCGGCAGCTCGGGCAGCGGCGACGGCTCGCCGGCCTTGAACGCGGTGTAGATCGCCTTGATCTCGCGCAGCATGACGGCGAACGACCAGCCGTCGTGGACGAAGTGGTACTCAATCTGGATCAGCTCGTGGACATCGTCCTCCAGCTGCAACAGGGTCCAGCGGATGAGCGGCGGCTTGGTGACGTCAAACGGCGTCTGCATGGCCTCGGCGACCAGGCGCTCGGACACGGCCTGGCGCTCCTGCGCGGGCACGCCGCGCAGGTCGATGACCGGCAGCGAGACCGGGCCCGCGGGCATGATCACCTGCACGGGCCGGCCGTCCACGGCCGGGAAGCTGGTGCGCAGCACCTCGTGGCGGCGGACGATCTCCTCCAGGGTGCGGTGGAGCGCATTCACGTCGAGCCGGCCGCGGAACCAGATCGTGACGTTGAAGTTGTAGGCGATGTTGCCGCCCGCAGAGAGCTGGTCGAGGAACCAGACCCGCTCCTGCGGGAACGAGAGCGGGATCGGACGGTCGCGCGGCGCGCGGCGGATGGGCGGCAGCTCCGGCACGTCCGTGGCCCGCTCGGCGCGCACCACCGCCTCGGCCAGGTCAGCCACGGTAGGTTTCCTGAACACCTCGACCATGGGCAGCTCGACGTGGAACGCCTGGCGCACGCGGGAGGCGAGCTTCGCCACCAGCAGGGAGTGGCCGCCGAGCTGGAAGAAGTCGTCGTGGATGCCGACGCGCCCGACCCCCAGCAGGTCGGCCCAGATCCCGGTCAGCATCTCCTCCACGTGGTTGCGCGGCGCGGTGAAGTCGATGCCGAGATCAGCCCTCACCTCGTCCGCCTCCATCCGGGCGACTGCCCGCCGGTCCACCTTGCCGCTGGGCGTGCGCGGCAGCTCGTCGAGGAATGAGAAGACGGAGGGGACCATGTACTCGGGCAAGGCCTCCTGCAGCGCGGAACGGAGCTCGCCTACTGCGGGCGCGTCACCCTCTTGCGGCACGACCCAGGCAACGAGACGCTTGCCGCCGCCGCGCGCCTCCTGGGCTACGACGACCGCGTCGCGGACCGAGGCGACGGCGCGCAGCGCGACCTCGATCTCCCCCAGCTCGATGCGGTAGCCGCGCACCTTGACCTGGTTGTCGGTACGGCCGCGGAACTGGATTTCCCCGCCCGGCAGAAGGCGCACGAGGTCGCCCGTGCGGTAGAGGCGGGCACCGGACTCGCCCGAATACGCGTCGGGCACGAAGCGCTCGGCTGTCAGTTCAGGACGGCCGAGGTATCCGCGGGTGACGCCGAGCCCGCCGATCAGCAGCTCGCCCTCCAGGCCCTCCGGAAGGAGCTCCTGGCCGGGCCCGGCGACATAGGCGCGGGCATCCTCGATGGGGCGGCCGATGGGCACGTCACCCGGGAAGTCCGCGGCAGCCGGGCCGGTCAGCTCGCGGCGGGTGGTCACGATGGTGGTCTCCGTCGGGCCGTAGGTGTTGAGCAGGCGGATGCGGTCACCCACGCGCTCGCGCCAGGCGTCGAGACGGTCGCGCTGGGCCTGCTCACCGCCGAGGATTACCAGGCGCAACGCGGCGGGCATCTCCAGCCCCTGCTCCATCTCGGCGACGATCTCGTGCCAATAGGCCGTCGGCAGGTCGAGCACGGTGACCCCCAGATTGCCGACCTCGCGGGCGAAGCGCTCCAGAGAGGCAACCATCTCGTCGTCGCGCAGCACCAGCGCGGCGCCGCGGGTCAGGCAGGGGTAGATCTCCTCGCCGCTCGTGTCGAAGCTGATTGAGGCGAACTGGAGGACCCGGTCGGCAGGGGTGATGCCGAAGGCCTGCGCCGCGCCCTCGACGTAGTGCGCGAGCGTCGCGTGCGGCACCAGCACACCCTTGGGCCGGCCGGTCGAGCCCGAGGTGTAGATGACGTAGGCCAGCCGGCCCATCTCCACGTGCTCGGACAAAGGCGGGATGTCATCAATCGGCCCTGGCGCGTCGAGGAGCACGACCTCGGCCCGATGCATAGGAAGGCGGGACAGCAGCCGCTCCTGGGTGAGCAGCACACGGGCTCTGGAGTCCTCCATCATGTAGGCCAGACGGTCCGCGGGATACGCGGGATCGAGCGGCAGATAGGCGCCGCCGGCCTCTGCGATGGCGAGCATCCCTACCACCATCTCGGGTGAGCGCTCGGCGCAGAGGCCGACGATGGACTCGGGGCCGATACCCATGCCGTGAAGCCGGCTGGCGAGGCGGCGGGAGGCACGATCGAGATCGGCGTAGGTGAGCACGCTCCCGGCCGACACGATCGCCGCGGCGTCAGGGGTGCGCGCGGCCTGCTCCTGGAACCGGCGGTGCACCGGCAGGTTGGCTGGGCCGGCCACCGGACCGGCTGCGGCTGCGATCAGCTCGCGCTGCTCGCTCGGCCGCAGCAGGGGAAGGTCGCCCAGCCGCGTCTCCGGTTGCTCCAGGACCGCGAGGATCAGCGCCTCCAGGCCCGCAACCAGACGGGCCGCGCTCTCGGTGGAGAAACGGTCCCAGTGACAAGCGAGCCGAAGGCTCATCCGGTCGCCGCGCTGGCTCGCATAGAGGGTGAGTGCGAAGTTGCCCACCTCCCTCAGGCTGGCCTCGCGCACGGCCAGGTTTCCCTCCTTCGAGATCCCTAGCGGATCGCTCGGATAGTTCTCGTACACGAACAGGCTTTCGTAGAGCGGCACCGTGCGCGGCATGCCGGACCAGACGAGGATCTGCTCCAGGGGGGAGTACTCGAGCTCGCGCTGCTCGACCTGTTCGGTCTGGAGGCGCTGCAGCCAAGGGATCAGCTCGGCCATGGGATCGAGACGCAGGCGCAGCGGAAGGCCGTTGATGAACAGGCCAGCCATCCGCTCCACCCCCTCCAGCTCGAACGGCCGGCCCGAGACGATCACGCCGTAGACCACGTCGTCCACCGCGCCCCAGCGGCCGAGCAGCAGCCCCCAGAGGCCCTGCAGCAGGGTGTTCGGGGTGATCTGGTAATGCCGCGCCATCGCCTGGACCTGCAGCACCGCTTCCGGCGCGAGCCTGCGCTCGACGTCGAAGCTCATCCAGTCGCTCACCCCTTCACCTCCAGTGCCGTCGAACGGCAGCGGCGTGGGGGGCTCGAAACCGGCGAGCGCGCGGCGCCAGTGCTCCTCGGCCCGCGCCGGATCCTGGCGCTTCAGCCAACCGATGTAGTCGCGGTAGGGGCGCGTCGGCGGCAGGTCAGCCTCGCGGCCCTCCTGGGCGGCCGCGTAGAAGGTGCGCAGCTCGCTCAGGACGACCGCCAGGGACCAGCCGTCCAGGACGAGGTGGGAGAAGCTCCAGACCATCTTCCAGGTCTCGTCCGCCATTCGGATCAGGGTAACGCGCATCAGCGGCGCCTTGCCGAGGTCAATGCCGAGGGCGTGGTCCTCGCGCAGGAAGGACTCCAACCTCTGCGTCCGCTCCGCTTCGGGAAGCTCGCGCCAGTCGTGCTCCTGCCAGGGAACTTCCACTTGGCGCCGGACCACCTGCAGCGGCTGATCTCGCTTCTCCCAGAGGAACAGCGTCCGGAGCACCGGGTGCCGGTCCATCACGGCCTGCCAGGCGCCGCGCAGGGCCGAGGGATCGACGCTCGCGAGCGTAGCGACGTACTGATCGAAATAGACCTCGGACCGGTAGCCTGAAATCAGCAGGTACAGGAGCATGCTCTGCTGCGCGGGCGAGAGCGGATAGATATCCTCGACGTTCTGGTTGCTCATCAAAACCTTTCTACTCGGAAAGCTCGGCAAGGAGGTCGTCCAGCTCGCTCTGGCTCAGCCCTGCCTCGGAGAATGCAATGGAAGTGGCGACCGGGGCCTGCAGCTCCGCTGCATCCGCCACGGCGGCGAGCTCGGCCACGGTCTGGTTCTGGAAGAGCTGACGGGGAGTGAAGCTCACTCCCTGCTTACGACTCCGGGTCGCCGCCTGGATGACCAGAATGGAGTCGCCGCCCAGCGAGAAGAAGTTGTCGTGAATCCCGACTCGGTCGAGCCGGAGGACTTCGGCCCAAACGGCCGCCAGGACCTCCTCGACGGAGTTACGCGGCGCCACCGTCTCGGCTCCGGCGCCCCGCGCGCCCTCGGGCGGCATGGCAAGCAGGGCGCGGCGATCGATCTTGCCGTTGGGCGTCAGCGGCAGCGACGGCAGCACCGCGAAGAGCTGCGGCACCATGTACTCCGGCAGCTTGTCGCGCAAGGCGCCGCGCAGGACCTCTGGATCTCCATCGTAAAGGGCCACATAGGCCACGAGACGCTTGCTGCCCGGCACGGCCTCCCGCACCACGACGGCGCACTCGCGCACCGAAAGCTGTGCGCTCAAGACGGCCTCGATCTCGCCAAGCTCGATGCGGAAGCCCCGGATCTTCACCTGATGGTCCACCCGGCCCAGGAACTCCAGCGCCCCGTCCTGCGCTCTGACTCGCGGACACCGCCGCACCAGGTCGCCGGTGCGATAGAGGCGGGCTCCGGAACGGCCGAAGGGGTCGGGGACGAAGCGCTCGGCGGTGAGGTCGGGCCGGCCCAGATAGCCGCGGGCGAGCCCATCGCCGCCGATGTAGAGCTCGCCGGGGGCACCGGGGGGCACGGGTTCCAGGCAGCGCTCGAAGCGGTCGAGCAGGTAGATCTCCGTGTTCGCGATGGCGCCACCCAGGGGCATGGGCCGCGCGCCGTCGGCGTCGGCCGACGAGACCGCGTGGACGGCGGACCAGACCGTGGTCTC
>Ga0190265_10002398_pt1 | contig 12592 bp, 12 predicted proteins | sample Popmic124T_FD_133135 | JGI IMG/M metagenome (GOLD analysis project Ga0190265, IMG submission 133135) | Populus adjacent soil microbial communities from riparian zone of Indian Creek, Utah, USA - 124 T | ecosystem: Environmental > Terrestrial > Soil > Riparian zone | place: USA: Utah | collected... | reverse complement strand
CGTCGCAGTCCGGTGGCGCGCACGCCGATCCGAAGGATCTGCGGTTCGGTCTGTACGGCGCCCTGGCGCATCCGATCGAGGCCAATGCGATCGGCGGATGTCGCGATGTGACAAACCTTGGCGTGCAACCGTTGTCGGCGCCGACGGCCGACCGCCTCGCTGGCACTGTGTGTTTGGGGCCGCAACGAGACCAGTCACAGGTCCGTGGGGTGTACCTGTACTCGACCCGCGACCGGATGGCAGGCACGACGACAGCGCATCCGGCGGCGTTCCCTGTCGGGCTTCCGCAGACCAGGGACAACGACACCGGCCTGACGCTGCGGACGACGAGTGTGGACGCGTTCCGTCAAGACGGTGCGATGCTCGAACCCACCGCCCTCGGCGACCAGAACGCGTTCACCGGCGGCGGCTACATGCTGCTCGGAGTCGAGATAGACGGTTTGGCAACGCAATACAGCGAAGTCTCGGTCGGGCGCGGGGGACCGACGATGGTGTTGGTGGCGCCGACGATGCCGGCGCCCGGGATGAGTCACGCCTGCGACGTCTACGGCGCTTCGGTGCTGGTGCTGCCCGACGCCTCCCGCGATGCGGTCCAGGTGAGCGTGACACTGTGCACCCAGGGTGAGATCAACGCCGCGCTGCTGTACCCGACCCTGTCGCTGGTCGGCACGCACGCCGGACTGTGGGAAAAGGAATGAGTGAGCCCCGGCCTGATGTCGCCGCCAAAGCGGCTTCGGGGCCGACCGAATGGGGAGAGAGCCCGGGAGTCGGACCATGGCAGGGCCCGGTTCCAGACGATCCCCGCTACGATCCCGCGCTGCTGCGTGACGGTGACACGCGCAATGTCGTTGACGCCTATCGCTATTGGACTCGTGAAGCGATCGTGGCCGACATCGACGCCCGCAGGCATCCGCTGCACATCGCGATCGAGAACTTCGGCAATGACGCCAACATCGGCGCGGTGGTGCGCACGGCCAACGCGTTCGCCGTCGACACGGTGCACATCGTCGGGCGGCGCCGCTGGAACCGGCGTGGAGCCATGGTGACCGACCGCTACCAACGGCTGCGCCATCACGACACCACTGCCGAGCTGCTGGCCTTCGCCGCCGATGCCGGGCGCACGGTGGTGGCGGTCGACAATGTGCCGGGCGCCGCGCGCATCGAGGACAGCGCGCTGCCACGAGATTGCCTGCTGATATTCGGGCAGGAGGGGCCGGGCATCACCGACGACGCCAAGGGCGGTGCCGCGCTGACAGTGTCGATCGCGCAGTTCGGCTCCACCCGCAGCATCAACGCGGCCGTGGCCGCCGGCATCGCCATGCACACGTGGATCGTTCAACATGGGGACATTTCGAAGGCCTGGTAGGGCAGGATCTACCCCATGGATCAGGTTTGGGCAAACCGCGCTGCCAGCGCCGAAGCCGCGATCGCCAAGCGACATACCAAACGGCTCTGGGGCCTGCCTGGCACCCAGCTGGGTGTCGTCGCCTGGCCCGCGGCGCGCAAGTACCAGCTGTTCGGCACCTGGCACTACTGGTGGCAGGCGCACTTGCTGGACTGCCTCGTCGACGCCCAGCTTCGCGACCCGCAGCCCGAACGTGAGCAGACGATCGCCCGGCAGATCCGGGCGCACCGGTTACGCAACAAGCTCCGCTGGATCAATGACTATTACGACGACATGGCCTGGCTCGCCCTCGCCCTCGAGCGCGCGGCGCGGGTGGCAGGGGTGGATCGCCCCAAAGCGCTGGAGAAGCTGTCCGAACAGTTCCTCAACGCATGGGTGCCCGAGGATGGCGGCGGCATACCGTGGCGCAAACAGGACCAGTTCTTCAACGCGCCGGCGAACGGCCCCGCAGCGATATTCCTTGCGCGCTATGACCGGTTACGGCGCGCTCAGCAGATGTCGGACTGGATCGACGAAACGCTGATCGACCCCGAAACCCACCTGGTGTTCGACGGCATCAAGGGCGGCTCGATGGTGCGGGCGCAGTACACCTACTGCCAGGGCGTGGTGCTGGGCCTGGAAACCGAGCTGGCGGCGCGAACCGAAGACGCCGACCACGCCGAGCGGGTGCGTCGGCTGGTCGCCGCGGTGCGCGACAACATGGTCACCGACGGCGTCATCAAGGGCGCGGGCGGCGGCGACGGTGGCCTGTTCAACGGCGTCCTGGCGCGTTACCTCGCCCTGGTCGCCACCACGCTTCCGGCCAACGGTCCCGACGACACCACGGCCCGCGACACCGCCCGGTCGCTGGTGCTCGAGTCCGCACAGTCGGCGTGGGACAACCGCCAAACCGTCGACGGGCTACCGTTGTTCGCCGCGTTCTGGGAACGCACCGCCGAAATGCCCACCGCGACAGGCAAGGAAGCCGAGTCCGTCGAGGGCGCCGTGAACGCCTCCGAGATACCCGAACGCGACCTGTCGGTGCAGCTGTCGGGCTGGATGCTGATGGAAGCGGCCCACGCCGTCGCCGAGACGTGACAGCCGAGTCAGTCCCGCGGCTGGTTCGCCTAGTACCGACGCGGTTCAGCCGCGACCCCAAGGCGATCAAGACGGGGGAGAACGCTGCGGCGGGACTGCTGCTGGGGGCCACCCTCGTCGCCATCCTGTGGGCCAATTCGCCGTGGGCGCAAAGCTATTGGAGCCTGCTGGACACCCATGTGGGCTTCTCGTTCGGGGCCCATCACTTCGAGCTGACCGTCAAGCATCTGGTCAACGACGGGTTGATGGCGTTCTTCTTCTTCATCGTCGGGCTCGAGGTGAAGCGAGAATTCGCCATCGGCGAGCTCACCGATCGCGCGAGGGCGGCGGTGCCGGTGGTCGCCGCGATCGCCGGGCTGGCGATACCCGCCGTCATCTTCCTGATGTTGAACCCGTCGGGCGAGAACGCCCAGGCGTGGGGTGTGGTGATCTCCACCGACACCGCGTTCCTGATCGGTGCGCTGGCCATCATCAAGCCCAAGTTCCCTGGCAGACTTCGGATCTTCCTGCTGACACTGGCCGTTGTCGACGACGTCGGCGCGCTGATCGTGATCGCGGTGTTCTACTCCGACACCGTCCGGATCGCGCCGCTGATCGTGTCGATGCTGTTGATCATCGCGATCGCTCTCGTGCGTTACCTGCCTACGGCGCGGGGCCCGGCCTACGCCGTGCTGAGCTTCGGGCTGTGGGTGGCGTTGTTCACGGCGGGTATCCATCCGACGCTCGCCGGCGTCGCGGTCGCTCTGCTGATCCCGGTGTTCGCGCCAGAGCGCCAGCAGGTGGAAGAGGCCGTCGAGGTGATTCGGGCGTTTCGTCAGTCGCCGAACTCGCAGTACGCGCGCGCCGCCACGCGCCGTCTGCGCCAGTCGATTTCGATCAACGAGCGACTGCAGACCGACGTGGGACCGTACGTGTCGTTCGTGGTGCTGCCGGTGTTCGCGTTGGTCAACGCCGGGGTGAGGCTGGACGCGGCCAGCCTTGCCGCCGCGGCACGGTCACCACTGACCTGGGGTGTCATCGCCGGCCTCGTGCTCGGCAAGTTCATCGGCATCACCGGCGCGACATGGATCATGGCCCACACCGGCCTCGGTGTGTTGGCGCCGGGATTGCGGCTGCGCCGAGTCGCAGGCGGGGCCGCCCTGTCCGGGATCGGCTTCACCATTTCGCTTTTCATCGTCGACATCGCGATCAGCGATCCGGGTCGTCAGGATCAGGCGCGCATCGGCGTCATCGCCGCATCGCTCGTGGCCTTCGTCGCCGGCTGGGCCATCTTCCGGATCATGGACCTGGTCAGTCCGCCAGAGCCCATCGGCCTCAAGTTGATTCGGCCCATCGATCCCGAACGCGATCACATCCGCGGCAACGCCGACGCACCACTGACCTTGGTGGAGTACGGGGATTACGAATGCCCGTTCTGCAGCCGAGCGACCGGGGCGATCGACGAAGTGCGCATGCATTTCGGTGACCAACTGTGCTACGTGTGGCGTCATCTCCCCCTGGAGCGGGTGCACCCCCGCGCCTTCGACGCGGCACGGGCTGCCGAGGCGGCCGGGCGGCAGGGCAAGTACTTCGAGATGGGAGCGCAGTTGTTCGCGCACCAGGATGACCTGGAGTGGGCGGACATCTATCGCTACGCCAACTCGATCGGGCTGGATCTCGAGCAATTCGACCAAGACGTGCGTGTGCGTCCGTCGAAGGGGCTGCACCGCGTACAGGACGATGCGCAGGACGCGGCTGTGATGGATCTGAACTCGACGCCGACGTTCTTCGTCAACGGCAAACGGCATAAGGGACCGTGGGATTCAGCGAGCCTGATTCGGGCTCTCGAAGAGGGCCGTTAGCCGGTCAGGCGGTCTCGCCCGCGGCCTTCTTGGCCGCGCGCCGCCGCCTGTACCACTCGACGAACATCGGAGCGACCGACGCCAGCACGATCGCGATGAAGATCGGTTCGAGCAGCTTCTGGATGATCTCGAACTGGCCGAGCCAATACCCCAGCAAGACCAGGCCGACGCCCCACACCACCGCGCCGAGGATGTTGAATACGGCGAACACCGGGTAGCTCATCCGGGCGGCGCCCGCGGTCAGCGGTGCGAGGGTCCGCACGATCGGCACGAACCGTGCGATCACGATGGCGAACGGGCCGCGTTGTTCGAAGAACACGTGCGCCTCATCCAGGTACTTCTGTTTGAGGAAGCGGGCATTCGGCTTGAACATCGCGGTGCCCACGTTGCGACCGATCCAGTAGCCGATCTGACCGCCAAGGATCGCGGCGATGGGGATGAACACCAGCAGCTGCCAGAGCTGGAAGTTGATCGCCTGCCCGCCGTCTTCCTCCAGCGCGGCAGTGCCCGCGGCGAGCATGCCTGCCACGAAAAGCAGTGAGTCACCGGGCAGGATCGGGAACAGCACCCCTGACTCGACGAAGATGACCACCAGCAGCCCGACCAGCGCCCAGGTACCGAAATACCCGAGCAACTGCATCGGATCCAGGAAGTCCGGCATGAGTGCCAGCTGGTCGGCAGCCGCCGAAAGGGCCGTCGTCGTCACGAGCCCCAAGATACCGGCCCGGTTCGCGGACCCAGGAATTCTCGATATCCGGCGATTGGTATGGGCCGTCGATAAGGTCCTCGTTATGGCCACTCACAAGGCAGTTCATGTCGAATCCGCGGGCGGGCAACTCACTCTCACCGACGTGGAAACCACGTCGCCCCCGCCCGACCATGTGCGCATCACCATCGCGGCGTGCGGAGTGTGCGGGACCGATCAGGGGATCGTCAACGGCGGCTTCCCGGGTATCACCTGGCCGCTGACTCCGGGACACGAGATCGCCGGGACGATCGCCGAGCTCGGCGACGGTGTTGAGGGCTTCGCTGTAGGCGACCGGGTTGCCGTCGGCTGGTTCGGCGGCAACTGCAAGGGGTGCGTGCCCTGTCGGAAGGGCAAGTTCATGCAGTGTGAACAGGGCCAGGTGCCGAGCCTGCAGTATCCCGGCGGGTACGCGGAGTCGGTCATCGCGCCCAGATCTGCGCTGGCCCGCATCCCCGACGGCCTGTCGTTCGCCGAAGCTGCCCCGATGGGTTGCGCGGGCGTCACCACCTACAACGCCCTGCGCCGGACCGCGGCTGTGCCGGGAGACCTCGTCGCGGTCCTCGGCGTCGGAGGCCTGGGACATCTCGGTGTGCAGTGGGCAAGAGCGATGGGCTTCGAGACCGTCGCGATCGCCCGCGGCGCTGACAAGGCCATCGACGCCAAGGAGCTTGGCGCACACCACTACATCGACTCGACGGCAGAAGACGTCGCCAGCGCACTGCAGCGTCTGGGCGGCGCAACCGTCGTGCTCGCCACCGCGGCGAACTCCGCCGCCATGGGCCAGACCGTCGGCGGACTCGGTCCCGAGGGCGAACTCGTCGTCGTCGGGGTGACGACCGACCCATTGCCGATCAGCCCCGCGGATCTGATCCTCGCCGGGCGCCGCGTGACCGGGCATCCGTCGGGCACGTCGCGAGACGTCGAGGAGACGATGCACTTCGCGGTGCAATCGGGGGTACGGGCCTACATCGAGAAACGGCCGCTGGCCGAGGCCGCCGAGGCCTACACGGCCATGGAACAGGGCCGGGCGCGCTACCGCATGGTCCTGACCATGTGAGGTCTCGGCGGTGGGGAGATAATCGGGCGTACGCACGGATCGCCGAGAGGAACGCACATGCCCATCGCAACGCCCGAGGTCTACGCCGAGATGCTGGGCCGAGCCAAGGAACACTCGTTTGCGTTCCCCGCCATCAACTGCGTCGGCTCGGAGAGCGTCAACGCCGCCATCAAGGGCTTCGCCGACGCAGGCAGTGACGGCATCATCCAGTTCTCCACGGGTGGCGCCGAGTTCGCTTCCGGCCTCGGCGTCAAGGACATGGTCACCGGCGCGGTCGCGCTCGCTGAATTCGCACACGTGATCGCGGAGCGGTACCCGATCACCGTGGCACTGCACACCGATCACTGTCCCAAGGACAAGCTCGACACATACGTCAGGCCACTGCTGGCGCTCTCACAGAAGCGAGTGGCCGATGGCGGCAACCCGCTCTTCCAGTCGCACATGTGGGACGGCTCGGCAGTGCCGATCGACGAGAATCTCGAGATCGCCCGCGAACTGCTCAAGGCAGCGGCCGCCGCCAAGATCATCCTCGAGATCGAGATCGGGGTGGTCGGCGGCGAAGAGGACGGCGTGGCCCACGAGATCAACGACAAGCTCTACACCAGTCCGGAGGATTTCGAGAAGACCATCGATGCGCTCGGCACCGGCGAGCACGGCAAGTACCTGCTGGCAGCGACGTTCGGCAACGTGCACGGCGTCTACAAGCCGGGCAACGTCAAGCTTCGCCCGGAAGTACTCGCCGAGGGTCAGAAGGTGGCGGCCGCCAAACTCGGATTACCCAGCGATGCAAAGCCATTCGACTTCGTCTTCCACGGCGGGTCCGGGTCGTTGAAGTCGGAGATCGAGGACTCCCTGCGCTACGGCGTGGTGAAGATGAACGTCGACACCGATACCCAGTATGCATTCACCCGCCCGCTCGCCGGGCATATGTTCGCCAACTACGACGGGGTGCTCAAGGTCGACGGTGAAGTGGGCAGCAAGAAGGCGTACGACCCGCGCAGCTATCTGAAGAAGGCCGAGGCGTCGATGACCGAGCGTGTCATCGAGGCTTGCAAGGACCTGCACAGCGCGGGACGGTCGGTCACCGTCGGCTGAGCCGACAATCCAGCCACCGTCGGCTGAGCCGAGAATCCAGCCACCGTCGGCGGCTAGTTGTTGGGCGCCAGGCAGATCTTCCACTGGTCGTCGCGGAACTGAAGGTCGAAGCTTCGCGACGACCGGGTCTGCGGCGCATAGGCCATGAACGTGGTGACGTTCGCCTCGGCATGGTCTCCGTTGACCACCACCTGGTCGATGCTCGCCACGACTGGGTACTGCTTGGCTGCGGCCACCCGGGAATGTGTTTCGGTCCACGCGCGGTCGTCGTACTTGACGTAGCTGTCGCGCGTGGCGCCGCAGGTGATGCTGCGCAGCGTGGCCAGATCACCGTTCTGGATCGCGACGTCGAAGTTCTGGATGGTCGACCGGACCCTGTCCTCTTGAGACACCTTCGGCGCGGAATTGCGGGTCAACAGCACGGTGCCCAGCACCGCGACGGCCACCAGAGCGGCGATCACCAGTACCAATGCGATCACCCAGCCCCAGCTGCGGCGCCTCGTCGGCAGCTTAGGCGCTTCGCCGCGCGGCGGAATCACCTGTGGTGCAACGGGTTTCGGAGGAGCGCCGGCCCCCTCCGGCGTTGCGAAGATCTCGGTGGCCGGGTCGGCGGGGGCATCGATTCGCTGCGTCGAACCCGCGTCGAATCCAGACGGCGCGGTGAACCGGCGCTCGGTGAGCTCGGGCGCCTCCTCGGCGTTCTGCGGGGCCTGGGCTGCCGACATGACCTCGGTCGCCGGCTCGTGGTCGGGATCCACGGGCTGCATCACCTCGGTGGCGGCGTCGTGATCCTGCGGCGCGTCACCGTCCGGCTCGGAATCCGGCGGAGCGCCACCGTCGGGCTCGCCCCGCTCGTCGGGATGCGCCGTGTCGGCCGTTGCGTCCCCGGTGGCCTTGTCCACCTTGTCGTCGGCGACGTCATCCGGCTGGTCAGGCCCTTCTGGGTTCGACATCCCTGCTGCAGTCCTCCCTGTCTGAGCTACCGGTGAAGCCTAGCGGCAGAATGGGGTCATGACTCGCATGGGCGATCTCCTCGGACCGGACCCAGTGTTGCTTCCCGGTGACCCCGCCGCCGAGGCGGAACTTGCCGCTGATGAAAATCCTGCCATCGTCGCCGCCGCGCATCCTTCGGCATCGGTCGCGTGGGCCGCGCTCGCCGAGGACGCGCTCGCAGGCGATCAGGCCGTCGCGGCGTATGCGTACGCACGCACCGGCTATCACCGCGGGCTGGATCAGTTGCGCCGCAACGGATGGAAGGGATTCGGTCCCGTCCCCTACAGCCATGAACCGAACCGCGGCTTCCTGCGTTGCGTGGCTGCACTGGCGCGGGCAGCCGAGGTGATCGGCGAGAGCGACGAGTACCAACGCTGCGTGGATCTGCTCGACGACTGCGACCCGTCGGCACGTTCGGCGCTGGGAGTGAGCTAGCGCTCGGCTTCGCACTCGCAGTCGGCGGCCGCATCCGGTCGCTCCACCTGAACCGTGGCGTGGTCGAGGCCGCGCGCCGCGAGCACTGCACGCGCCTTGTCGAGCACCAGGGCCGAGTCGCGGTCGCTGGTCAGGTGTGCGGTCACCATGTCCTTGCCGGGCACCAGCGTCCAGACGTGTAGGTCGTGGACTTCGGTGACGCCGTCGACGGCGCACAGCGCGTTGCGCAACTCACCGACATCGATGTGGCTCGGCGACGTTTCGGACAGGATCCGCAAGGCCGCGCGGGCCAGCGCGATGGCTCGCGGCAGCACCCACAGCGCGACGAACACAGCGACGACGATGTCGGCGTACGGCCAGCTCGTCGTCACCGTCACGATGCCTGCGATCAGCACGCCGACGCTGCCAACGGTGTCGGCGACGACCTCCATGTAGGCGCCCTTGACGGCGAGGCTGTCCTTGGAATGCGACCGCAGCAGGAGCACCACGACGGCGTTGGCGGCCAGGCCGGCCAGCGCAACGACGATCATCGGCACGCCGGGAACCTCAGGAGTACGCCCCAACCGTTCGACGGCCTCGTAGAGGATGAACGCGGCGACGCCGATCAGCAGCGCGGCGTTGGCGACGGCGGTGAACACCTCGGCGCGATGCCAGCCGTAGGTGCGGGCCGGCGACGCGCTGCCGTGGCGGGCGAGCAGCACCGCCGTCATGCCCATGAACATCGCCACCAGGTCGGTGAGCATGTGGCCGGCGTCGGCCAGCAGCGCGATCGAATTGATCAGCAGTGCGGTAGTCAGCTCGAGCGCGAAGAAGACGGTCAGTATCGCTGCCGCGATGACCATCCGGCTTACCCGGGTATCTGACGACCCGTGATCGTGTCCGGCCCCCATAGCATCAATATATGCGCACTAACGCATATGTCGCAACCAGCTCCGGTCAGAACCAGGCGGACCAGAACCGGGTCAGCGCGCCGCCGTACTGCACCAGGCTGTCGGACACCCCGGAGAGGTTGACGAACCAGAGCACGACATCCCAGAACCATCGGTTGAGCTGGGGGGTGAACAGCAGGATGATCAGGACGAACAGTCCAAATTGCTTCGCGGGTGCTAGGGCGCGCTGTGTCTGCGGGCTCAGGTGCGGTTCCAGCACGCCGTAGCCGTCCAGTCCCGGGACCGGGAGCATGTTCAGCACGAACGCGGTCACCTGCAGGAAGCCCAGGAATGCCATGCCCGCCCAGAACACCGCGTGCTGCTGGTCGGCCAGCGTCGCGGTCAGCGCCAGCAGGAGCACGGCGAACGCGAGGTTGGTGAGCGGGCCTGCGAGGCTGACCAGGCTCCGCTGCTGCTTGGTCATGAATGACGTCCGCACCCACACCGCGCCGCCAGGCAACCCGATTCCGCCGATGGCGATGATCAGCACCGGAAGCAGAATTGAAAGCAGCGGATTGGAGTACTTCAACGGGTTGAGCGTGAGGTAGCCGCGCACGGGGACGTCGTGGTCACCGAAGCGCCACGCGGTAAATGCGTGGGCGAATTCGTGCAGGCACAGGGTTACCACCCAGCCGGCGACGACGAAGATGAAGACGCCGACGTAGGCGAGAGGCTTGGTCACGTCCGCGGAGATCCAGGCGATCACGCCGCCGACGGCCGTGATCGTGACGATGAGCAGGAAGATCGGGCTCGGCCGCACCGATTGGCGCAGTGGACTGATACTCACGTTTTGACGCTACCCCGCGCCGTTGAGCAAACTTCGGAGCTCGACAACGCCTGCGACCTCGGTCTCGTGATCTTCGGCACAGGAAATGACGTTGAAGACCGAGCAACCGGCTTCGACGTACGGGTGGAGGAACTCGGCCACATCTTCGGGTGTGCCGTACGGCGAATAGCGCTCGAACGGCTCGAACGGCATCTGGTAGAAGCGTTGCATCCGCTGGGCCAGCGGCGCGCGGGCGGCTTCTGAGGTAGCGCCGAAGCCGCACCAGACGTTGATCGCATGCTCGAATCGGGACGCGTCCCTGCCCGCTTGCCCTGCGTGTTCGGCGACCCGGTCGACCACCGCGCCGAAACGTCCATGCGAGACCCAGATGCCCAGCCAGCCATCGCCGAACCGGCCCGCGCGCCGCACCGCGGCATCGGAGCGGCCGCCGACCGTGATCGGGATGGCCGGCGACGGCGCGGGGAGAATCTGCGCGTCCTTCAGCGAGAAGAACTCGCCATCACAGCTGACCGGCTTGCCTTCCGACAGCGCGCGCAACAACTCGAGAGACTCGTCCATCCGCCTGCCGCGGGTCCGCGGGTCCACGCCACATATCTCGAGCTCGTGCGGGTCCTCGCCGCCGAGTCCCACGCCGAACACGAGCCTGCCGGGGGCGAGCTCGGCGATGCTGGCGAGCTGGCGCGCCACCGGCACCGGGTGGCGCAGCGGCAGCAGGTAGAGCGCGACATAGCAGGGCAGCTCGGGATACCGGGTGAGCAGCGATGTCGCATCGATCAACCCGTCCGCTCCTGCGCCGACGAAGAAGCTGACATGGTCGGAGACGCACACATGGTCGACTCCTGATCCGGCGATGCGATCGAGCATCGCGGCGCGCTGCTCGAGCGGAGCGGCGAGCTGACCGACCGGGGCGAACACGCCCACCCGAATTTCACTCATGGCCCAAGACTGGTTGAAAGCCTTTCGGCAGAGCTTCGGATGTTATGAAATCGCCAGGTCAGCGCACTCGCAGCCACCCCTCGGTGTGCCGATAGAACGTCGAACGGCGAACGGGTCGCGGCGCGCGTAGCCCGTCGCGCTCCACGGACGCGCCGGTGGTGCCCAGCTGGGCGGCGCGACCCGCGACCCAGCGGCGTGGACCCCTTCCGAGCACGGCGGCCCGCAGCCCGGGCACGGTCGGCGTCGGCTCGATGCGCACGCCGGGCACTTCGCCGTCGAAAAGCACCGTGTCGTCGACGAGCGCTTCGCCGTGTAGTGCCTTCCCGGCCGGATCGCCGCGCCATTCGGCTGCGCCGACGATCACGGTGCCGGTTTCGTCGCGGATCAGCGGTACCCGGGTTGCGACGCCGGATCGGGCCCGGGCCGCCGTCCACCAGCGGGACACGTGACATACCTCCACGTCGAGCCGGTCGGCGCGCAACAACGAGGTGAGGACCGACGCCAGCTCCGCGTCAGAGCCGAGCACGACGACGCGGCGGTGTGCGGTGATGTCGTCGATGCTGACCGTGTCCAGGTCGCGCAGGGATCGCGGCAACCGGCGCCCGCCAAACGGCAACACCACGACATCCGCTTCGGTCAACACGGCTCCTTGGGGTTGGCTGGGATATGGTGTGTCACCGGCTGGAACACAATAAGCAGGAGAAACGCCATGCCGGCAATCGTGCTCATCGGCGCTCAGTGGGGCGACGAGGGCAAAGGAAAGGCCACCGACCTACTCGGTGGGCGCGTGCAGTGGGTTGTGCGCTACCAGGGCGGCAACAACGCGGGCCACACCGTGGTGCTGCCGACGGGCGAGAACTTCGCCCTGCACCTGATTCCGTCGGGGATTCTCACGCCCGGCGTCACCAACGTCATCGCCAACGGGGTGGTGATCGATCCCGGCGTGTTGCTCCACGAGCTCAAGGGCTTGGAAGACCGCGGGGTGGACACCGAGCGGCTACTGATCTCCGCCGACGCGCATCTGCTGATGCCCTATCACGTCGCGATGGACAAAGTCGTCGAGCGATACGCGGGCAGCAAGAAGATCGGCACCACCGGCCGAGGCATCGGCCCTTGCTACCAGGACAAGATCGCCCGCATCGGAATCCGGGTCGCCGACGTTCTCGACGAATCGCTGTTGGCGCAAAAGATCGAGGCCGCACTGGAATTGAAGAACCAGGTGCTGGTCAAGATCTATAACCGGAAAGCGCTCGATGCGGCCGAGGTGGTCGAGAACCTGCTGACGCAGG
>Ga0190265_10002397_pt1 | contig 12595 bp, 12 predicted proteins | sample Popmic124T_FD_133135 | JGI IMG/M metagenome (GOLD analysis project Ga0190265, IMG submission 133135) | Populus adjacent soil microbial communities from riparian zone of Indian Creek, Utah, USA - 124 T | ecosystem: Environmental > Terrestrial > Soil > Riparian zone | place: USA: Utah | collected... | reverse complement strand
TCCCGGAAGCTCGCCCGCACCGGTTCGAGGATCGGGGCGGTGTTCCAGATCTGCGAATGGCAGTTGATGCAGGTCTTGGTCGGCGGGATGCCGGCCGACGGCGACACCTCAACCGACGTGTGGCAATAGCGGCACTCGATGCCGATGCCGCCGGCGTGGTGCTGGTGGCTGAACTGCACCGGCTGCTCGATGAACTGGTTCGCGCTGGTGACGAGATCCGATCGCTGGATCGTGAGCACGGCCCATCCCAGGCCGAGCACTACGAATACGATCGCGATCACGCTGGCCTTCGACCAGGCGTTGGCGCTCTTTGGAAATACCTGCGACATGCGGCCCTTGTTGGATCTGAGCTATCTGTGCCTTCGGTGGCCCTGGAGATCTGAGGCCCAAACCCGCCAACTTTACCCCGAATTACACGGCAATAAAGTCTTGTGAAAAATTTCTCAAACTCAATTCTATGTGGGCCGAAGGCTCAAACACAAGGATTGCAAGGGCGACTAAATCAGTCGGGGTTCCGTTACTGTGCAGATGCCGTCGTCGTCTTCGCCGGCTCCTTCTTCTCGTCTCCCGGCGCCTTTTCCCAGGTGAAGGGCCGGTTGAACAGGTGCTTCTCGAACCACTCCATCTCAATCTGCAGCTTGAAGAGCCGGTGGCGCAGCTCCGCCCACCCGTGCCCTTCACGCGGCGCCACATATAGATGTGTCGGCACGCCGTTCGACTTGAGCGCCCGGTACATCTCGACCGACTGTGGCAGCGGCACACGCGGATCCTGCTCGCCGACGAGGAAGATCGTCGGGGTCTTGACCTTGGCAACGTCCTTCAATGGCGAGTGGTTCCAGTACAAATCGATCGGGGCATTGGCCTGCCACGGCGTGCCGCCGAACCACGGCGTGCGGTATTCGCGGATGTCGCTCTGCGCGTACATCGAGATCCAGTTCGCCGCGCCCGCGCCGCTGCTCGCCGCCTTGAAACGGTCGGTCACCGTGATGATCTTGTTCGTCATGTGGCCGCCGGCGCTCCAGCCCATCTTGATCAGCTTCGTCGGATCGGCAATGCCCATCGCGATCACGTGATCGGTGCCGGTCATCACGTCGAGGTGCGCCTGCTTGAAATAGCCCTTCACCATGTCGCGCAGGAACGCGTCGCCGTAGCCCGTGCTGCCGCGATAATTCGGCCGCAATACCGCGTAGCCCTTTGCCGCGTAGACCTGGCTCTCCGTGGAGAAACCAAACCGATCGGAGCTCGCCGGACCGCCGTGCGTCGCCACGATCAGCGGATACTTCTGGCCTTCTTTGTAGTCCACCGGGTAGTACAGCAGGCCCTCGACGATGACGCCGTCCTGGCCCTTCCACGTGATGCGTTCGATACGCGCGTTCTTGAACTTCGCGAGGTCCTCGTCGAACACCGCGCTGACGCGCCTCGGTTCGCCGCCGGCCGCCGGCAGCGTGTGCACCTCGCTCGGACGCGGGCCGGTATTGCGGAGGAACACGTGCACGCCGTGATCTTCGGAGAACGACCACCCCTGCAGGTTGTGCTCGCCCTTGGTCAGCTGCGTCACCCGTTTCGAGGCCACGTCCACCTTCATGATCTCGTTGTGGACGCCCATGTTGGCGGTGAAGTAGATGGTCTTGCTGTCCTTGCTCCACGACGCGCTCTCGACTTCATAGGGTGCGTCGGCAATCAGCACGCGCGGCGTGCCGCCCGCCGCCGGCACGAGAAACAGCTTGTCGTTGTAGTAGTGATCGAATTGCTCGTTGGCGGCCGCCGTGAACAGCATCGTCGCGCCGTCCGGCGAGAGCGCGGCATTGCCTTCCGAGACCTTGTTGTTGGTCAGCTGCTTCGCATTCGCGCCGCCGGCATCCATCACCCAGACGTCGCCGCGCTCGTTGAACCCGAGCAGCGGCCCCGGCGTGCGGTGCATGGCGACCCGCGTGCCGTCGGCGCTCAGCTGGTAGCTGCCGACCGACCAATCGCCTTCCGTGACGCGCTTGATCTTGCCGTCGAGATCCGTCGTCCACAGGTGGCGTTGCTTGAAATTGTTCTCCTCGAACGCATACACGTCGTCCTGTACGCGATCGCGCTCGCGTTCCTCGGCGGACTTGGCGTCGGTCGCGGTGAAATAGATCGACTTGCCGTCGGGCGCCCACGTGATGTTGCCGGTGGCCGTGGCATGGCTCGTGATCTTGCGGGCTTCGCCGCCTTCGGCGTGCAGCACGTAGATCTGGTTGGCGGCATCGGGATCGCGGCGCGCGGTGAAGGCGATCGACTTGCCGTCGGGCGACCAGCGTGGACTGGATTCACCGCGATCGCCAAACGTGAGTTGCACCTGGTTCGTGCCGTCGGTGTTGATGCGGTGGATGTGTCCGACGCGCCGGTTCGCCTTCCAGTCCGCGCGATCGATGATGAAAGCGATCTGCGTGCCGCCTGGTGAGAGCTGCGGATCCTGTAAGACCGGCTGCTCCAGCGCGTCGACGAAGGTGCGCAGCCGTTTCTCCTGTGCCGCCACCGGAACAAGCATCGCCACGCATAGCAGGGCCGAGAGGGACCAACGAACACTGTGGGCCATGGGCGCACTTTGGGACTTATGGCTAGCGGTGTCAACCGGGAATTATCCAGAAGCCCGGCTTTTGGCGGGATAAGCGAAGGGATAGGTTGTGGCTTGACAAAGCGCATCCCTGCCGCGCATAACTAGCATCCTGCCAGCGCATGGTGGCGGGCCACCCGGTGCTTCCCCCACTTAGTTGCTCCCATCATGCGTCTGGGCAGGGCCGCAGGAATGCCGGGCCCTGTCGCGCCGTAGCGCAAAGCGCGCAGGCGGACTTGTCTCGCCGTAGCGCAAAGCGCGTAGGCGGACTTGTCTCGCCGTAGCGCAAAGCGCGTAGGCGGACGTATAGTCTGCCTGCTATGTCCAAGCTCACACGAAAAGAGTTCCTCGGCTTCGGCGCGGTGCTGGCCGGCGCAACCGGATTTGCGTCGGGCGGCCTCGAGACGCTGGCGAGCGCGCAGCCGTCGGCGGGCGCCGGACCCGGTGTGGCCGCCGACCTGATCGTCACGAACGCGCGCGTGCTGACGAGCGACCCGTCGCTGCCGCGCGCCGAAGCGTTCGCCGTCAGAAACGGCCGCTTCATTGCCGTGGGGTCCAACACCGACATTCGCAATCTTGCCAGCGCGCAGACGCGTCAGATCGACGCGGCCGGCGCCACGATCACGCCGGGCTTCATCGATACCCACTGTCACGTCAGCGGCGTCGGCGAGTTGTTCAGCGTCAACGCGCAGGTGCCGCGCGTGCGGGAGCTGCAAGCCAACCTGAAAGCACGGGTCGACAAGACGCCGCCGGGCCAGTGGGTCGAAGCGATCATGTTCGACGACACCAAGCTGGACGTCACGCTCACCCGCACAGACCTCGACGAAGTGTCCCGCGATCATCCAATCGTCGTCGGTCATCGCGGCGGGCACACCAGCTGGTACAACACCAAGGCGTTCGATCTCGCGGGCGTGACGAAGGCCACACCCGATCCCGATCACGGCCGCTTCTTCCGCGACGAGAGCGGCGAGCTGACCGGCCGCGTCGCCGAGCTCGCGCGTGGCGTGTTTTCGAAAGTCGGCACGCGCGAGCGGTTCACGCCCGAACAGCAGCGCGAGCGTGGCCGGCAGGGCAAGGCGCACATCTCGAAGCTGTTGACCGCGGCAGGTCTCACGTCCGTTCACGACGCCGGCGCCGGGCGCGACAGCATCCTCGCCTACCAGGACTCGCGCGAATCGGGCGAGCTTCGTCACCGCGCCGGTTTCCTCATCCGCGGCGCCGACACGTTCACCGGATTCAAGGCCGCCGGCATCACCTATGGCTTCGGCGACGACATGCTCAAGTGCGTCGGCGTCAAGTACGGCGCGGACGGCTCCGCCTCGGAGCGGACCATGCGCATGAGCACGCCGTACGTCGGCACCAAGGATTACGGCATCCTCACCATGTCGCAGAAGGAGATCGACGATGCCGTCGAGGATGCGTGGCGCCACAACATGCGCGTGGCCATTCACGCCAACGGCGACACCACCATCGACATGGTGCTCAAGGCCTACGAGCGCGTGCAGCAGCAGTGGCCGCGGCCCGACCCGCGCAACCGCATCGAGCATTGCTCGCTCGTCAATCCGGAATTGCTGGCGCGCATCAAGGCGCTTGGCGTCATTCCGACCCCGTTCTGGACCTACGCGCACTATCACGGCGAGAAATGGAAGTTCTACGGCCAGGACAAGATGAACTGGATGTTCGCGCACAAGTCCTTCATCGATCACGGCATTCGTGTCGCCGGCGCGTCGGACTACGGCCCGGGTCCGTTCGATCCGCTGATGGCCCTGCAAAGCATGGTCACCCGCAAGGATTTCGGTGGTAACGTGTGGGGACCACAGCAACGCATCACGGTGGACCAGGCGCTGATGGTTGCGACCATCAACGGCGCCTACGCCTCGCACGAAGAGAACGTGAAGGGTTCGATCACCGCCGGCAAGCTCGCCGACTTCACGATGCTCGAAAAGGATCCGCACGACGTGAACCCGGACGAGATCAAGAACATCAAGATTCTCAGGACCGTCGTCGGTGGCAAAGCAGTGTATGAAGCGTAACCACTTCTCATGAGCGACGATCGCAAATACCGTCAACGCGGTTATCAGGACGACAACCGCGAGAAGCGCCCGTCGGGACCGCGTCCCGACAGCGGTGGCGGCAAGCCTGAGCGCGAACCCGGCGCGCCGGCCGGCGCGCGGCGCATCTCCTCGGAAGGCGCCCGCAACCCGCGCATGATGGGCTCGCGCCAGGTGGCGCGCTGCTCCCGCTGCGGCACCATCGTCGATGCCGAGATCATGTCGCGCAGCAAGTGCCCCAAGTGCCAGGTCGAGCTGCGCTCCTGCGTGCAGTGCGTGAACTTCGATCCGGGCACCACCTTCGAATGCGCCGTGAGGCTCACCGCCCGGGTATCGCCGAAGGACATCGCCAACGAATGCCCGCACTTCTCGGGCCGCACCACCTGGGAGCGCGAGACCTCGACCGCGGTAAGCCAGACCAGCAATCCGAAGGAACCCAGCGGGGCCAAGAAGGCCTTCGACGATCTCTTCAAGTTTTGATCGCATAATCAGGGATGGGCCTCTTATCGCCGCAAGACGAAGCAACACTCAAGCAGCACCTTTCGGTCATCACCAAGCCAGTCCAGCTCGTGGTCTTCACGCAAGCTCTTGGCGGCTCTGAAACCGGTACGGTTACCAGGCAGATCCTCGGCGAGCTCGCCGCGCTGAACGACAAGATCACCGTCGTCGACAAGAACTTCGTGCTCGATACGGAAGACAAGGCGAAATACAAGATCGACAAGGCGCCGGCCATTGTCATCCTGAGCGACGACGTCGACACGCGCATGCGCATGTTTGGCGCGCCGACCGGGTACGAGTTCGTTGGCCTGGTCGAAGCCATCATCACGGCCGGCACGGGCAAGATCGAGCTCGAGCCCGAAACCATGAAGTGGATCCAGGCGGTCACCAAGCCAACGCACATCCAGGTCTTTTCCACACCGACTTGACCGCACTGTCCGAGGGCGGTCGTCCTCGCGCACAAGATGGCAGCGGCAAACCCGAACATCACCGCCGATGCGATTGAAGCCACCGAGTTCATGGATCTCAGCCGCAAGTACCGAGTGACCGGCGTGCCGAAGACGGTCGTCAACGAGACGATCGAGATCATGGGCGGATTGCCCGAGCAGGATTACGTGAGAGCCGTATTGGAGCTGCCTGAATCATGAGATTGATCGCGTCGCTGATTCTGGTCGTTGCGCTGGCGACGGATACCGCGGCGCAAGGCAAGAAGGTCTACATCTCCGTCGACATGGAAGGCATCAGCGGCATCGTCGGCGACGATCAGACGAGCGCCGGGCAGCCCGAATACGGGCGCTCACGCAAGCTGATGGCCGAGGACGCCAACGCCGCCATCCGCGGCGCGTTCGCCGGCGGCGCCACCGAAGTGGTGGTCAACGATTCGCACGGCAGCCAGCGCAACCTGCTGCCTGAAGACCTGGATCCCCGCGCGCGGCTGATCAGCCACAGCTTCAAGCGCCACGGCATGGTCGAAGGCCTCGATGAAACGTTCGACGCGGCGATCTTCGTCGGCTACCACGCGAAGGCGGATTCGCCGCGCGGCCTGTTCGCGCACACCGGTTCCGGCGTCGTGAAAGACGTGCAGGTGAACGGCCGCTCCGCCGGCGAAGGCGGACTCAACACGTTGATGGCGCAGTGGTTTGGTGTGCCGGTGGTGATGATTACCGGAGACGACGTCGCGATCGAGCAGCAGAAGGAGTGGACGCCGAACGTGCGCGGCGTCGCGGTGAAGCGCGCGATCAACATGCGCGCTGTCGAAGCCCGCCCGCTGGCCGAAGCGCGCCGCGACATCGAGGCCGCGGCGAAAGACAGCGTCGCGGCGTCACGCAAGCCTGCCCGCGAGCGCGCCGCCGGCTACAAGGTGCGCATGCAGCTGCGCAACTTCACCATTCCCGAAGTGGCGACGGCCTTCAGCGAGATCACACTCGTGGCTCCCGACACCGTCGAGTTCACCCGCGCATCGATGCCCGAGGCCTACCGCGTGATTCGCGTCCTCTACCGTTTTATCAGCCCGGATTAGGGATAGAAGGGGTCAGGTCAAGAAATTCGCCCTTTTCGTCGAGGGCGAATTTCTTGACCTGACCCCTTTCATCCCTTCCGCGCATACGTCGCGCGACCAAAATCGCGCCAGGTGCCGTCCTTGCCTTTCACGCGATCGATCACTTCCATCGTGCCGTCTTCGCGCAAACGGTAAGTCGTCTCCCCTTCTTCTGTGTCGGGCGTGCCCCACCTGGACACCAGCGCGTCGCCGTCTCGCTTCGCGTCAAGCGGCCTGAACATCCCGGAGTTGTCGAACCACATCCCGCGATACTGGCCATCGGCCACCGGGCGGTAGTAAGCGTGCCCTTCGAACACGTTGACCTTCGGCGCCGTCCCCATTTCGTTGCGGAACGTCAGGCGGATGAAACGGCCACCCAGCTCCCAGGTCCACGCCATCTGGATCTTCGACGGTTGATTGAGGACGGTTCCCGTGCCGGTCCATTGGCCGGCCAATCGCGATAGCAGCGGATCGGCGCCAGTTTGGATGGATGCGGCGGTCAGGGCGAGAGCAAGCAGCAGATGCATGGAAGTCTCCTGACCGGATGACGAACGAGCGTATTCAGGATCGACGCGCCTGGCGAATCTTTTCCAAGGTCGCTTCTTCCACAATGGCGGCGGCGCTCTCAATCGTGCCGGCGGCGGTTAATCGCAGCGTGACGTCGACCATGACATTTACGGCTTCGCCGGTATGGCGGAGGGTGCCCGACAACCACAGCCTGGTCGTCACTTTGAAGGGATCGCCATCCGTGCCGAGCTCACCGCGCTGGAGCGAGGCGTCTGGAATGGCGTGTTGGAGTGCCTTGGCCGTGAAACGAAAGCCTGCCGGCCCACGCGCCAGCATCAGGACCAGCGGATCGTCCGGCGACTGGCCGAGCAGTGTCTCGAACGGCGCGCCGTTGATCACGAATTGCGTCCTGCGATCGAAGAAGCCGTCGGGCAGGTCCATTTTCTTCGCGTTGAAGTAGGCGATGACCTGATCGATCGCCGCGGTCAAACCTTCAGCGGCTGCCATCGTGCGCCGTCCTGCAGGACAAATCGCGTTTCTTCGGGCACTTCCCAATCGGGAATCGTTGGAAAGAGCGGATCGCCCGGCAAGGTGAGCACCATCTCCTCGCCGTTCTTCATGAAGCCCGGCATCACCCGCACCACCTTCCGCGTCCGCGCCCACTGCATCACGTCGTCTATCGACGATCGTTTGGCGAGCTGGCGGATCGAGGTCCACGTCGGCGGCGGCAGCAGCAGCTCGCGCCGCTCGAAGCGTGCAATCGCCTCGCGTGGCGACAACCATTCGAGCGCGGTCATCTCGCCATTGTCAGGCATGGCTTCCTGTCCCTCCGGCATCCGCGCCAGGAAGAACCGTGTGTCGAAGCGCCGCGTTTCGATCTCGGGTGTCACCCAGTGCGCGAAGGGGTCGAGGTCGTTGACGGTGATGTAGACGTTGGCTTCTTCCTGGAGCTCGCGCACCGCGGCCATGCGATAGGCGGCCTCTTCGACGTCGCTCAAATCTGGAAACGTTGCCGCCGGGAGCGGTTCGCCCGCCGGGGGACGATCGGCCTCGTCCACGCGGCCGCCAGGGAATACGTACGACCCGGCCATGAACGCCACCTTGTCGTTGCGGCGGACCATCAGGATTTCGAACGGATCGCCCGCCCTGAGCGTCGTCGAAGGGCCTGCACCTGCCCTGAGCACGATCACCGTCGCTGCCGGACGCGCATCCGCAATGTTCGGTGGGACCATCGGCCTTCAATTATCAGTCGATTCCTCTAGAATCGTGGACATGATCGAGCGCAAAGATACCGACGGCATCCGCGTGCTGAAACTCGCGCATGGCAAGGTCAGCGCGATGGACATCGAGCTGGGCGAGGCGTTGACGAGCGAGATGGCGGATGCGGCGGCGGCGCCGATCGAGGCCGTGGTCGTTACCGGCTCAGGCTCGAGTTTCTCCGCGGGCGTCGATCTGTTTCGGGTGGTCAACGACGGGCCGGAGTACGGACGCCGCTTTCTGCCGGTGCTCGACGAATTCCTCCGCGCGGCGTTGACGTTTCCAAAGCCGATGGTGGCGGCTGTCAATGGACACGCCATTGCCGGCGGCTGCATCCTGGCTGCCGCGTGCGATTACCGGATCATGGTTGAAGGCAACGGGCGCATCGGCATTCCTGAACTTGCGGTAGGTGTGCCCTTCCCCGCGCTGCCGCTGCAGATCATGGCCGCACGGCTTGGCGACGGCCCGCTTCGCGACCTCGTGTTCACCGGCCGCACCGTGCAGATCGACGAAGCCAGGGCGATGGGATTGATCGACGAGAAGTGTCCGTCGGGGATGCTGCTCGATCGCGCGACTGAGAAGGCTCGAGAACTCGCCTTGATTCCCGCCGGCGCATTCGCGTTGACGAAGGAGGCATTCTTCACGCCGATCCTCGAGCGCACGAAACAGCTGGCCGGTCTCAACGCGCGCGTGGTCGAGGCCTGGCTGCAGCCGCACACCTACGAAACAATCCGCGCGTATCTGGAAAAAACTATTCGTAGATAACGGCGAGGCTACTGCCACACCCAGTCGCGAATCGACAACCCGAGCGCGCGCAGATCGCGCTGCCCGAAATCGCGCGGCGCCCATAATCGATCGATCTCGGTCTCCAGAATCATGTGCCAACGGCCGGGCGTCGCCGGAATGTCCAGGAACAACGGCGCGCTTCGCCTGATCTCGCCGTCGAAGACCAGCGTGCCGTCGGCCCACACCCTGGTCTTGATCGGCCGCTCGTCCCCATCCGGATGATCGATCCACGCCACGAACTTCAGCACCTTGCCGTTCACGGGAACCACCGCCAGCGACATCGGCAAGGTCGTCCAGCGACGGCCGGCCGGGTTGCCGCCAGGATCCGGCTCGACTTCACTCATGCCGTACTTGTAGAACCAGCCGAACCGCATCGAGCGATTGCGCGGCCACAGATCACCACGCGCGTCGGCCGCGGTGGCCGCGGTATGGACGCCGATCAATATGAGCGCCGCGATCGTGGCGCCGCGGCTCCAGGAGCTCAGCAGCGATGGACCCGGCGCGTCACCGCCTCGCTCGAACAACAGCCAGAACACGAACGTCCAGAAGGTGATCATCACCGCCATCGACTGTGCGGGCACGCCGAACATCGACGCCACGCCAAAGCCGATCACCACGCCTCTCAGCAGGCCGAACGAAAGACGATCGCCGGCGGGTGGTCGTGAGAACAGCAAATAGCCGAGCACGATGCACCACCACAGCAACGGCAGGCTGCCGGCGATGCCGAGCTCGGCGAGATTATGGCGCCACCAGTTCTGGGCGTTGTCGGCGGAAATCGCGTCCTCACCCGTGTAGCCGCGCAACGTGCCGTAATCGTGGACCAGGGTGTGGAACATGCCGACGCCGACACCGTCGATCGGATGATCCTTGACCATCTCGATCGCCGCCGGTCCGTAGCCGAAGCGCTCCCACAGCAATTCATTCGCGCTGGCGGCGATGCCGCGGTCGCCGATGAATGGGAGATAGCCCAGCGTTCCGCGTTGAACCACGGTGTGCGTCGACGCGCTCTGCAACGCCACCACCACGGCCACGGCCAGCACGGTCGCGCCGAGGCCTGCGGTGGCCAGGCGCCGGGCATCAAAGCGCGTGGCGCGAATCGTTTCATACGCCGCGAACGCCATGCTGACGATGATCGCCGCCAGGCCGGTTCTCGACCCGGAGATCCAGACCGCGGCCACACCTACGACGAGCGATGCGGCGCTGACGATCGCCGACCACGGCGAGGGAAAGCGGCGGGCCAGCACCACGGTGCCGATGGCCCAGAACGCGGCGAGGGCGCCAAGCTTGTTCGGATCGCCGTGCGTGCCGGCCGCGCGCAGCATGTAAGTCCAGAAACCGCGATTGAGAAACGTGAGGTCGACAAATCCCTGGTAAATGGCAACGGTGCTGCCGATTGCCGCCGTGGCCGCGAGTGGATAGATCACTTCCCGGATGAACCGTTGGCGATCGTGCGCATACCAGCGGCAGAGCGCATCGATCCAGAGGATGCCGAGCGCGTGCACCACCGCGAAATACGTGACGTACTGATTGACCTCCATCGGGCTGATGCCGACGCTCGTGTTCGCAACGTTGAGCGGCAGCACCCGCATGGCGTAGTCGGTTTCACGAAGGAACACGATCGGCCACGTGACGGCCACGATCATGGCCCAGGTGACGAGCGGCCACTGCCAGCGCGCCGGCAGCGACCAGCGCAGCGCGCCGGGTCCCGACAGCACAAGACCCAGCAGCGGCATCATCCAGAAGAAGTCGAGGAAGGAGTTTTCGTTCCCCTGCCACTGGAGGAGGACCGCAGGCATGACGTACGGCACCGCAAGCACCGCCGGCAGTGCCACGGCGCGAAAGCGATACCCGATCGCGGCCATCACGACGAGGCTCGCCGTCGTGATCCAAATTGTCTGCGGCGGCCAGTACGGCGTGGTGAGGTAGGCCTCGGCAAAGGCCGCGAGGACGGTTGACGCGACAACGATGACGCGCGTGGCGTGGATCATCCGCGTTCGAAGGCCATCACGGTCTCAATGTGATTGGTGTGCGGAAACATGTCAACTGCCTGCGCGCGCGTCACGCGGTAGCCGGCCTCGAGGATGCCCGGCAACTCCGCCGCGAGCGCATCCGGGTTGCAGGACACATACACCGCGCGCGACGGCCGCAGCTGCTCGAACACCGCCGACAGCACCCGCGGCGGGCAACCCTGGCGGGGTGGATCGAGGACCACGGCATCAAAGGAGCCCCTGATCGAGTCCTCCACCCGGCCGGCGATGAACCGCACCTGGCCTTCCGGCAATCGATTCAAGCGGAGATTCGCCTCCGCATCCCTGATCGCCTGGCGGTTTTCCTCGACACCCGTCACGCGCGCGCCCGCCCTCGCCAGCGGCAGCGAGAACAGCCCGCTCCCGCAATAGAGATCGAGAACGGTCTTCGCCGTGCCGACTTCCTCCAGCACCAGTTTGACCAGCGCCGCCGCCGCACCGACATTGGTTTGAAAGAACGCCGTCGGCGAGACGAGATACGACACCCCGTTGACAACTTCCTTCACGTGGCTGCGGCCTTCGATCTTGATCGTCTCGTCGCCGACCATGAACGGCCCTGGCTTGTCGTGGATGTTGATGAAGAACCCATCCGGTTTCTCCGCCGAGGCGAGGAATTTCTTGACCGGTGCGCGCAGCGCCTTGTCGTTGCGCCGCACCACCAGCATCGCCGATGCTTCACGTCCGTCGGCGGTGGTGCGGATGATGACGTGACGCAGGAGAGGGGCGACCGCGGCTGCTCGAGCGAGGTGATCACGAAGCGCAAAGGCCATTCGGTTGCCGCGCTCGTGATGCACGGGGCATTCCTCGATCGGGACGATGCGCTGCGATTCGAGCGCGTAGTGGCCCATCACGAGCCCTCTACCTTGTGGACCCGAACCAAATACGAAGGCCACCTTGGAACGAAAGCCGGATTCAGACGGCGACGGGATCAGTGGCGGGACTTCGATGCGCAGGAGCCTCGACAGCTCCTGCTGCTTCTTGGCGAGTTGCTCGGCGTATGGGACGCCTGGCAGCGTGCAGCCGCCGCAGACGCCGAAGTGTTTGCACAACATGAAGTAGTCAGAAGTCAGCAGTCAGTATTCAGAAGAGAGTCTTTCTGACTACTGACTACCGACTACTGAATACTGACTACTTAACTTCAAGCAGATCGACCTCGAAGACGAGCGTCGCGTTGGGTGGAATCACGCCGCCGGCGCCGCGCGCGCCGTAGCCCATCGCGGGCGGAATCGTGAGGATGCGCGTGCCGCCGACCTTCATGCCGGCCACGCCCTCGTCCCAGCCCGGGATCACTTCCCTGGCGCCGAGCGTGAAGTCAAACGGCGTCTTGCTGTCTTTCGAGCTGTCGAAC
>Ga0190265_10002396_pt1 | contig 12599 bp, 13 predicted proteins | sample Popmic124T_FD_133135 | JGI IMG/M metagenome (GOLD analysis project Ga0190265, IMG submission 133135) | Populus adjacent soil microbial communities from riparian zone of Indian Creek, Utah, USA - 124 T | ecosystem: Environmental > Terrestrial > Soil > Riparian zone | place: USA: Utah | collected... | reverse complement strand
GCGCCGGTCGACCCGAACTTCACCGGCGCGGGACGGACGCTGACGGACGGCGAGGGCGCATACCGCTTCGTCACCATCAAGCCGGGCGCGTACCCGTGGCGGAACCACCCGAACGCCTGGCGCCCAGCGCACATTCACTTCTCGCTTTTCGGCCGCGCCTTCACGCAGCGCCTCGTCACGCAGATGTACTTCCCCGGCGACCCGCTCTTCGAATTCGACCCGATCTTCCACTCCGTGCGCGACCCGAAGGCGCGCGAGCTCCTCGTCGCCGCGTTCGACCTCGGCACGACCGAGCCCGAGTGGGCGCTCGCCTACCGTTTCGACATCGTGCTGCGCCGGACGCCGTTCGAGTGAGGACGCCGTCGCAGACCGTGGGACCGTTCTTCTCGTTCGGGCTGTGCAACCGGCCGCAGAGCGAGCTGCCGGGTGGCACCGTTCGCGTGCGCGGCCGAGTGCTCGACGGGGAGGACGCCCCCGTCGGCGACGCGCTCGTGGAGGTCTGGGATCCGGCCGCCGGCTTCGGCCGCTGCGGCACGAATGCGGACGGTGAGTACGAACTCCTGGTGCCAGCAGGCGCGCGCCGGCTCGAGGTGATGGTATTCGCCCGCGGCCTGCTGAAGCCCGTGCTGACGCGGCTGTACCTCCCCGACGCCGCCGCGAACGCGGAGGATCCGACGATGGTCGCGCGCGAGGAAGGAGACGGGCTGCGGTTCGACGTGCATCTGCAAGGGGAGCGGGAGACAGCGTTCTTTGAGCTCTGACCTCTTCGGGCCCCTGTTCGTCCCGGACGATCTGCGCAAAGCCGTCTCCGGTCGGGCGTGGCTGCAGGGGATGCTCGACGCCGAGCGGGCGCTCGCGGCGGCCACGGGCACCGAGGGAGTGGCCGAGTTCTGCGACGCCGCGCTCTACGACCTCGACCAGATAGCTCGCGAGGGCCGCGCCGCCGGCAACCCGGTCGAGCCGCTGGTGCGCGCGCTCCGCGAGCGGAGCGGCATCGCCGAGGCGCATCGCGGAGCCACGAGCCAGGACATCCTCGACACCGCGGCGATGCTCGTCGCGCGGGATGCCCGCGCGCTTGTCGTCGGCGAGCTCGACGGCGCCGCACGCGCCTGCGCCGGGCTCGCGGACGCGCACCGCGGCACGGTCATGGCCGCGCGCACCCTGCTGCAGCAGGCCGTCCCGACGACCTTCGGTCTCAAGGCCGCGACGTGGCTCGCCGGCCTGCTGCATGCCCGCCGCACGCTCCTCGGGGTCGAGCTGCACGCGCAGCTCGGCGGCGCCGGCGGCACGCTCGCGCTGCTCGGCGACCGAGCGCTGGACGTGCTGCGCGCCTACGCGAACGAGCTCGGGCTGGCCGAGCCGATCGTGCCCTGGCACACGAGCCGCGGCCCGGTGCGCGAGCTGGCGGGCGCGCTCGACCTCGCCGCCGGCGCGGCGGCGAAGATCGCCGTCGACGTGATCCTGCTCGCGCAGGACGAGGTCGGCGAGGTGCGCGTCCCGCCCGGCGGCGTGTCGTCGACCATTCCGCACAAGCGGAACCCGGTGGACGCCGTGCGCGCCCGCGCCTGCGCGCAGCGCGCGCACGCTCTCGTCGCGGTCTTCACGGGCGAGCACGAGCACGAGCGCGCGGCCGGCGCCTGGCACGCGGAGTGGGAGCCGCTCGGCGAGCTGCTCGCACTGACGGGCGGTGCGGTGTCCGCCGTGCGCACTCTGGTGGAGACGCTGGAGGTCGACGGCGACCGGATGCGCGAGAACCTGCGGCCGCAGACGACGTCCGAGGCGGGGCGGGTGGTCGCCCCCGAGGACTATCTCGGCGCGGCCGACGCGTTCGTCGACCGCGCCCTCGCCCGGTTCCGCGAGGACGTCGGTTGACGTTGCGCCACGAGGTCTCGGGCGACGGGCCCCCGCTCGTGCTCGCGTCCTCGCTCGGCACGACGCACCGGCTCTGGGACCCGAACCTGGACGCGCTCACGACGCGCTTCCGCGTCATCCGGTACGACCACCCCGGCCACGGCAGCTCGCCGCCGGGACCGCGCACGATCGAAGGCTTCGCCCAGCAGACGCTCGCGCTCGCCGACGAGGTCGGCCTCGACCGGTTCGGCTTCTGCGGCCTCTCCCTGGGCGGCATGGTCGGCATCTGGCTCGGAGCGCACGCGGCCGACCGGCTCGACCGGCTGGTGCTCGCCTGCACGGCGCCCTACCTACCGCCGCCCGAACAGTGGCTCGAGCGCGCCGTAACGGTGCGCGCGCAAGGCCTCGCGGCGGTCGCCGACGCCGTCGTCGCCCGCTGGTTCACGCCGCGGTTCGCGGGCGCCGTCGAACCGTGGCGCGCCATGCTGCTCGCCACGCCGCCCGAGGGCTACGCCCGTGCGTGCGAGGCGATCGCGGGCATGGACTTGCGCGGCGAGCTCGACCGGATCAAGGTTCCCACGACCGTGATTCTCGGCCGCCACGATCCGGTGCTCGGCGACGACGACCTCCGGTTGCCCGAGCACTTCGGGCCTGTCGTCGAGCTCGAGACCGCCCACCTCGCGAACGTCGAGCAGCCGGACGCGTTCAGCCGGGCGGTGCTCTCGTCTTGAGCAGCGACGAGGGAATGCGCATCCGCCGCGAGGTGCTCGGCGACGAGCACGTCGACCGCGCGGTCGAGCGGACGACGGACTTCACGCGCGACTTCCAGGACCTCATCGCGCGCTACGCGTGGGGCGAGATCTGGGCGCGCCCGGGCCTCGACCGGCGCACTCGCAGCTGCATCACGCTCACCGCGCTCGTAGCGCTCGGCCGCGACGAGGAGCTCGCGCTACACGTCCGCGCCGCGCTCCGCAACGGGTTGACACGCGACGAGATCAAGGAGGTCCTCCTCCAGGCCGCGATCTACTGCGGCGTCCCGGCCGCCAACGCCGCGTTCGCAGTGGCGCAGCGCGTGCTCGACGAGGACACCCAGAGCGTGGACTGACGAGGCGCCGCCGGGGAGGTCGACGCCCCCACGTGTGCTGTGAGGAGCGCAGCGTCGGGCGTGTGCGCTACCGCGGCTCGGAGACCGGCGCCGCCTCGCGAACCGGCTTCCGCAGCGACCAGACGCCGACGGCCGCCGCTGCGACCAAGATCGCCGCCAGCACGACGAGCGTCCACGCGTCGTCCGACGTCGGCTTGAGCACCATGTCGGCGACGATGAGGAAGAGCGCCAGCAGCTGAACGCGCGAGACGACGCTCAGCAGCCGCCCCACGCGCTGTAGCCTCCGGGCTCGTCGGCCCGTGCTGCATGACGATCTCCTTCATCTTCTCGCCCTGCGGCCGGATGACGAGGAATCCGACCCCCCAGGCAACGATCCAGCCGACGAGCCCGATCACGATCCACACGTCGTCGAACGACCAAGGGCCGTCGAATACGAGGAGGACGCCGAACACGAGCGTCAGCACGCCGAACGGGATGAAGAGCCGCGGCACGAGCCACTCCTGAAACTCGCCGGTCTTCCCGAGGTCGGCGGGATTGCCGGTGCGCTCGGCGCGCAGGAAGAGCAGATCCATGGTGAACCCGGCGCCGAGCCAGATGATCACCGTGACGACGTGCAGCAAGAGAAGAAGCTCGTAGCTCGTCACCGCGCCTCGATCCTAGCCTGGCTCGACAGCGCTCAGCCCGAGCCACGCAGCCAGGTCTGCGAGCTCGGTCTGCACGGCCTTCGTCAGCATGCGCGTGAACTTCACGTCCTCGTGGATCGCGTGGACGCGCAGCACGGACGCCTTGCGGTCGGCGGCCGCGTCGACCTTCCCGACCATACGGTCCTCGTGGAGGATCGGCAGAGCGTAGTAGCCCCAGCGGCGCTTGGCGGCGGGCTTGTACATCTCGAGCGTGTACTCGAAGTCGAACAACTCCAGGGCGCGCACTCGATCGTGGATGAGCCGGTCGAAAGGCGACAGCAGCGCCGTCCGGCCCTCGAAACGTCCGTCGAGCGCGGCGGGGTCGACGCGCCATTCGCCCTTCACGCCCTCCACCACGGCCGGCTCGCCGGCGTCGCCGACGTGGATCGGCTCCATCGGCATCAACCTCGCCTTCTGCCGGGCGATCCCGAGCGCGCCCAGCCGCCGCTCGTTCTTCCTGCGCGTCGCCTCCTCGACCGAGGGGACGGCGACGTCGGCCGGGTAGAACCGCTCGGCGAGATCCCACAGCCGCTCGCGCCCGAGGCGCCCGACGATCGCGACCTCGCCGCGCGTCATGAGGAACTCGAGCATCTGGGTGACGTTGCGGTTGTTCGTCCACCCGGTCGAGGCCCACGGCACGACGCACGTGTCAGGGATGTCCCGTGAGCTCAGCGGTCCGGAGCCGTCGAGGCGATCGAGGATGTCGCGGCGGAAGCTGTCGTTGTCGCGAAACCAAGCGCGGCTCTGCGCGTAGCTCGGGAAGTCGGCCGCACCGGCGAGGTACAGGCCCAGGTCGCTCATCGGCCGCACCAACGCGTCGAGCTCGAACAGCGTGCGGTCCTGCTCCAGCGCCCGTTTGAGGTCGTCGGGCCGATACGCCGAGCCGAGGCGGCTCCAGGCGACGAGATCGGCGCTCGGAGCGATGGCCGCAGTCGGGTCGATCTGCAGCAGGGTCAGCCGCTGCACGACAGTGAGCAGGTCGGTCGGGCGGGGTGCGTCGAGCAGTTGTGCGCGGACCGCGATCCGCCGAGCCTGCTCCCTGGTCAGCCGATGCACGCGCGAGCTCAGGCCGTCAGCGCGTCGATCGTCGCCGTCTGCACGAGCCCTTCGACCTGGCGCGCCAGCTCCAGTTCCAATGTGACGAGCGCGTCTGCCTGCAGCTGGGTGAGTGCAACGTACTCGGCGTCGTAGGTCTCGGCCCAGCCGAGCTGCTCGGCGACCTGCCACGCCCGGCGCCGCAGCACGGCGTCGCCGAGGAGACGGATCGGCATGGCCCAGATGCGGGCGAGCCGGTCGAGAGCGACGTCGGCCGGGAGCTCGCCGCCGCGCACTGCCTCGTGCAGGACCGACAGCGTCTGGGAGCGCAGGAGCGTCGGCGCCAGGAGCTCGTGCTCCGCCGGCACCTCGATCTCCTCGCCGGCCAAGTGGAGGACGGCGCCGCAGTCGACGACGAATCTGGTCACCGGCCGCCCACGCTAACGCACGGGTTAGGTTGCGTCCCGTGATCGACGTGCAGCGAGTCGACTACATCCGTGTCCCGGTGACGGACATGGGGCAGGCGAACCACTTCTACGGCGAGGTGCTCGGCCTCGAGCGGAACCCGAACTCTCGAAGGCGCCGAGGCGCTCTCCCGCCCGTCATGGTGGGCCGAGGACGGGCGCTGGGCCCTCGCGATGGCGACGATCGCGCTCGTGCTGGGCATCTCCTTCGGCGGCACCCGCTTCTGGCCGCAAGCCAGGGGCACGGGCCTGGCAGCATGGGTTGCCGCCCGCCTCCCCGGCGTCGTGGGCGCCGTCCTCTTCTGCCTCGCAGCGACGTATGTTCAGCGGCGATTCGAGCTGGCGGAAGCAGCGGACACGAGCCAAACGGATATCGGCGTCGCCGCAGGGATCCTCGTCGCCGCGCTCGTCGGAGCTGTCGCAATGATGTGGTTCGGTCGCACGTCTCTTCACGGCCTCTACCGCGACCGGCTGGCTAGCTGCTTCTCGGTCGCGCGTGCGGGCGAAACCGTCGAGCTCGTCTCGCCGACCGCGCAGAAGCTGAGCGAGCTCGAGCCCCCGCCGCTTGGCCAGCCGAGGTCGTTCCCCCGCCTGCTGGTCTGCGCGACGGCGAGTGTCGTCTGGGATCCCGACCGGCCGTTCCGCTCGCGACTTTTCCGGGCGCCCTGGAGGCACGTACACCGCTTCGCGTCCTTCGTCTACAGCCACGATCGCTGCGGGATCCCGCGCGTTCCGGGCGCGTCGGTCGCCACGACGGATCTCGAGAAGCTCACCACGCAGAAGGGACTCAGGGGTCGCGAGCCTCTCGTCTCGCTCATGACGGCGGTCGCCAGCACCGGAGCGGCCGTCTCGCCGGCGGTGGGGCGCCGGACGTCGGAGGTCGGCCGACCGGTGCTCGCGCTCTCGAACCTGCGTCTCGGCCGCTGGCTGCCGAACCCGTTCAGCGCCTGCGTTCGCGCCGACCTCGAGCAGCCCGACGCCGACAGACGGCTGCGTCGCCGCCGCGGTATCGGCGGCGCCTACGACGAGTTCGTGCCGGAGCTGTTCGGACTCCACCAGAGCGACGGCTTCCATGTCTACGTGAGCGACGGCGGGCATTACGACAACCTCGGCCTCTTGGCGCTGCTCCAGGCGCGCTGCAAGGAGATCTGGTGCATCGACGCCCAGGCCGACCCGACCGGCGAGGCGCGGCAGCTCGAGACCGTGGTCGCCCTCGCTGCGACCGAGCTCGGCGTCGACGTCGCGATCGACCTCTCCGTGTTCCAAGCATCGGTGCCTGGCGTCCTCGGCGCGGCGTACGCGGTCGGAGAAGTCCGGTATCCGGAGCAGCCGGAGGCGGGCAGGCTCGTGGCGATCAAGCTCGGGCTCGTGGCCGGCATCCATGCGGAGTCGCTGTTCGACTACGCCAAGCTGGACCGCGGATTCGCGCACCACGGGACGTTCTGGCCGCCGTGGAGCGTCACGTGGTACGGCAGCGACCGGTTCGAGAAGTACCGCGAGGTCGGTTACGCCAGCGCGCTCGCGGCGAGCCAGGCGGTTCGGGCCGCGAGCGGGACGTCCGGTTAGCCGTCGGCAACAGGCGCCAGGACGGCCTCGACGCGCTCGAGGCTCGCAGCCGGCCACAGCTTCTCCGTGTCGTAGTAGACCGCGTACGCCGGCACCGACTCGGGCAGCGTCACCCAGGGCAGCTTCGACCGTGTGTAGATGTGGACGTCGGGCGCGACCGAGGCCGGGTCGTCGAGCGTCCCGGCCCGAACGAAGCGGACCCGAGGGCTCGTGTACTGGCTGTAGACCGCCGTCTGGCAGGTCCGGCAACGCCAGACCTTCTGCTTCTTGCCGCCGCTGCGAGGCACGGAGACCGGCTCGGGCTCGCCGGCGAGGAGCTCCACCCGGTCGGTCTCGATCAGCACGTTGATGACGAATGCGCTCCCGGTCTGCCGCTGGCAGTTCAGGCAATGGCAGCAGTGCACGAAGAGTGGCTCGGACGTGAGCCGGTAGCGGACCTCGCCGCACGCGCAGCCGCCTTCACGAGAAACGCTCATCACTGGGAACGATAGGCGGCGAAGCCGGCTACCCGCTACGCGAACAGATCGTCGGATAGTCCAGGCCGGGGGCGATCGCCGTCCACTCCGCTCTCGTGAGGTCGCCGCCCACGAGCCCGCAGATCTGGGCGCGCAGGTGGGCGAGGTCGCGCCAGAGGATGCCCTCCCAGAGCCGGAGCTTGTCGACGGCAGCCGTGGCGACGACGCTGCCGTCGCCGCTGAAGGCGACGTCTGCGTAGGCGGTTCCCGAGAGGGGCCGGCCGAGCGGCGTCCGCGCCCGCACGTCCCAGAGCTGAACGTCACCGTCCTCCCGCGACACCGCCAGCGTCCTCCCGTCGGCGCTCAGGGCAACGCTCGGAAAGCGGCGCGGGCCGCCGGGCAGCGGCGCGGGAGCCGAGTCCGAGCGCCGGTCCCACAACCGAACGACGCCCGTGCCGTCGCCGAACGCGACCGTGCGACCGTCGGCGCTGACATCCCCGAACAGGCCTCCGCCGCCTGGTCGCGCAATCGACCCGCGCCTCTCGGCCCGATCCACGTCCCATTCCTCGACGGAGCCGTCTGCTCCGGCTGCCACGAGCGTCTGCCCGTCGTCGACGAGGACCGCGGCGACGATCGCGCTGTCTTCACCCCAGCGGCGGACGAGCTTCCGGCCCGGGACGTCCCAGAGCCGCAGCGGGTCGGTCAAGCCCCAGTCGGCGATCGTCTCGCCGGCTTGGTCCAGGACGAGCTCGTGCGACTCGAGCGCGCCCTTCGGCGGCAGCTGGACCGGCGGCCCGGAGCGACGCAGATCCCAGACATGGATCGCCCCGTCGTCGCTCGACGCCGCGAGCTTGTTGCCGTCGCCGCTGAAGGCAACCTCGTCGACGCTCGCGTCGGACTCCGGCACCGTGAGCCGCGTCGACGCACCGCCCGCGCGGACGAGGAGGACGCCGTCGTACCCGTCGGCGGCGGCAACCGCGCCGTCGGGACTGAACGCGACGCCCCCGAAGATCGTGCTGCGCCCGATCGTCCGACCCATCGGGTCGCGGTCGCGCAGGTCCCACACCCCCACCGTCGTGTCGTCTGCAGCGGCGGCGGCGACGATGTGCCCGTCGCCGCTGAGGCCGAGGGTCGTCACCGCGCTCCGCACGGCCCGGTGCGGCGAGCCGATCCACTTCCCCTCCTTCGGAGTAGCGAGCTGGATCGCGCCGTCCCCGCGGCCGGCCGCGACCGTGCGGCCGTCGGGCGCGAACGCGACGCTGTGGACGAAGTCCTGGCTCGTGACTGATCCGGCCGGCTCGAGCTTCGGCACGCTCCAGAGCCGTACCTCACCGTACGGGTCGTCCCCAGTCGGGTACTTGCCGGCCGTCCAGTACCCGCCGGTCGCGAGCGTCTTTCCGTCGGGCGAGAACGCGAGCGCCATGATCGAGTTTTGGTCCGGCATCCTTCCGAGGATCTCGCCGGATTCGACGTCCACCAGCCCCGCTGCGCCCGGCGTGCCCTCCTCGACGTTCGCGAGGTCGGTCGCGCCGACGGCGAGCGTCTCGCCGTCGGGGCTGAACAGAAGCATCGCCTTCTCGCCCCTCACCCCCGGCAGCCGGCGCGGCTCGCCGCCGCTGACGTTCCAGAGCCAGACGCGGCCGCGCGTATCGATCACCGCGACGCTCTCGCCGTTCGGGCTGATCGCGGCCGCGCGGATCGGCCGGTTCACGTCGAGGTTCCCTCTGACCGGGCGACGAGACTCGACGTCCCAGAGCCGGATGACTCCGTGCGCGCTGCCGGCAGCGACCGTCCGGCCGTCGCGCGTGAACTCGACGCTCACGACGGGCGGCGAGCCAGGCCCCCGCAGCTCGACCGGCTCCCCCGCCGCGGGGACGTCCCACAGCCGCACCGATCCATCAGCGCTGCCGACGGCGAGCGTCCCGCCGTCGGGGGCGAAGTCGACGCTCCGCACCTCCGCGTCGCCGTGCAGGAACGCCTCCACCCCCAGCTCGCGCGCCTCCTGCAGCGCAGTGACGGCGGCGTTCCGCGCCTGCGCGCTCGGGCTCGAGCTGTTCGCCTCGAGCGCCAGGAGCAGCGCCTCGTCGGGCTTGGTTTCGACGCGGTCGATCGCCGCCGAGGCGAGCGCGACCGACGTCGCTGCGCGAGTCGCGCTCCTCGCCGCGTTCCGCTGCAACAGGGCGGCGACCCCGAGCGCGACCGAGACGGCGAGCGCGACGAGGACGCTCCCGAGCACGATGCGCTGACGCTTCGCCGCCGCGCGGCGGCTCGCGAGCAGGAAGCGCTGCTGCAGCTCTGTCGGCACGGGCTCCTTGCCGGCGTTCGCGGCGAGCGACCGCTCCGCGTCGTCGAGGTCGCGGCCGCGGAGGAGCCTGCTGCTGTCCCCGCGGGCCTCCCACTCGACCGCACGGACGAGCAGCCGCGTGTGCGCCTTGGCCCACTCGAGATCGGTGTCGAGCGGCCCGCGTGACCTTCGCGAACGCTTCGTCGCGGTCGTCGCCGTCGCGGCACCAGATCCAGTTGAGCTGCCGGAGCCCTTCGGGCGCGCTGTCGGGGTCGGCGCCGTCGGAGGCGAGCGGCACGATCCGCTTCCCGCGCTCCTGCGCCCGCTTCAGCTCGAGGAGGCAGTACTCGGACGCGAGCGAGCTGCCGCTGACGATGAAGAGGACGCTGTCGGCCGCGTCGATCGACTCCTCGATGTCCTGCAGCCACTGCGAGGCCGGCGGGATGTCCTCCCAGTCGACCCAGACGTCGCGCCCGCCCTTGGTCAGGAACGCGTACAGCTCGCGGACGAACTCCTCGTCGCGGCGGGAGTACGAGATGAAGACGTCGGCCACGGCCGCGTCAGCTCGCCTCGGCGTGGCGGCAAGCACCGAGCATCCATCCAGGGTGTCACTCGAGCGGCGGCCGCACAACCGCCCGGCCGGCGGCGGCTGCGGCCGCAGGCGCCCATCCCCATCACCGTCTGGACGCGTAGTTCCTGCTAGCGACGGATGACGACGATGGTGAAGGAGATGGTGACGTGGGACGCTGGCTTTTTCTCGGGGCAGTGCTGCTGCTGCCCGCGCTGGCCCTCGCCGCCTGCGGCGGCGGTAACGACGACGGCGCAGAAACGGCTCCGGCCGGAGCCTCGTCGAGCGACGAGGTCATGATCGAGCTCGCCGAGGAGAACAGCTCAGGCGAGTCCGGGACGGCGACGCTGACGGCGATGGGTGGCCGGACGCAGGTCGTGCTCGAGCTGACGAATCCGACCACGGATTCGCAGCCCGCACACATTCACGAGGGCAGCTGCGGCCCCTCCCTGAACCCGGAGCCGCTGCACGGCCTCTTGAACGTGATGCAGGGACGGTCGGAGACGGTCGTGAACAGGCCGCTGGAGGAGCTGACGGCCGGCGGGCTCGCGATCAACGTGCATCAGTCCGACGACGACCTCGAGACGTACGTCGCCTGCGGGAACCTCTCAGGCGAGGCGTCCGCGCCCGCAACCACGGACGGCGACGGCTACTAGCCGAGCGCGGCGAGGCTCGACGAATGCCGGGGGTTCAGCCTTTCGAGGAGCTCGTCGGCGCCGTTCCCGCGGCTCAGTTCGAGCGACTCCGACGCGTCGACGCGCTCCTGCGCTCGCTCCCCGAGCGGCCGGTCCTGCAGGTGGCCGTCCGGACTGACCTTGACAAAGCCTCGGAAACTTGGTCAGATGAATTAGTCGAATGACTAAGTCGCTGACTGCATGACCGAGCTCGCGCCGAGGACTCCCGCTCGTTTCGCCGCCGAGGAGGCACTGCTCGACGCCGCGGAGCGGCTCCTGGTCGATGTCGGCTACGCACGCATCACGACGCGCCGGCTCGCCGAGACGGCGGGTGTCAACCACGGGCTCGTCCACTACTACTTCGGCTCGAACGAGGCGCTGCTCGTGCGCACGCTCGAGCGGTTCACCGAGCGGCTGATCGCCCGCCAGCGCGAGCTGTACTCCAGCGACGAGCCCTTCGTCGAGAAATGGCGGACCGCGATGCGCTACCTGGTGAGCGAGGACGCGACCTACGAGAAGATCTGGCTCGAGCTCCAGGCGCTCGCCTGGAACAACCCCGCCCTCCGCGCGAGCCTGGCCGCCGTCAACGCCGAGTGGCGCGCCGTGCTCACGGAGGCGTTCGCCGAGCCGCACCGCGAGCTCGGTCTGGACATGCCGCTCGACGCCCTCGTATCGCTCGTGATGACGTTCAACCTCGGGGTCATGGTCGAGCGCCGCGGCGGCATCGAGGCCGGCCACGCAGAGCTCCTGGACTGGATCGATCGATGGCTGTCGAGCTGACCGCACCCGCGCCGGAGCAGACCCGGGCCTGCTACCCGAACGAGTCGGGCTACCTCGAGCGCGACGGCGTCCGGCTCCACTATGAGGTCTACGGCTCGGGAGAACCGACCGTGTTCCTGCTGCCGACGTGGTCGATCATCCACTCGCGCCACTGGAAGATGCAGATCCCGTACCTCGCGCGCCACTGCCGCGTACTCACCTTCGACGGGCGCGGCAACGGCCGCTCCGACCGCCCCCAGGAGCCCGAGGCGTACCACGAGCGCGAGTTCGCCGCCGACGCAGTCGCAGTGATGGACGCGACGGGCACCGAGAGCGCCTTCATCGTCTCGCTGTCACTCGGCGCTCAGCGCGCTCTTCTCCTCGCCGGCGAGCACGCAGACCGCGTCGACGGCGCCGTCTTCGTCTGCCCGGCTGTGCCGCTCGGGGAGCCGATTCGCGAGCGGACCGGGTTCACGTGGGACGCCGAGCTCGACACGTACGAAGGCTGGGCCAAGTACAACCGCCACTACTGGCTGCGCGACTACCCCGGCTTCCTCGAGTTCTTCTTCTCGAAGATGTTCACGGAGCGGCACTCGACGAAGCCGATCGAGGACTGCGTCGGCTGGGGCCTCGAGACGACGCCGGAGACGCTCGTGGCGACGCAGGGCGGGATCCTGGAGGCGGAGACGATCCGCGACCTCTGCCGCGATCTCAGCTGCCCGGTGCTCGTGATCCAGGGCGCCGAGGACGCGATCACGGGTCCCGGCAGGGGCATCGCGCTCGCCGAGGAGACCGGCGGCGAGCTCGTCCTGCTCGAGGGGGCAGGCCACGGCCCGCATGTGCGCGACCCGGTCAAGGTCAACCTGCTCCTGCGCGACTTCGTCAAGCCGGCGCGCCCGGCGCGCAGCTGGGTGCGCGGCAAGTCGCGCCGCAAGCGCGCGCTCTACGTCTCCTCCCCCATCGGCCTCGGCCACGCCCAGCGCGACGCGGCCATCGCCGACGAGCTGCGCAAGCTCCATCCCGACCTCGAGATCGACTGGCTCGCGCAGCACCCGGTCACGGCGGTGCTGGAGGCGCGCGGCGAGCGCATCCACCCCGCGAGCGCGCACCTGGCCAACGAGTCGACGCACATCGAGAGCGAGTCGGCCGAGCACG
>Ga0190265_10002395_pt1 | contig 12599 bp, 10 predicted proteins | sample Popmic124T_FD_133135 | JGI IMG/M metagenome (GOLD analysis project Ga0190265, IMG submission 133135) | Populus adjacent soil microbial communities from riparian zone of Indian Creek, Utah, USA - 124 T | ecosystem: Environmental > Terrestrial > Soil > Riparian zone | place: USA: Utah | collected... | reverse complement strand
TCGCCCGTGATCATCCGCAGCAGCGTCGTCTTGCCGGCGCCGTTGCCGCCGATCACGCCGACGATGCCCGCCGGCGGCAGCTTGAACGAGAGGTCGTCGATCAGCAGACGATCGCCGTAGCCCTTGCTGACGCCGTCCGCTTCGACGACCACGTCGCCCAAGCGCGGACCGGCCGGGATGTGGATCTCGACGCTGTCGAGCTTGACGTTCCGCTCCTCGGCCAGCAGCGCGTCGTAGCGGGCCAGGCGCGCCTTGTTCTTGGTCAGCCGCGACGAGGCATTCATCCGGACCCACTCGAGCTCGCGTGCGAGCGTGCGCTGGCGGGCGGACTCCTGCTTCTCCTCCTGTGCCAGCCGCGCCTGCTTCTGCTCGAGCCACGAGGAGTAGTTGCCCTCGAACGGGAACGCCCGGCCGCGGTCGAGCTCGAGGATCCAGCCGGCGACGTTGTCGAGGAAGTAGCGGTCGTGGGTCACGGCAACGATCGCCCCCGGATAGTCGGCTAGGTGGCGCTCCAGCCAAGCGACCGACTCAGCGTCGAGGTGGTTGGTGGGCTCGTCGAGCAGGAGGAGGTCCGGTCGCCCGAGCAGCAGCCGACAGAGCGCGACCCGCCGCCGCTCGCCGCCGGAGAGCTTCTCCACGTCTGCGTCGCCCGGCGGCAGCCGCAATGCGTCCATCGCCGTGTCGAGCAGGGTGTCGAGGTTCCACGCATCTGCCGCGTCGATCTCACGCTGGAGCCGGGCGAACTCGTCGGCGTTGTCCTCGGAATAGTCGGCGGCGAGCTCGTTGAACCGGTCGAGCAGATTACGCAGCGAGCGGACACCGTCCTCGACATTGCCGCGTACGTCCTTGGCCGGATCGAGAACCGGCTCCTGCTCGAGCAAGCCCACCGTGGCGCCCTCTGCGAGCCAGGCGTCGCCACGGAACTCCTTGTCGACTCCACCCATGATCCGCAGCAGCGTCGACTTGCCGGCCCCGTTGGGTCCGAGCACGCCGATCTTCGCCCCAGGCAGGAAAGCGAGCGTGACGTCCTTGAGGACCTCCTTGTCGGGCGGATGCACCCGCGTGAGGTCCTGCATCGTGAAGATGAACTCAGCCATGGCGAACTACGACGCTAGCTGAGAAGCCGCTCAGACGATCTCGGCTAGCTCGTGCCAGAACCGCACGTCCCAGAATCCGCGTGCGGCGCCGGACGTAGAGGGCAGTACGAATACCTTGACTGGCCCGAGCCTTTCAGCCTGAATGCCGTAGTCGACTCCTCTGGCGAGCGCCGCCTTCGCGGCGTTCTTTCCGTTGAAGGCGACCCAGTCCGGCCGATACCGCTCAAGCGCCGCAATCAGGCCGGGGACGTCGAAGACGTCCTTGCCTACATCATGGTCCGATCCTGCGCTGATCTTGCAGATATCGGTGAGCCCGATGCCGTAGCGCGGCAGCTCGACAACAGCGGCCGGCGCGTGTGCATTACGACTCGATCGGTCGCTCGGAAGCTCAGCAAGGCACGAAAGAGCTCTGGGCGCTCGTCTCCAGGTGCAGGCCACTGCTTGCCGGAGCGATGGGCAATGAGCGCGTCGACGAACTCGTTCGGCCACCCGAAGGGAGCGTCGATGGCCACCTTGGTCGCGCCGTCGGCGAGCCGGAGCAGGTGGCTGTCCTCACAGGCCGCGGATAGAGATGCCTCTAGTCCTCCCCCCACCTCGTCGAGGACACATGCGAACGTCTTTCTGTATCCAGCGGCGAGATCCACTCCGAGCACACGCATTCTTGGACACAATTCAACCTCTTTGACGAGGGTCAGGGGATAGAAGATGGACTCAGAGCAGTCACTGAAGGCACAGAGGTTCGGCGTTCTTCAGAAGGTGTCGGCCTCGTCCGTTGACGGCTGGACCCACGAGGCGACCGATTTCACACCTTGGCTTGCCGAGAACCTGGACCTCCTCGGCGGCGAGCTCGGCTTGGCGCTCGAGCTGCGAAAGCGGGAGCATCCTGTGGGGCGTTACTCACTGGATCTCCTGCTCGAGGATGCCCAAGGTCGCGTCGTGATCGTCGAGAACCAGTTCGGCCAGACCGACCATGGCCATCTCGGCAAGCTGCTCACCTACTGTGCCGGCACCGATGCGCAGGTGGTCATCTGGCTCGCCGAGTCACTCACCGAGGAGCATGCCGCAGCACTCGAGTGGCTCAACGACAACAGCGCCGAGGGTGTCGACTTCTTCGGAGTCGAGCTGGAGCTGCTCAGGATCGACGGATCGATGCCAGCGCCGCATTTCAGGCTGATCGTCCAACCCAACGAGTGGAAGAAGGGAGTGCGAGCCAAGACCGGTCCGTCCGTCGAGTGGGGTTGGGAGGCGTACGGGCAGGAGCTAGGGATCGCCGATGACCGCATCCGCGTCGGGCGTGCCCTCGTAGACCGCGTGGAGTCCGTCGCCCAAGAGCTTGCACTTCCCTGGCAGCTCAAGTTCCGCAAAGGCTATGTCGCCTTCCAGCGACAGGGCGGCTACAACGTCGTGATCGTCGACCTCTACTGGCGCGGGGTCCCCAGGCTCGCCGTCAAGATCCCAGCGGCACCGCAGCAGCTCGGTCTGGAGAGCCCTTACCCCGACTTGATGGAATCCTGGGTCGAGGGCGAGCGTGAGTGGGGTTGGACGGTGCCTCGGGTGGAAGACGTACCTGACGTCGAGCGGGCGCTGGAGCTGGCGCGGCCTTTCAATGAGGGGGGCGGACCGATGAGTGCGTCGTCTCGGCCTCGTTGAGGGCTTCCTGCGCACAGCAGCAATGGAATAGCGATCCTAGCCCGCGCTGTCCACGGTTCTCGCAACAATGCATCGTGTGGAGAAGGCCATGACAAAGACGTGACTCAGGAGGCGCCGGATTGGCTCGCTGACGCTGTTTCAGCGTTTGGAGCTGCTTGCAAGGAGAAGCTTTCTGGACCCGGTGACCGCGAGGCGGCCATCCGAAGCCCAATCGAGGGGCTGCTTGGCGGAGTCGGCAAGCGTCTAGGGCTCAAGGTCATCCCTCACGACGAGGTGCGGGATACCGACCGCGGCGTGCGTCCGGACTATGCAATCAGCGTCGATGGCGCAATCGCTGGCTATGTCGAGGTCAAGAGGCCGGGACAGTCAGTCGACCCAGCGGACTTCACCGGCCATGACAAGACGCAGTGGGAACGTCAGCGGGACCTCCCGAACCTCCTCTACACCAACGGGCTCGAGTGGCGGCTATGGCGGAACGCTGAGCCCATCGAAGGTGCTGTCTTTCTGACTGGTGGGGCGCTCGGATCCGCCGGGCGTGGCCTGTCTGCCCCGGCCGCATTCGAGACGCTGCTCACCGAGTTCTTGCGCTGGAAGCCGGCCCCTATCACCTCGGTAAGCACCCTCGTACGAGCGATCGCCCCGCTGACCCGCCTGCTCCGCGGTGAGGTTCTCGACCAGCTGTCCTTAGAGAAACGTCGCATCGAGCAAGGGCAGGACGTGCACACCCAGCCGTTCCACGGGCTGGCGGCGGACTGGCGCAGCCTTCTGTTTCCAGAGGCAGACGATGCCACCTTTGCGGATGGATATGCGCAGACAGTCACTTTTGCCCTCCTGCTAGCCCGCAGCGAGAAGATCGATCTGTCGACGACGTCGCTACATGAAATCGGCAAGCAGCTTGGTGAAGGTCACTCGCTGATGGGCCGCGCACTGCAGCTACTGACCGATGATGCTGCGGCTGACTTTCGCGTAACTCTCGGCCTTCTCATACGAGTCATAGGTGCGGTACTTTGGGATGACATCCGCTCCGGTCAGCGCGACACATATCTTTACCTGTATGAGGATTTTCTCGAGGAGTACGACGCGGCACTGCGTCGCGCGTCTGGCTCCTACTACACACCTCTTAGACTCGTCGAGCAAATGACCAGACTGACAGAGGACGTACTCCGAACACGCCTGAAAAAGCAATCTGGATTCCTAGACGACAGTGTGTTGACTGTAGATCCCGCAATGGGCACAGGCACCTACCTGAGCGCAATCATCGAGCAAGCGGCGCAGCGCGCAGTCGTCGAAAATGGACCTGGCGTTGCGGCCGGGGTCGTTTCAGATCTCGCAAGACGCATCGTAGGGTTCGAGCTGCAGACTGGGCCGTATGCGGTTGCCGAGCTGCGCGCCACGAACCTTCTGCGCGACTATGGTGCCAATCCGCCGCCGGGTGGCATGCGGACCTACGTAACCGACACCCTCGACGATCCCTTCACCGAGGTCGATCAAATCGCTTCGAGCCTTCAGGCCATCTCGGCCTCGCGCCGCAGGGCGAACGAGGTCAAGGGTGAAACTCCAGTAACCGTGGTCATTGGCAATCCCCCTTACCGCGAGCGTGCTGAGGGTGAGGGCGGTTGGATTGAGCACGGCAGAGCCGCCAATCGGAACGTCAAAAATCCTGGACCCACGCCTCTCGATGCTTTTCGGGCATCTGGAAATGGTCAAGCCGAGTACGTTTTGAAGAATCTCTACGTATATTTTTGGCGATGGGCGACGTGGAAGGTCTTCGACGCTCATCCGGACGATTCTGCCGGCGTCGTTTGTTTCATAACGACGAGTGGATATCTACAGGGCCGTGGCTTCAAGGGCATGCGCGAATACCTCCGACGCAATGCCACCGAGGGGTGGATCGTCAATCTCAGCCCCGAGGGTCATCGGCCTGACGTCGCCACGAGGGTCTTCCCAGGGGTCCAGCAAACACTTGCGATCGGCCTGTTCGTCCGAACCCCGAGCAACGACACCGACAAGCCTGCGACTATCAACTACACCGAGATCAGCGGCCGTCGGGACGAGAAGTACGCACGGCTAGCCGGGATCGACCTCGACGGACCTGCCTGGCGCAAGGCCAGAGCGAGCTGGCAGGCGCCGTTCACTCCTGCCGCAAAGTCGGCCTGGGATGAGTGGCCTGCCGTGAACGATCTCCTTCCCTGGACCGCACCCGGCATCAAACCAAATCGCACCTGGATCTACGCACCACATCCGCGCACGCTCGGGGACCGCTGGCGCCAGCTTGTGGCTGAGACGGATCTGGACCAGAAGAAAGCACTTTTCCAAGAGAGCAGCGACGCGCGTCTGACGAGCGAGAAGGCACCTCTGGCCGGAAGCGACACCCATGCATTCTCTGGACCCTTCCAAGACGAGTCAGGCCCTGTTCCCACGCCGGTCCGTGTGGGCTTTCGCGCGTTCGACCGGCAGTGGATAGTCCCCGACTCTCGTCTCATGCATCGGGAGAGCCCGTCTCTCTGGGCAGCGAGAGTCGAGGGTCAGGTCTTTGTGATCGAGCAATCCGCACACTCGATCAGTGACGGCCCGGGACTGCTCTTCTCAGGCTTGATCCCCGATATGCACCATTTCAACAACCGGGGTGGTCGGGCACTTCCCATGCTGCATGCGAACCGTTGGCCAAACATGGCGCCTGGCCTCGCGGGAGCGCTACGCGACGCGGTCCAGCTCGAGGAGCCGGTAACCGCCGAGGATCTCGTTGCCTATCTGGCTGCAGTCGTCGCCCATCCCGGCTTCACCGCCACCTTTACCGATGAGCTGACGACCCCTGGCATCAGAATCCCCATCACCTCTGACTCGGCGCTTTGGAATGAAGCTCTTGAACTGGGTCGATACGTGGTGTGGCTGCATAGTTACGGCGAAGCGTTTGTCAACGACGAGGCGGGCCGTCCTGCGCAAAACATCCGCTATCCCTCTGGAGATCCTCGGCAACCGCTGTCGCAAGACGCGCTAGTCGACATGCCGAACGCAATGAGCTACGCAGCCGACACGGAGACGCTGCAACTCGGAACAGGTACTTGGTCGCCCGTCCCACCTGATGTCTGGGAGTACCAGGTCGGTGGCAGAAGAATTCTAGAGTCGTGGTTCAACTATCGCAAGGCGACGCCTGGGGGTAAGAGAACTCGGAACACGAGTCCACTGGTGAATTTCCATCCTGCCGCATGGCCCACCGACTGGACCATAGAGTTGATCGACTTGTTGACAGTGCTGTCTCGCTTGGTGGAGATAGAGGAGCAGCAAGCCGAGCTGCTGGCCAGAATCCTCACAGGACGCCTATGCACAAAGACGGATCTCGAGAAGCTAGGCACTCGCTGGCCCGCCACGACGGCCGACCGCAAACCTCACCTACCAGTCAAAGATGCCGACGGCGCACTCTTCGACGACACCGCGAGATAGGGCTATCCGGCCTCGGAATACACAGGCTCTGCGCTCGCCGTCTTGGGCTCGGCCATCGCCTCCGCCGCGGCCTGCTCCTCCGGCTCCAGCACCGTCAACGCGACGATCAGCCCCACCACCACAAGCGCCGCGCCGATCACGAATGCCAAGTGGTAGCCGCTCGTCAGCGCCGATGCCACCGCCTCGCCGTCGTCGATCAGGGAGTCACTGCGCGTGGCGGACAGCGTGGCCAGCACGGCCAGGCCGAGCGCGCCGCCAACCTGGGCCGACGTGTTGACCAGGCCCGAGGCCAGTCCAGCCTCATGCGGCTTCACGCCGGACATCGCCAGCTTCATCAGCGGCGGGAACGCGAGACCGATGCCGGTGCCGAGCACGATCATCACCGGCAGCACGTGCTGCAGGTAGTCGCCGCCGACCGGCGCCTGTGTGAACAGCAGAAGTCCCGCGGCGATGAAGACCAGGCCCGGCAACAGCGTCGTTCGGGCCCCGAAGCGCATGATCAGGCGCTCGGAGTAGCGCAGCGAGAGCGTGCCCATGATCACCGTCGCCGGCAGGAAGGCGAAGCCGATCTCCAAGGCGCTGTAGCCGAGCACCCGCTCGAGGTACAGCGCACCCAGGAAGAAGGTGCCGAACATGCCGGGCACGAGCAGCATCTGAAGCAAGTTCGCACCCGACACGTTGCGCGAGCGGAAGATCCCCAGCGGCATCAGCGGGTTCTTCGCCGTCGCCTCGCGCCAGATGAACGCCGCCAGCAGCGCAAGCGACACCGCGCCCAGGCCAAGCGCCTCGCTCGAGCCCCAGCCGTGGTCGGCCGCGGGCTTGACGATCGTATAGACGCCGAGCATCAGCGAGCTGGTGATCAGCACGGCGCCGGGGATATCGGCACCGTCGCCGAAGCCGATGCCCTCGTCGCGCTCGATCAGCCGATGAGCGAGCACCGCGGTCGCGATCCCGATCGGGATGTTCACGAAGAAGATCCAGTGCCAGTTGATCGACTCGGTCAGCACCCCGCCGACCAGCAGTCCGATCGAGCCGCCGGCGGAGGCCACAAAGCCGTAGACGCCGATCGCCTTCGCCTGCTCTCGCGGCTCGGGGAACATCGTGACGATCATTCCAAGGACCACCGCTGATGTCATCGCGCCGCCGATGCCCTGGATGAACCGAGCGGCGACAAGGACCTCCTGGCTCTGCGCCACGCCGCAGAGAATCGAGGCGAAGATGAAGACGGCCAGTCCGGCCATGAAGACGTTCTTGCGGCCAAGGAGGTCGCCGAAGCGCCCGGCGAGCAGCAGCAGCCCGCCGAAGGCGATCAGGTAGGCGTTGACGACCCAGGCGAGGCTTGTCTGGGAGAAGCCGAGATCGTCCTGGATCGACGGCAGCGCAACGTTCACGACGGTGACGTCGAGGACGATCATCAGCACCCCCACGCAAAGCACGTAGAGCGCTATCCAGCGGTTCCTGTCGGTCATCTCGCCTGTTGCCGTCATCTGGTCTGGCCTCCTGAGTTGCTGCCGTTTGCGTGATGAGACCGGTGCAAGTCTCGAAACTCATCGGTTGCTCTGTGTGAACTTCTTGGTTGCGGGCCGGCGCCGACCTTGCGCTGCCAGAACGCCACCTCCCCGCCCGCCGGGGCGGAGACGACGCTACGCCAACCCGCCGGGCCCTCACGAGGACCCAGGAGGACCGAAGCGTCAAGCCCGCGCGCCCGCTCGGTCACCTCGGCTACGTCGGCGACCTCGATGTAGGGCAGCCACAGCGGACGGCGCGTCTCGCACTCGACGATACCGCCTCCGAATCCCTCACCGAGTCCTAGCGCCCAGTAGCTGCCACCCGCCGCGTGGATTTGCTCCGGCCGCCAGCCGCAAACCTCCGCGTAGAAGGCGCAAGCGCGCACCAGGTCGCCGGTGTGCAGCTCGAGGTGGACCACGGGATTGGCGGGAAGCAATGTCATCTCCTGCCCTTGAGACCGGGGCGACCGCGAGAACTCATCGCCAGCGATGAGTCCCACGTAGGCGAGCGGTCTACCCTGGTGATCCGATGACCTCGTCCACGACCGCCAGCGCGCGGGAGCGCGAGCTGCTGCAGGCCGCCCAGGGCGGCAACGAGGGTGCCTTCCGTGACCTGGTCGGGCCACTCGACGGCGAGCTCCGCGCCCACTGCTACCGGATGCTCGGCTCGGTCCACGACGCCGAGGACGCGCTCCAGGACGCCCTGCTGCGTGCCTGGCGCGCGCTCGACCGCTTCGAGGGCAAGAGCTCGCTGCGCTCGTGGCTCTACCGGATCGCAACGAACACCTGCCTCGACGTGATCGCCCGGCGGCCCAAGCGCGTGCTGCCGCTCGACTACGGCCCCGGCGCCGACCCCCACGACTCACCAGGGATCCCGCTCGCCGAGACGGTTTGGGTCGAGCCCTACCCCGACGAGACGTTCCCCGTCGAGGACGGCTACGCGTCCCCCGAGGCGATCTACGAGCAGCGTGAGAGCGTCGAGCTGGCGTTCACCGCCGCGCTCCAGCATCTGCCCGTCCAGCAGCGCGCCGTGCTGATCCTGCGCGCGGTGCTCGGCTTCTCCGCCGCCGAGGTCGCCGAGCACCTCGACACGAGCGTCGCCTCGGTCAACAGCGCGCTGCAGCGCGCCCGCAAGGCGGTGGACGAGCGCCTGCCCGACCAGAGCCAGCAAGAGACGCTGCGTACCCTCGGCGACGAGCGGTTACGCGCGATCGTCCAGGACTACACGCACGCGCTGGAGCACGGCGATGTCAACGCGGTCGTATCCCTGCTGACCGAGGACGCCACCTGGTCGATGCCGCCGATGCCCGTTTGGTACGGCGGTCGCGACGCGGTCGTCGCCTTCCTGGCCGAGTACCCGCTGCAGGAGAAGTGGCGCCACGTCCCGGCCCGGGCGAACGGTCAGGTCGCGGTCGGCTGCTACATGTGGGACGAGGAGCGCGAGGGCTACTACGCGGGCGTCCTCGACGTGATCACCCTCGACGGCCCGCGGATCAAGGATGTGACCGGCTTCCTGAGCCCCTGGGTGTTCAAGCGCTTCGGCGAGGAGACCGGATCGATGACGCCTGATGCCTTCCGGCGCTTCGGCTTACCGGAGGCATTCCCGGCTAGCGACCGATGAGTTCTCGCCGCTCGACCGGTCTCTAGATCGAAACCCGAAAGAGGAGAGAGCGATGTTCGAGAACACGAAGGCATTCAGCGGCTTCTCGGTCGACGACATTCCGCGAGCCAAGCAGTTCTACGGCGACACGCTCGGACTGAAGGTGTCCGAGGAGGGCGGCGACGAGATGCGCTTCCTCATGCTCCATATCGCCGGCGAGCGAGCGATCCTCGTCTACCCGAAGGCCGACCACACGCCGGCCAGCTTCACGATCCTCAACTTCCCGGTCGAGGACATCGAGCCCGCCGTCGACAAGCTTGCCGGGCGCGGCGTGAGCTTCGAGCGCTACGAGGGAACAGAGCTCGAGACCGGCGAGAAGGGCATCTTCCGCGGCGGCGGTCCGCTGATCGCGTGGTTCAAGGACCCGGCTGGCAACGTGCTGTCGGTCATCCAGACCGATTGAGCCCGACTTGACCGCCTGCGCGCCATAACGGTACGCTCCGCGCGCTCAAGGGGGAGAAGCGCAGGCGGTCGGACGAGCGAGTCCGGAAGCGGGCGCTCCCGGGGGCCTTTGGTGTTCACGAAAAGGGGAGCGCAGGACTTTGAAGCTCGTGATCGGGATCGTTCGCCCGGAGAAGGCGAACGACGTGCTGGAGGCCCTCTACCGCGCCGAGGTGCGCGGGTTCTCGATGAGTCGGGTCCAGGGACATGGCGGTGAGCTTGACCGCGTCGAGACCTACCGCGGAACTACCGTGAAGATGGGCCTCGCCGAGAAGGTCCGCTTCGAGGTCGCCGTCTCCGACGAGTTCGTCCAACCGGCCGTCAACGCACTCTGCGACGGCGGGCGGACCGGTGAGGTCGGCGACGGCAAGATCTTCGTCGTGCCGCTCGAGCGGGCGGTCCGCATCCGCACCGGCGAGACCGACCACGGCGCCGTGACTCCGGTTGGTGCGTGATGGACACCTTGAACCTCATCGCGGCTACGGCGGTCGACACTGGCGATACCGCCTGGATGCTCACCGCGACCGCGCTCGTGCTGCTGATGACGATCGGCCTCGGCCTCTTCTACGCCGGGCTGGTGCGCTCGAAGAACACGCTCAACACATTCATGATGTGCGTCGCCGCGATCGCGGTCGCCATCGTGACCTGGGCGGCGGTCGGCTACTCGTTCGCGTTCGCCGAGGGCAACTGGTTCATCGGCGGCTTCGACCATGCGTTCCTGTCGGGCGTCGACTTCGCCCCGCGCGACGGCACGACGATCCCCCACCTCGTCTTCTTCGCCTTCCAGGCGACGTTTTGCATCATCACCGTCGCGCTCGTCTCGGGTGCGGTCGTGGAGCGGATGCGCTTCGACGCGTTCTTGATCTTCGCCGCGCTGTGGTCGATCCTCGTCTACGCGGTGCTCGCCCACTGGGGCTTCGGTGGCGGCTGGCTGATCGAGGGCGGCACGCTCGACTTCGCCGGCGGCATCGCCGTCGAGATGGCGTCCGGCTTCTCGGCGCTCGCGGCCGCGCTGGTGGTCGGAGCGCGCAAGGACTACGGGCGCCAAGCGCTGCTGCCGCACAACGCCGTCTACGTGCTGCTCGGCGCCGGCCTGCTGTGGTTCGGCTGGTTCGGCTTCAACGGCGGCAGCGGCTTCTCGACCGGCAACGCCGGCGTGCTCGCGTTCGTCAACACGATGCTGACGCCGGCCTGCTCGCTGCTCGTCTGGTTCGCGCTCGACCTGATTCGCGGCCGGAGAGTGACGGCGGTCGGCGCCGCGACCGCAATCATCGTCGGATGCGTCCTGATCACGCCCGCGGGCGGCTTCATCAGCCCAGGCTGGGCGATGGCGCTGGGAGCAATCGGGGCGCTGCCCTGCTACGCGGTCATCGTCTGGCGCCCGCGCACGCGGGTCGACGAGACGCTCGACGTGCTCGCCGCTCACGGCATCGCCGGCTTCACCGGCATCCTCTTCATCGGCCTGTTCGCGCAGGCGTCGTGGAACGGGGTATCGGACGGCCTGCTGTACGGCAACGCCGAGCAGATGCTGTGGCAGGCGCTAGCCGCCGCCGCGACTCCCGCCTACGCGTTCGTGGCGACCTTCGTGCTGCTGAAGGTGATGGGTGCCCTGATGCCTCTCCGCACGACCGAGAACGACGAGGCGCTCGGCATGGACGTCACCCAGCACGGAGAGGAGGCCTACGCGACGGGCGAGGGCGCGATCCTCGTCACGCCCGAGAGCGACGTCGAGGCTCCCGTCCCGGTGGCGCAACCCGAGCCGGCATAGTTCTTCGCCAGGAGCCGGCTTACTTCGGCCGCGGCGTCTAGGGTGCCGCGCGTGGACATGATCGACCAGCTCGTCGCGAACAACCTGTCCTTCGCGGACTCGCTGCCCGACCGGCACCTCGACGTCCGTCCCAGCCGCCAGCTGGCGATCGTGACGTGCATGGACTCGCGCCTCGACGTCTTCGCGGCGCTCGGCCTGCAGGACGGCGAGGCCCACGTCCTGCGAAACGCCGGCGGGGTCATCACCGACGACGTCATCCGCTCGCTCGCGGTGTCCCAGCGGCGGCTCGGCACGCGTGAGGTGATGCTGATCCACCACACCGACTGCGGCATGCAGACGCTCACCGACGACGGCTTCCGCGCGGAGCTGCAGGAGGCGACCGGCGTCGCCCCCGCCTTCGCGGTCGAGTCGTTCACCGACGTGGAGGCGAACGTGCGCCAGTCGATCCTGCGCGTGCGCCGGTCCGCATTCCTTCTGCACCGCGACCTGGTCCGTGGCTTCGTCTACGACGTCGACACGCACAGGCTGCGCGAGATCCACGTCGACGACGAGGCCTGAGCCCGCGGGCTACCGATCCTCTGTCAGCCCGCTGAAGGCCGCGGCGCGGGTGTAAAGCTTGTAGAGCTTGAAGCTGCGTGCATAGGAGGGCTCGCAGCTGCGCTCGAGCAGGTCGTACGCATCCTCGTCGTCGATGGTCGCGCCGTGGCCGCCTGGAGACCCGGTCCGGTCGCCGGCGAAGGCCCGCAGCGCCTCGATCGTGTCATAGCGCTCCCTGATGTCGGCGTCCTGCCAGCCGCCGCAGTCGGCCGTCCGAACCGGCTGGCCGAGCCCGGCGCTACCTGCCTGCGCAGCGGGACCGTCGTCAGCGCCACAGCCGCCTCCCACCGCCGCGACACCGGCGAGCGCGGACGCCACCAGCGCCCGGGCGATCCGCATCGCTATTGAGGCTCCGCCGGCGTGGTGAACCAGTTGCAGGGCTGAACCGGCACACCGTTGTCCTCCGCCGTGAAGCCGGCGAAGCAGGCGAGCAGCTC
>Ga0190265_10002394_pt1 | contig 12601 bp, 10 predicted proteins | sample Popmic124T_FD_133135 | JGI IMG/M metagenome (GOLD analysis project Ga0190265, IMG submission 133135) | Populus adjacent soil microbial communities from riparian zone of Indian Creek, Utah, USA - 124 T | ecosystem: Environmental > Terrestrial > Soil > Riparian zone | place: USA: Utah | collected... | reverse complement strand
CCGGAGCCATGCCGCCGCTGGTGGCCTGGGCCGCCGTGACGGGCGGGCTGGCCGGAACTCCCCTCTACCTGTTCGCGATCATCTTCTTCTGGACCCCGCCGCATTTCTGGGCGCTTTCGCTGCTGATGAAGGACGAGTACGCCCGCGCCGGCGTGCCGATGCTGCCCGTTGTGCGCGGCGAGGCCGAGACCCGCCGCCAGATCCTGCTCTACACCGTGCTGCTGTACGCGGTGAGCCAGCTCCCCTTCTGCGCCGGCGCGTTCGGCGTGACCTACCTCGTGGCATCCGTCCTGCTCGGAGCCGCCTTCATCTACGGCTCCTGGCGCCTCATGCGCCGCGCGGACAAGCGGTCCGCCCTGCGGCTCTACCTGTTCTCGCTGGGCTACCTCGCGGCGCTGTTCGCGGCGATGGTGGCCGACGTGCGGCTGTAGCAAACACAGAACCAGCGGCGATAATCACCGCCGTGGCCACTGTCGCCGCTCTCGACCGGGGTCGTGAGTCCTACAGACGCCAGGCGTGGACCGACGCCTACGAATCGCTGTCGGCCGCCGACCGCGCGGATCCCCTCGGCGCTGACGACCTGGAGCTGCTGGCCACCTGCGCCTACATGCTCGGCCGGGAGGACGACTACTTCGGGCTCTTGGAACGGGCGCACCGCGCCCACCTGGACGCCGGCGAGGCGCTGGCCGCCGTGCGCTGCGCGTTCTGGATCGGCGCCAACCTCGCCCGTCGGGGCGAGATGGGTCGTGCCGGCGGCTGGCTGGCACGGGCGCAGCGGCTGCTCGACGGAGAGGACGGCGAGCGGGTCGAGCACGGCTACATGTTGATCCCGCTCGTGTTTCAACACGAGGCGAGCGGGGATCTGGACGCGGCCACGTCCACGGCGGGAGAGGCGGCTGCGATAGGCGAGCGCTTTGGCGACTCCAACCTGTTCGCCCTCGCCGCACACGAGCAGGGGCATCTGCTGATTCAGAACGGCCGGGTCGAGGAGGGATTGCGGCTGCTGGACGAGGCGATGGTCGCGGTGACCGCCGGCGAGCTGTCGCCGATCGTCTCCGGGATCGTTTACTGCGGCGTGATCCTGGCCTGCCAGGAGGCCTACGAGGTCCAGCGCGCACAGGAGTGGACCGCCGCGTTGACGCGCTGGTGCGAGCGCCAGCCGGACCTAGTGGCGTTCACAGGCCGCTGCCTCGTTCACCGGGCCGAGATCATGCAGCTTCACGGCAGCTGGACCGCGGCGCTGGAGGAGGCGCGGCAGGCATGCCAGCGCTGCGTGCAGGCCGAGAACGTCGCAGGCGCTGGCGACGCGTGTTACCGGCAGGGGGAGATCCTCCGCCTGCTCGGCGACTTCGGCGCTGCCGAGGAGGCCTACCGGGAGGCAAGCGGCCACGGACGGGAACCGCAGCCCGGGCTCGCCCTGCTGAGACTCGCGCAGGGCACCGGAGACCCCGCGGCGTCGGCGATCCGCAGGGTAATGGCCGAGAGCTCGGAAATCAGCACGCGCGCGGGCGTGCTCCCCGCCTATGTCGAGATCATGCTCGCCGAGGGCGACATCGCCGCCGCTCGCGAGGCCACCGCCCAGTTCGATTCGATCGCGGAGGGGCACGGGGGCGGCGCGCTTGGGGCGCTCGCGGCGCACGCGCGCGGTGCGGTCGAGCTGGCCTCGGGCAACGTCGCCGAGGCACTGGTTGCGCTCCGCGGCGCTGGGCGGGTCTGGCAGCAGCTCGGCGCGCCCTACGAAGCGGCCCGCGCCCGCACGCTGATCGGAGTGGCCTGTAGGGAGCTTGGCGACGAGGAGGCGGCCGCGCTCGAGCTTGACGCCGCGCGAGTGGTCTTCGCAGAGCTAGGAGCCGCGCCCGACGTGAGCAGGCTCGACTCGATCTTGTCGCGCGCCGCGCCGGTGGGCACACACGGCCTCACTGCGCGTGAGGTCGAGGTGCTGCGCCAGGTCTCGTCCGGCGCCACGAACAAGGCCATTGCCGCAGACCTGGTCCTCAGCGTTCGGACGGTCGACCGGCACGTGAGCAACATCTTCACCAAGCTGGGCGTCTCCTCGCGGTCGGCGGCCACGGCCTACGCACACGAGCACGGAATCGTCTGAGCCTCGCTGGGTGAAATTACCCACGGCGCCGTGGCGGCATCTTGGGTGATTTGGCCGATGCGCGGGCTTAGCCCCGGCCATACGGTCATTCGAGATGGCGGTCGCGATGCTTCTCGACAACCCCCACGGTTCACAGGAGATGTACGAGCGGTTGCGCGCGCTGATCGAATTGGACCGACCCGCGGGCGGCATCTTTCACCTCGCAGGCCCGGGTCCGGACGGCGGTTGGCGAGTGCTCGAGGTGTGGGAGTCCGAGGAGGACGCACACCGGTTCTTCGAGGAGCATGTGCTCCCGGCCGCCGAGGCGATGGGCGCCCCGCTACCGCCCGCGCCGCAGCTGTGGCGGATCCATAACTGCATGGGTGTGACGCCGTGAAAGAGTCACGCGAGCGACTCCTTGCCGGGCTACCCGTGACCGAGCGGCACGAGCGGGTCGCCGGCGCCGTCACAAGCATCGTCGAGGGGGGCCACGGACCGCCGCTGGTTCTGCTGCACGGCGGGATCGAGTGCGGCGGCGCGGTCTGGGCGCCGGTGGTCGCAGAACTCACGGGGTCACACCGCCTCATCATTCCCGACGTCCCCGGCCTCGGGGAGTCAGAGCCTGTCGCCCGTCTGGACCCTCCGAGATTCGCTCGCTGGCTGTCCGAGCTGATCGATCTGACCACAGCCGAGCGACCGGTGCTCGTGGCGCATTCGCTGCTAGGCAGTCTCGCCGCCCGGTTCGCGGCGAATCACGGGGACCAGCTGGATCGGCTGGTGATTTACGGGACACCTGGAATCGGCCCGTACCGGATGCCGTTGGGACTGCGCGTTGTGGCGATCCGCTTCGCAATCCGTCCCTCCGAACTGAACGCCGAACGCTTCGAGCGGCGGGCGTTCTTCGACCTGGACGAGGCTCGCTTGCGGGCGCCGGAATGGTTCCGCGCCTTCAGTGACTACAACCGCGCTCGAGCCGTAGTGCCCCACGTCAAGCGCACCATGCGCCAGCTCATCGGGAGCTGCACGAAGCGGGTCGACGACTCCGAGCTGCGGCGGATACCGATTGCCACCGAGCTGCTCTGGGGCAGGCACGACCGCTTCGTCTCACTTGGCCTGGCCGAGGCCACGAGCGCCCGGCTCGGGTGGCCTCTGCGCGTGATCGACGACGCCGGACACGTCCCGCATATCGAGCGGCCGGAGGCATTCCTCGCGGCGCTCTCAACCGCACTCGACAGCACCACAAGGAGCGAGATATGAACTACCGCCTGGCCTACGCGATCGGGTTCCACCCATGGGAGGACCTGGCAGACCATCCGCCGTTCGCCGAGACGCTCCTTGGGCTGGTGGCCCGCGAAGAGAACGGCGCCGGCCCGCCGTATGGCTCGGCCCTCGATCTCGGCACCGGCAGTGGGGTCTGGGGCGTCCAGCTAGCGAAACGAGGGTGGGCCGTGACGGGCGTGGACCTGGTGGAGAAGGCGCTTCGTCGAGCCCGCGAGAGGGCCAAGGAGGCGGAGGTGGACATCAACCTCGTGCAGGCCGATGTGACGGCGCTTCGGCAGGGCGAGGTGGGCTCCAACTTTCGGCTGGTTGTCGACACCGGGACCTTCCACGGGCTCGACGAGTCGCAGCGATTGGCGATGGGCCGCGAGGTGAGCGCCGTCTGCGCGGACGACGCAACTGTGCTGCTCGACTGTTTCACGCCGCGACACAGGGGCCCGCTACCGCGAGGTGCGAGCCGCGCGGAGGTGGAGCGCGCCTTCCCCGATTGGGAGGTGGTCGATGAGGTGGTCGCCGACACCGAGCCCGACCCGATCGCGCGTATGTTCAAGTTCGACGAGCGCTTCTACCGCCTGCGCCGGCCCTGATCACCAAGGACCGACCGGCCCGGCCATTAGCTTGCGGTCGTGCTCTCGGTGGCCCGCCGCCAGCCTTCCGCGATCCTCCTCGCTGCTCAGCTCGGCGGCGTGCTCGTGTATCCGGCGATGGAGGGCAGCGAGGCGGGAACCGCTCTCTTCAGCCTGTTCGGCATCGCGATCCTCGGCCTCGTGGTGCTGTCCGTGCGCAATTCACCTGGCCTGACCTGGGTTGGAATCGTGCTCGGCATTCCCGCCACGATCCTCCTGCTGATTCAGGCGATCACCCGCGACGACGCGCTCCTCCCCTACTCCTCCGCGTTCGAGGCGGTCCTCTACTTCTACGCGGCCGGCGCTCTGATCACGTACGTGCTCGAGGACCACGTGGTCACCCGTGACGAGCTGTTCGCGGTCGGAGCCACGTTCACGCTGGTGGCCTGGGCGTTCGCCTACTCCTTCGTCGTCTACCAGGCGATCGAGCCGAATAGCTTCACCGCTGCCGTCGACCCGAATGCGGCACGCACCTGGGTCGAGCTCCTGTTCCTGAGCTTCACGACCCTCTCGAGCACCGGCCTCAGCGACGTGCTCCCGATCAAGCCGTTCGCGCGCAGCCTCGTGATGATCGAGCAGCTCGCCGGCGTGGCGTACATCGCGATGGTGGTCTCGCGCCTCGTGGGCCTGCTCGTGGTGACCCGGAACGACCCGAAGCAGCAGCGCTAGGCCTGCGAGGAGCGCTGGCGCGTGAGCTCGCGGCCCAGCGGGAGGCTGCCGATCTCCAGCCCCTGGTCGGCTCGGATCACGTGCATCACCGCGTTGATCAGCGCCAGGTGCGTGAAGGCCTGGGGGAAGTTGCCCAGGTGGCGGCCGGAGCGCGGGTCGATCTCCTCCGCGTAGAGGCCGAGCGGGCTCGCATACGAGAGCAGCTTGTCGCACAGGTCGCGCGCGCGACGGGTCTCGCCGATCTCGACCAGCGCTGACACGAGCCAGAACGAGCAGATCGCGAAGCTGCCCTCCTCTCCCTCGAGGCCGTCGTCGGTCTCGTCCGTGCGGTAGCGAAGGACCATCCCGTCCTCGGTCAGCTCGTCGGCGATCGCGAGGACGGTCCGCACCACGCGCTCGTCGTCGGCCGGCAGGAAGCGGGTGAGCACGGTCAGGAGCACCGAGGCGTCGAGCGCGTCGGTGTCGTAGTGCTGGGTGAACACGCCGCGATCGTCGAGGCCGTTCTCGAGGATGTCCGCCTTGATCTCGTCCGCGGCCGACTGCCAGCGGGCGGCGTACTCGAGCTCGCCGCGTATCTCCGCAAGGCGCGCACCGCGGTCGACCGCGACCCAGCACATCATCTTGGACGAGGTGAAGTGCTTCGGCTCGCCGCGGATCTCCCAGATGCCGCGGTCGGGCTCGCGCCACTTCTCGAGCGCCCGCTCGACCTGCTCCTTGACGATCGGCCAGATCCGGTCCGGCAGGAAGTTGCGCGACTTGGTGTGCAGGTAGATCGAGTCGAGCAGCGCGCCCCAGACGTCGTGTTGCTCCTGCCTGAACGCGCCGTTGCCCACGCGGACCGGCCGCGCTCCCTCGTAGCCCGACAGGTGATCGAGGCTGAACTCGGGAATTTCGCCCTCGCCGTCGATCCTGTACATGATCTGGAGGTCGTCGTCCTCCTTCTCCGCGATGTCCGCGACGAAGTAGAAGAAGTCGTTGGCCTCCCAGTCGAAGCCGAGCGTGTAGAGGCCCCAAAGCATGAACGTGGAGTCGCGGATCCAGCTGAAGCGGTAGTCCCAGTTGCGCTCCCCGCCCGGGGTCTCCGGCAGCGAGGTGGTGGCGGCCGCCACGAGCGCTCCCGTGGGCGCGTAGGACAGTCCCTTGAGCGTGAGCGCGGCGCGCTGGAGGTGCGTTCGCCAGGGGTGGTCCGGGAAGTTGCCGTGGTCGAGCCAGTGCTGCCAGTGGTGCGCGGTCCAGACGAGCCTGTCGTAGGCGTCCTCGTAGGTCGTCGGAGCGGGATGCTCGGACCACGAGAGCGCCACGAACAGCGTGTCTCCCTCCTTCATCAACGTCCGGCCCGTGGCCCGCGGGCCCTCGAAGCCCATGTTCATGTCCGAGGTCAGCTGCAGCTCCACGTCGGAGCCCTCGGCACGGCAGACGGCCTGGTGATAGCCCGACCCGCTGAACTCCCACTCGCCGATCTTGCGGGCATAGTCGAAGCGCGGGTCGCAGTCCATGGTCACCTGGAGCTCGCCGTTCACGCAGCGGATCATCCGCAGCAGCACGTGGTCGGCGTCGTAGTCGGTGGGCGCGCGCGTGTGCGTGTGCGAGCGCTCCTGCTCGTGGTGCCAGGGCCCGATCAGGAGGACATCGCGCACGATGATCCAGCCGCCGCTTGTGCCCCAACTCGTCTCGAGAACGTTCGTGCCGGGCAGGTAGCGGCGCGCTGCAGGCACCTGGATGTCCGCCGGCCCCAGCCGGAAGCCGCCCGCGTCACGGTCGAGGATCGCACCGAACACGCTCGGAGAGTCGAAGCGCGGGAGGCACAGCCACTCGACGGTCCCATCCGGAGCCACGAGCGCGCACGTCTCGCAGTCGGACAGAAAGCCGTACTCCGCGATCGGCGGAAAGGGGCTCGCGGTGACGCCGCGGTCCGGTGCCCACTCGGTCATAGCCGGGCCGCGGCGGCCGGGTCGAGCAGCGCCACCACCGCGCCGTCCACGAGCGATCCGGGGGCGCGCGGGTCAGGCGGTCCCCTGAACACGCGCTCGACCGCCTCGGCCTTGTCATCTCCCGTCACGAGGAAGACGATCTGGGCGCTCGCGTTCACCACCGGAAGCGTAAGCGTGATCCGTGACACCAGGGGCGCCATGCCGGGAGTCTTGACGCCCACCACGCGCCGCTCGCGCTCGCCGAGCGCGTCGTCTCCGGGAAACAGCGAGCAGATGTGCGCGTCGGGCCCGAGGCCGAGCAGGATCAGGTCGAGCGCCTCGGGGCCGACGAACTCGCCGAACTCGTTCTCGTAGGCCGCCGCTCCGTCCTCGGGCCCGAGCTCGCCGCGCATGCGGTGCACCGTCGCGCCCTCGACCTTCGCGAGCAGCGCCTCGTTCGCCATCCGGAAGTTCGAGTGCTCGTGGGTCGGAGCCACGCAGCGCTCGTCGGTGAACCAGACGTCCACGCCGGACCAGCCTGGCCGCATCGTGGCCACGCGCTCGTAGGCCGCGCGCGGCGTCGAGCCGCCCGTGAGCGCCACGTGACCCCGTGCGGTCACCAGGATGTCGGCGGCGGCACCGGCCGGGTCCTCCGATACGCGAATGTCGGCGTTCAGTGCAGCATCGCCTCCGCGGAGTCCAGCGCGCTGCGGTAGGCGGGATCGCGCAGCAGCGCCTGGCGGATGCCCTCTCCGAGAATGCCGCCCTCACCGCGCGAGGCGCCCAGGATCGTCCACTGGCGCTCGCGTCCCTTGGGATCGCGGCGCCGGGCAAGCAGTCCGCCCGGGCCACGGTCGAGCGATATCGACATGCCCGACGACGTGCCGATCTCGATCCCGGCGAGGCCGGGCGCGTCCTGGTGCGGGTCGGGCTCGAGCACGAGGGTCACATTCTGGCGGCGTGCGCTGGCGTGGCCGCGAACGCCGCCGTTGGCCGGCATGAGCGAGCCCGTGTCCCAGCCCAGCCGCGAGGCGAGCCAGCCGAGGAAGAGGATGCCCGCCGCCCCGGAATCCAGACGGTGGCGGACCTTCACGGAGTCGATGTGCCAGAGCTCGTCGCGCCAGCGGGGCGGGTCGAACGTGGACGCCACCCGCTCGCGCCACGGTGTCGTCCGCAGCCAGGCGAGGTCCACCACGTACGCCTCGGCGCTCAGCTCCTCCGCACGCCCCAGCGCGCTCGCGGGGTCGGGCTCGCCCACGGAGTCGATCAGCGCCACCTGCGAGAGGTGAAGGAGCGCGTCCAGAGCCTCGGGGTGCCCGTGCGGCGCCCAGACGACCGTCGGGAGGTCGGTCACGACGAGCGGATCCACGATCGTGTCGAGCTTGGGCAGATGCTTGGTCCCGACCTCGATGATCACGCGCTCGCGCGTGAGCACCGGGGAATCCGGCTGGCGCTCCCCCTCGACCGTCAGCACGACGGAGGCGTCGATCGTGGTGCGGCCCGGCTCGACGTCGCAGAGGATCGTGCGCGACGCGTGGTAGCGGCCCACCTGCTCGAGCCGGTTCATGATCTCGCCGCGCCAGTCGCGATCCACGACCACGACCATGTTGAGAACACGGGCGGGCGCGTGCGCCTGGTCGCGCGCGTACTGCTTCGTCAACAGGTCCCGCAGTGCCTCGTCGATCGCGCCCGGCGTCGTGTCCTGCGCGGACCATACGGCGCCCTCGTCGGGAACCTCCGGCATCACCTTCGGCGCCATCGCTAGATGGCCCGCCAGCGATGGCCGGGGGCGAGGATCTCGTTCGCCTCCTGTGGACCGGGCGAGCCGGCGGGGTAGGTGGCGAGTGGCTCCTCGCCCGTCTCCCACGACTCCAGGATCGGATCGATGATCCGCCACTGCGACTCGACCTCGTCGTTGCGGGTGAAGAGCGTCGCGTCCCCGCGCATCGCATCGAGGATCAGCCGCTCGTACGCCTCGGGAGACTGGGACAGGAACGACGTGCCGTAGAGGAACTCCATGTTCACCGGCCGGATGCGCATGCGACTCCCCGGGATCTTCGCGCCCAGCGAGATCGAGACGCCCTCGTTCGGCTGCATCGCCAGGATGATCTGGTTCGGCTGCACTCCCACGGAGCCGTCGGCCTGAAACGCGAGGTGCGGCACCGGCTTCAGCGTCACCGCGATCTCCGTGACCTTGCGGGCCAGCCGCTTGCCGGTGCGCAGGTAGATCGGCACGCCCGCCCAGCGCCAGTTGTCCACCTCGAGGCGCAGCGTCACGTAGGTCTCGGTCTTGGAGTCCGGCGGAACGTCCTGCTCCTCCAGGTAGCCCACCGCCTCCTTCCCCTCCGCCATGCCCAACGTGTACTGCGCGCGCACCACGGCTTCGGGCGGCGGCGGCTCCACGGCGTGCAGGACCTTCACCTTCTCGTCGCGCACCTCGTCGGCGTCGAACGTGACCGGCGGCTCCATGCAGAGCAGGCTCAGCAGCTGGAGCATGTGGTTCTGGACCAGGTCGCGCAGCGCACCCGCCTCGTCGTAGTACCCGGCGCGCCTCCCAATGCCGAGGTCCTCCGCCGCGGTGATCTGGACGTAGTCGATGAAGTTGCGGTTCCAGATCGGCTCGAACATGCCGTTCGCGAAGCGAAAGGCGAGCATGTTCTGGACCGTCTCCTTGCCCAGGTAGTGGTCGATCCGGAAGATCTGCGACTCGTGGAGGACCGAGAGCAGCTCGTGGTTCAGCTCGAGCGCCTCCTTGAGGCGCGTGCCGAACGGCTTCTCGATCACGACACGAACGTCGGCCTCGGAGTGCTTGTGCAGCCCGTGCTCGCCGAGCTTCTTCACGATCAGGGCGAAGAAGCTCGGAGCCGTCGAGAGGTAGAAGATGCGGTTGAACGCGATGCCCGCGTCCTCGTCGAACTCGGCGAGCTCGCCCTTCAGCCGCTCGAACACGTCATCGACGTCGAACGTTCCCGGTACGTAGCGCACATGCTCGAGCAGCTTCTCGAGCACCTGCTCGTCAGGCGGGCGCCGCGAGTGCTCCTGGATCGAGTCGCGAGCCATCTTGCGGTACTCGTCGTCCGACATCTCGGAGCGCGAGACGCCGATCAGGTTGAACCCCTCCGGAAGCGCGCCCTCGTGCGCGAGGTTGTAGATCGCCGGCAGGAGCTTGCGGTGCGCCAGGTCGCCGGTCGCGCCGAAGATCACGAGCGTCGTCGGATGGACCGGCAGGCGCTCCAGTCCCTCGACGAGCGGGTTCTTCTCGGTGACCGCCATGCCTACTCCGCGTGCGGCTGCTGCTGCGCCGCCGCGTCGGCAGCGACCACCGCGTGGCCGCCGAACTGGTTGCGAAGCGCGGCGTTCACCTTCGCCGCGAATGCGTTCTGGCCGCGTGACGAGAAGCGCTCGTAGAGCGACGCAGTGATCACGGGCGTCGGGATGCGCCGCTCGATCGCGTCCTCGATCGTCCAGCGGCCCTCGCCCGAGTCCTCCACGTAGGGAGCGATGTCCGCGAGGTCGTTGCCCTCCTGCTCGAAGGCGCGCGCCGCCAGCTCGCACAGCCACGAGCGCACCACCGAGCCCTGCATCCAGAGGTGGGCGATCTTCGCGTTGTCGAGCTCGTACTCGCAGCCGTCGAAGAGCGAGAAGCCCTCCGCGTAGGCCTGCATCATCCCGTACTCGACCCCGTTGTGGACCATCTTCACGTAGTGGCCGGCGCCCGTCGGCCCGAAGTGCCCCCAGCCCGGTCCGTGCTCCTCGGTGGAGGGCGGAGCGAGCACGTCGAGGACCGGGCTGAGCCGCTCCACGGCCTCGTCGTCGCCGCCCACCATCATGCAGTAGCCGACGCTGATGCCCCAGACGCCGCCGCTCGTGCCGACGTCCACGTAGTGGATGCCGCTCGGCCTCAGCTTCTCCTGGCGGAGCTTGTCGTCGGTCCAGCGCGAGTTGCCGCCATCGACGATGGTGTCGCCCTCGTCGAGCAGCTCGCCGAGCTTGTCGACGGTGCTCTGCGTCGGATCACCGGCCGGGACCATTATCCAAACCGTGCGCGGCGCCTCGAGCCGAGCGACGAGATCCTCGAGCGAGGCGACGCCGGTGGCGCCGTGGCCCTCGGCCTCGCCAACCGCATCTGCGTCGAAGTCGAACACCACGCACTCGTGCTCCGAGTCACGCTGGATGCGGTGAACCATGTTCCCGCCCATCTTTCCGAGGCCCACGAACCCCAGTTGCATCAGATCAGCCTCCTCACGGCGTCGGGCCCGTCGACGTCGACCCTCACAACGTCAAGGCCGTGCGCCCGGAGTGTTTGCATATCGCCGAGCGCCTGAGCGCTCTTGAGATATTCGAACGAGTAGCCCGCCTCCGGGATCTCGATGTCCTCCTCGGCGCCCTGGAAGAGCTGGATGAAGAGACCGTTCGGAGGCCCACCCTTGTGGTACTGGCCCGTCGAGTGCAGGTAGCGGGGTCCGTACCCGAAGGTCGTGGTGCATTTCGTGCTGTCGCGCAGCTTCGCCCGCAGCTCCGTGACGGCGGCGTCGAACTCGTCCGACGGGGTCACGTAGCCGAGGATGGAGATGTAGTGGGGCGGCGAGGCCTTCGCAAGCAGCTCCTCGAGGGATCCTGCCTCCACCTCGGGCAACCCCTCCTTGAGGATCCGCGCCGTGTTGTCCTTGGCCTCCTGCACGTTCGGCTGGTCGAACGGGTTGATCCCGAGCGCCCAGCCGGCCACCGCCGTGGCGAACTCGGCGAAGAAGAAGATCCGCCCGAGGTCGGCGGCGCCGCCCGTCACGGACAGTGTCGCCGTTGGGTGGCCGGCCCGGCCGAGCGCCTCGATCTGGGCGTCCATCTCCTCATCCGGCTCGTCCTCGTTGCGCAGGTACGCGAACACGCGGTCGTCGCCGTAGGCCTCGGGCGCCGCGAGCGGCTCGTCCGCCACCGGCAGGATGCCCTTGCCGTGCTTGCCGGTGGACTCGGCCACGAGCTGCTCGACCCAGAGGCCGAAGCTCGAGATCGGCTCGGACACGGCGTAGGTGAGCTTGTCGCGGCCCTGCTGGGCGAGCTCGCCCATCACGCAGCCGAGCCACAGGCCCGAGTTCGACTCCGCCGAGTCGAGCTGCGCGCAGTTCTGCTCGGCCACCTGCGCCTGGTGGAGCATCGCCTCGATGTTCACTCCTGCGCACGCCGCCGGCACGAGGCCGAAGTACGAGAGCACGGAGTAGCGGCCGCCGATGTCCGGGTCGTTCTCGAACACATGCCGGAAGCCGCGCTCGCGGGCCAGCTCCGCGAGCGGGCTGCCAGGGTCGGTGACCGCGCAGAAGCGCGAGCCGTCACCGCCGGTGCGCTCGTAGAAGTAGCGCATGTGCGAGAGCGTCTCGATGGTGCCGCCCGACTTCGAGGAGACGATGAACAGCGTCTTGTCGAGGTCCACCGCCTGCTCGGTGGCGCGCACCGCGCCGGGGTCCGTCGAGTCGAGCACGTGCAGCCGCATGCCGTCGGGCACCTCGCCGTACGAGCGCCGGATCACCTCGGGGCCGAGGCTCGACCCGCCCATCCCGAGCAGCACGGCGTGCTCCAGCCCGTCGGCCCTGGCTGCCTCCGCGAACTGGCGCAGCTCGGCGGCGTGCTCGAGCAGCTTCTCGCTGATCGAGAGCCAGCCGAGCCGGTTGCCGATCTCGGGCACACCAGGCCCTCCCCAGAGCGACTCGTCGTGCGCCCAGATCCGCTTCGCCACGTTCTCGCGCTCCGCCTGCTTCACGCGCTCGATCACCGGCGGCTCCAGCTCGTCCGGGATCGCGGATTTGATGGTCTTGGGCCTCCCCGTGACGATCCCCTCGCGCGCCAGCTCGATCCCGCCGATCAGCGCGTCGAAGGGATCCATGAACTTCTCGATCCCCTCGCGCAGAAGCGTCTTGGTCACGTCGCCCATGTCGATGCCAGCCGCAGCGAGGCGCTCGAGGTCCGCGGTCGGGTCCTGATCGGCGCTGGCGCCGCTCACCTCCAGCTCCTCGGCGCAGGCGAGCAGGGTCGGCATCGGCATCGTG
>Ga0190265_10002393_pt1 | contig 12603 bp, 12 predicted proteins | sample Popmic124T_FD_133135 | JGI IMG/M metagenome (GOLD analysis project Ga0190265, IMG submission 133135) | Populus adjacent soil microbial communities from riparian zone of Indian Creek, Utah, USA - 124 T | ecosystem: Environmental > Terrestrial > Soil > Riparian zone | place: USA: Utah | collected... | reverse complement strand
CGATCGACGTCGAAGCCTTCTCGAGCAGGATCACGAACACCTCCCGCTCGCGCGAATCGAACTCGCCTCCCTCACGGCCGACGGCGAGCGTGCCCGCCACGTACCCCTCGCGCTCCAAGGGCGCTGCCAGCGCCTGGCCGTCCCCGCGGCGGGCGATCACCTGGGTGCCGTCATGCGTCGCTCGCTTCCGGCCGGCCAGCGTCGCCACCTTGGCGGGCTCCGTCACCTCGTCCTGCCGTTCGATCACGGTGCCGTCGTTCAACGTCACCAGCGCGTACGTGGCCGAGCATCCGCCCAGCGCCGCCTCGGCGACGATGCCGAGCAGCGCATTCTGGTCCAGCCCCGACGCGACCGCCTCGCCCAGCCGGGTCACCATGCTGTCGAGCTCCGTCCGCTGGCGGCGAAGCTGCTCGATCTGCGCCTCCAGCCGGTCGCTCATCTCGTTGAACTCGGTCGCGAGGCCGGCCATCTCGTCACGGCCCACCACGGGCACCCGGCCCGAGAAATCCCCCGCCCCGATCCGCCGCGCGGCATCCAGCATCGAGCCGATCTGGCCTTGGAGCGCCCGGAAGACGACGAGGATGAAGCCGACGGCGATCGCCAGGAAGATCGCGAGTGCCGCGACGATCCGCGGCCGGGAGTCGAAGAAGCCGCCCGCCTCGGTGCCTGTGAACACGACGACCCGCATCGAGCCACCCTCCGGGAGCGCTCCCGCAGCGGCGCGCAGCGTCTCGCCCTCGACGTCCACGTCGGCCGAGCTCCCGGCCTTGGGGAGCTCCACGCCCTCGGCCCCCGGGGCGCCCGCGACGAAGCCCACGTCGCTGACCAGCGCTGCGTTCAGCCCGGTCAGCTCGCTGACCTCCCGGACGTAAGCGTCAGGGTCGGCGACCGATCCCGACAGCGCGTAGCGTCCGGCCCGTCCCGTCGTGCGAACGGTCGCGGCCGCGATCTCCTGGCCGCCCCCGATCGCGTCGATCACCGGCCCGTTCGGTGGCTCCACTGCGAGCCGTTCGAGCCCGGCTTCGCTCCCCGCCGCGCGCGCCGCACTCTCGATCTCGGCCGGATTCCCTGATTGCAGCGCAGCAACCGTGTCCTGGTCCGAAAGCAGCTCGCTCACGGCTTCCCCCGCCGCCTCGACCTCGCGCTCGTAGACGGTCAGCGCAGTCGAAAGCCCGGTCGAAAGGCTCGCGTCGGCCTTCCCCGACGTCGAGTCGCGGGTCACGTTGACGACCAGCAGCGCGATCGCGGCAATCGGGATCACCACGATCAGCAGGAAGAACAGGGCCAGCCTGCCGCGGAAACTCACAGCGGGAGCTTAGATCGGCAGTGGTGTCGGAACCCCCGGTTGGAGTGGATTCTGCAACCGCGTGGGCAGGGCCGTGAGCTCTTGCCGACCATCTATCCTTGACCCGCGCCCGCGAGCGGCGCCGCGGGGCTATAGCTCAGATGGAAGAGCGCCTGGATCGCACCCAGGAGGTCGCCGGTTCGAGTCCGGCTAGCTCCATCTCTCGTCAGCTCCCGGCCCGCGGTCAGCAGCCCGGCGTGGTGGTGCTGTCCGCACAGGCCCTCGCGTCCGGGACTAAAGCGAAGATTCCGGTCGGTCGGCGGCGATCGACAGATCCACGCGCGCTCGGCCGTGCGCCTGGTTAACTCAAGATGGGTTCGGCAAGTGCTTCGTCGAGGCCGGCTGCCGCTTGGGCCTTAAGCGCGCGGTCGACTTCTTGCGAGTCTTCAAAGACATCGAGTTCATGGATCTTGCCCCACCTCAGGGTGATGACGTGAATGGCATGTTGGGAATACGGGCCACCGTCCAGCAGCGTTGCGGTTCCATCCCACTGCACGAACACCATGGTGTGCCACGGCCAACCCGTTACCCAGATGTTCTTGATCTCGAGATGGAGATTGGGCAGGACGCGCGCGAGGCGCTCAAACCAGAGGCGCAGCGTATCTCTGTCGTGGCGCTGACCGCCGATCGCGTGGTTCCCGCCAAAGCGGTGATGGACATTCGGTGCGATCGATCGCATCAGCTCATCCCAACGATGGTTGTTGACGTGATCGAAGGATTGTCGGATTCTGCTCTTGACGATCCTCTTGTAGAGCATCAGATGTCCTCCAATTGCTTGTGGGTTATGTCGGCGGCGAAGCCGCGGGCTTCCTCGTCGACATGGCTTGCGAGGAAGTGCCCGAGGAAGCTGAGTCGCGCCAGGACTCCGAGGACCGGACGGAGGTGGACCTGGACGGTGCAGGCGAAGTCCGAGGCCGTAGCGCCCTGTGGTGCCATCTCGAGCGTCCATCGCAGACCGGCGGCGACGGGGACGATGTGAAAGAGGTAGACCCCGGCTTGCGGGCGAGTACATCTCGACGTAACGACTGTCGATACGGACGGACCGGTAATGCTGGACGATCAGGTTGCCGCCGATCGACTCGACGTTGATCATGCCGCGGCGCTGCTCGTCGGTGAATACACCTGCGCCTTGATGTCCCGTGGCGCAACCCTGGTAATCGGCGTCAGAGAGCCCGAACAGCCAGGCTTTGAGGTCGACCTCGTTGTTGGGCGCGTTCAGGGTCACGCGGGCGGTATTTCTGATTGGCATCGGGCCGTCCCTTCGGCCCGTGTACTGACACGGGTCACGCGTCCTCGCCGTTGAGGTCGATCCGGATCGTCGTCGGATCCGTCTGCAAGAGGCGTACGGTCGCCGTACTCAGTCTCGTGATCGGTCGCCTCGAGTTGATGTAGCGCAGTCGCTCGCGGGGATCGTCGCCGGGGACGACTCGCGCGTTTCCGTGGTGCCATCGGTGCCCGACGCGAACCCGAACGCGCGGGTTCGCCTCGATGTTCCTGACGTAGCTCGCCCGGCGCCCGTGCTCGGCGACGATCCAGAAGACCCCATCGTCGAGACCGTTGGTGACCGGGTTGCGTCTCGGCTCCCCGGACTTGCGACCGATGGTCTCCAGTATCGCGGTCCCTGGGGCCGGAACCCCGAAGCGAAACAGCCCGCGGACGATGGGATTGACCACGTACTTCGCTGTCCCACTGGCCAGCCTTCGCTTCAGCTCATGGCCGCTCGGCGTCTCGCTGCGATCCGCCACGCATGCCAACCTACCCGCCCCGCAGACCTGATGGCGCCTACGAGCACCCCCCGGGCGATGCTCAGTTAACCCGTGTGACCCGTTCGACCAGCCGTCCTGCGAGCGGCATTTCGGGGATCCGCCAAACGTCTCGTTGCTCGAAGCGCCAGGCGTAGATCGGGTTGCCGCCGCGAATCAGCTCGAGTACGCGCGGCTCGGCCAGCTCATCGGAAGACCACTCGTAGAGCCGTTGCAGCCGCGGAACGATCACGGCGTAGTCGAGTACGCGACCCAGGCGCTGCTCCTCGGAGATATAGCGCTCTACGTCGCGATCGAGCGGATAGCGGTTCGGAAGCACTCGCCTGAGCGAGAGGAACACTCCTGCCATCCCGAGCCGGGGATCGCCCACCAGACGGCCGAGCGGAGCCAGCCGCCCCAGTGCCAGCCGCGGAGCTCCGACCAGCGCATGCGCGTAGAGCACGCGTGCGAGCGCGACGTTCATGAAGAATCGCTCCGGCTCGCTCTCCATTTCGGCGAGTTCCCGGTGCTCCAGGTAGGCGCCCACGATGCTCGCGTTGTGCGCCCGGTACCAGTTGCGCCCGGTCGGTTTCGCTGCAAAGTCCAGCCAGAGCCGCACGGCCTCCGACGACGGCTCGCCGCCCAGCCCGCCGAGGAGCGCGATGGTCTCGCATCCGTCCCGCAGCAAGCCTTCGTTGATCGCCCGCCACCAAACGCTGCCGGGCGGCGATGCGTCGAGCCCATCGAGCACGCCACGGCGCGACTGCCAACGCATGAACGACAGCGCTGCCCGTCGGAAGGGCAGGTGTCGCGGTGCGCGACCCGTCGGGCCGTGAAATACCTGCGACATCAATGCGAGACGCGCCGCGGGATCGTCGCGCACGGCCGCGACCTGGGCCTCAGCCCGAGCGCGCGCGCCTGCGTCCAGGCTCATCGCCAGACGTTACCCCGACGGCAGCATTCGGGCGGGCCTCGCCATTGGGCACCGGCCGCGTTCTGGTGCCCAAATCCAACGACATCCGCATACATCCACGGGCATCCGCGACCGAGCGTTCCGCGACCCAGGCAGCGGGGTTCCGCTTGTTAGAGCCGAAAGTGCGGGTTCTCGCCTCGAATCGCCGCCCTGGATCGCACCCAGGAGGTCGCCGGTTCGAGTCCGGCTAGCTCCACTCTCGCGCCTGGTCTGGCTGGCCATAGGCCTCGTATTACTCCCGCGGCCTCGTGAGGGTCGCACTTGGACTCAGTCCACGAACCGATAGCCGACGCCCGGGTCCGTGCGGATGTGCCGCCGGGTTTCGTCCGGCTCGAGCTTGCGACGGAGGTTGGCGATATGGGTGCGAAGGGTGGGGACGTCGTCCTCATAGGCCGGCCCCCACACGTCGCGCAAAAGGGCCGCGTGGGTGAGCAGCCGTCCGCGATTCGTCATCAGCGCCTTCAGCACGTTGAACTCAGTCCGCGTGAGGTGGACCTCCTCCCGGTCGAGGCGGGCGACGTGGGCGGCGAGGTCGAGCTCGAGCGCTCCCGATCTGATCACCGGCCCTTCGTCGCCCGCGGCGGCCCGCCGAAGGCCGGCGTTGAGTCGTGCGACCAGCTCGCGCGGGCCGAACGGCTTGGTCACGTAATCGTCGGCACCCGCCTCGAGCGCTCGGACCTTCTGCTCCTCCTCGCCGAGCGCGGAGAGAACGATGATCGTCATCCTCGACCACTCGCGTAGGGAGCGGGTCACCTCGACGCCGTCTCCGTCGGGCAGGATGAGGTCGACGATCGCAGCGTCAGGGGCCTGCACCGCCGCAGCGTCCAGTGCCTCTCGTGCGTTCGACGCCGGCAGCACGTCGAAGCCCGCATCGCGGAGAATGACCCGCAGCGCCCTGAGGATCTGCGTCTCGTCGTCGCAGACGAGCACGCGTCGCCGCGGCTCGCTCATGCGGGGGCCGCGCTGGCATTCGTCTCACTGGAGGCGGTCGGAGAGACCGGCCGGCTCAGCGACAACTCGAGGACGAAGCTCGTTCCGTGGCCGGGTGGGGACTCGACCCAGACGCGTCCGCCGTTGCCCTCGACGAAACCTCGAACTATCGCCAGGCCGAGGCCGGACCCGCGATGGCCCGCCCCGTCGTCATCGGAGCGGAAAAAGGGCTCGAAGATTCGCTCTCGATGCGCCGCGGGAATCCCTGGGCCGCGGTCCACGACGCGCATCAGAACCCGGTCGTGGAGACCCGAGGCGCGGACGAGCACCGGATGTCCCCGGGAATGGTGGTGGGCGTTCTCGAACAGGTTGGCGAAGGCGCGCTGGAGCTGCACCGGGTCCGCCTCGACCTCGGGGATGTCGTCGGCGATCTGGATGCGGAAGGCGGACGGTGGAAGCCGGAGCTCGTCAGCCGCAGCGTGGATCACTTCCGCGATGTCGCAAAGCGCAAAGCGTGGCTCGGCAGCGCCTGCCTCCAGCCGCGAGAGGTCGAGCAGGTTGTCGATCAGGCGCGAGAGGCGCTCGGCTTCCTCGATCACCACCGACGCCATCTCCGTCCGCTCCTCTTCACCGAGGCTCCCGTCGCGCAATGGCTCGGCCGCGGCCCGGATCGCAGTGAGCGGCGAGCGCAGATCGTGCGAGACGGCGCGCAACAGCGCGGTCTTGAGTGCATCCGTGCGCCTGAGCGCCGTTGCCTCGACCCGGTCGTTGAGCAACTCGTCGCGCTCGACGGCTGCGGCGAGCAGGGCCTCCAGTGCGGGGACGACGCGCTCCTGGAGTCGGTGCAGCGTGGGCTCGGATGTGGACTGCGAAACCGCGAGCGTCGCGAGCTGCCGCGGCCCGTCGCGAAGCGGAAACTCGCTCTGGTTCTCTGCGGCCTCCTTGCCGCCGAGCTCGATCGAGACCGGCGAGACGTCCAGCGCCCGCGAGACCCGCTGCCCCGCGGTCACGAGCGCCTCGCCGAGATCGTTCCCGTGGAGAAGGAGCTGCGCCATCTCGGCGGCAAGATCGGCCTCGCGCCGGCGCTGCTCGGCCTCCCCGGCGCGCCGTCGTGCGCGCTGTGCCAACTCGGCGGCGAAGACGGCGGCCAAGAAGAAGACGACGAGCGCGACCCAGTTCTCGCCGTCGGTGATCGTGAACCGGCCGGTGGCGGGGATGTGGAAGAAGTTGTAGGCGGCGCCACTCGCGACGGCCGTCAGAACCCCGAACCAGACGCCCCAGATCGAGGCGACCAGCAGGACTCCCAGCAGGTACACCACGCCAAGGGAGACAGCCGGGGCCACCTCGCGCAGGGGATAGAGCAGAAGCGTGGTGAGGCCGACGGCGAGCACGGCGACCACCAGGCCGACGAGGGCCCGTCGGAGTTCCCCTTCTGCTCCGAATCCTGTGCGAAGCACCAGGCGAGAGTACGCCCCGGGCTCCGTCGGTTGATGGGGTCAGCCGGATCTTGATGGGATCTTGATGCGGGCCTGGGAGTTCCGGACGCCGTCTTCATACCGGCCCCGGAAGCTGGGTGCATGGGCGCCGACCACGGGGAGCCGGGCCGGTAGCCGGTCTCCGAGATGGCGGAACGACATCCCAGAGAGGCCGCGCTCCGTCGGGTCCACGGGACCAGCGCCTTGTTCTCGACCGCCTACGGCAACGTCGGATCGACCCCGTACTACGCGCTCGGCGTCACCGCGGCGTTCGCGCTGGGACTGACCCCGGTCGCCTTCCTGATCGCCGGGCTGATCTTCGTATGCACCGCCGCCACCTACGTCGAGGGGACCGTGATGTATCCGGAGGCAGGCGGATCGGCGAGCTTCGCCCGCCACGCCTTCAACGAGTTGGTCAGCTTCGTTGCCGCCTGGGGGCAGATGCTCAACTACATCATCACGGTCGCGATCTCGGCCTTCTTCGTGCCGCACTACCTGGCCGTCTTCTGGGAGCCGCTCGGTCAGTCCCCGGGCGACATCCTCGGCGGGTTAGTCCTGATCGCGCTGCTGGTGGGACTGAACGTGAAGGGCACGCAGGAGTCGGCGCGGCTGAACCTCGTGCTGGCGATCGGCGATCTCCTCACACAGCTCGCCCTTGTCGTGGCTGGCGTCGCCCTCGTGCTCAGCCCCGACACCCTGCTCGCGAACATCGAACTCGGGGTCGCCCCAACCTGGGGCAACTTCGCCCTGGGAATCGCGGTCGGAATGATCGCCTTTACCGGAATCGAGACGATCTCGAACATGGCGGAAGAGGCGCGAGACGCCAGCCGTACGGTGGTACGAGGCACCGGCCTGACGGTCGTGGCGGTCCTGTTCATGTACGCGACGCTGCCCATAATCGCCCTCTCGGCGATGCCCGTAACCGCCGACGCCGCGGGCAATTACGCAACGGAGCTCGGGACGACCTACGCGGAGGATCCCGTGCTCGGGGTGGTCGAGAACCTCGGACTGAGCCCCGGCGTCACCGAGCTTGGTCGCTACTACGTCGGCGTCCTCGCCGCCGTGATCCTCGTGATCGCAACGAATGCGGCGATGATCGGCCTGTCGCGCCTGACCTTCTCGATGGGTCAGTACCGCCAGCTTCCCGAGCGCCTGCGCCAGGTCCATCCGAGATTTCACACGCCTTACGTGGCGATCATCGTCTTCTCCGCCGTCGCGGCGCTGGCGATCCTTCCGGGTCAGGCGGAGTTCCTGGCCACGATGTACTCGTTTGGCGCGATGCTCTCGTTCACGGTCGCGCACGTGGCCATCTTTCACCTGCGCCGCAGGCATCCTGACCGTGAACGGCCCTGGCGGCCGCCGCTGAACTTCGCGTTTCGCGGCGTTCCGGTGCCTCTCACCGCGCTGGTCGGCGGAATCGGCACGTTCGCCGCGTGGGTCGTGGTGATCTCGCTGGACCTCTCGACGCTGGCTGCCGGCGCGGCCTGGATGGCGGCCGGCATCGTCATCTACCTGATCTATCGCCGGAGTCAGGGGCTGCCCCTGCGCGAGACCGTGAAGGTTGAGACGCTCGCCCCACTCGGGGTTGAGGAGGTCGAGTACAACAGCGTCGTTCTGGCGTTCGAGGAGGGCTCCTTCTCGGAGGAGGTGGTGGCCACGGCAAAGGCGCTCGCCGCCCGCAGGCGGCGCGCGATCCACGTGCTGGCACTGCTGGAGGTCCCGACCCACCTACCGCTCGACGCTGACCTCGACGTCGACGAGGGCACCGCCCAGTCGCAGATCGAGCGGGCAAAGCTGATCTGCGGCCGGCGTGTGTCCGGGAGCGTGGTGAGGGTGCGCCCGGGGCAGGCAGGTGGGGCGATCGTCGGGGCCGCCGGCGAGCTGGGGGCTAGTGCGCTCGTGATGCCGCTGCGCTACCGCAATGGCTCGCCGCTTTACGGGAGGACCCTACGCACGGTCCTGGCGAGACGGCCGTGCCGCGTGATCGTCGCAGCGAATCCCGAGGAAGCACGCGCCGGAATCGTCGCGCCGCGAACGACGTGACCGGATTGGGCACCAGCGCCGTTCTGGTGCCCAAATCCAGCGACATCCGCGAGCATCCACTGGCATCCGCATCCGGGTGCTCGGCCAATCGACCGGATTCCGCTTGCCAGGGCCGAATGACGGGCTCTAGCGTCTGATCGCAGCCTTGGATCGCACCCAGGAGGTCGCCGGTTCGAGTCCGGCTAGCTCCATTGCCGAGGGACCGCATGCCCACGCGGATTCCGCCGGGGGGGCCCGGTTCGAATTCGGTCGCTCACCCTCATAAAGGGCCTGCAAATCGTCGTTTACCACAAACTGGCGGCAGTGCATCCGACATGTGGTAATCGACCCGTGGTAATCGACCCGCGCGCACACGGCTGACTGGGTTGCTTTTCCGTTTTCCGGGCGTAGCGTCAGTCGAGGGAGTGGGTTATCGGAGGGTCTGTGGAGGTGGAGTGCGCGGTGCCAGCGGAAGGGGATGTAGAGGTCGTCCGTGCTGACCGCGCCGGCGGCGTCGAGCAAGAAGCATCGTTGGCCAATCGCCGGTCGCGGACACGGCTCTCGAGACGGGCGCTCTTCGGTGGGGCTGGGGTCCTCTACGGCGGAGTGCTGATCGGCGGGTTGCCGCACCTCGCAGTCTCGTCCCGGCCGTCGCCTGAGCAGGATGTCGAGGTCCTCAACTTCGCTCTCGACCTCGAACGCCTGCAGGAAGCGTTCTACGCCGAAGCTCTCGCCTCGACGGTCCTCAGCGACGAGTGGCGTCAGTTTGCACGTGTTGTCGGCGGTCACGAGCGAGCTCACCGCAAGTTCATCGAGGCAGCGCTCAAAGACGCGGCCCGGCCGGCACCGGACTTCGACTTCGGTGATGCCTTCGCCGATTTGGCGACGTTTCAGGCTGCGGCGATTGACCTGGAAGAGACAGCGGTTGCCGCCTACAACGGACAGGCGACGAACCTGACCCCGAAGGCGCTTGCCGCTGCCGCCCGGATCGCTTCGGTCGAGGCACGCCACGCATCCTGGGCGAAGAGCCTCGCGGGCGAGGAGCCAGCGCCCCGGGGATCGGATCGGGCGATCGGAGTCCAACGCGCGACAGCCGAACTCGCGCAGCTGGGGCTGGAGCCTTGACCGGAGTTGACAGACTTCCCGCGGCGCTGGGCCCGATTCCAATGGAGGCCCTTGATCGTGACGGGGCCCTCGCCGAGACGGCCGAACCGCTCGGACTCTGCGATCGCAGCGAACTCCTGCGCTGGATCGGCGGTGCCTCGTTGCTCGTCGGCGGCTTGGCACTACCCCGGGCTGCGCGCGCGGCCTCACGAAAAGAAGACCGTGACATCCTCAACTACGCACTCTCGCTCGAATACCTCCAAGCCTCGTTCTACACCGAGGCGGAGCGGCTCAAGTCCCTGAGGGGGAGCTTCAAAGAGCAGGCCCGCGTGGTCGGATCTCACGAGCGCGCTCACGTCAAAGCGTTGCAGGGGCTGCTCGGCGCTGCGGCGATCAAGAAGCCACGGTTCGACTTCCAGGGCGTGACCGAGGACCAGTCGCAGTTTCGAGACACGGCGGTCGCCTTCGAGGACCTCGCCGTCGCGGCCTACAAGGAAGAGGCGCCGCGGATCCGGAGCCCGGAGCTTCTTGCCGCGGCGATCCGCATCCACTCGGTCGAGGCTCGCCACGCCGCCTGGATCCGCCACCTCGCCGGTGCTCTCCCCGCGCCCGATGCGTTTGACGAGCCGAAGTCGAGGCGACAGGTGAGAGAACTAGTTGCATCGACTGAGTTCGTCGTCGCGAAGCCGACAACGCGTTCGAGCGACGACCCCAACTTCATCGGGTGAGCGCCGATGCTGCCGCAACGCCCGCAACGCCTCCGCGGGCTCGGCGCTGTAGCGGCCTTGATCGGCGCCGGCGCAGCGACGGCGGGGGCGATCACTCTCATGCACGAGGGCCCGCCATCGCGCGCCGGGACGTCCCTGCCGAGGCCGGCCGATCCCGCGTTTCTGGTCGGGCATCCGGCGAAGCTCGCGGACCGGCCCCACACTTCTTGGTGGGCACCGGTTAGACACGGGGCGATCGCCCGCCGGGCGCCGACGCCGTCGGCCGAACCCGTTGCCCTGGTCCGGAGACGCACGCCCGAGGGGACCAGAAACGTGATCCAGGTGCTGGGTCGGGCGCGCGGGCGGTCTGGCGCGTTGTGGGTGCAGGTGCGCCTGCCATCAGGGACCCGCGAGGTGACCGGCTGGCTCGACCGCGGTGCTTTGAGTGGGTACGACTTCGTCAATACCCGGCTCATCGTCGACCGGCGCCGCCTTCGGGCGACCTTGCTGCGCGGGGGCCGGCCCGTATTCAGCACTGTCGTGGGCGTCGGCCAGCCGAGCTCGCCGACGCCGGCGGGGGAGTTCTATGTTCGCAACAGGCTGACGCGGTACCGGAGCCCGGCCTACGGTCCGATCGCGTTCGGCACGAGCGCTCAGTCCACTGCGGTGACCGACTGGCCGGGGGGCGGCTTCGTCGGGATCCACGGCACCGATCGCCCCGAGCTGCTGCCGGGCCGGGTCTCGCACGGTTGTATCCGGATGCCGAACCGGGCGATCCGCCGGCTCGGTGAATTGATGCCCATCGGTACGCCGATAACGATCAGATGACTTGCCGGCGCACGACAGCAGCGGGTGTCGTCGCCTCGATCTGGTTGGCCACGCTGGCGATCGGGGCTCCAGCATCCGCGGCCCCGGCGAGCGAGGCCCGTCCGGCCAACGCGTCCTCAGAGCTGCAGGCCGAGTATCCGCTTCACGAGCCGAGGCGCTGCTGCTCCAACCCTGCCCCGCCGAGCGCCGCGGTCGAGCCCCCGCGTCTGGGGCGGCCCGGCGACGGCGCGAACGACTTCCCCTGGGCCATGCCGTTATTGCTTGCACTCATTGCCGCTTTGGGCCTTGCTCTGGTCCTCCGACTGATCCCACCCACGGCTCGAGCGATCAGTGCGACCGTGAAAGCGCGGCACGCGGACCCGACGATCGATGAACACGTGTACGTGCCAAGCCCACCGCGGCCCCCGCACATGGTCAGGCCCATCGTGATCGGCCTCGCTCGTCCGCTGTTTCGCTATTCCCAGTACCGACGCGCATACGTGCTGCGCTTGATCGGTGAGCGCCACGGCCCCGCTCTAGAACCGATGCGAGGCTCATGGCAGCGCCCCCGGCACACCGTGTCGCCCGTCGTGATCGGCCTCGCTCGTCCGCTGTTTCGCTATTCCCGGTCCCGACACGCATACGTGCTGCGCTTGATCGGTGAGCGCCACGGTCCCATTCTCAAGTCTCGATCGAGTGAATGACGACCGCACCATGCACGGAGCGCCCCTGGCTGCTCCTACACGCGCCGAAAACGGCTGTAGACGACGCGAGAGCCGAACGTCCGGCTCTCAGCCAGCCCCGCGTTGATCCTGTCTTCCAGCGGCGGGAAGAGAGCCGTGCCGCCGCCGAGCACGGCCGGGCTCACGAACAGCCGACGTCTGCTCGTTGTTCCTCGATCGCGAAGGTGTTGCCGTCGGGATCGCTGAACCACGCCACTCTGCCGTCGTCGAGCTCGTGGATCGCTCGCTCGTCCGCCTTCAGGGCGGGATCGTCGTAGCGCTCGAACGCAAGCCCGGCGGCGCCGAGCTCGTCGACCAAGCGATCGAGATCCGACACGTACCAGGTGGCCAATGTCCCAGCGCCCCTCGCGGTGGCCATGGGTGACACGTAGACGTGCAGCGAAGTGCCACCCCCACACGGATAGATGCGGCTCTCATCAGATTGCTCGGGACCCGGTTGGAGGCCCAACTTGCCCTCGTAGAACTGCGCCGCCTCGGAAATATCCGAGACCGCGACCGAGGCGCTCACCCTGTAGCTGCTCAAACCCATCAGTGCCCTCCTTGAGGGCGGACTCCGCCCCTAGTGTGTCGCCTCATCAAGTTCCGGCCTCCTCGAGCGTCGCGGTGATGCCCGACGGCAAGCACGGCGAGCGATCCGGGACGGCTCGTTGCGTCTTTGGAGCCCGTCGTTCCTCCTCCGGCTCCGGACGGCCGGCGCGGGTTAGCAGCGTCCATGCGAGGACGGCAGCCGCGATCAGGACGATCGCGCTGAGGGT
>Ga0190265_10002392_pt1 | contig 12604 bp, 11 predicted proteins | sample Popmic124T_FD_133135 | JGI IMG/M metagenome (GOLD analysis project Ga0190265, IMG submission 133135) | Populus adjacent soil microbial communities from riparian zone of Indian Creek, Utah, USA - 124 T | ecosystem: Environmental > Terrestrial > Soil > Riparian zone | place: USA: Utah | collected... | reverse complement strand
TCGGCCAATATCGCCGTGGCGCTGGGGCGGATGGGCAGGAAGGTCGGCCTCGTCGATGCCGACATATACGGCCCCTCCCAGCCCAGGATCATGGGCAATGCGAGCCGCCCCGAGCTGGCCGACCAGCAGATCGTGCCCGTCCCGGCTTTCGGCATCCGCATGCTCTCGATCGGCCAGTTGATCGAACCGGGAACGGCGGTCGCCTGGCGCGGGCCGATGACCGCCTCGGCGCTGACCAGCCTGATGGACGGCGATTGGGGCGATTGCGAGCTCCTGGTCGTCGATCTGCCGCCAGGCACCGGCGACGTGCAGATGACCCTGATCCAGAAATGGAAGCCGGCCGGCGCGGTGATCGTCTCGACCCCGCAGGACCTGTCGCTGATGGACGCGACCCGCGCGATCGACATGTTCCGCAAGATGGACGTGCCCGTGATCGGCCTGATCGAGAATATGGCCGGCTATGCCTGCCCCCATTGCGGCGAGGAAAGCGACCCGTTCGGCAGCGGCGGCGCCGAAGCCGCGGCGAGAGTCATGGCCATCCCCTTCCTCGGCCGAATCCCCCTGCGCATGGCGATCCGCAAGGCCTCCGACGCCGGCACGCCGCCCGCCGCCGGCGAAGGCGAGGAATCGGAGATTTTCCGCGCGCTGGCCGTTAGGTTGCTGGAGCAATTAGAGGAGGCCGCCAATGCCGCTTGAGCGCGACGAGGACATCCACGCCTTGCTCGCCGGCACGCGCACGATCGCGATGATCGGCGCCTCGGACCGCCCCGACCGGCCGAGCTACGGCGTGATGGCCTATCTCCAGAGCCGCGGCTATCGCGTGCTGCCGGTCAATCCGCAGATCACCGGCGAGCACGTCCATGGCGAATATGTCTGGCGCGAGCTCGCCCAGATCGGCGAGCCCATCGACATGGTCGACATCTTCCGCCGGCCGCTGGCGGCGGGCGAAGCGGTCGACGAGGCGATCGCGGCGGGGGCGAAAGCCGTCTGGTTGCAATTGGGCGTGATCAACGAAGACGCCGCCGCCCGCGCCGAAGCCGCCGGCCTCAAGGTGGTGATGAACCGCTGCCCGAAAATCGAGATTCCGCGTCTGGGGATCCCCAAAGTCGGCTGACCTCCGTCATTCCAGCGAAAGCTGGAATCTCCATGACTTTCCCGCAGTCGTCATAAGGAAGCGGGATTCCGGCTTCGCCGGAATGATGAGCGGGATGCGACGCGCCTAGCTCGCGATGCGTGCCGCCCGCTGCGTTGCCGCCATCCTCGTTTCCGGCATTTGCTCGGAGGAATCGGGGAGCAGCACCCGCACCCGGCGATTGGCGAAGTCGACCGAGACTCGGTCGAACAGGCGCAATGCGTCCATTCCGAGCAGAAGGGCCGGCCGGTCGGTGAGCCGGAGCTGGCGGAAGGGATGGACGTCGGCGAAAGCGATCGGCAAATCGGTGATGTCGATGCCGCCGATCCGGATCAGCCGCGCCACGCCATATTCGGCGTCGATCGTGCCCCCGGTGATCGAGGTCAGCTGGATCGGGTGGAGAATGCCCAGGCGCCGCCGCCGCTGGAGCCGATCGCGCAATGCCGAATTGGCGACCGAAACCTGGGAGCCGGTGTCGATGATCACCCAGACGCGCTCGCCGTCGACCTGGGCGTCGACCAGGACCAGCCGCCCGAACAGCCGCCGCCCGGTGACCACGATCGAACCCGCCGGCCACTGCCGCTCGGCGCGGCGCGAGGGCGTGATCGTCATCTCCTCGCGCTGGAAATCGAAGACGACGCGCTGCTGCTGCAGGCTGTCGACGCCGAGCAGGCCCGAGGCGCCGAGATTGACCCGCGACAAGGCCGGCGCCTCGATGCCGTTCACCGTGCGCTGCCCGATCCTGAGGCCGGGGAGAATGACGGTCTGGATTCGGCTGACCTCGGTCATGCTGTGGACGGCGACCGCGCGGCCCGGGCTCAAGGCAAGCTCGCTGGCGAGCTCGCGCGAGATCACCGTCCGCTCGGCGCCGGTATCGACGACGAAGCGATAGGGCCCGGCCTCGCCGATGCCGACCGGCACCGTCATCCGCTCGGTCCAGTCGGGCCGGTAGCCGAGCGTCTCGGCCTGCGCCTGATCGAGCGGCGCCGCGGCCGCAGGAGCCGGTGGCTGCGCGGGCGCGGGCGCGGGCTGGTCCTGGCCGCGCGACGGCGAGGCCAGGGCGACGGCCGCGGCGATGCCCGCAAACCATAAGGGGGACGGCCTCATGCTCATCGTTCCTCTCCCGCAAGCTCGGCGGCGAGGATAGTCCATTCCCGCGGCAAAGGCGAACGCCCGTTCGACGAACGACGCGTCCGCTCGGACGACGGTCATCGCCCGTTCAAACCACCGCCATCGCCCGCTCTCGCAGCCGCTCGACGGCGGCGGCATGGATTCCGGGCGTCGCCACCAGCACGCCGAACGCTTCGCCCGAGGCGGTGTTGAAGGCGAGCGGCTGGCCGAGCGCGCCGCTCACCGTCGCGCCCGCCTCCTCGGCGATCAGGGCGGCGGCGGCGATGTCCCATTCGAAGCCCCATTTGAGCGTCGCCAACAAATCCGCCTCGCCGGCGGCGACCAATGCGATCCGGAGCGCGATCGAATTGGGCTTGGCGACGGCGACCAGGTCGCCGTCGACGCCGGGCAGCTGATCGGCGGGGACTCGGGCGCCGCTCAGCTCGGCGCGGCGGCTGACCCGGAGCGGGCTACCGTTGCGCCAGGCGCCCTCGCCGCGCGCGGCGGTCCACAATTCCCCCCGCACCGGCGCCGACAGTGCGCCGAGCACGGGCACCCGATCCTCCACCAGCGCCACCGATACGCACCAGCCGGGCCGGTCGCGCAGATAATCGCGGGTGCCGTCGATCGGGTCGACCACCCAAAGCCGCGGCCGCTCGATCCGGTCGGAGTCGTCGCGAGTCTCCTCGGAGAGCCAGCCTGCGTCCGGGTCGAGCGCGCTCAGCTCGCGCCGCAGAAAGGCGTCGACCTCCAGATCGATGTCGCAGACCGGATGGCCGGGGACCTTTTCCCAGCTCTTATAAGCGGTGCCGCAGCGCGCCGCGGCGATGCGGCCCGCTTCCTGCGTTATGCTGGCGAGCTGATCAAGCACCGGCGACCATCATCCCTTCGATCCTGAGCGTCGGAACGTTGACCGAGCGGCGATGCTCCAGATCGCTCGCCGGAACCAGCGTCCGGAACATGCCGAGGATGTTGCCGGCAATGGTGATCTCCGCGACCGGCGCGGCGATCTCGCCATTGGCGATGACGAAGCCCGATGCGCCGCGGCTGTAATCACCGGTCACGGGATTGAGGCCGTGGCCGATCATCTCGGTCACGTAGAGGCCGTTGCCGATGTCGGCGATCAGCTCGGCCGGGCTTAGCCTGCCCGCCTCCATATGGACGTTGGTGCCGCCAGCGCCCGGCGCGCCGCCGATGCCGCGGGTCGCATGGCCGCTCGTCTCGAGCCCCAATTGCCGCGCCGAGGCGCTGTTGAGCAGCCAGCCGGTGAGCCGCCCGCTTTCCACGATCCGGCGCGGCGCCGTCGCCACCCCCTCGCCGTCGAACGGCTTGGAGCGCAGCCCGCGCGGGCGGTGCGGATCGTCGATTATGGCCACGTCCGGGCCGAAGATCGCCTCGTCCTCGCGGCCGAGCAGGAAGCTCGTCTTGCGGGCGATTCCGGGGCCGGTCATCGCTCCGACCAGATGGCCGATCAGGCTGCCGCCGACGCGCGGGTCGAACACCACCGGCATCACCCCGCTCGCCACGCGGCCCGGATCGAGCCGCCTGACCGTGCGCTCCCCGGCCAGCCGGCCGAGCGCTTCCGGCTCGTCGAGATCGGCATAATGGCGGACCGAGTGGCTGGCATAATCGCGCTGCATATTGCCGCCGGCACCGGCGATCACGCTGGCCGCGCCGGCATAGCCGCTCGTCGTATAGCCGCGCGCGAAGCCGTGGCTGGTCGCCAGAGCGATCACGCTCCGGCCGGCGCTGACGCTGGCGCCTTCGCTATTGGCGACTCCGGGGACGGCGCGCGCCGCCTCCTCGATCGCGATCGCCCGCGCCTTCATCGCGACCGGCGAGGGATCGGCGCCGTCGTCGGCCTCGAGGTCGGGCGCGCCGCCCGCATAGAGCCGGTCGGCCGGGGCAAGGCCGGCGGACGGATCTTCGGGCGCCTCGCGCGCCATCGCCGCCGCGCGCTCGACCAGAGCCGCCAGCGCATCGCCGGACAGATCGGAAGAGGAAACGCTGGCCGACCGGGTGCCGACGAAGAAGCGAAGGCCGATCTCCTCGCCTTCGGAGCGGGTCACGTCCTCGAGCGCGCCGAGCCGCACCTGGACCTCGGTCGAGGCATCGCCGATATAAAGGGCGTCGGCGGCATCCGCCCCGGCCTTGCGGGCGGCCTCGACCAGGGCGGCGGCGCGCCCCTCGGCTTCACATACACTGAGCATCGCCGCGACGTAGAGTGTCGCCGGGCAAAAGCAACCGTCAGGCGGTTCCCGCCACGAAGCAGGCAGCGAACATCAGCAGGCCGGCGAAGCGGTTCGAACGGAATTTGGCGAGCGCGTCGGCGCCGTCGGCGGGTTTGAGCGCGGCGACCTGCCAGATCAGATGAAGCGCCATCGGCGCCAGGCCGAGCAGGGCATACCATTCCACCCGGACCTCGCGGATCGCCGCAGCCCACAGAACGAGTGCGATCGCATAACAGAGCGCGATCCCGGGCCGCGCGTGCCGCCCCAGCGCAAGCGCCGAGGATTTCACGCCGACGAGGGCGTCGTCCTCCTTGTCCTGCAGCGCATAGATCGTGTCGTAGCCGATCACCCAGAAGACGGAGCCGCCCCAGAGCAGGAGCGCCGGCGCCCCGACCTCGCCGGTCACCGCCGGCCAGCCGACCAGCGCCGCCCAGGAGAAGACCAGGCCGAGCCAGGCCTGCGGCCACCAGGTGATCCGCTTCATGAAGGGATAGGCGGCGACCAGTGCCAGGCTGCCCAGCGCGACCAGCTGCGCGGTCCGGCCGAGCTGGAGCAGCACGACGAGCCCGATCAGGCTCATCGCAACGAGCAGGGTCCAGGCACCCGTGAGCGAAACCCGGCCGCTCGCCAGCGGCCTGAGCTTCGTCCGCTCCACCTGCGCGTCGAGCTCGCGGTCGACGATGTCGTTATAGACGCAGCCCGCGCTCCGCATCGACCAGGCGCCGAGCGCGAGCCAGGCGATCAGCGCCCACCCACGATCGCCCATTCCGGCCAGCGCCACCGCCCAGGCCCCCGGCCAGAACAGCAGCCAGGCCCCGATCGGCCGGTCGAGCCGGATCAGCGAGGCATAAGGCCGCACCGGCCCCGGCAAAACGCCGATCAGCCCGCGCCGCTCGCTGTCGGGGACGATGTCGGTATCGATGCGCTTCATGACGCCCACTTACCGTCCGGCCTGAGCTTGTCGACGGCCTTTCCTTTCTTTCTTGAAAGAGGGGCGGGGCTTCGACAGGCTCGGGCCGAACGGAGATGCTTCCCATGCCCGCAACCCCCGCCTGGCCACCGCAGAGCCTGCCGCGCCTGTTCGTGGACCGCGCGCTGTCCCAAGGCCTGAGCGTCACCGTCGAGGGCACCTATCTCGGCGCGGTCCTGCGCCTCGGCGCCGGCGACCAGGTCAAGCTGTTCGACGACCGCAGCGGCGAATGGCTCGCCGAGATCGTCGAGAGCGGCAAGAAGCGCTGCACCCTGCTTGTCGCCGAGCGCCTGCGCGAGCGCGACGCCGTGCCCGATCTGTGGCTCCTGTTCGCGCCGATCAAGCGCGGACGGATCGACTGGCTGGTCGAGAAGGCCACCGAATTGGGCGTCGCCCGTCTCGCGCCCGTGCTGACCCGGCGTACGATGGTCGACCGCGTCAACCTCGAACGGCTGCGCGCCCATATCATCGAGGCGGCCGAGCAATGCGAGCGCACCGCCTTGCCCGCGCTGGCCGAGCCGGCGAAGCTCGACGCGATGCTCAAAACATGGCCGACGGATCGCGCCCTCTTTTTCGCCGACGAAGAAGGCGGCGACCCCTTCGCCCCGGCGCCCGGCCCGGCGGCGATCCTGATCGGCCCCGAAGGCGGCTTCACCGACGATGAGCGCGCCGCGATCCGCGCTCATCCCCAGGCCCGCCCCATCTCGCTCGGCCCGCGCATCCTGCGCGCCGACACGGCGGCGCTGGCGGCGATCAGCCTGTGGATGGGGAGGGCCGGCGATTGGCCCCGATCGCCAGGAAGGTAGTGGATCGAAACCCGCTGGCCTGCCGCCGCGCACGCCGCTAGAGGGCGCCGATGACCACTCGGACCGAAACCGGCAGCGCGAAAGACAGGCTCGTCGAGAGCCGGGCCGATCTCATCGCCACCTTCGCCAAGGGCGAGAAGCCCAAGGAAAGCTGGTCGATCGGCACCGAGCATGAGAAGTTCGTCTTCCGCTGCGCCGATCATCGCGCGCCTTCCTATGACGAGCCCGGCGGCATTCGCGATCTGCTCGCAGAGATGACTCAGTTCGGCTGGGAGCCGGTGGTCGAAAACGGAAACGTCATCGCCCTTACCGGCCCCGACGGCGCGATCAGCCTCGAGCCCGCCGGCCAGCTCGAACTTTCGGGCGCGCAGCGCGAGCATCTCCACCAGACCTGCGCCGAGGCCGGCCGCCATCTCGCCCAGGCCAAGGCCGTCGGCGAGAAGCTCGGCCTGTGCTTCCTCGGCCTCGGCATGTGGCCGGACAAGACCCGCGCCGAGCTGCCGGTCATGCCCAAGGGCCGCTATGCGATCATGCTGAACTATATGCCGAAGGTCGGCAGCCTCGGCCTCGACATGATGCTCCGCACCTGCACGATCCAGGTCAATCTCGATTATGCGTCCGAAGCCGACATGGCGAAGAAGTTCCAGGTCGGCCTGGCGCTGCAGCCGCTCGCCACCGCTTTGTTCGCCAATTCGCCGTTCACGGAAGGGCGGCCCAACGGCATGCTCTCCTTCCGCAGCCATATCTGGTCGGACACGGACGCCGACCGCACCGGCATGCTGCCCTTCGTCTTCGAGGACGGCTTCGGCTACGAACGCTATCTCGATTACGCGCTCGATGTGCCGATGTACTTCGTCTACCGCGACGGCCATTATCTCGACGTCGCCGGCCAGTCGTTTCGCGATTTCCTGGACGGCCGCCTGCCCGGCCTCCCCGGCGAGAAGCCCCGGATCTCCGACTTCACCGACCATCTGTCGACCATCTTCCCAGAAGTCCGGCTCAAATCCTTCCTGGAGATGCGCGGCGCCGATGGCGGCCCGTGGAGCCGGATCTGCGCCCTGCCGGCGCTCTGGGTCGGCCTGCTCTACGACCAGGGCGCGCTCGACGCCGCCTGGGATGAGGTCAAGGGCTGGAGCCTCGCCGAGCGGCAGACGCTTCGCGACGCCGTCCCGCTGCTCGGTCTCAACGCCCAGACTCCGCGCGGCGAGACGCTTCGCGAGCTCGGCAAGCGCGTGCTCGCCATCGCCGATTCAGGGCTCAACGCGCGCACCCGCCTGAACAGCTCGGGCGACAATGAATCCGGCTTCCTCGATCCGCTCCGCGAAGTGCTGACATCGGGCAAGACCCCGGCCGATCGCCTGCTCGACCGCTACCGGGGCGAATGGAAAGGCGATATCTCGCGCATTTACGCCGAAGAGAGCTTCTAGCAACGCCCCTCCGTCATTCCAGCGAAAGCTGGAATCCCACTTCCCTTTCGGGGCCGGTGCGAGAACAAGGAGTCTCCAGCCTTCGCTGGGATGACGAGAAACCGGAGAGACCGGAGAGGCCGAATGAGCGACGCGCGGCGCAGCTTCTATCCCCCGATCGAGCCCTATGAAACCGGCCGGCTCGACGTCGGCGACGGCCACAGCCTCTATTGGGAGCGGTGCGGCACGAAGGGCGGCAAGCCCGTGGTGATGCTGCACGGCGGGCCCGGCGCGGGCTGCAGCCCCGATCATCGCCGCCAGTTCGATCCGGCCAGATACGACGTCTTCCTGTTCGATCAGCGCGGCTGCGGGCGCTCGACGCCCCACGCCTCATTGGAGGCCAACACCACCTGGCATCTGGTCGAGGATATCGAGCGGCTGCGCGACATGGCCGGCCACGAGCGATGGATGGTGTTCGGCGGCTCCTGGGGCTCGACTCTGGCGCTGGCTTACGCCCAGGCCCATCCGACCCGCGCCACCGAGCTGGTGTTGCGCGGCATCTTCACCTTCCGCCAGACCGAGCTCGACTGGCTCTACCGCTATGGCGCGTCCGAAATCTTCCCGGACAAATGGGAGGAGTTCCTCGCCGCCATCCCCGAGGCGGAGCATGGCGATCTGGTCACCGCCTATCACAGGCGGCTGACCGGCGAGGATCCCGCCGCGCGGCTCGCCGCCGCCAAGGCGTGGAGCAAATGGGAGGCCGAAACCGTCACCCTGCTCCCCGATCCGAACGTCATCGAGGAACATACCAGCGACGATTTCGCCATCGCCATCGCCCGCATCGAGAATCATTACATGATCAACAAAGGCTGGCTCGACGAGGGCCGGCTGATCGCCGAGGCCGGCAAGCTGCGCGGCATTCCCGGGGTCATCGTCCAGGGCCGCTACGATTGCTGCACGCCGCCGTCGGCCGCCTGGGATTTGAAGCGGGCCTGGCCGGAGGTGGAATTGAACATCGTCCCGGACGGCGGCCATTTGTTCACCGAGCCCGGCATCCTCGACGGCCTGATCCGGGCGACCGATCGCTTTGCGACGAATCGTGACTGACGCCTGACGGGGCGCGCCTGGCCCGCCGCGCCCCGCAGCCCCGTTCATCCGGGGTTCGGGCGGATTCGGGGAGGACGGGCTCGCGAGGGAGGCCCGGCTCTTTTTGGAGAGATGATCATGCGAACGAAACTGACCATATTCGTCGCGGGCGCGCTTACCGCCGGCGGCGCGCCGGCCCTGGGGGACCAGGGGGCGAAGCCGGCCGGCGCCCGATCGGCCGAGCCCCTCCAGCTGGCCTGGCTCGGCAACAGATCGTCGAACAGCTCGTCCAATTCCAGCTCGAACAGTTCCTCCAATTCGAGCTCGAACAGCAGCTCGAACAGCGGCCGGCGCGGCGATCGCTGCGATCGCTATCGCCATGCTCGCGACCGCGCCGAATGCCGGGGCGAGCGCCGCGGGCGAAGCCGCTCCAACAGCTCCTCGAACAGTTCCTCGAACAGCTCGTCCAATTCCAGCAGCAATTCCGACTGACGGGGGAGCCCGATGGCAAGCGAGGCGGGAAGCGAAGCGGCGATCCGCTTCCTGTGCGAGCCCGAGAATCTCGGGCTCATCCCGCCGCCGCTTCCCGCCTCCCGCGCGGTGCCCGCCTGGTTCAAGGCGCTTCCGCCGGTGGACCGCGAGGCGCTGTCGGCCGGCAATAACGGCCTCACCATCAAACGCTGCCTGCCGTTCCTCGACGCCCTCACCGCGGGCTGGATCGTCCCGCTGGCGGCGACTGTCAGGATCGCGGTCAGCGAAGGCGGATCGCGGGTCGATTGCGGCTGGGAATTCGACCGCCCGATGATCGACGAGCACGCCCCCGGCCAGATCGCCGGCCATCCGAAGCTGCCCACGCCCCCGCTCAAGTTCCACAATCACTGGACGATCGTCACCCCGCCCGGCTGGTCGTGCCTGTTCCTCCATCCGCTTAATCGGCCCCATCCGGGCTTCGAGGTGCTGGCCGGCATCGTCGACACCGATGCCTATCGCTCGCCCGTCCATTTCCCCTTTTTCCCGCCCACGGCGGACGGCGTGCATGTCATCGCCGCCGGGACGCCGATCGCCCAGGTGATCCCGTTCCGGCGCGACTCGGCGGCCGCAGCGCTCGCCGCCGAGGTGCGCGCCGAAACCGCGGAGGAGGCGGGCGAGCGCGAGCGCGTGTTGCGCGCCACCCTGGTCAGCGACGGCTGGTACCGGAAAGAAGCCCGCGCCCCACGCTGACGGACGGCGATCTGCGGCGCATGAAATTTCGGTTTACCGCTAGAATTGCACGGTCTATCGTGCCAAAAGGCAGTGAGTCGCCGCCTTTCCGGGAGATTTTTCGACATGCGTTCAGCCTTCGCCGCCGTCTCGCTTGCAGTTCTCGCTTTCGCAATGGCGGCCGCGCCCGCCTCGGCCCAGGAGCCCCAACGCATCGCCGGCGCGCTCGAGGACAGCGACAGCCGGCTCCCTGTTGCCGCGCCCGGCAGCGACGGCCAGGACGCTCATGACGCTCATGACGACCATGCCGACCATGATGGCGGCCAGGCTCACCCCGACGCCGACGCGGGCGACGCGGCCGCTCCGCGGGAGGCGCACCTTTATGACGATCACCGCATCCGGCTCGAGGCGGGCCGGCGTTATCGCATCTCGCTGACCAGCGACGCGTTCGATCCGGTCGCCCGCCTTTATCGCGACACCGGCGCGGCTCCGCTCGCCGAAAATGACGATTCCGGCGAGAGCCTCAATTCGCGCATCCTCCATACGCCCGCCGCGACCGGCGACTTCGTCTTCCGGGTCACCGGCTTTTCCGCCGGCGCGCGCGGCGCCTATGCGGTCGAGGTCGAGGCGCTGCCGCCTTTGCCAGAGCCCGCCACCGCCTTCCAGCGCATGGCTGCCACCGCCTGGCGCGTCTACGAGGGCGCCATCGCCGACTCCGACTCAGAGACGGACGGCAAGCGCTACGACGATTACCGCATAGCCTTGACCCAGGGCCAAACCCGCTTGGTCTGGGTCGACTCGACCTCGATCGACGCGATGGTTCAGGTCTACCGCCTGGACGGCCGCGAGGAGGCCCCGCTGGCCAGCGACGACGACAGCGGCGGCGGCCTCAACGCATTGCTCGCCTTCACCGCCGGCGAAGCAGGCGATTATGTGGTCCGAGTCACCGGCTTCGACGACAGCGAGCGCGGGGCCTACCGCCTCAGGATCAGCGAATAGGTCCGGCTGCCAGCGGGCCGGGATCGGCCGGATCGAAGCATTGCGCGTTCAGCACCGGCGGCCGCGTCCGATCGGTCGCCGGGACGCAAAAAACGGAATTGGCGCCGCCTTCGGCCCGCGACTCGACCTGACAGGGTTGCGCCAAATCCTATTCGGCGGCGACGGGCTCCGGCGGCGGCTCGCTTTCCCCCTTGAGCCAGCGGATCAGCCGCGGCAGCGGGCCGTTGCGCTCCATCCAGACGGCATAGTCGCGATAGGCCGGATCCTCGGAGAGATGCCGCTCCTCGGTCAGCGCGCGCCAGTAATAGACCGCGCTGACCATCGCGCACAACGCGGTGTTGCGGATCATGTCGACCATCGACCCGCTGGTCGCCAGGAAGGGCAGCACCGCGAACCACCAGAACAGATTCTTCGACAGATAGGCCGGGTGCTTGGTCCAGGCATAGGGCCCGTGGGTCAGGATGCCGCGATGGGTGAGGTTCGAGAAGCGCAGCCCGAACGCCACCGTCGCCCAGGCATAGACCGCGATCAGCACGACCAGCCACGCGCCGAGCAGCGTCGTCGCCAGCGGATAGTCGGCGAGCCAATAGGCCCATCCCTCGTCGCCGGCGGTGCCCTGATGATAATTGAGCGGCCCGTTTTCGCCCATCAGCACGAAGGGCGGGTAGCAGATCAGGGCCGCCGTCCAGCCCGCCGCGTGAGGATTGGCGGTGCGGATATGGGCGTCGAGCGGCTTCAGCGTCAGCGCGTAGCCGACGGTGGCGAAGACGACGTCGACCACGAACATGACACCGATGAGCCACAGGACGAGGTTGACCGGCCCGTCCGCGATCCAGGCGGTTTCGGCCGCGACCGCGGCCTGCCAATTGCCCGGCACGATCGAGATCATGAAGGCGAGGAAGAAGCCCTTCACCGCCCAGGCGCGGAAGAAATGGTGGAGCTCGGTCCGGTCGACGAGGTCGCCGCGGCCGATCAGCAATTGTCCGAAATGCCAGGCGCCGTCCTTGGGCTCCTTCAGCCGCCGGTCGAGCCACAGCACATAAGGGATGGAAAGGACGAGCAGAGGCACGCTGGCCGCGCCGAGCACGTACATCGAGAACAGATAGGCGCCGTCCCAATAATAGCGGCCGACGCAATAGAGCGCGCCGATCACGGCCCAGATCCCCCACAGGCCGGCGATCTTGGCTAGGCTGATGTCGGAAATCTCGCTGAGCGGCCGCGGCGGCGAGCCCCAGTCGATGCCGGTCGCGGGATTGCGGTGCACCTTGTCGACCAGCAGCGACCACGCGACCATCGGCAACCCGCACGCGGCAAGAGCCACCAGCGCGGCGAGCGGCCCCTGCATGCCGTAATAGCGCGCCGCCGCCAGCCACGCGAACAGCCCGGCCAGCCCGACCACGCCCACCATCCCGCTGACCGCCGATGCGGGCCGGGGATCGCAAGGCGCGGCGGCGAGCCTGACGTCGGACTTGAGCGGCGCGTTCATGGGCAGGGGGCTTAAGCCGCAAGCGTAAGGATAGGGTGAATGCGCGGCGGTGGGGCGATCGGAGGCGGGCGCAGGGCGACGGGGTCGCGCCGAGGAAGGGCGCTGCGCCGCGACCGGGCCCAAGGCACCGGGGCTGGGCTGGGTGGGCTCGGCTGGGCTCGGCTCGGGTCGGGTCGGG
>Ga0190265_10002391_pt1 | contig 12604 bp, 8 predicted proteins | sample Popmic124T_FD_133135 | JGI IMG/M metagenome (GOLD analysis project Ga0190265, IMG submission 133135) | Populus adjacent soil microbial communities from riparian zone of Indian Creek, Utah, USA - 124 T | ecosystem: Environmental > Terrestrial > Soil > Riparian zone | place: USA: Utah | collected... | reverse complement strand
GGAGGCCGGTCCTGCGCCCAATTGGGCCTCAGGTGAGGCTCTGGAGCGACAGACGTGACCCGGCGGCAACGCTAGGGGTGGGCTGGTCAAGAAGTCATTAACAACAGCAGGCTTGGCCTGCTTGTGCGCTGTTCGCGCCACAGTCTCGTTTTGAGCCGGCGGCGTCGACCCGAGACGGCCACCGAAACGATGGCCCGGCGAGACAGAAACAGCGCCGCCGAGGGGTTATCACGCTGCCCCACCTGTGCTAATGCCCCGCTGCCGGACGGAGACGTGGCCGAGAGGCTGAAGGCGGCGGTTTGCTAAACCGTTATACGCTGTTAAGGCGTATCGAGGGTTCGAATCCCTCCGTCTCCGCCAGATATGCTCTAAGCAATTGATATTGGCTGGCATTGCATGAGGCTTTGCTCCACGCATGCTCCGGCCGATCCGGGCGCAGTCAGTCCGGCAGCGGACCGGCTGAAGGCGGTGGGGGAGGCCTCCCGGCGCATGGCCAACGTCATCAGCCCCGTCGTAGTCCGGCCGCTCAGCGCGGTGGGATTGGAGGCATGGCCATGCGAAGAATGATCACGGTCACCTTTGTGCTTCTTGCTTTCGGGTCGGCGCAGCGCGCTCTCAGCCAAGAGCATGCCACCGTCGAAGAGCTTCTGGATAAGGGCTTCGAATTGAAAGCGGTGGCCGCCGTGAATGGGCCGCCCCTCGGTCTTGAGGCGATGCTGTACTTTCAAAGCCGCAAATCACTCTACGTGTGCTTTCAAAGCAGGGGGCTCTGTGAAGCCGTGCCGTCCTTGCCTCAGCGAGTTAGCAGGCTCAAAAAATAGCGTCTGAGCACACAGCTCCCGCCAGGCCCGGCAGCGTCTCCGCCTCACCAGGTAAAGTCGCTCGCGGCCGTGCGAGCCAGCAAGTTGCCCTGCCCTATTGCCGGCACCGCATCACGGGTCGGCCGAATAGGACTTTCTGCGTCGCCGCGAGGTTTCCGGCTGCAATTCGGCAGTCCTGCCAGGGCCTTGCCCATTCGCCGGAAAGCTGTCCGAAGATGACCTGGATTTCGCGCGGCGACAGGGCGAAAGTGGCTGGAATCGCCTCCCGCTCTGTCCCATCTTTGCGTAGTGAAACCGCAAAGGCCCAGGTTGCGTTCTATAGTCTGGGCCAAGGGATGATCCGCACGGCACGATGACGAGCAGTCTCGAAACGAAGGCGCCCATCGCAGAGCAGGCGCGGCAGCTTGCGCCTGTCGTCTGGCTGCTCGGCAAGGTGCAGAGCGGCAAGACCTCGATCGTGCGGGCGCTCACCCAGGCGTCCGACGCCGAGATCGGCAACGGCTTTCGCGCGTGCACGAAGACCGCCAGGGTCTTCGACTTTCCGCAGGAAGCGCCGATCATCCGCTTCCTGGACACGCGGGGCCTCGGCGAGGCGTCCTACCAGCCGGACGAGGACATCGCCTTCTGCGAAGGCCGGTCGCATTTGGTATTGGCCGTGGTGCGCGCGCTCGACATGCAACTCGAGCCCCTGCTGGATGTGCTTTCCGCCGTACGGCACCGTCACCCGGATTGGCCCGTTGTCGTCGCCCAGACCACGCTGCACGATGGCTACGACCGCGGCGGCAAGCACATCCTCCCCTATCCCTTCGCCGGTGACGACGAGACCGGCTTCGACAAAGTGCCGGAAACCCTGGCGCGCGCGCTTCGCCATCAGCGAACGCTGTTCCGGGATCTGCCTGGCCGCAGCGCGCTCCGGTTCGTCCCGCTCGACCTGACGCACGAGGGCGATGGCTTCGCGCCCGCCGACTATGGCCGGGACGCGCTCATTGAATCGTTGATGAGCGCTGCCCCATCGGCCGTGGCCATCGCGCTCGCCGAGCTGCCACACAGTTCTGGTACGAGCCGCGAGGCGGATGCGCACATTCTCGGCTATGCGCTCGCTGCCGGAGCCAGCGATGCCGTCCCGGTCGCGGGTGTCGTCAGTGTGCCGCTGGCACAGGCAGCGATGCTGCGCAAGCTCGGCCAGCTCCACGGCGTGCAATGGAATTCCCGCGCCTACACCGAGTTTGCGGGTGCGCTCGGCGCGGGTGTCCTTGTACGCACGGCGTCGTCCTTCGGCCTGCGCCAGCTCATCAAGCTCATTCCCGTGTACGGCCAAACCGCTGGTGCGGCCGCGGCCGCCGTCACCAGCTTCGCCGCCACCTACGCTATGGGAAAGGCCGCCAGCTATTTCCTTGCTCGCCGCAGGCGCGGTGTGGAGGTGAAGGATCTGGCATCTGTCTATCAGCAGGCGCTGCTCGATGCCTTCCGCGTGGCAAAGACGCGCGAGGCCGCCGCCACACCTGCAGGGCCGCCGCCGTGAGCAACGACAACAATCCAATCCGGCGTCTCAGACTGGTCCTCCTCGGCGCCGCCCTGCTGCTGCCGGCGGCCAGTCTCATTCCGCTCGGATCGGTCTGGCTCTGGCAGCAGGGCTATTTGGTGCATTGGGCCATCGCCTCCTGCGTGGTCGTTCTGGTCGTGTACTTTCTCGAGCGGCGCCTCATCCTTCCGCCTGCTGCCGCGCCGAAGCCGGAGCTCGACGGCGTGGCCCCGGCAGATGCCGCATGGACGCCGTTGCAGCTTCAGGCCTGGGACGACGTGCAGAAGGTCGCCTCCGGCGCCAGGTCTGAACGCCTTTCGAGTCGCGATACCGCGCTGGGGCTTGCGCTGGAAACGATCGAGACCGTCGCCCGGCGTATCCATCCCGAGCGCGGCGATCCCCTCCTGCAGTTCACGGTGCCGGAGGCGCTCGCGGTGATCGAGCGTACGTCCCGGAACTTGCACGGCTTCGTCGCCAAGAATTTCCCCCTCGGCGACCGCATCACGGTTGCGCAGGTCATGTGGCTCTACCGCTGGCGCGGCGCGGTCGACTGGGCGGAAAAGGGCTACGACCTGTGGCGCATCGTGCGCCTCCTCAATCCACTTACGGCCGCAACGAACGAGTTGCGCGAGCGCTTCACCCGCCAGATCTACGAGATGGGCCGCGAGCACCTCGCCAAGCGGTTGGCGCGCGCCTTCGTCATGGAGGTCGGCCGTGCGGCCATAGACCTCTACGGCGGCAATCTGCGGGTGAGCGGCGAGGATCTCGCTCGGCACGTGTCCGCGGAGACCCGCCGCGACGTCGACGCGTTGGAGAACCGGGCCGCGGAGCCATTGCGCATCCTGGTCGCAGGCCAGGTCGGCGCCGGCAAGTCCAGCCTCGTCAACGCGCTTGCAGGCGAAGTAGGGGCCGTCGTCGATGCGCTGCCGGCTACGTCCCAATACGCCGCCTACAGGATCACGCACGAGGGCCTGCCGGCCGCGCTCGTCATTGATAGTCCGGGCCTCGGTAGCCCGCGCGCGCTCGAAGCCCTGATCGAAAATGCCGGCAATGCCGACATGATTTTGTGGGTATCGGCGGCGCACCAGGCCGCGCGCGAGGTGGACCGGCAGGCACTGGCCGAAATTCGCGAGCGCTTGGCGGCCCAACCCCAACGTCACCGGCCGCCGATCCTGCTTGTGCTGACCCATGTCGACAGGCTGCGCCCCTTCGACGAATGGGAGCCGCCCTACGACCTCACCAAGGTCACGCGCCCCAAAGCGCAATCCATCCGGGATGCGATGGAGGCTGCAGGCGCCGAACTGGGCTTCAGCGCCGGCGAGATAGTGCCGGCGCGCGTCGACATCGCGGTTGCTCCCTACAACATCGATGCGCTGTGGGGGCGGATGATCGAACTGATGCCGGAGGCTCAGCGCGCGCGCCTGGTGCGCACGCTGTCTTCAATCAGAAGCGTGTCCTCCTGGGGCTCGGTCTGGTCGCAAGCGGCCAATGCCGGGCGCATCATCAACCGCACGTTCCTGTCGCGTAACCCGGACGCATCGCCCTAGCGGTCCGCTGCCCGACATCCGTAAAGAGACTGCGGTCCCTGCGGCATCCTTGCAAAACAGCATCGCCAGCTTCTTCCGAGGTGCAACCTTGCGCTAGATGCGACTCACATATCCCGCTGTCTCCCGCACAGGTGCGACAGTGGTGGTGATTGCGTTCCACCCGCACACGCAGCATGGCTCGAAGCCCGCTCATCCTCATTTATGTCAACCACACGCTCCAGGCAGCGGCTCCCTCCGGCGTGCAACGCGTCGTGGCGCGGATCGTAGGGCATCTGCCGGCCGTCGCAGACCTGGAGTTCGCGACCTGGGACTATGCCGACGGCGGGCTTCGCTATCTCGACGAGCGCGGCCTGACGCGGCTTTTCGCCGGAGGGGCGCGCCCCGATGGCGTGCGGCCCAATCCGCAAGCGCACCGGGTCAATTGCCGCTTCGGCGATACGCTGCCCAGAGGGGACGATATCTGGCTGCTGTTCCCGGAAATTTCCTATCACAGCCAGGCGGGTACGGAGGTGATGCGCCGCATCCTGGCGATGTGCACCCAGTACGGCGTGCGCACCGCGGCCATCTACTACGACGCCATCCCCGTCACCAACGAGAGCTATCGCAGCCTCAAGGAGCAGCACAGCGCGTATCTCGCGCACCTCGCTCGCTTCGACCGTATCTGCGCCATCTCGCATCACTCCAAGCGGGAGCTTGTGTCACTCTACCGCCGCTACCTGCCGCCCGGCCCGATGCGGGAGGAATTGGCGTCCCGCATCGTGGCTGTTCCACTGGCCGACTCGGATGGCGACGTCCCCTGCGCGGATGCGGGCTTGGTCAAGCGGGACAAGATTATCGTTCTGGGTTCGGTCGAGCCGCGCAAGGGGCAGGTTCGCCTGCTGCGCGCCTTTCGCACGGTTTCGGCTCAGGCTGCGAACCTGGAGATGCACGTCATCGGCTCGCTGCACCCCGACGTGGCTGCCGAGTTCAATGCCCTCGCTGCGGCGTCGCAAAGCGTCCACTATCACGGCTACCTTCCCGCCGCCGGCATCGAACTGCTCTTCGCGCAGGCGCGCTTCTCGATTTTCGCGTCGGAGGACGAAGGCTTCGGTGTGCCGATCGCGGAGAGCCTCGCGCGCGGCGTACCCTGCCTCACCGCCGATTTCGGCGCGATGGCCGACATTGCGGCCGGCGGCGGTTGCCTGACGGTGGACGTGCGAAGCCAGCGCGCGCTCGCCGGAGCGATGACGCGCCTCATGCAGGACGATGCCCTGATTGATCGCCTCCGCCGGGAGATTGCCGCTCGCGCCTTCCGCACCTGGCGCGACTATGCTGCCGATCTCGCCGGCGTTATGAGATGCGCAGCGGACGCTGAGCGCGCTGCGGAACGGAGCCTCCACGCCTCGGTCGATGCGGCGTTTGCCGCTTGCGTGGAAGGCGGGTCGCCAACCGGAAACGTCTTTCCCATCGCCATCGCGGGCGAGGAACAACCTGTCCGGCTGGTCATCGAAACCGCCTGCGGTGATCCCTCGGCAACCCGGCCGGATCGCACGTCGGGCGAGTTCCGCGTGTTCGTTGACGGATGCACCTGCGACGCGGGCGACACTGAGCATGCGGACAGCGCAGCCTGCGCCTCGGCCTTGGTCGTCGGAAGCCGGACCAGGCTGCAAAACCTGGTTGAGAATGCCACCCTGACCGATTGCGGTCACATGCTTCCCGCAACGTGCATCGCCGAGGACGGCAATGGGGCGCTCACAGAGCAGGCCAGCCGCAGCATCGGCGCGCAACTCTGGTCGGCGCATCGCCGCCGGCACATCGCCCGGCGCGAAGACCTGCTCCACCACCTGAGCAAATCCTGGCCGGGCGCGGGGGATACCTCCCTCCCGGCTCTGGCCATCGTCATCTCCACCTTCAACCGCGCTGCGTTCGTGGAACGCAACGTGCGCTGGCTGCTCGGCCTCCTGCGCAAGTTCAGCGAGGACATCCGCATCATCGTCATCGACAACGCCTCGACCGACGAGACGCTGCAGCGTCTCGCCGCCTTGGCCGGAGCGCCGCGGCTCACTGTCCTCTCCAATCCCGTCAATGTCGGCATGCTCGGCAATCTGCGCGTCTGCTCCACGCAGGTCGCCGCGCGCCATATCTGGCTCATCGGCGACGACGATTTCATCCTTCCCGCGGGCCTCGCCGACGTCGTGGATGCCCTGAGCGAGCACCCGAGTCTCCCGTTCGTGTTCGTAAACTTCGGCGTCTATTTCCGCTCCTTCCTCGCGCCCGGCGACACGGTGGAGAGCATCGTTGCCGAGCGGACGCCGCTCGCTGTCAGGTCCAGCCGCAGCGGCCACTACCCCGTCGTTCGCGTCGCGGGGCAGCACGATAATCTCTTCACGGCCATCTACCCGATCGTGTTCCGCTCCGACCTTTTGGCCGCCTGCTTCGATCACTCCTTCCACGGCAAGCCGTTCGACAATTTGGTCGAGTCCGTCCCAACCACCAAAATGCTGCTCGAGACCCACGCGGAGACGACGGCCTATTGGTGCGCCCGGATGGGCATTGTCGGCAATGTCTCCAACAGCTGGTCGCGCCATCGGCCGCGATGGCACGCCGTTATCATGCCGCGCGTCTTCCAGCTCGCGCGCGAAGTCGGTGTCGATCCCGCGAGGCTGCACGCGTGGTCCTCCATCCACCTCGACCTGTTCCATGAGGCGCGGCGCGAGGCCTTGTCCCAAGGCGTGCCACTGAATATTGCGCAGGATGAGCTCGAAGCCGGCTATCGTGTCTTCCGCCAGGCGATCCAGGCCGCATGACAGTTCTGCACGGCGAGTGGAGCGGCGAAGGGAGGGCGCGGGTTCGCCGCATGTCGCGCAACCTGCGTACGGTGGCGCGCGCAGTAACCCGCTACGGCTGGCGCAACCTGGCTGCAAGGACGGTTGGCACGCTGCGCTCGGGCGGTCCTGCCCTCCTCATGCACAAGTTCCGCCAGCAGCGTGCGCGGGCTCATTTCCAGCCTTCTCCCGAACCGCCAGCGGCCCGCCCGGTGCACGCCGCCGTCGCACACCCTCCCGCGGCGGGAGGTGCTTTTGTCCTGCGCGAAGACTTTAGCCTGCCAATTGCCGAGTTCACTCGCTTCGTGAACCACTGGCATGAGCATCCTGCCATCAGGTTTTTGACCGCCGGCGCGGTTGCGCGCGCACTCAGCTACACGATTGTGGTTGCGCGCCATCCTGAGCACGGGTTCAGCAGGGTCCGCGACACGCTCGACTTTGTCGGTCATCTCGCGCGCCGGACCGGTCACGCGGTGCGCGTCGCCATCCACGTTGCCGACGGCGCGCCTTCGCCGCAGGATCTGATAGACGCCGGCGATCTGGAGGCGCTCGTCATCGTGCGCAGCACCGGCGAACTTCGCGCCGCGATTCTGGAGGCCGGCGAGGATCATCCGGTGCAGTTCCTCATCAGCGGCGACCAGATCTGTCCCGTCTTCGCGGAAGTCCTCGCCAACTCACGCATGCCCGACTTCGATCTCATCCTGACAGACATGTACTTTCAGGAAACCGAGCATGATGTGCACCTCGCGCTCCTTCCCGGGATCGACCTCATCCACGCTCTAAACGCCGACTATTTCCTCTCCCGCGCAATCCTGCGCGCCGGCCTGGCCGTGCAGGCCATGGCGGAGCATGAACGCCTCGTTCCCTATGAGCTGATCGCCTCCGCCCTTGGTCGCTGCGCTGGGCGCGGCGCGGAAGCGCGCGCCCATCATATTGCCTTCCCCATGCTTCGCATCGCCGAGATCCGCGCCACGATCGAGCAACGGCGGCTCGCGATGCTCGCGCGCTCGCATCCGCTGCGGCTCCCTTCCCCCGCCCGCGTAGCGATTGGCCGCGCGTCAGTCGTCATCTGCACGAAGAACAACGGCTTCCTGCTCGAGCAACTGGTCGAGGGCCTGGAACGCACATGCGCCGGCGGTCTCGCCGACATCGTCGTCGTCAGCAACCGCACGACCGACCCGCACGCGATTGCCGTGCACGGCAGGCTCGCGGCCGAGGGCCGCATCAAGTTGTTGAAATATGACGAGCCGTTCAACTTCTCGGCGCAAAGCAATCTCGGTGCGGCGGCGGCAGTTGGAGATGTGCTCCTGTTCCTCAACGACGACGTGGTTCCGGTAAACGGCGACTGGCTGGCTGAGCTGATCGCACCGCTGGAAGATCCCGCGATCGGCGTGGTCGGGCCGCTGCTGCTGTATCCCGATCAGAGCGTCCAGCATGCCGGAATGTACATCGGCTACAACCGGCTCGCCGGACATGCGCTGCGCGGTGCGCGACTGCCGCAGGGCGATTGCGGCTTCATGGCGACTGCGCCGCGCCAGGTCATGGCGGTCACCGGCGCTGCACTCGCCATGCGCCGCCGCGATTTCGAGGCCCTCGGCGGCTTTGATCGCGACCTGTTCGCCCTGCACATCCAGGATGTCGACCTGTGCCTGCGCGCGCATTTCTCCGGGCTAGCCGTTGTCTACAACCCGCGCGCGATCCTGCTGCACATGGAGTCGGTGTCAGTGAAACCTACGCTCTCCGATCCTTGGGTCGCGCAGCGGCGCACGCTCGAGCATGCCGCCTTCCTGCGCCGCTGGGGCGAGGTTCTCAACCATGATGCGTTCATCAATCCCAATATCTCGCCGGCCGCGGAAGACCTGAGAACGCTCCTGCGGCCTGGCGATGTCCGGAATTGATCTTGAGCAGAAACGCTCAGCGCCGGCCGACGACGGTGTAGAACTGCCAGTCGTGGCCATCCATGAAGCGTTGCTTGTGCTGGGTCACGCTGACGTTGGGAAACCCGAATATCTTGACGACTTCCGCAACCAGCGCCGACGGCAGGTAGTACCACGCGTCGATCGCGCCTCTATGCTCGGCCCGCGGAATGAAGTGCAGGCACAGCTCGTTCCACAGATGCGACTTGGCCCCCACGAACTGCCGCTCCGACACATCCGTTATGACGATCTCCGAGCGCGAACGCGTGCACGCCAGCTCGATGGCCCGTATCGGATCGCGCAGGTGCAGGAGCACGCTGCACAAGGTCACAACATCGAATGATCCGACGTCGGGTCCCAGGTCATAGATGCTGCGATAGATGCATCGCGCTCTGGACTTGCGCTGTGCGTGCGAGAACCACCAGGAATTGTTGATCCTGTCGAGCGTGTCATAGCGCTCGCGCGCCTGCGCCTTGTGATCCGCGCCTTCGTGGGCAACCAGGTCCCAAGCCAGCCGCGCATCGAGGTCGAGTCCGGTCACCTCCGCGCCCTGGTTTTCCATCCAGAAGCAGAGGTGGCCGCTGGCGGTGCCGATCTCCAATACGCTCTTGCCGGCGAAATCGACGCTGCCGAGATAGGCACTCTCTCGCCCGCGCAGGTCCCACTCGCCCTTGTAGACGCCGTGGCCGGGTAGCTCCGTGGTGTGATAGAAGTAGCAGGCGGAGGCATCCACGCTCCGCGGCTCGGCGTGCAGCTGTCCGGTAATGGCTGAATCTCCTCGTTCGCTCGATGCGTGGAGATAGCGGCTGCGGGTGCAAATCAGTGGACCGGGCCCGGCTGCATGCACAAGTTGCCGCGCTTCGGCGGTAAGTCTGCGGATATCGGCGAACCTCCATCCGACAGCAATCCGGCGCCTGCTGTGGGCGGTCGGGGTCCCGTGCTAGGGAACTGCGGTTGCCTCCTGTATCCGGCACCTGACATTTCGCCGCTTGCAGGAGGAGACACCGATGGCTGCAGCCGAAGCCGGCCGCTTCAGTCGCCTCCAGTCCTGTCGCGCGGGCGGCGGCCGTAATCTCCTCCCCGTTCTCAGTCTCGGCCATCAGCACTTGACGGGGGTGTTCCCCAAGACCGCCGACGAGGTTCTCACAGCCGGCCCGCTGGAACTCGTCTGGTGTCCCGAGAGCGGCTTGCTCCAGCTCGCGCATTCCTACGACCCAGACGAGCTCTACGGCGAGAACTACGGCTATCGCTCGAGTCTCAACCGCTCCATGGCCGATCACCTCGCGCGCAAGATCCGCTTTCTTCAGGAGCGTGCGAACCTCCAGCCCGGCGACGTCGTCCTGGACATCGGATCGAACGACGGCACCGCGCTGAAGGCCTACACGGTGCCCGACATCACTCGCATCGGTATCGATCCGACGGGCCACAAGTTTCGCAGCTTCTATCCGGCTGGCATCACGCTGGTGCCCGAGTTCTTCTCGGAGACCGCATACAAGACCGTCACGCGCAAGCCGGCGCGCATCGTCACGTCGATTGCCATGTTCTACGATCTGGAAGACCCGGTCGCCTTCGCGCGGTCGGTCCACGAGGTGCTGGCCGACGATGGGCTCTGGCATTTCGAGCAGAGCTACATGCCCTCGATGCTCCGCCTCGGCGCCTACGACACAATCTGCCACGAGCACCTGGAGTTCTACTCGCTCTCCGCCATCCAGCCCATCCTCGCCGCCGCCGATCTAAGGATCATCGACGTGCGCATGAACGGCGTGAACGGTGGCAGTCTTGCGGTCAGTGCGGCCAAGCGGGGCAGCCGCTTGCAAGCCGACCAGTCCGTGATCGACTGGTTGCTGGAGCAGGAGAACCGCATGGGGCTCTCGACCCCGCGGCCCTACCGCGATTTCGAGGAACGAGTGTACCGACATCGCAGCGATTTGCGGCGCCTGCTGCAGACACTGGAGGCGGACGGCAAGCGCGTCATCGGCTACGGGGCCTCCACCAAGGGCAATGTGCTGCTGCAGTTCTGCGGCATCACGCGCAAGGAGGTGGCTGCTATCGCCGACGTGAACCCCGACAAGTTCGGCGCCTTCACGCCGGGAACGCACATACCGATCGTCTCGGAGGAGGAGGCGCGCGCGATGGCGCCCGACTACTTCCTCGTGCTCCCGTGGCACTTCAAGGAGGGCATCCTTCGCCGCGAGCACGCGCACCTGGATCGCGGCGGCAAGATGATCTTCCCGTTCCCCGAGATCGAGATCGTCTGATGCGGGTACCGGCCACTCCCCGCACCGGGAGGATCGCGCGTGGCATCTTTGCCGGAAGCTTCCAGCTCTGGCGCACGGTCTGGCAGCATCGCGACATCACGTTGCACATGATCCGCCGTGAGATCGCCGGCCGCTACCTTGGCTCCATGCTCGGCGCGGCATGGGCGATCATCCAGCCGCTGATCCTGCTGTGCGTGTTCACGTTCGCCTTCAATGTCGTCTTCCGCTCGCGCTGGATCTCTCCGGTCGCCGCGGGCGAGGAGACCAGCTTCGCCGTAGCGATGTTCCTCGGCTACATCGTTTTCAATCTTTTCTCCGAGCCCGTGAACCGAGCGCCCTCACTCGTCCTCGGCCACGCCAACTACGTGAAGCGGACCATTTTTCCGCTGGAGATACTGCCGATCATTGCCGTCGGCTCGGCGCTGTTCAACGCCGCTATGGCCTTCCTCGTGTGGGTCGTTCTGCTGATCCTGGTGCAGCAAGGTGTGCCGTGGACCATCCTGTTCCTGCCCGCCATCGTGCTGCCGCTCGTGCTGATGGTGATCGGGCTGGCCCTGCTGCTGGCTTCCCTCGGCGTCTTTGTCCGCGACCTGGTGCAGGTGATGGCACCTGCCACGATGGCGCTGCTCTTCCTGTCGCCGGTCTTCTATCCCGTCTCCGCCGTGCCGCCCCACATCCAGGCGTGGATGTATGCGAATCCTCTGACGGGGATCATCGAGGAGGCGCGCAGGGTTACGATCTTCGGCGAGCTGCCCGATTTGGCCCTGCTTGCGGCAAACACGCTCTTCGGGCTTGCCGTGGCGCACCTCGGCTACCTCTGGTTCATGCGCACAAGGCGGGGCTTCGCGGATGTCCTTTGAGCCGGCCAGGCCCTTACCCGCGACGGAGGCTGCCGTTCCAGGCGTTGCCGTCGACATCCATAACCTCAGCAAGTGCTTCAACATCTACGACCGCCCGCAGGATCGTCTGCTGCAGGCCCTGCGGCGCGGACGACGCACCTACTACCGCGAGTTCTGGCCGCTGCGCGACATCAGCCTGCGGATACGCGAGGGCGAGATCCTCGGCGTGATCGGCCGCAACGGCTCCGGCAAATCGACGCTACTGCAGCTCATCTGCGGCATTCTCGAGCCGACCGCGGGAAGCATCGAAGCGAACGGGCGCGTGTCAGCGCTGCTTGAGCTGGGGGCCGGCTTCAATCCCGACTACACGGGACGCGAGAACGTCTACGTGAGCGGCGCCATCCTGGGACTGGAGAAGGCCGAGATCGACGCCCGCTTCTCCGAGATCGCCGCCTTCGCCGATATCGGCGAGTTCATGGATCGGCCGGTGAAGATCTACTCCACGGGCATGTTCGTGCGGCTGGCATTTGCGGTGGCGGCTTGTGTCAATCCTCGCATTCTGGTCGTGGACGAGGCGTTGGCTGTCGGCGACGCCAAATTCCAGGCCAAGTGCTTCCGCCGCTTCGATGAGCTCACCGCGCGCGGCACCACCATCATCCTCGTCACCCACGCGGTGGACCTCGTCACGCGCTTCTGCACGCGGGCGATCCTCCTCGATGGCGGCAGGCTGCGCATGGATGGGGCGCCGCGCGACGTCGTCAACGCGTACCTGAGCGACCTGTTCGGCGTACCTCGGGCCGTGCCTCCAGAGCCGCGCGCCGCTCAACCCGCGGCCACGCCGGCATGCCAGGACCGTGGGTTCGAGCAGCGGCCCGGGTACAGCGCCGACGAGCCGGC